>Ga0075424_100007298_pt1 | contig 10708 bp, 9 predicted proteins | sample SoiMethybrSBSTD3_FD_75301 | JGI IMG/M metagenome (GOLD analysis project Ga0075424, IMG submission 75301) | Bulk soil microbial communities from a Populus tree surrounding site in Tennessee, USA - Soil MetaG P. TD hybrid SBSTD3 | ecosystem: Environmental > Terrestrial > Soil > Tree plantation...
GGCGCCGCCCGCATCGTCCTCGACGCCGAGCGCGCGCATCCAGGCCTCGGCGTCCGCATCGTGCCGGTCGGCCTGCTCTTCGACGCCAAGGCGACCTTTCGCTCGCGCGCCCTGGTGCAGGTGGGGGAGCCGATCGATCCGGCGCCGGAGGTCGAGACGTCCGGCCGCGATGCCGCGGCGGCGGTGCGCTCGCTGACGGCGCGCATGGACGAGGGGCTGAAGGAAGTCACCCTCAATTACGAGACCTGGGAGGACGCGCGCCTGATCGCGCGCGCCGCCGATCTCTACCGCCGCCGGACGCCCGAGCTGCCGGGGCGCGGGAGGCTCTCCGAAGGCTTCGCCTTCCGCCGCGCCTTCCTGGAGGGGTATCGACGCCTGCGCGAGCAACACCCGGAGCGCGTCGCCGCCGTGGCCGAAGCCGTGCGCGAGTACGACCGCCTCCTCCGCGCCGCCGGCCTGCGTGACGATCAGGTGGCCGCCGCCTATCCGCCATCGCCGGTCCTCCATTTCGTCGCCCGCGCCCTGCTGCGCCTCCTCGTCCACCTGCCCGTCGCGATCGTGGGGACGGTGTTGAGCTATCCCGTCTACCGCGTCGTCGGACCGCTTGTCCGCCGCTTGACCCGCGATCCCGACCAGGTCGCCACCCTCAAGGTCTTCGGCGCGCTCATTCTTTTCCCTCTGGCCTGGATCGCCGAAGGCTGGCTCGCCGGCCACTACTTGGGAGGATGGATCGGCGCCGCCGTCGCCCTCGCCGCCCCCCTCACTGGCTACGGCGCTCTCCTCTTTCACGACCAGCGCGCCGTCTTCTGGCGCGAAGCCCGCGCATACCTTATTCTGAGGACACGCAAGCGCCTCGCCGCCGAGCTTAAGGCGCGGCGCGAGGCGGTGCTCAGGCAGGTCGAAGAGCTGGAGGCTCTGTATGGTGCGAGCTGAAGGCAATTTGGCCCTGGATAAGCCTTCGGCGGCAAAAGGCAAGCTTGAACCGTGTCGCCGCAAGCTTCGAGCGTCTCGACACAGGCTAGCCGGAGCCGGCGCAAGCTTGGGGCAGCTCGCTTCAAACTTGCTGGAGTCGGCCCAAGCTTCAACCGGCTCGCTTCAAGCTCGAGACGGCAAGGTTCAAGCTCGAGGCGTTCCGGTCTAAGCTTTCCGCCGTTCCCTCAAGCTTCGGCCGTGCCGCCGCAACCTTGGACCGCCTCGGCGCAAGCTTGAATCGGCTCGCCGCAAGCTTGAAATTCCCGCCGCAAGCTCGGACCGAGGCCCTGCAAGCTTGCCGGAGCCGGACCAAGCTTGAGGTAGGCTGCTGCAAGCTTGAACCGGAACGAGCCAAGCTTGAACCCAGCGGTCCAAGCTCGAGGCGAGACGCCGCAAGCTTCAACCGTGCCGGCTCGAGCTTGAGCCGGAATGACCACCACCTTGTCTCTTACGATTCCGGATAGTAGATTTCGAGAATCGTCTTGAGGTTTTGGCTCAGTTTTTCGTAGTCGGCGCGGCTGAGGCTTCTCTTTTCGAGCACCGAGGAGATATTCTGCAGGCTCTGGCGGGCGATCGGATCAAGCTCCATATCGTCGATGCGGAGTCTCTTCCGCCAACTCCTGCTGAGCTTCTGCCGCCAGAGGAGCCGGCGGAGGAACGTGCGGGTATCGCTGCGCTCGAAGAAGGCCGGCTGACCGGCGATCGCTGCGAGCCGTCCCGCCTCGACCCACTGGCCAAGGTCCACTTCCTCGGGTCCGAGGATTTCTTTGGCTTCCTGTGACAGCCGTGAAGCCTCGCCCAGGAGATCCCGCGGCGGTGTGTGCCGCGACTCAATGGCGTCGGTGATCTCCCTTTTATACGACTCATCGAGTCCGCCTGAGTACGCCGCGCCTCCTAAGGCCTGGAGGATATAGGCAACAGTATTGGTGGCTTTATCTCCCTCTCCGGCCTGCAGGCTCACCTGGAGATTTACGATCTGGACGCCGACTTGGAAGGCTACTTGGTCGAGAGGGACACCCTCCATTTCGCTTTCGCCTTCCCCGCCGCCACCACGCGTCGTTCTACCCAGCCAGAATTTTTCCGCCACTCCCTGCTTTCCTCGGAGCGGCGCGGCCAGTTCGGCGCTCTCCAGGGCCGGAGGAGGCGCGAGCAAGGCGTAATAGACACCACCGGCCCCGACTGCGACCGCCAGGAGAGCGGCAATCTCATACCACCATCGTCTCCTCATGCCTTCCTTAGACGGAAAGGCGACGACATTTCCCGAGTCCAACTGAAACTGCAGACTCTCCATATAGATGGCGAAGCACTCCTCGCAGTCAGCCAAGTGCTCCTTGATGCGCTGGCTCTCCGCCTTCCCGAGGGTACCGTCGATGTAGGCGGCCAGATCCTCGTCGCCGGGCCAGTGCTCGGTGGGAGGAGGCGGGGAAGATTGTTTCCTGTGTGTATATTCCTGCATTTTCGTAAGCCAACCGATCTCCGCCACTTAATTAGACGGACGTCGATGGAAGATTACCCCGGTTTCGCATAGCCGGTACCAAAGATCCCTTACGAGCCGAAGATGTCATCGATATCCTCGCGCCGCACTCTCCGGCGCTCGAGGCACTCCCTCAGTCTCAGCTTGATCCGGTCAAGCCGCCGGTAGAGCGGCTTCTGCTCCACGCCGAGGACCCGGGCGATATCGGCGATCTTCATCTGTAGCCACAACCTCAGCAGCAGGCGGTCGTCTTCGGGAAGCTCGGCAAGGCACTCGTAGAGCGCTGCGTAGATTATACGGCTCTTTACCGCCCTCTCTTGCACCGCGAGCTGCTCGTCCGGCCGCAAATCCCGGGACGCCTCGGCCTGCAGCACCTCCTCTCCAACGAAGCGCCGCTGAATCCTGGGCGGGAGGCTGGTCCGCAGATTCCACAGCTCGGACTCGGGCAGATCCACGCCCTTGTCGCGGAGGATGTGGACGGCTTCGCTGAAGGTCATCTCATCCCGCACGAGGAGGGTCTCGAGCTGTGGGGCCACCCCGCCCAGCCGCAGAGCCTCCGCGGAGTTGCGCCATTTCCCCCACAGATGGTCCCGGAAATCGAAGAGCAGATGCTTGATCGTGACGGTGAGAAACGTCGCTATCTTGCACTCTCCTTTGAACTTCTGGAGCCGGGCATAGTTGCCCTCGATGAGCTTCTCCATGACGTAGCTCTCGAACTCCGCCGTGTACTCCGGCCGGAAGCGGGTCCGCCGGCAGGTATGGGCGATGACCGCCTTGATGAGGTCCAGATGCCCGAGGAAGAGCTGCTCGGGGGTGAGGTCGTCCGGGGGGGAGGGGAGGGTGGCCATGGGAGTCGGACTCGGCGTCTGTCTCTGAGGGAGCGGAGATAGGGAGATTCTATAGGAGTTTGGCAATCAGTGGATGGGGATCGCGGATCGCCCAAGGTAGAGAAAGGTGCCACAAGGGGGATCGCCTCCCAGGCAGGGTTCTCAAGTCCCGAGTCCGCTAACGTGGAGGGCCTCGAATCCAGTCGAGGTTCAACTGACGAATGTTTCTGCTCTGTCTTTATCGGAACTATAAAAATTTCAGGTAGCCGCCTTCAGTAACGCTAGCAGTAGAATTAGCCTCTCAGCGACCTTGAACAGCCGAGAGGGAGCCATGATCCGTAAATACGAGGAAGCTTCTCTCCTGTTTCCTTCCCGACTCCGGATTTCTAGCGAGATTCGATTATCCCAATATTTACACGACAGACTAGAGGCTTCAACCAAAGAGTGCAACCGTCGAGCTGTTACGCCCCCCGAACACCACCATTTACTTCAGGCAGAATTCTGGTACTCTAGGGATCAAGCGCCAAACCACAGCCGTGAGGTAAGTTTGAAGCCGCTCTCCCGGAATTGAGGCGTAGTCGTTCTCTCATGGACATGCTGCGCGAAGCCTTCCTGCTTCCGGCTGAACAAGCAGTTCCGGCAGGTCTGGGCGATGATTTTCTTGGAGGGCCTGAAGCGCCAGAGCCGCTCAGTGGTGAGGCCGTCTTTCCGAAGGAGGCCAGCGCCCGCTGAGTTAGTGAAAAAAGTCTATGAGTCCGTCTGAAACAGAGAATGCGGCAGGGCGAACAGCCATCCGCTTTGATTTATGCCCATGCGCACACTCATCCATCTCCGAACCGCCGGCCTTTACGGATCTGTGCTAGCAGTAAATGGAAATAGTCTGCAATTGAGCACCATGGTTTTTTCAGCGTCCAAGGTGGCACGTGTCGCAGGCTTAGCGCTGGTCGTTGCTTTTGCGGCACCGCCGCAGAGTGACCACCCACCAGTGCTTGAGCCGCTCAAGCCTGGGCCAATTCTTGCTCTGGTGAACCAGCGCTTGGGGCCTATTAGGCTGAGCGAAGGGCGGTTGAGTGGATTTTCGTATGCTGAACGAAACTCTCGGATAGCTTTGTCGGCGCGATCATTGCGCGATGCCATCGTTCAAGTAGACCGCGAAGCTCCGTCTGTGGAAAAATTGAGGGCTCGGGGAATACTGTGGCTTGCAGCAGGGAACGCCAAAGTTGCAACCAATCAGATCGAAAAGGCCACCTCCTATCCGACAGCGGGAGCTGACGTCTATAGCGATCTCTCCTCTATCCGTCTCGAGCTAGCACGCCGCAGTGGCGACCCTCAGGATCTAATCAAAGCTCTCTCCGCAGCTCACCGTGCGATTTCTTTGGCTCCGGAGCTGCCCGAGGCGCGGTTTAATCTCGCCCTCATCCTTGAAAGTCTTACCCTCCGTAACACAGCAGGGGAGGCATGGGCACGCTATCTGGCGCTCGATTCCAGTTCTGATTGGGCACGCGAGGCGCAGGCGCACTTCAATGCTCTCCACCACAGGGAGTCTGTTGCAATCGGGGGGGACGAGCATTCCGCTCTCCAGCGGGCAGCAGCCAGAGCGGATGTGGCGTCTGTAAGAAAGATCACCCGCCGGTCGCCGCAGATATCACGACTGTACGCTGAAGAGGTCTTGCTTGCCGTCTGGGCACGAACAGCTTCCCGCAACAGTGCGAAAGCCTATCTTTCCCTTCAATTAGCAGGGCAAATCGGGACGGCGGTATACGAACTTTCGGGAGATCCGATGCTGCGTGACACAGTCTCGATCCTTGAGAGGCATGAGGCCGAAGGCGGCCCTTTCTGGGACATTCTGATTCGCGGGCATTTGTTTTTCGCCCAAGGCCTGGATGCCTACCATGCCCAACACTTCGCGCAGGCTCTGGCGCTTTTTAACAGCGCAGATGATCTCCTTTTGAGGGGGCGCAGCCCTTTCCATCTTTGGGCTTCGCTCTACGCTGGCATTTGCGAATACCAGGGATTCGCCTACGAGACTGCCCTTCATCGACTCGCAGGCCTACGAAGGGAGGCCGCCCGTAGAGGCTATCTTGTTCTCCTTGGGAGGGTTCTATGGATTGAAGGTCTCACGCAAGTGGTCCGGGGCCAGTTGGCAGAGTCCTTTCGAGCTTACATGCAATCGACTAAGGCGTTCCGAGCGGCCGGAGAGCTTGGGAATCTTGCCGCTGTTGATCGCTTGATCGCTCAGGACTTCCGCTACCTTGGCCTGAGGACCCAGGCATGGAAATGGCGCATCGATGCTCTCATTGGTTTGTCCCGATTTCCTGACCCTCAGCGGAGGCAGTCGGTCTTGCAGGAGGCCACGACCGCCTGTCTCGAACAGGGCGACCCGGAAGCTGCGCTTTACTTTCAAAAGGAAGCTCTCCAAGTCGCACAGGAGATGAACAGGCCTCTATTTCTGGCGTCTGCGCTCCGCCGGCAGGCGGAGATATTGGCTAGCCTGCACCAGCCGAAGGAAAGCCTTGCGGCCTTAGATCAGTCTGCCAAGCAAGCAGCCAAGATCGAAGAAGTCAGTGTCCGTCATTCGACGCAGGCCGATCTGGATGCCACGAGGGGAGAAGTGCTTCTGGAAACTGATCCACGCGCCGCAGTGGCTTGGCTCGACAACACGCTAAGTTTTTATGAGACTACTGAGTACCGGATCCACTCCGCTCGGCTCCACCTGCTTCGCGGACTTGCCTACGAGGCGAGCGGCGACCAGTCTGCCGCGCAAGACGACTTCATGACAGCGGTTGGACAAATAGAGAAAGGAGCCCTAAACGTTAACCAGGAGGAGTTTCGCACGGCTTTCATTGGGCAGGCCCAGGCGATTTTCGCCAACGCTGCCCGCTTTTTCGCAAAGCGGAATGATGCAGAGCAGGCCCTCGCCTATGCAGAAGCAGGCCGAGCCCGGAACGTTCTCGCCAAAATAGCGAGTTTGCAGGCCAACGAGGGAGATTCCATTTTTGGGCAGGTTGAGCGTGTACCCGAGCTGCAGGCATCCATCCCTGCGGACACGGCTGTACTAGAATACCTTGAACTCGATGATCGCCTTTTGATTTGGGCGATCACCACCACATCCCTGTGCCTCCAGTCAGTGCCCATGAGAACCGGAGCCCTCGCCGCCGAGGTTCGCCATTTCAACGGCTTGATCCAGAACAGGGATGAGGGACCCTCCTTTCGAGCCAGTGCTAAGCGGCTTTATGGGGTCCTAATCGCCCCAGTCATCAAGAACATCACGGTCAAAAGGTTAATCCTAGTTCCTGACGGCAGCCTTCAGAATTTGCCGTTCGTAGCCTTACTGGATCCGGATTCGGGAGCGTTTCTCATCGAAGAATTCGCCCTGGGAGTCGCTCCGAGTCTCTGGACCTTTATCAGGGCTCTTGATCTCGATCGTAGCGGTTCTCCGGCCAAGTCCGGACGGACCCTTGTGGTGGCTGCTTCCCGGTTCTCGGCCTCGGGATTGGCTGGCCTACAAGATCTCCCGGCGGCTCGGACCGAGGCACTCTCCGTGGCGAATCTCTACTCAAAGTCAGAATTGTTGCTGGATCAGCAATCGAGCCGTGCAGCTGTTCTTGCTGCCATTCCGGGTGCACGAATCGTTCACTTCGCGACCCATGCCGTAATTAGCCCTGAGCGGCCGAGCTACTCAGTTCTTCTTCTGGGTAATACATCCTCAGACGGAGGTAACGAGAGCCTCAGCGGTGAGGATCTTGCCCGCATAGACTGGCGGTCTGCCAAGGTCGTTTTTCTCTCGGCTTGCCGAACTGGAGATGGCCTCCAAACAGCGAACGAGGGTCCGATGAGCCTCGCCTCGCTTCTGATGGAAGCCGGGGCACAATCGGTGGTGGCGAGCCGTTGGCAGGTGAATGATGAAGGTGGAGAGGAGATCGCGCGGGGCTTCCATGCTCGACTGCGGTCGGGAGATGACGTCCTGTCCGCGTTGCAGCACACTCAGATCTCGCTGCTCCGGCGGCCTGGCCCTTTGCACCGAAAGCCGGCTGTCTGGGCATCCTTCTATGCACTTGGCTCAGGCCTATAGAACAGGAGACTGGACATGGAACATTTCACCCTCGAGCTCGTTTTGGCAGGACTCATCGCTTTGGTCCCAAGTCAGGATGGCACGAAGCTTACGATACTGTTGGTGGAGAGCCGAAGCGAATTCACAGCCAGCGATGGTACCAAGATCCCGCCGCATCGGCCCCTGCTTACGTATAGCTGTGATGACAGGCCCAATGGTGTATGCACGGCAAGTGAAAGTATGCCGGCAAACCTTGCACTTCTCGCCAAAACGTGGGGCAGAACACCGTTTCCTTCATCTACTAACACCGGAGTCCTTCCTCTAGAAGGGGTTGAGATTTCCTTAGGTGGAGACTTCTCCGTAGACCCCGGCTTTCGAATGGTAACTCAAGATCGGCTCCGATTTGATTTCGATGGTTCACCAAAACATACAATCCCGCAGACGGGCGAGTCTAGAGATGTTTCCTGGATCGCTGACATGCGTCGGGTTTCCCCGACTGTTGCAAAAGCGAACGCAGCCTGCGTAAATGATCAGGTTCCACCCACTGACCGGGTGGTGGCCCGTGGGAGCTTTTTGAACGGGGAATTGTCGGTGAAGAAATTATTATTCGGTGGTGACGCTTCCTTTGGCTTTCTTCCTCTTCAGGCCACAGGAGGGTTACCGCGAGCGGAATGCAGCTGCGGTCAAGCTCTCGCAGATCGAACGGCGTTGGCGCTGAACGTCAAAGGCTGCTCAGCTTCGATAATCATTAAGCAGTTTGGGCAGGCATCGGAACTTTACCATATCGACCTGTCTCCCAAAGATTGCGACACAAATCCAAACACTAAGGTTACTGTTTATCTTTCAAACCGAATGGAGTGTGCGCAGTGGGACTTGAGTACTGACCCGCCTACTTGCCTGGATGAACATGCACAGCCTGATCATGACAAGGGGCAGCACTTTGAGATTTATTATAAGATTTCCGATCCAGTACCTTCTCTCACCAAGAGACCCGTACCGCTCATGATCCTAAAGCCGCAAGCAGGCGGAGATGGTGATGACCGGCCGATTTGCCCGCAACCAAGATTCTCGGCCCCATAGGAGAGGGAGAATGAAAGCCCAGAAATGCAAGAGTGGTAGAATACGCTCAAGGTGTATGACTGTGATTGGATGGATGATTATCGCCATTGCGATAGGTTCAGGGACGCAGTGCGAAGGCTTTGAGATCGCCCCCTCGCAAGGAGGCGAAGGTACGATTGTTAGACTTATTACAGGTCGGGAGGATCCCGTTGATTCGATTAGATTTAATAATAGCACAATAGCTTTTCAGGGACTCAAGCCATCCTTTTTCTTTACTGTGCCATTTCGCGCGGGCACGCTGGGGGAAAAGCTTGAGGTTGAAGTCTCGATCGAATTCCACGATGGAACCTCGGAAAAGAAGCTTTTTAATTGGATTGCGGGCACCCGCGCCGCAGGCTTGGCTCTCAGTCCACCATTCGCCTTTCGCCATGCACCGAATTTGGCTGGAGAAGCTGTGGGCCGTTTCCTGGCGCTAATCCTTCATGGTGCAGGTTTTAACACCTCCTGTTCCGTCGCTGTTGAGGGAAACCAGATGCTCGCAGTCCTCCCAGGAATGCTGTTTACATTTCCTGATAATAACGAAGAGATAGGACAGATCTTCCCTGAATTTGACATCACTGAGCAAGGAAACACCCTAGTCGCGATTGTACCGCGCGCCATGGCCTTGTCTGGTGGAGATCGTGGCGTAACGGTCACCTGCGGCCAGAGTTCCGCTGAGGCGGTGGTCCACTTCCCTAAGCACGATCTTCGTGTTGAAGTTGATATGGCAGATTGTTGTGATTGGCATCCATCTAGTTCAGAGTTGCAGTCGGCTTTGGATGCTATTTCAGCGGGTGATGTGGTTCTAGAGACTAGATTTGATAGCCCTGCAAACAGCTGTCCTAGCAATGTCTGTATTGATGGCGATTGCTGTATGACGAGAACCGGGATCATGAATTTCCTCTCTCACCGGGACCATGAGTCTGATCTTTTTGATGGACAATGGTACCTTCATTTGGCTCTAGTGGGGCATTTGTTTGAGTCGTCTGTACAGACGAGCGCCTTTGGGACTTTGATTGATGATCCTCCACGGCAGAATTCCGTCATTTTTCTTCACGCCGTGCCTTCCAATCGGCGCCTGAGGACTTTTCTTCATGAGATTGGTCATGCCCTGAATCTTACTCATTGTGAAAGAGACGCTGCTAACAATACCCTCATGGTTCCCTCGTTCGAGCTTGGTTCTTCTCCTAGTCTCAATTTCGCCGGGGCCGCTCTTACGCACGTTCAAGCTCATCCGGAAAACGAGGTGAAACCAGGAAAGGGCCAGCTTAACTTCAACACTGCTGAGCGAGTCGAAGGAATATGCTCTGACGGGTCAGTTGGCGACCTAGGAACCATCAAGCTCTCTCTTGACGCAGACGATCAGAACATTCAGATAGGCGAGTCTGTGGTCCTCTGGGCAAAGGTTCAGCGTTTAGACGGCGGGGGCAGCCTACCTGCTCTGCTCTCGACGGATCCGGCCTATGACCAAGTGAACTATACTATCTCGCGTGTCACTCCAAGTGCGGATCAGCAGAGGACTTACCGACCGATGTTTCATTTCGATATGGAGCCGAGCGAAGATCGCGTGGCTGGTCCAATCGAAAAACCCGTTGAAATTTCATTCGGCGCGGCAGGCGCAACCTTTAAGGAACCGGGCGACTACCGGATCGTAGCTGAGTATGCTGGCCATGTGTCGAATCCGCTTCTCCTCCATGTGGGAAACATCGACTCAAATTGCTCAGCTGACGACGTGCGGGTAGTGTTGCAGGAGGATGTAGCGCGCTTTATCTATTTGAAAGGTGGTGATCCTGGCGCACAGGTCCTTCCTCTTCTGATGCAAGTGAGTGCTCATACGGGATGTCGGCTTTCGGCAGTGGCAAGCTACAGTCTAGGAAAATACTTCACAGATCAAGGTGACGTAAAAAGCAAGGAAATCGGACTCGCACAGCTCAAGAAGGCGAGAGAACAGAAAGGGAGGCTCCCGTTGGAACACCAGTTTGGGCTCTATGAACAGTTAGTCAAAACGAGCCTGAGCGTTGGCGATTCGGATGCTGCGAAAAGCTACTTCAAGGAATTCAAGGCGCTTGTTGTGGAGTCTCCGCCGTCGAGCGCAAGTCGAGCAGCGGAGTACCTTAAGCGCTCGCGAGAATATCTTGGAAACGTATCTGATCCGCCCTGAGAGGAAGAATGTGCCAGATAGGTGCCATGCGATTCTCGGAGGAGAGGACATCCCCAGATGTATGGGTGCATTCTCGGAACGAGTACCAGATATTGTAGGAGAGGTACATTTGGATGGGAACGCTG
>Ga0075424_100007299_pt1 | contig 10708 bp, 12 predicted proteins | sample SoiMethybrSBSTD3_FD_75301 | JGI IMG/M metagenome (GOLD analysis project Ga0075424, IMG submission 75301) | Bulk soil microbial communities from a Populus tree surrounding site in Tennessee, USA - Soil MetaG P. TD hybrid SBSTD3 | ecosystem: Environmental > Terrestrial > Soil > Tree plantation...
CAGGTCGTAACAGATCGCCAGGCCGAGCCGCAGCCGTTCGTTGTGCCTTTCGTCGTCAGTCTCGACATCCGCGACCACGATTTCGTCACCGGGCGTCTCCACGTCGGACTCGCTGTAGGTGACGCCGCCGACCTCGACGTCGAACATGTGGATCTTGCGATAGACCGCGCGCGTCGTGCCCTCGGGGTCGAGCAGCACCGATGTGTTGCGGAGCTTGTCCTCGCCCTCGACGCGCTCCACGATGCTGCCGGCCACCAGCCAGACGCCCAGCTCGCGGGCAACTGACGCGGCCCACCGCAGCGTGGGGCCGTCGAGCGGCTCGGCGCCCGCCACAAGTTGCTCGGACGTGCCGATCACGTTGAACTTCTCTGGCAGTACGACCAGCTCCGCGCCCTCGGCCGCGGCCCGCCGCACGAGACGTTCCGCGATCTCGACGTTGCGCGACTTGTCCTCGTTCGAGTTGAGTTGAACCGCCGCCGCCCGCACCTCTGGCTCCCGTCTCGCTCTGGTTGACTGATCAGTCAACCAGAGGTCGATTATACGAGTCGCGGCGCGGGTCCTCCTACACCTTGCGCCAGTAGACGATCGCGTCCTCGCCCTCGACCGCTTCGGGCACGCGGCCGACCGCCTTGAACCCGAAGCCCTCGTAGAGGTAGCGGGCCGGGTTGGACTCGAACACGAGGTTGAACATCAGCGCGTCGAAACCGTGGCGCGGCGCCTCCTCGATCGAGTGCTCCACGAGCGCACGCCCGATCCCCTGCCGGCGAAAATCGGGGTGCACCATGTAGCCGGCGTTCCCGATGTGCCCCGCCCGCCCGGAGTAGTTCGGCACCAGGTGATAGGAGCCGGCGAGGCGGTCGTCCAGGGTCGCCACGAGCACGATGGTCTTGTCACTCAGCCATGCGCGCTCGAAATCTTCGCGCGTCGCCGGCGGCGCGGCGGGGAAGGCGTTCCGTTCCTCGACCACCAACCTGTAGAGGGCGAACAGCTTCTCCGTATCGTCGTCATGCGCCTCGCGAATCTCGATATTCATCGAGGACCGTCGCTCAGCTCTGCGCCGCGCGCCGCGCCTGCAGCTCCGCGATCATCAGCTTTGCCCGCATCGCGGCGACCAGGTCCCGCATCGGCTCCACCGCCCGTTGCATCAGGTCGGCCGCTTCGTCGGTGTCCATCTCCCCCGCGACCCGCTCCATCATCGCCTCGACCTCCTCGTGCACGAGCTGCTCGAGGTGCCGCTTGTAGATGAGTACGTCGTACACCGTGAAGCCGAGCGCCTCGGAGTAGCCCGACGCGCGCATGCGGCCGATCGCCTCGATGATCTGCACGTCGGCGGGGCCGTAGCGCTTCGTGCCGTTCTGCCGACTGGGCGTCAGCACGCCGAGCTTCTCGAGCCGCTCCAGCGCCTCGTCGGGAAGGCCGTAGCGGCGCTTCACCTCGCGCGCGCTGAGCCCCTTCGTGTCCTGCCCCGACAGCGCGCGCTCGAGGATCCGGTCCTCCAGCGCGATCATCGCCCGCAGCCGGTCCGGCCCCTCGAGGTCGCCTCCGTTCTCGAGCACGTCCCGGATCACCTTCAGCGGCAAAAAGCGCTCCTCCTGCAGCTGCTTGATGAGCCGCACCCGTTCCACGAACTCACGCGGATACCAGGCCATGTTGCGCGAGGTCTTGACGGGCTCGGGGAGCAGCCCCTCGCGCAGGTAGTGCTTGATCGTGCCCGCCGACACACCCGCTGCCTCCGCCAGCTCCCGCATGCGGAGCAGCTCACCGTCCTGGTGAGCCGGTGCGCTCACACGACACCCTGTTCCCGAAGCGCGGCGATGCGCTCGTCGTCGTAGCCGATCGCGCCGAGCACCTCATTGGTCTGCTCTCCGAGCGCCGGTGCGGGGCGCGAGACCTGTGCGGGCGTGCGCGAAAGCGCGATCGGGAACCCGACTTGCCGCACCGGGCCGATCCCGGGCTGGTTCAGCTCCAGCACCATCCCGCGCGCAACCGTCTGCTCGTGTGCGAGTGCCTCGTCGAGATCCAGTACCGGCTCCAGGCAGCAGTCGTGCTCGGCCGTGAACTCGGTCCATTCCTCCCGCGTGCGCCTGCGGAAGATGGCCGCGACCTTCTTGCCCGCGTCCGAGCTCGGATGTTCGAACTGCTTCTCCTTCAGCTCGGGCCGGCCCACTCCGTCGCACCAGTTGTGCCAGAACTTCGGCTCCAGGGCACCGAGCGAGACCCAGCCGCCGTCCTTGGTCCTGTACGGGAAGTAGCAGAGGATGCCGCCGGCCAGCTCGAGGTCGCCGCGGTGCGGCACCTCACGCTCGCAGAAGAAGCGCGCGACCACCATCGAGAGCCACGACAGCGCGCCGTCGGTCATCGAGATGTCCACCATTTGCCCGGCGCCCGAACGGTCCCGCTCGTGTAGCGCGGCGAGGATGCCGATCGCCGCCATCAGCCCGCCGCCGCCGAGGTCGGCGATCTGGCCGGCGGACTGGATCGGTGGGCCGCCCCGCCGACCCGTCAGCCCGAGCAGGCCGGCGAGCCCCAGGTAGTTGGTGTCGTGGCCGGAGCGATCGCGCAGCGGGCTGTTCTGCCCGTAGCCCGAGATCGCGCAGTAGACGAGGCGGGGATTGCGGTCCGAGAGCGCGTCGTATCCCACGCCCAGCCGGTCCATCACGCCGGGGCGGAAGCTCTCGACCAGCACATCGTGGTCCTCGGCGAGCCGGAGCAGGATGTCGCGGCCCTCGTCGTGCTTCAAATCGAGCTTCATCGACCGCTTGTTGCGGTTGAGCGCGAGGAAGTATGCGGACGCGGTGCCGTCCGCACGCTGGGAGTCGCCGCCGTAGTAGGGCGGCATCCAGCGGATGTAGTCACCCCCGGCCGTGTCCTCGACCTTGAGCACGTCTGCGCCGAGGTCGGCCAGCAGCAGCGTGCAAAAGCCGCCGGGGAGCAGGCGGGTGAGGTCCAATACGCGAACGCCTTCGAGAGGTCGGTGCGCCATCGCCTTACCTCAGCCCGCCGCCGCCGTGGCCGCCGCCTGCGGCGGCCACGCCATTTTCTGGGTGCCGAGCATGGCGCGCGCTTCCTGCACGGACGCCACCCGCCTGCCCGTGTCCTCGACCATCTCGCGCGCCTTGGTGATCAGGTCCCCGTTGGAGCGCGCCATCTCCCCGTTGGGCAGATAGAAGTTGTCCTCCAGTCCCACCCGGAAATTGCCGCCGAGGGTGAGCGCGGCCGCGCCCAGCATCCACTGCTCGCGCGAGATGCCGATCACCCCCCACTCGTTCGGCCCCTCCGCCCCGCCCGGGATCTGCTCGGACATGTGCGCGAGGTTGCGGGCTGTGGGCCGAATGCCTCCGGTGACTCCCATCACGCACGAGATCTGGAGCGGCTCGTGCAGCAGTCCCATATCGAGGAGCGGGTCGAGGTTCGCGATGTGACCGCTGTCGAAGCACTCGTGCTCGGGCTTGATGCCGAGCTCGTTCATCTCCTTGAGGAACGTGGTGATGGTGTCGAACGAATTCTCGAAGACGGTCTGGAAGACGAACTCCTTGCGGCGTTTCGAGTACTTGGCGTAGTTCATCGAGCCCATGTTGAGCGCGCCCACCTCGGGCCGCAGCGCGCGCAGGTACTCGAGCCGCTTCTCGATCGGGACACCCACCGCACCGGTCGAGTAGTTGATGATCACGTCGTCGACCTCGGAGACGATCGCCTCCGTGATGTTCCTGAAGTCCTCGACCTCATAGCTGGGGACGCCGTCAGGCGTCCTTGCATGTATGTGGATCATCGATCCGCCCTCGTCCACGATCCGCCGCGCCTCCGCGGCGTATTCCTCGGGCGTGTACGGGATCGCGGGGCATTGGTCGCGGTTCGCGACGGCGCCCGAGATCGAGCACGTGATGATCACCGGATCCTCGAAACGGCTCATCTCCTCTCCTCCTCGTGTTCGGGGGTCAGTCCGGCTGCCGCCAGTGCCGGATCGCGTTCGGTGAAGAGCTGGATGCGATACACGAGCCCGTCGCGGAACGTGTAGACGTTGTACGAGGTGAGCTCGACTTCCGCCTCGCTGCCCCTGCCCTTCGCCCGCTGGTAGAGCGTCACGATCACCGCGTCGCCCACCTCCTCGAGGGCGTCGATCCTGACGGTCATCCATTCCCAGGACTCGAACCACGTGTCGATCGCCTGCTGGATCCCGTCGGGACCGCGATAGGAGCGTGCGTCCGGCCCGGTCGGCCACTCGTCGACCTGCACGTCCGGGTGGACTTCGGCGCGGACGCTTTCCAGGTCGAGCCGGTTGAAGGCCTCCACGAACCGGCGGACGATCGCGACGTTCTCCGAATCCTCGCCGGTGCTCACGTGCGTGTTCGCGACTGAGCCGCGGATCCGTTCGGCCTCGCCGCTCACACCGGCATCACGCCGTGCTTCTTCCACGGCCGCTCGACGCGCTTCGAGGCCGCCATCTCGAGGCCCCGGATGATCCGCGGCCGGGTCTCGCGCGGGTCGATGATGTCGTCCACCATGTCGTTGCCGGCCGCGATGTAGGGGTCGATGATCTGCTTGAAGTTGTTGACCATCTCCTGGCGCGTCGCCTCGGGGTCCTCGGCCGCCTCGATCTGCTTGCGGAAGATGATGTTCACCGCACCCTCGGCTCCCATCACGGAGATCTCGGCGCCCGGCCACGCCACGATCAGGTCGGGCTCGTAGGCGCGCCCGTTCATCACGTAGTAGCCGGCGCCGTAGGCCTTGCGGATCACGACCGTGATCTTCGGCACGGTGGCCCGCGAGACGGCATACAGCAGCTTCGCCCCGTGGCGGATGATGCCCTCCTGCTCGACTTTCGTGCCCACCATGAAGCCCGGGACGTCCTGCAGGAAGAGGAGCGGGATGTTGAACGCGTCGCACAGGTTGATGAAGCGCGCCGCCTTGTCGGCGGAGTCGTTCTCGAGGATGCCGGCGAGCTGCTTCGGCTGACTCGCGACGATGCCGACCGGGCGGCCGCCGAAGCGCGCAAGGCAGGTGATGATCGTGCGCGCGAACTTCGGCTTGATGTCGAAGTACTCGCCGTCGTCCACGATCCGCTCGATCACCTGGTACATGTCGTACGGGTGCCGCGGTGACTCCGGCACGATGTCGAGCAGCTCCTCGTCCATGCGGTCGACGGGATCGGTCGTCGGCCGGATCGGCGGCTTTTGCTCGCAGTTCGACGGGAAGTACGAGAGGTAGGCCTTGATCGCCTCGATGCACTCCCGGTCGTCCGCCACCTCGAGGTCGCCCACGCCCGACTTCCGGCAATGGATCTTGGCGCCCCCCAGCTCCTCCTGGGTCACGTCCTCGCCGGTGACGGCCTTCACCAGGTGCGGCCCCGCGAGCGCCATCGAGCCCTGGCCCGAGACCATCGGCACGAAGTCGGCAAGCCCCGGGATGTAGGCGGTCCCGGCCGCGCACGGGCCCAGCATCCCGGCGACCAGCGGGATGCAGCCGGACATGATCACCTCCTCACGGAAGAGGTGGCCGGAGCCGGCGAAGAGCGACCCGACCGCCTCCTGGATGCGAGCACCGGCCGAGTCGAGCAGCCAGATGAACGGCATGCGCTTCTGCAGGGCCATCTCGCGCAGGCGGGCGACCTTGATCTCGCCGGTCATGCCCATCGAGCCCGCCATCACGGTGAAGTCGTAGGCGGCGACCGCGCAGCGGCGGCCGTCGACGTCGCCCCAGCCGGTGATGACGCCGTCGGCCGGCGCGTCGCGCCCTTCCATCGAGCGCTGCGAGAAATGCGGGCGGCCGTGCATGCCGAGCTCGACGAACGTGCCCTCGTCGACGAGCAGGTCGACGCGCTCGCGGGCCGTGAGCTTGCCCTTGTCGTGCTGGGCGGCGATCTTTTCGACGCCGCCGCCGAGCTTGATCTTGGCGCGGCGATCGTGCAGATCGTCGACGAGCGGCTTCAGCCCGCTCGTCTCCCCGTGCTCGGTCCGCGGGGCCGTCGCCACCTCGCTGGGATGGGGCTCCGCCGGGTCGCGCGAGAGCTCCTCGACCACGGCCCGCTGCTTCTCCAGCTGCGGATCGACCTTGGCTTTTTCGTCGGTGGCCATCTACCGCCCCTTCCAGTTCGGTTCACGTTTTTCGAAGAACGCCTGCACGCCCTCGACGATGTCCTCGGTCGTCATCGCCAGGCTCAGCTGCGAGCGCAGGTAGTCGAGCGCGTCCTCGAACGGCATGTCGAGCTGGCGGAACATCGCGTCCTTGCCGAGTCGCATGACGAGCGGCGACTTCGAGGCGAGCTTCGCCGCCCATTCCCCCACCGCGCCGTCGAACTCGCCCTCCGCCACGACCTTGTTGACGATCCCGATCCGCTCGGCCTCGCGCGCGTCGATCCGTTCGCCGAGCAGAAGCAGCTCGTTCGTCTTCTTCCGCGGCAAGTTGCGGTAGATCAGGGCCATGATCATGAACGGGAACGTGCCCACGTTGATCTCGGGCGTGCCGAATGTCGCGCTCTCCTTGGCGATGATCAGGTCGCACGCGAGCGCGATCCCGAGCGCGCCGGCGAGCACGTGCCCATTCGCGGCGCAGATCGTGGGCTTGCCGAGCGTGCCGATCAGCCGGAACAGCCTTGGGAATCGCTCCGTCCCGAAGTAGCGGTGCACGATCGGCACGTCGGCCGCGAAGCCGGCCAGGTTCGCGCCCGAGGAGAAGACGGTGTCATGCGAAGAGGTGAGTACGACACAGCGGACATCGTCGTCGTCACGGGCAGCCTCGAAGGCGGCGATCAGCTCCCCGAGCAGCTCGTTCGAGAGCGCGTTGCGCGTATCGGGTTGATCAAGCGTGATCGTCGCGACGCCTTCGGTGGAGCTGTACTGCAGAGTTTCGAAAGTGGGCATATAAGAAGTAGCCAGTCTTACTGTTTACTTCGGCGGGCCTGTCTTGTAGCTTTGCGCAAAGCGTCTGTCAAGCGCACCGAGCCCGGAGGTTCCCTCAGATGGCCACTGCCGCGACCGAGATCAAGCCCGACTGGAGCGCGCCGAGGAGGCACTTCTGCCTCACTGACGAGCACGAGGCCCTGCGCGAGTCGATCGAGAGCTTTGCCAGGAAGGAGCTTGCCCCCCATTCGGAGGAGTGGGAGCGGGACGGCTTTCCGGACTGGGTGTTCAAGCGCATGGGCGAGCTCGGCTTCCTCGGAATCTACTTCCCCGAGGAGTACGGCGGCCAGGGCGGCGACTATTTCATGTCGATCGTGCGGGGCGAGGCGATGGCGCAGGCGAACAACGGCGGGCTCGCGATGGGGATCGCCGTTCACACGGACATGGCGACGCCGCCGATCCTCAAGTTCGGGTCGGAGCACCTGAAGCAGACCTACCTCGTGCCGGCAATCCAGGGCGAGAAGATCTCGTCCCTGGGAATCTCCGAGCCCGGCGCGGGCTCCGACGTGGCGGGGATCCGCACGCGGGCTGTCCGCGACGGGGACGAGTACGTCATCAACGGGTCGAAGACGTTCATCACGAACGGCGCGCGCGCCGACTTCATCGTGCTCGTGACGAAGACCGACCCGGACGCCGGCTACGACGGCTTCTCGCTGTTCGTGGTCGACACCGACTCGCCCGGGTTCCACGTCTCTCGCAAGCTCGAGAAGCTCGGCATGCATTCGTCCGATACGGCGGAGCTCGCCTTTGAGGACCTGCGCGTCCCGGCCGAGAACCTGCTGGGTGAGGAGGGCAAGGGCTTCTACCACATCATGTGGGAGCTGCAGGGCGAGCGCCTGATCGGCGCCGCCGGCTGCGTTTCGGGAGCCCAGCGGGTGTTCGACGTGACGCTCGAATACGCGAAGGAGCGCAATGCGTTCGGGCGGCCGATCGGGCGCTTCCAGGCGATCCGGCACAAGTTCGCCGACATGGCGACCAAGATCGAGGCGGCGCGGCAGATGGTGTACACGACGGCGTGGCGAGTCCAGAACGGCGAGTACCCCGTGCGCGAGATCTCGATGGCGAAGTTGTTCGCGGCGCGCATCGCCTACGAGGTGTGCGACGAGGCCGTGCAGATCCACGGCGGCTACGGCTACATGAAGGAGTACGGCGTCGAGCGGGCCTGGCGCGACATGCGCCTGAACCGGATCGGGGCCGGCACGGACGAAATCATGCTGGAGGTCATCGGCCGCTCCTACGGGCTCTGATGGCCACGGCCCGCGAGGTCGCGCTCGGCGTTTACCGGCTCGGCAGCGACCGCGTCAACTACTACTTCGTGGAGGACGAGGGTCGCGTAACGGTCATCGACGGAGGCGTGTCGGGATACTGGGACCAGCTCGAGCCCGCGCTCGGCGGGATCGGACGCAGCCTCGCTGACGTCGATGCGATCGTGCTGACTCACGCCCACTCGGATCACACGGGCGTGGCCGGACAGCTGCATGATCGGGGCGTCCCCATCTATCTGCATCCGGCAGACCACGAGCTACTGAAGACGGGTAAGGAGTCCTGGAAGCGCGAGGGCAGCGGGCTGTCTGTGCTCCGTCATCCGCGGGCCTTCGGGTTCTTCGCGCACATGGTCCGCAACGGCGCGCTCAAGCCACCGCACATCGACGACCCCCGCTCGATCGGGGACGAGAGCGAGCTCGACGTGCCTGGCCGCCCGCGGGTGGTCCACACGCCCGGCCACACGCCTGGTCATTGCGCGCTGCACTTCGAGCGTCACGGCGCGCTCTTCGTAGGCGACCTGATCTGCACGTGGCACCCGCTGCTCGGCCGCCGGGGCCCGCAGATCATGCCCTCGGCCTTCAACATGTCGAGCGCGCAGGCGCTGGAGTCGCTGGGCCGGATCGAGCAGCTGTCGGCTGCAGCGGTGCTTCCCGGACACGGCGAGCCGTGGACCAGCGGCCCCGCCGAGGCGGTCGCCCAGGCCCGCGCCACCGGCACGTCTTAGGTGACCCACCAGGGCGACATGGCGGCCGCGACCGCAGAGACGTTCGATGGCACGAGCGCCTACCTCGACCTGCTCAAGCTCTGGCTGACCGGGCTCACGCTGCCGAGCGGCGCCTTCGCCGCGGCTCGCCAGCCGGACGGGACGAAGCTCATTCCCGTCACCCCCGAGACGATCGCGGACATCAAGCGCAGGCGGGCGCCGTGGCTCGCCGCCTCCTTCACGATGATGGGACTCGACCGGACGAACCACCTGCAGGCGTGCGTCGAGGACGTGCTCGCGCACGATATTCCCGGTGACATGATCGAAACCGGCGTGTGGCGGGGCGGGGCGACGATCCTGATGCGCGCGCTGCTCGCCATCCACGGCGTCACCGACCGGTCCGTGGTGGTGGCGGACTCCTTCCAGGGGGTTCCTCCTCCAGACGCGGAGGCCTTTCCGATCGATGCAAGCTCTCGCCTGCACACCTTCGATGCGCTGGCCGTGCCAATCGAGTTCGTGAAGGACAACTTTGCCCGCTTCGGCTTGCTGGACGATCAGGTCGAGTTCGTGCCCGGCCGCTTTCGCGACACGCTCCCGGCGCTCTCGGACCGTGTTTGGTCCGTGGTCCGGCTCGACGGGGATCTCTACGAATCGACGATCAACGCGCTGGACAGTCTCTATTCGCAGCTGTCGCCGGGCGGCTACCTGATCGTCGATGACTACGGCGCACTCGAACAGTGCCGCGAGGCTGTGCGCGATTACCGCAGCACGCACGCGATCGAAGAGGAGATCCGGGCCATCGACGGGACCGGTGTGTACTGGCAGAAGGAAGCTTGAAATGGAGATCGTCGAGCTTCCACCCGGGGACGAGCGGCTGCAGGCGGTGTATCCCGTGATGCGCGAGCTTCGGACCGAGCTCTCAGACGACGAGATGCACGAACGCTATGCGGCCGGGCACGTCCACGGCTACCGGGTCGTGGCGCTGTTCGACGGCCACCAGTGCCGGGCCGCCGCCGGCTACCGGCTCATCACGAACTTCGTGAGCGGTAAGCATCTGTACGTGGACGATCTCGTGACGGCCGAGCGCTGGCGTTCAAGTGGATACGGGCGGCTCCTCAACAAATACCTGGTCGAGCTCGCGCGCAGCGAGGGCTGCACGTCGGTACAGCTCGACTCCGGCACGCACCGGCGGAAGGCTCATCGCTTCTACTTTCGCGAGCGGTACACCATTACGAGCTTCCACTTCGTAAGGTTGATACGGCCATGAATGAACTCACGCCGCTCGAGCGCGTGCGGGCCTACTACCGCGACCTGAACACCGGCGACGTGGACAAGGTCGCGCGCCACTTCCATCCGGACGCGAACCACTTCTACACGCGGCTGGGGCCACATCGCACCGCGAAGGAGATCGGTCAGATCACCGAGCACGGCGTGAAGCACCTGGACGCAAGCTGGCATCTCGAGCACGGGATCGAGCAGGGAGACGAAGTGGTGATCGAATGGACCATGCTGTGGCGCGATCCCCGCCGTGGCGACGAACGCCGCATCGACCGTGGCACGGAATGGTTCATCGTGCGGGACGGCCTGATCGCCGAGGTGCGCGCGTACCACCACTCCGACAGCAAGAACCGGCAGGGGAACTTGCTGGGGTTCGACCACGCCGGTCGCGGCCACACCACGCTCGAGCAGTGGGACGAGGTCCGTGCGCGCGACGGCGCGGGACCGGACGCGCCGGACCGAGTCCGCCCATGACGCCGATCCCCCCGTTCACCGACGAGCACGAGGCGCTGCGCGAGTCGCTGCGCTCGTTCGTCGCGCGCGAGATCCGGCCGCACGTGCCGGG
>Ga0075424_100007301_pt1 | contig 10705 bp, 9 predicted proteins | sample SoiMethybrSBSTD3_FD_75301 | JGI IMG/M metagenome (GOLD analysis project Ga0075424, IMG submission 75301) | Bulk soil microbial communities from a Populus tree surrounding site in Tennessee, USA - Soil MetaG P. TD hybrid SBSTD3 | ecosystem: Environmental > Terrestrial > Soil > Tree plantation...
GAGCGCTGCGAGACCCCGATCTGTGCTGCAAGGACATCGGTCCGCCAATCCGAACGCGGTTGCGCGGTTACTATCTCTGCGAGCCGTTGCAGCTTGCCGTTACCGGCGGACTGTGCCGCCAACTCCGCGGAGAACTGGCTCTGACCACCCGGGCGGATGCGAAAGACCACGTGCCGACGTGCAATCGCGAGTGCGATCCTTCGTCCGAGATCGGCCTCGATCATCGCCAGCGCGAGGTCCATTCCCGCTGTCACACCGGCCGACGTCCAGATGCCGTGATCTTCTACATGTATGGCATCGCCATCGACGATTACCGCCGGACGAAATTGCTTAAGGGCATCGACCTCGCTCCAATGGGTTGCGGCACGCCGACCGTCCAAAGCGCCCGCGGCCGCCAGGAAGAACGTCCCGCTACACACCGACGCGATGCGCGCCACTCGCCCACTCGCCCTGCGCACGATCTCCGTCACACTTCCACGCGCAAGTTCTTCGCGCATGCCTGGTTCGCCACCAACTGTGATGAGCGTATCGGTGTGCGCCAGCCGTCTGTTCGTCACCTGGGAAAACGCGAGATCGGCGACAAGTCGAACGCCAGAAGATGTCGCAAACGGTCCGACCTGCGGTGCGGCGATCGCGATGCGATAGACTTGGTGCGGCGTCTCATCGTTGGCGCCTGCAAACATCTGCACAGGTCCGGCGATATCCAGCAGCTGGCCATTGGGGAATGCGAGCAGCAGGATTTTGTGTGGGGCACGCATGCACCGACTTTAGCACCTATGCGCCGTGACCCGAAGGCCATAGATCGGTCGATTCCGGCCAGAGCGCCGCGTTGTGCTGCGTCGGTGGGCGGGCGGCACGAAGGATGGCGATGAGGCGAAATGTCGGCGCAACTTGCGCATCTCATCCTGGCCAAGGCGGAAACCCAGTTCCCCACGTTAACCCCCCGCGCGTCGCTTCTGCCCTGCGAAGGGGTGGCGCCTGTGCAGATGCGGCGGGCCATCACGTTCGAACGAGCGATCGCAGCAATCAGAACGCGTGTACCGTCTGACAGGGAGTTGACGAGTTTGCCGATCTTCCTGAATGTGGGTCAACTCCTGGTGTCGCATGCCAAGACCGGGCTGAAAGGCATCAAAGCGAGTGGTGGCTCTCAATGACTGCTCAGCCCCGTACATCCCTGCAATCTAGGCCTGCATTGAGCCGGCGCCGGTTTCTGCAGCGAACTGCCGCGATCGGCGCCGTCCTTCCATTCGTCACAAAGCTCGGGCACTCGCCGGCTCGAGCTCAGAGCAAGGCGATCAACGTGGCAAGCTTCGGCGGTGTGATCCAGGAGTATCAGACGCGGCTTTTTGCGCGCCCTTTTGAAGCCAAGACCGGCATCAAGGTGAATATCGGTGCCAATGCCTCGCTGGCATTGGCGAAGCTGCAGAATTCGTCCGGCGCACCAGCACAGTGGGACATTATCTCATTGAGCGGGGCGGAGTACTTCGAAGCGGTGGCGCAGAATCTGATCGCACCCTACGATTACAACATCGTTGATCCCACCCACATTCCACCAGAGTATCGCGAATCCCACGGCGTGAAGTTTGCTCTCTTTCTGTTCGTGATGGCGTGGGACAAGCGACTGATCCCTGACGACAAGGCCCCGCAAAGCCCGGCCGAGTTCTGGGATAGCGGCCGCTACAAGGGCAAGCGATCGCTGTACTCGGGCATCTCGGGCGGCGGCACATTGGAGATGGCGTTGCTGGCCGACGGCGTGCCCTTGAACCAGCTTTATCCTCTCGATGTCGACCGAGCACTGCGCAGCTTGGAGCGGCTCGGGCGCAGAAACATCATATGGCACAGCACCAATGCGGAGCCCATTCAGCAGTTGAGTTCCGGTGCGGTTCCACTTGCCAACTGCTTCAACGGGCGCGTCGTGTCGGCGAACCGGTCCGGCGCCCAGCTGGGGTACACGCCTGCCTACAGCGGCGTGATGGGCAATCCCTATTGCGTGATGCAGAGTTCGGGCAACAAGAAGGTAGCATTCGAGTACATTAATTATATGCTGAACACCAACAAGGCAGCAGCAGAATATATGGAGCTCACAAACTACGCGGTGCCCAATACAGAAGCTTTGAAGCTGGTCTCACCCGACATAAAGGACGTCTTGCCCACCAGCCCGAAACTCAAGGACAAAGTCTATATCAAGGACGACGGGTGGTGGGCGGCCAACCTTGTCGAGGTGACGGCCAAGTTCAAGGAATGGCAGCTCGCCGGATGATTGGCAGGAACCCGATTGACCGCGGATTCGATCTTAAATCGTGCATGCGGGGCCTTGCTGCCCACATCCAACTCGGCAGTTTGCGCCTTGCCGGAAGGCCCCGCTGCAAGCACGGGGCAACAGGAGCGTAAATTTGCCGCTCGCGCACCGGCTCCATCGGCGCCGCGTAACGTTACGGTTCGGATCGCGCGCAAAGTGAGGATGGCCCTTCCCGATCAGGAGCGTGGATGCTGGTCCACAAGACCCTGGGCATCTTCGCTCAGCCATCCCAAGCGGACCCGTGTGCCAGGGGCCAGCGCCGAAGTCTCTGACCAGTCGGTCGTGCTGACGGCGACCAATTGGTTCCCGACATCTATGACATAGCGGGCGTGCCGGCCGAGGAATGCGCAGCTGACAATCTTGCCCTCGATGAGGGAGTCGGCGCGCTGATCAGGTTTGAGAATACGAATGCGCTCGGGACGGATGGAGGCAAGCACAGCGTCGCCGGGCACAGGTCGCCCGCCAAAACGCGGAATGCCGGCACGACCGAGTTCGCCGTTGCGGAACCGGATGACGACACGGTCGCCCTCGAGCCCACAACATATCCCTGGCATAAGATTGGTCTCCCCGAGAAAGCCTGCAACGAATGGAGTGGCGGGATGGAGGTAGACGTCCGCAGGGGAGCCGATTTGCATGATTTTCCCATCCGCCATCACTGCGATCCGGTCCGACATCATCATGGCCTCATCCTGGTCATGGGTCACCAGGAGGACCGACACGCCGACACGGCGCTGAATTTCCTTGATCTCGATTTGTAGCTGCTCGCGCAGCTTGCGGTCGAGCGCACCCAGGGGTTCATCGAGAAGTAAGGCGTCGGGCTCGAACACCAGAGCCCGAGCAAGGGCAACGCGCTGCTGCTGCCCGCCGGAGAGTTCATGCGGACGCCGTGACCCAAGGCCGTTGAGCCCGACTTTCTCCAGTATCTCTCCGGCCTGTCTAGCTCTTTCGCGTGCGCCCACTCCCTTCATGCGCAGCGGAAACGCGACGTTGTCGAGAACGCTCATGTGTGGAAAGAGCGCATAGCCCTGAAATACGATCCCGAAGTTGCGTCGCTCTGGCGGTTGCCCGACGATGTCGCGCCCATCGACCCGGATCTTGCCTCGGCTTAGCGTCTCGAAACCGGCAATCAGCATAAGGATGGTGGTCTTGCCGGAGCCGCTTGGTCCCAAGAGTGTCAGAAACTCGCCAGGTTCCAGGACAAAGGTCACGTCGCGCACGACGAAGGGCTGGCTACCATATGCTTTCCACACGCCTTCCACGTCCAGGCGCCGCCCGCTTCTTTGGAACAAGGATGGATCGTTCATGCGGCAGTCCGCCGAGCGGTGCCGAGACTGTGGACGAGTAGACCGATCACGGCGAGTGCGATGAACACCGAGGCGCTGGCCGCGATCTTGGGGGTAAGATCGTACTCGATGGCGGTGAACATCCGAACCGGAAGCGTGATGGTGTTGGGTCCCTGCATGAACAGGGATAGAACGACATCGTCGAACGATACGGCAAAGCCGAGAATGCCGCCCGCGAGCAATCCGGGGCGGATTGCTGGCCAGTGGACGAAGCGGAACACCGAGAAGTGGCCGGCACCCAGACTACGGGCCGAGCGCAACAGGGCAGTGCTCAGGCCCACCGTAAGACTCGTCTGGACCGAGATGAAGACGTAGGGCGTGACGTGTATCGCATGCACGACAGCGAGCGCGATCCAGTTGCCGATCAGCTGGAATGGGGAGAGCAGCAGGTAGTCACCCAGTGCGAGGACGATGGCCGGTACGACGATGGGTGACATGATCAGGCCGGCGACAAGGTTGCGACCGGGAAATCGACGTCCATGCAGGGCTATTGCCGCGGTAGCGCCCGCAACTGCTCCGACCGCGACAGCGAGTATCGAGACCTTGAACGACAGCACGGTCGAGTCCACCCATGCTGGATCGCCGAGATAGTCGGTGAAGGCATGGATAGAAATCCAGATCGGCGGAAACTGGATCAGGTCGCCCTTGGTCAGGGCCATCGGTACGATGATCAGCGACGGTAGCACGAGCAGCACAAGTATAGGTATGCATGCTGCGAAAAGCAGGATGCGTCCGAGACCCGCATTTGGGCTCATTTGGCCGACGTCAGACCGCGCCATATCGACCTTCACGAGGGAGGCTCTGCTGCAACATGATCAGGGGTAGTACGGCAGCGAGGATCAGGACAGCCAGGGCCGAGCCAGCGTTGAAGTCGACGAGTTCGTGCACATAGTATTTTACCAGGTTCGCGATCATCATGTCCGAGGGCGCCCCCAGGATGACAGGCGTGACGAAAAAGCCAATCGAGATGACGAAAACGAGAACGGTGGCGCCGTAAATTCCGGGCAGCGTAAGAGGGAAAACGACAAACCATATGACCGACCCCGTTTTTGCACCGAGGCTGCGCGCCGCGCGCTCGATGTTAGGGTCAATCGCGAGCATCGCGCTGAAGATCGGGAAGACCGCGTAGGGAAGCACGTAGTGGACCATGCCAATAATGACGGCGAAGCGATTGTGCAGCAGTGTGACCGGAGCGCTCGTCATTCCGCTCATCTGAAGCAGCGTGTTCACGACGCCATTGTCTTGGAGCAGGGCAGCCCAGGCGAAGTTCTTGATGAGCACGGCGGTCCAAAACGGCAGCAACACAAACGCCAGAAGGATCTGTCTGAACCCGGATCGGGCGCGCCAAAGGCCTGCCGCGAGCACGTATGCGATGATAATGGCAATGGCTGTCGTCATCACGCTGATGGCGAGCGTATTGGCCGCCGCGCGCATCAGCAGGCGGCTGCGCAGGACAGTTTGGAAATGCTCGCCGCGGTCTGCCACGGCGAAGCGAACGATCAAGGCGAATGGGACGACGGCAAGGACGCCGTAGAGCAGGCAAACGGGCGCAAGCAGCCAAAGGCTGTCGCGGAACGCTGGTCGCGTCCAGCGCCGCCAAACGTGGCGCGGGCCCGCCTCAAGCACGCTTGTCATTCCGGGTCAACCTCTAGACCAGCATCTCAAGGGCCGGCTCATAGCCTGCCCATGCCCAAACAGCCACCCATAATCTGTCCTGGCAAGGGTAGCGGAGCTATGGCGTTGGTGCCACGCAGCCTCGAGTGATTAGTATATCGCCATAATGCTCGCCGTCTGGCCAAGACAGGCTTTTGCGGCAAGAACGGCTTTGCAAGAACGGCTCCACGATCGACCTTCTCGACCTCTTTGAACTTGAGTAGGCTTGCCGAAGCCGCCTGCTCTGCGCCGCGGAGCCGGGCGAGGGAGTTCTTCCGAGCGAGGAGGTGCGTCATGACTGCCAGGGGTCGTTTTCAGCTTCGTTCGGCAACAAGTCTCGTCGACCGTCGGCAATTCTTACGGCGGACCGCCGCGGGAGCAGCTGTCCCTGCGATGATCGGGATGGGCGGATCGGCCCGCGCCCAGGCAAAGACGGTCAACGTGGCAAGCTATGGCGGGGTCGTCCAGGATTATCAGACCAGGCTCTTTGCGCAGCCGTTTGAGGCCAAGACGGGCATTAAAGTGAATATTGGCTCCAATGCCTCCCTTGCACTCGTCAAGCTGCAGAACTCGGCCGGGACAGCGGCCCAGTGGGACATCTGCTCGCTCAGCGGCGCCGAGTACCACGAAGCAATCGCGCAAAAGCTGATCGTCCCCTACGATTACGGCATCATCGACACAACCAACATTGTGCCCGAGTACAAGCACTCGCATGGGATCAAGTTCTCACTGTTCCTCTTCGTGATGGCCTGGGACAAGCGACAGATCCCCGACGACAAGGCGCCGCAGACCCTGGCGGAGTTCTGGGACACCGATCGCTTCAAGGGCAAGCGCTCGCTCTATGCCGGCATCTCCGACGGCAGCACGCTCGAGATGGCACTGTTGGCCGATGGCGTGCCGCTGAGCCAAATCTATCCGCTCGACGTCGATCGGGCCTTGCGGAGCCTGGAGCGGCTCGGCCGCGCTAACATCATTTGGCACAACACTAATGCCGAACCGATCCAGCAGCTAACCTCCGGTGCCGTTGCGCTCGCGAATTGCTTCAACGGTCGCGTGATTGCCGCCAACCGCTCCGGCGCTCAGCTCGGCTTTACCCCTGCCTACAGCGCGGTCAGCGGTAATCCCTATTGCGTGATCGCGAGCTCGGCCAACAAAAAAGAGGCGTTCGAGTACTTGAACTATCTCCTCAATACCCCCAAGGCGGACGCCGAATACATGCAGCTTACCAACTACGCAATACCGAACACGGAGGCACTAAAGCTGGTGCCTTCGGAGATACTCGACATCCTCCCCACGAGCCCCAAGCTCAGGGACAAAGTCTTTATCAAGGACGATGCCTGGTGGGCGTCCAACCTCGCCAAGGCGACTGCCAAGTTCAAGGAGTGGCAACTCGCAGGCTGATGGTCTTCGCGCGAGCTCTCACGCTGCGTGCCGACTCTTGGGCCGCGGCAGTCCGAGCTGATCGCGGAGCGTGGGGCCTTCATAGTCCGTGCGGAAGAGGCCGCGTTCCTGGAGCTCCGGGACGACCAAGTTCACGAAATCGTCGAAGCCGCCGGGAACGTGGGAGGGTTGGACCAAGAACCCGTCGCAGGCGTAGTTGAGAAACCAGCTTTCCATCTCATCGACGATCAAGCGCGGCGTGCCGATCAGGGTGCGCTGCCCGCGTGCGCCAGCGAAGCGCTGATAGAGCTGGCGAACGGTGAGCCGTTCCTCGCGTGCCCAGCGCAAGACATTCTTGAACGCGGTCGACGATCCCTGCTTGTAGGTCGCATCCACCGCCTCTGGGAGAGGACCGTCCAGCGGGAAAGGCCGCAGGTCGAACCCGTCCACCGCATTGCTCAAGAGCTCAAGACCCACGTCGGGGTGGATGAGTGACTGCAGATAGTCGTGCTTCTCTTTGGCCTCCGCCTCAGTGCGCCCAACGATCGGATTGAGTCCCGGCATCACCTTGAGATGATCGGGCGAACGTCCGTATTTCGCCATTCGACCCTTGAGATCCTTGCAGAAATCCTGACCCATCTGCATCGAGTACACGGCCGAGAAGACGCCCTCGCCAATGCGTGCCGCCAGCTCCTTGCCGGGCTCGGAGGATCCGGCCTGAAACAGCACCGGGTGGCCCTGCGGCGGACGGGCCACGTTGAGTGGCCCTCGCACAGAGAAATTTTCACCTTTGTGGTTGAGGAAGTGGACCTTGTCGGGACTGAAATAGCGACCCGTAGCCCGGTTCCGTACGAACGCATCATCGTCCCAACTGTCCCAAAGTCCGCGCACCACTTCCGTGAACTCGATTGCACGGTCGTAGCGCTCGCCGTGGTCGTAGTGCTGGGCACGCCCGAAATTCCACGCTTCCGACTTGTTGGCCGAGGTGACCACATTCCAGCCGGCTCGGCCATGGCTGATGTGATCGAGGGACGCAAATTTGCGTGCCACATTGTAGGGCTCGTTGTAACTGGTGGTTGCGGTCGAAACCAGGCCGATTCGCTTGGTGACGGAGGCAATGGCCGACAGCAGCGTCAAGGGCTCGAAATAGGCCATGTATTGCGGCCAGCGGCTCAAAGCTTCGAGATTGCCGTGGCGCGTGGCCACGGCGTCGGCGAGGAACATCAAGTCGAACTTGGCGCGCTCGGCAGTCTGCGCAAAGCCAATATAGTGCTCGACATTGGTGCCGGCGTCGACCTGTGCGCCCGGGTGCCTCCATGCGGCCACATGATTGCCGGTCGGGTGCGTGAACGCTCCGAGCTTCATGTAACCGCGCGCGCTTGGCTTGGTCATGCATCAACCCGCAATTGCCATCGAGAGACGGTCGCGCCCCCGCAGGCGGCGCACGCCGGCGTAGGATTATTGCGGCACCTACGATAGCAAAATCGCCGCCCTGCAACAGTGGTTTCCTGGCGAGGACTGCTGAACACGCAGGGGTGCAACGTCCGAACCGCGGAGGTGCGTCTTGCCCACTCAATGCGCAATCGCCTAATCGTGGCAACGTCGGCCAATGGGGGCGCACCAGGGCCTTGGTGGAAGGGCGACACATGTCTCGACAATGGCAAAGACCCGGCGCAGAGGTGCAGCTCCGCAGGTTCTGATCGGTCGCGCGAAAATCGCGGGTCCAGATGGGCATTGTGAAGCTCTGGGCGTCGGGCAACCTCAATGGGGTGTGCGCGGGAAGGCAGGGACGCGGAACCTCTCTTGCCCTCTATTTGGCGCAGACCTCATGGGCACCGGCGGAAGCCCTGCGCACTTCCTCGGGTGGAGTGGGCAATGCAGTCATGCATGGCAATTTCATCTTCGCGCTCGTTGCAATCGCCTACATCATGCGGATCGCGCAAGGTTGGCGGGTGCAGGTAAAGGAAATGGGAGGCGATTTGTCCCTCTCACGGGTCGCGCTCGGGTTTAGCGTAGCCTAACTGGAGTGGGGTGGCATGCTGCCGCGGCGACAACGCAAGTATTCAGTCGGACTGGCGCCGGGCGACGTCGCGCGTTCGATGCAAGGAAGAGGCTGCGACATCGGTTAGTTGAGAGAAGAGCGATGATCGATCAATTCGCGAGCGCCGATACCATTGACGCGCATATGCATGCGAGGGACCACGAAGGGGCGTTCCCGCGGACTGCGCCCTCACTTTGCAAAGCGATAGCCCGATGTGACGTGTTCGCGAGGCGCTCAGCATCGCAAGCAGCAAGGGCCCTGACTGCGCAATTTCGTGATCTCGGACGCATCCGCCGACGCGTGCCTTGCGCTGTCCGATGCGGCCTCATGGGATTGCTGCTGGCTGCTTCCTGTGGAGGTCCCCCGCGATGTCCGTGATAACTGCCCCCATCACCAAGGCGCCACCGACAAGTGCATTGTCGGTCGGAACTTCCTGGAAGGCCAGCCACACCCAGAAAGGCATGAGCGGCGACTCCAACGTGGCGATTAAAGACGCCTGTGCAGAGGGCAACTGCCGTGATCCCAGGACAAACAACGTTAGGCCCATGCCGACCTGCAGGACCCCGAAGCCTGCAAACAACACAATATCCGTTGCAGAGAGGCTGGCGAGGCCGTGCGCGAATGGCATGCTCACCAGACTGCCCATGAAATTTGACAATCCGGCCGCCGCGACCATTGGCGTGTGCCTGTAGCGACGTATGGTTACGGTCATGGCCGCCATAGCGAGCACCATGGAACAAGCCAAGCCAATCCCAAGCATGTCCGATCCGGATTGGGGACCGCCGACGATGATCACGACACCGCACAGCGCCACGAGACTTGCGAGCAGCGTCCGCAGCTGGGCGACTTCCCGCAGCCAGATCCAGGCCAGTCCCGCCGCGACGAAGGGAAGGATCGCGTTTATGACGGCGACGTTCGCGACGCTGGTGAGCTGAAGCGCGGGAATGAAGCACACCATGCCCAGCGTGGAAAGACATGCGACGACCCACCCGGATGTCCCGATCGAGACCAGCTGAAGCAGGCCGCCCCGGCCCTCGGTGAGCAAAAGGAAGGCAACAATGCTTCCACCACCAAAGACCCCGCGCCAAAAGAGGATAGTCCAGGCATCGAAGGGGAGGAGCCGAGTGAAGAAGGGTGCCGTGCTCCACGCCACGGCGGCTGCAGTCACGAGGACGAGCCCCAAGCGATGTTGTGATTGCCGCCGCATGTTCAGTCCCGAGGCTTGGTTTCATGAAACGCGCTTGTGCATTGGGGGCAAAGCCGCTCCACCTAACACATGTCCGCTGACATTCCATGTCAGGAGGCTATGGGCTCGCACAGCCCATTGCAGGACAGGCCTACCGCCCTTCGTCGGGACGTGAAAGCTAGCCGCGGACGGCAAGGCGGGTACGTATATTCCGCGTTTGGTGTTTACTCCTTCGCTGATGCCACTGCATCGATCAGATATCGCGCGAGGTCGATCGAGGCGGTGCCCGCTAGGAGCAAGCGCAAAATCGGTATCCCCTGTGGATCGGTGCGCCATCGGAGCAGTGCCACCGGCCTGGCTGGCGGCAACACGAACGGTAGAGCTGAGTTGAAGATACCGGGCATTGCCACGGAGACCCATGATGGGGGTCTTACCCTACTGGAGGACGGTGTTCCCGTTCGATGTTTCCGCGACCAGTGCGGTATATCGGCTCAGGTAACCGGCTGGAATGTCAGCGGCGAGGCGGCTTCTTTGACTCTCTCGGTCTGCTCTACGCCTTGGTCACCCAGCACTTGGGTTTCCAGATCTTAGACGTCGGCGGTCGGTTTCGCCTGAACCGCGATTATCTTCGTCATGACCGATGCGGCCAGCTGTGGCCCTTCACTCGAAAATTTTTGGACACCTCTAGGGCGTGTCGTCAGTTGAGTTGAGTCCATTCTGCCACGGCCGGTAGAAAATCCAAATCTGCGGAGCACCAAGTCGTCATTTCAGGGATTCCCAAATCACTTGGTCTCTGACTCATG
>Ga0075424_100007303_pt1 | contig 10705 bp, 9 predicted proteins | sample SoiMethybrSBSTD3_FD_75301 | JGI IMG/M metagenome (GOLD analysis project Ga0075424, IMG submission 75301) | Bulk soil microbial communities from a Populus tree surrounding site in Tennessee, USA - Soil MetaG P. TD hybrid SBSTD3 | ecosystem: Environmental > Terrestrial > Soil > Tree plantation...
AGCACGATGGCGAGCAGCGTCAGCAGATTGATCGTGAATCCGGCGAGCGCCATCAGAAACACGGCGCCGACGAGCGAGACGGGGATGGCGACGACTGGAATCAATACGGAGCGGAACGAGCCAAGGAACAGGAAGATGACCAGGATGACGATCAGCAGCGTCTCCGTCAGCGTTCGCAGTACCTCGTTGATCGCGTCCTTGATGTACTCCGTCGAGTCGTAGGGGATGCCGACCTTCATGCCAGCGGGCAGCTGTGTCTGGATGCCGGGGATCTCGGCGCGCACCCTGTTGATCACATCCAGTGAGTTTGCCGTCGGCAGCACCCAGATACCCATGAACGTGGCGGTCTCGCCGTTGAACTTCACGTCCGTGTCGTAGTTTTCCGAGCCGAGCACGACGTCGGCAATGTCGCCAAGGCGGACGACCACGCCGTCCTTTTCCTTGACGACGAGCTGACGGAATTCTTCCGGCGTCCGCAGATCGGTATTGGCGATCAGGTTGACGGACACCATCGAGCCTTTCGTCCGACCGAGCGCAGACAGGTAGTTGTTGCGCGCGAGCGCGTCCCGCACTGCGGCTGGCGAGATGCCATGGGCAGCCATTTGATCCGGCTTCAGCCAGACGCGCATCGCGAACGTGCGGTTGCCAAGGATGTCGGCGCGCTGCACGCCGCTCACAGCGCTCAGCTTCGGCTGCACGACGCGTGTGAGGTAATCGGTGATCTGCGTCTGATCGAGATCAGACGACGAGAAGCCGAGATACATCGCCGCGAACTGGTTCTCGGCGGTCTCGAGCTCGATGATCGGCGCTTCCGCTTCGGGCGGCAGATCGTTTCTGACCTGTGCCACCTTCGCCTGGATCTGCGTCAGCGCCGCGTTGGTGTCGTAATTCAGCTTCAGGTGCACGGTAATCGTGCTGACGGCCTGCGCGCTGGACGACTCCATGTAGTCGATGCCGTCGGCGCTGGCGATGACGCGCTCCAGCGGCGTCGTAATGAACCCTCGCACCAGGTCGGCGTTGGCGCCGACATACGCGGTCGTGACCTTCACGACCGCAATGTCGCTGCGAGGGTACTGGCGGACGCTCAGCGCGCGGATCGACTGCAGGCCGGCGATGAGAATCACCAGGTTGACGACGATCGCCAGCACAGGGCGCTTGACGAACAGATCCGTGAATTTCATCAGCTGTTCTCCGGTTTGGGCGCGACGTTGTTGCCCGGTTTCACCTTGTTGTTGACGAGCACGGCGGCGCCGTTGCGCAGCTTGAACAGGCCGGAGGTCACGATCTCGTCGCCCGCCTTGAGGCCCGACAGCACCGCGATCTGGTCGCCGCGCGCCGGCCCGAGGGTGACGATTTGCTGCCGCACGCCGCGATACGGTTGTCCCTTGTCGTTTTTCATGTCAGACACGACGAACACCGAGTTCCCGTACGGCGCGTAGCTGATCGCCGATCCGGGGATTGCGATGACGTCTTGACTGGCGCCGAGGGCCATCTGCGCCTGCACGAACATCCCCGGACGGAGCTTGCCGTCGGCGTTTGCGAGCGTCGCCTGCACCTGAATGTTGCGCGTCGTCTCGTCGACGACCGAATCGACTGCCGTCACGCGCCCGTTGAACGCGAGGTTCGCGAGGTTCTCGGTCGTGACACGTACGGAGGTGCCGGCGTGCACCTGGGCGATCGTTTGCTGCGGCACGCCGAAGTTCACGTAAATGGGATTGAGCGACTGCAGCGGCACGACCGGGTCGCCGCCCGCCAGGTATTGACCCTTATTGACCTGGCGGATGCCGAGCACCCCCGTGAACGGCGCCCGAATCGTCTTGCGCTCGATTGCCGCGCGAATTTCGTTGACCCTGGCCTCGGTCTCGCGCGAGGTGGCGTCGGAGGCGTCGAACTCCGCCTTCGATATGACTTTCTCGTCGAGCAGGTTCTGCATGCGTTTGAAATTGAGGCGGGCCAGCACGCGCTGTGCCTCGGCTGCCGCCATCTGCGCCTGCTCCTGCCGTGTGTCGAGAACGACGAGCACCTGCCCCTCGCGCACCGCGTCACCCGACTGGAAGAGAATCTGATCGACGATGCCCGAGAGGTCCGCGCTCACGGTCACACCGCGGACGGCGGCGATCGTTCCAATCACATTCAACGTCGACGGCCACTGTTCCTGCGCGGCGACGATGGTGGTCACCGCTTCAGGGGGCGGCTGGAATGCCGCCCCCTGGGCGATGGCTGTCTGGATCTGCTTGAACTTCACGAAGCCCAGCGCCCCGACGAACAGCAGCGTCAAGGTGAGCATCAGAACCATCCGTTTAGCCATGAATCTCACGTCCTCCACGTCACTGGATGTTCAACAGCACGCCGCCGTAGAGGCGATGGCCGTAGCGGGTCTCCTGTCCGAAGAACGCCGGCGCGTCATCCTTCGACTTCACCGCGATGAAGCGATAGTCACCACGCACCCCCCATCGATGCGAGTACCAGCCCACGCCGCCGCCGACGTTGCTGGTGAAGAACGTCTCGGTGTCCTGGATGCCGAGTGACTGCTTCTCGAAGAGGCTCAGTCCGCCGACGCCGCCGGTGACGTACGGCACGACCGACGTCTTGTTCGGCGCATAGACGACGAGGTTGCCGCTGTAGTTGAGGAAGTTCGGCGTCTTCAGATTCGACGTGCCGTTCGAGAAGTCGAGATCCTGAGTGACACCGAGTGCGCCGGCGACTTCACCCTCGACACCGATGAAGCGGTTGAAGTTCACCGCTACCGCGCCGCCGAGGCCGTAGTTGCCGAAGCTCGGACCGTTGGTGTCCTTCCCCTCGGTGAAGAACGTCGCGCCGCCGGGAATGATCGTGACGACGACGGGCCCCGGGCCGGCGGTGTTGGACTCCTGCGCGAATGCCTGGCTCGCACCGAGGACGCTTGCTGCTGCGATCAGGGCTGCTATGAAACGTGTCATGTGTGACCTCCTTGTTTCTTCCTGTTGGACCCTGCAACTATCGACTTCGGTACGTGGAATTCCAATCAGGCAGGAGGCTCAACGCGTGCTGCTGCGTGCGCGCGATGCGGATCAGCAGCGAACGCACGAGGCGAATCTAGTACTTTTGGCCGATGCCGCCGTGCGCCGCATTTGCCCGATAATTTCAGGTGGCAGGGAACGTCATATGACCGACAACGGTTCGGAGTGCTCGGAGCTGTTATCGCCGCCGCCGCCGTCAGAGGTGGACTCGAACGATCCGGAGGTGCTGCGCGCGGCACTCATTCGTGAAGCGACGCATCGCGCGCGCGCCGAGTGCGTCGCCAAGATGCAGGCCGACGTCGTCAACCACGCGCTCGATCTGCTCGTACGCGAACCCGATCTCGTCGGCTTCTTCGGTGCGTTGACGAAGACGATGGTTCAGGAAGCAGAGAGCCGCGTGTGCGCAGTCTGGTTGATCGACGATGGTGGCGAGGGCTGCAATCTGTGGATGGCGTACGTGAAGGATCGTCTCATCACAGTGCCGGTGACCGCCGCGGATGCACACGACGCCGACGTCGAAAAGTTCCCGCACCGGGCGATGGCCGATCACCTGTTCACACACAAGGCGGGCTGGCGGCAGACGATTGAGTACCTGCCGCAGGACCCGCGGCTGCCTGACGCGATTCATGCCTTCTCACGTGTGAAGGGATGCGGCTCGACGATCGCCACTCCGCTCGTCATCGGCGGCGAGACGCTCGGCTGGCTGACGCTGATGAACACGGCGGCCGAAGAGTGCGACGCACAGTGGTGGCGCATCGACTTGAGCGAGGCGATCGCGCGGCAGGCGGCGCTCGCGCTGCATCATAGCCGCGTCGTCGAGCGGAGCCGCGTCGAGGAACGGCGCAAGGCGATCCTCGAGGAGCGCAACCGGCTCGCCCGCGACATCCACGACAATCTCGCGCAGGGGTTCGCCGCGATCCTCATGCAGCTGCAGGGTGCACGGCGGGAGACCGCATGTCTGTCTCCTGGCATCGCCGCGAAGATCGACACCGTTGTCGATCTCGCGCGCACGCACCTGAACGAAGCGCGGCGATCGGTCGGCACGCTGCGTCCCAACGTCAGCGACAGCGAGGAAGTAGCGGCGGCGCTCAAGCGGCTCGCCGGTGTCGCACAGCGAACCACCGAGATGGCGATCGATGTGAAGGTGGACGAGTTGCCGCGCCTCGGCGACGTCGTCGAACGCGAGATCATCGGCATCGCGCAGGAAGCGTTGACCAACGCCGTGCGGCATTCGCGCGCCCAGCGGATTACGGTCAGCGCGGCGACCGTGCGGTCGATCGGCGTGCGCCTGTCGATTGCGGATGATGGACGCGGCATCCCGCACGGACAGCCGTCGAGTGGTTTTGGCATGACGAGCATGCAGGAGCGGGCCGAGCGGATCGGCGCCTCGCTGACGATTGTGACGGCGCCGCGCAGTGGGACCGAGGTCGTGCTGGCATGGGAGCCGTCGAATCTTCCGACACAGGTGCACATTGCCGGTTGACGCCCTGGTAGCCGTGAAGAAAGCGACCGTGCTGCTCGTCGACGATCACGCGCTGCTGCGGACGGGGGTCGCGAACATCATCAATCAGGAGGCGGATCTCGAAGTCGTGGCCGAAGCGGGTGACGGCGTCGAGGCACTGGAGGCCTACGAACGCCATCGGCCCGATGTCATGCTGCTCGACCTGCGCATGCCTCGTATGGAAGGCGTCGAGGTGGTGCGGCGCATCCGCGAGCGCGATCCGCGCGCGCTCGTCGTCGTGCTCACGACCTACGACACCGACGACGAGATTCAGCGTGCGCTCAAGGCGGGTGCGAAGGCGTACGTGCTGAAGGATATCGCCGCGGACGATCTCGTCAGCTGCATCCGAACTGTGCTGGCAGGGAAGACCTATATTGCGCCGGCCGCGGCGGCGAAGCTGGCCGAAGGCGTCACGCGCGTGCAGCTGACGCCGCGCGAGATGGCCACACTGAAGCTGATGGCCGATGGCAAAGCGAACAAGGAGATTGCCACCGCGCTCGACATCAGCGAGCGGACGGTGAAGACGCATCTCGGCCATCTGTTCGAGAAGCTGGGCGTCACGAGCCGCACCGAGGCGATCAAGATCGCCACTCGGCGTGGTCTCGTCCGGCTCGAGTAATCCTCAGGGCTGCACAATCTTGTTGCGGATCGCATAGCGGACCAGATCGCTGACTGATCGAAGCCGCAGCTTGCGCATGATGTTCGCCCGGTGCGCCTCGACGGTCTTGACACTGACACCGATCGCCGATGCGGTCTCCTTGTTGGAGTTCCCTTCGGCAAGCAACTGGACGATCTCACGTTCGCGCGGCGTCAGCGCAGCCTTCGGCATAGGCTCGTGCCCGTCGCCACCCCGCATGAAGCCGTCGAGCACGAACTCCGTCACCACCGGCGTGAGAAACGGTTTGTGCCGGCGCAGGCTGTCGACGGCGGCGATCAGGCTCTGATCGGCGTCGGACTTCAGCACGTAGCCGCGCGCGCCCGCCTGCAGCACATCGCGCGCCAGGGCCTCGGAATGGTGCATCGTCAGCACCACCACTTCGGTCTGCGGTGACTGCTTTCTGATTTGGCGCGTCGCCTCGAGGCCGTTCAGCTCCGGCAGGCTCATATCCATCACGACGACATCGGGGCGCAGACGTCCAGCCAGCTCTACGGCTTCGCGCCCCGTCGTTGCCTCGCCGACGACCTCCCAACCCTCCTGCGTCTCCAGCAGGGCCCTGACGCCCCGACGGACGACAGCGTGATCGTCGACGACGAGAATACGGGACATCATGGCGCTTGCCTTTCGAACGGGACGCGGACACGCAACGCTGTGCCCCAGCCCCCGGACTCCACGTCGAGGGTGCCGCCGAATTGTGCGAGGCGTTCGCGCATCCCGGCGATGCCGACGCCGAGCCTGCTGCCCTGATTCAACGGCGCGAGCATGTCAGACGGGATTCCCCGTCCCGCGTCCTGGATCTCGAGCGCGAGGTCCGCGCCCTCGACTTGGAGTGTGATGCGCGCCGTCGGGCTCCCCGAGTGGCGATGGATGTTAATCAAGGCTTCCTGAACCACGCGGTAGAGCGCGTTCTCGATATCCTGGGGAAGGCGTTCGAGCGTCGCCGGCAGGTCGAGCGTCACGGCAATGCCGCTTCGTTCGGAGAACCCTGCTGCGTACCAGCGCAGCGCGGAGAGCAGGCCTGTTTCGTCGAGAAATGGTGGATAGAGCAGGTAGGAAAGCGTGCGGATGCCGGCAATCGATCGGTCCGCGAGCTCGATGCTCTCACCGAGCAGCGTGCGGTCCGCCTTCTCCAACGTGTGGCTGCCGCGCTGCAGGCCGCCCAGCAGCATCTTGAGGCCCGCGAGATCCTGCGCGGTCGTCTCGTGCAGCATCTGTGCGATCCGCCGCCGCTCGTCCTCCTGAGCGCGCATCAGGCGGGTGGTCAGCGCGCGGAGCTGATCGAGCGTCGCATCGCGCTCGCGCTCAGCGGCCTGCGCTGCGGTGACGTCCTCGTTGACGACGACGGCGCCGATAATCGAGCCCGACGCGTCGCAAATCGGCACGGCGGAATTCCGCATGATCTTGCGGACGCCATCGAACGAGTCGATGTCGATCATCTCGTTGACCGACGTTTCGCCGTTGCGGACAGCCCGCACGGATGCCCATTCATCGGGCTCGACGCGCTTGCCCGTGGCGTGCCACCACGCCACGGTCCGCGTGTAGCGCTCGCGGCCTGATTCGAACATCTCTCCCCAGATTCGGGTCGCGGCGGGATTCGTGAGGATCACATTTCCCTCGCCATCCATGACCGTGACCCCGACGGGCGAGGCATCGAGGACCTGGCGCAGCAGCTTCTCGCTAGCTCGCAGCTGCTTCTCGGCGCGCTTGCGTTCCGTGATGTCCGCGGCGATAACGACCAGACGCTCCTCGCCGAGCAGCTCGATGCGTTCCATTGACAGGCTGATGTCAATGATGTCGCCGCTCTTCGTCCGCGCGCGCGTTTCGATGTCGTGCAGGTGTCCCTCGCCGACCAACTCAATCAGGCGCGTCCGATCGGACGGATCGGCATACAGTCCGAGCTCCACCACGGTACGGCCGACTGCGTCGGCGCGCGTGTACCCGAACATCCGCGTGAACGCATCGTTGACGTACAGCAAGCGGCCACCAACGTGCTCGCTGATGGCCATGCAGAGCGGATTGAGATAGAAGACGCGCGAGAACCGGCGCTCGCTCTCGCGAAGCGATCTTTGTATCAGGTCGTGTTCGACGGCGACGCAGGCGAGGTGCGTGGCTCGCGCGACGACGTCCATTTGGGAAGCTGCGGGACTGCCGCGCTCGTGTCGAAGGATGGCGAATGTGCCAAGCGTTTCGCCCTCGCTCGAGAAGAACGGTGTCGACCAGGCCGCCTTGATGTGCCCCTCGCGCACAGCATCGCGCCACAGGCCATAGAGCGGGCTCGCCTCGACGTCGTCGACTACGACCGGCGCCCGGCTGGCGACTGCGGCGCCACAGGAGCCGGACGTCCGCCCCGCAAGGATCGTTCGCGCCGCGCGGCGGAACACGTCGGGCACGTGCGGTGCCGCGCCGAGCCGCATCTGCCGGCCATGGCGATCGAGCACGTAGACCATCGACATCTGCCCGAGTTGGTCATCGATCAAGCGGCAGAGCGCGTCGAGTACCGTAGGCAGATCCTTGCCGGTGCAGATCATCTCCAGGATCTGGCGTTCCCCGGCCAGCAGCGTTTCCGCGGGCTCGGACCTTAGCGCGGCCATAACGATCCTTCCATCTCCTCGCCGCTGCGTTGTTCAGCGGTTCAGCGTAGGTAACTGTTTCGGTCGCGCGTAGGTAGTAATCCGGAATGAATCGAGCGAGCAAGTGCAGTACACAGCAGTACACAGTTGTACCGACGGCGAAAGCCGGCAGTGGCATTCTCGTGATGACGACGGGCTTCCGGATTCCTCTGACCAACGACATTCTCATCCATCTGACGGCTCACGAGCGCGCGGCGCTCCTGGACGGCGGCGAGCGGATGGTCTTACCGGCGGGTGAGACCTTCGCCGCCGCAGGCGAAGTCGTGTCGACCGCGTATTTCCCCGACTCCGGCGTGCTGTCGTATATCAGCACCATGGCGACTGGTCATCAGCTTGCGGTCGCCGCGATTGGTCCCGACGGGCTCATCGGCGCCGGTCAGCTGCTCGGGATCGTCCATCATCCATATCGCATTGTCGCGCTGCTCGATTCTGAGGGCTACCAGATTCCTTCGCAGGCGCTGCGCCGCGCCTTCGACGTCTCCGAGAATGTGCGTGCGGCCGTGCTGGCGCACGTCGGCCGGCAGCTCATCGAGGTTACGAGCATGGTCGCCTGCTCGCGCGTGCACTCGCATCGCCAGCGCCTCGCGCGCTGGTTGCTATTGACGATGGACAAGGCCCAGCAATCGTCGCTCCATGTGACGCATGATGTGCTCGCGCAGATGGTCGGCGGACCGCGCCACGCGGTAACTGTCGCGCTCAGCGAGCTGCGAGCCCGAGGCGCCATTGCGCACCTGCGCGGGCGCGTTGACATTTGCGACCGCGAGTTACTCGTGCGGCAAGCGTGCGAGTGTTACGTACTTCCGACCTCATCCAGATAGAAGCTCGTCGGCCATACGGCGGGCTGCACTCTTTTGGCCCTCGGTACATGTCTGTACCGACATCGGCGGCGTCGATCGGTATGTTCCCGACGTCATTTAGGTGGTTTCACCGATAGCACTCGTATCCGATCAGCGCTTCCAATAACGGGGCATGGACGCCAACGAACAGCTGCGCGCGCTCCTGTCGACCCTTCCGATCGCGCTGTGGGCGATCGATCGCGAAGGCCTGATCACGCTGTCGGAAGGAAACCTCCTTCGCAAGCTCGACCTCCAACCCGGGCAGCTGGTGGGCCAGTCGATCTTTTCGCTCTACAAAGACCTGCCTGAATTCATCGACGTGACGCACCGCGCCCTGCGCGGGGAAGCCGTGTCGTGGCAAGGCAAGATTGAGGGAGTCATTTTCGACGGTTGGTACACGCCGGAACGCGATGAGAGAGGCACCGTCAGCGGCGCAATCGGCGTTGCGACCGACGTCACCGAGCGGGTGAACATCGAGCATCAGATGCGGCAGTCGCAGAAGATGGAGGCGATCGGCCGACTCGCCGGCGGTATCGCGCACGACTTCAATAATCTGCTGACAGCGATCGTCGGTTTCGCGGATCTGACAATCAACGGGCTCCCCGCCGACCATCCTTGCCTGCCCGATGTGCACGAAATCGCCGCGGCGGCCAGAAGCGCCGGGTCGCTGACGCAGCAGCTGCTCGCTTTCAGTCGCCAGCAGCCGATGGAACTGCAGCCGCTAGATCTCAGCGCCGTCGTCTGCAAGATGCGCGCGCTGGTGTCGCGCTTGATCGGCGAGGACATCGTCATCGAGTGGCGACTCGCCGCGCGGCTCGATGTCGTGAATGCCGATCCGGGGCAAATCCAACAGGTTGTGATGAACCTCGCAGTCAACGCACGCGACGCGATGCCGAACGGCGGCACACTGACGATCACGACTACGAATGCGGTGCTCGATGGCCGTTACGCGATGCTCGAGATCGCCGACACCGGTGTCGGCATGGATGACAGCGTGAAGCAACACCTGTTCGAGCCGTTCTACACGACAAAGGCGGCGGGCAAGGGAACGGGCCTCGGGCTCGCAACCGTCTACGGCATCGTCAAACAGAGCGGCGGCGCCATTCAAGTATCGAGCAAGTCCGGGCGAGGCACGGCCGTTCGCATCTTCCTTCCGCACGTCGACGCGCCAGTTAGAAGCAGCAGCGCCGTCCGACAGCATGCCACCGAGGCTCTGTGTGGGACCGAGACAATCCTCATCGTCGAGGATCAGCGCGAGGTGCGGTCGGTTGCGGCGGAAACCCTCCGCCGCTGGGGCTATCAGGTCATCGATGTGCCGAACGGAGCGCAGGCGCTCGAGGTGGGCCGCGTGCGTGGCCACATCGATCTGCTTCTAACGGATGCGGTCATGCCGGGCATGAGCGGACACCAGCTAGCGGAACGGTTGCTCGCCGAGCGTCCTGCGCTGCGCATTCTGATCATGTCCGGATATCTGCACCACGGATTCGCGCAGCTGCACAAGCCGTTCGCGCCCGACACGCTGCTGCGAAAGGTGAGACAGGTCCTGGACGGACCGGCGCATCCAAAACGTCGTGTGACAGATCGATGACACACCACACAGTCCTTGTCGTCGACGATCAGGAATCGATTCGGGACCTGTGGACGCGCGTTCTCATCAGCGAGGGTTATGGCGTTCTCAGTGCCGCGGATGCGTTCGACGCGCTGAGGATGCTCGGGGAGTCCCGACCGACCGTTGCCGTCTGCGACGTGCATCTACCGGGACCGAGCGGCGTCTGGCTGGCTGAGATGATTCGCAAACGGTCGCCTTATACGGCAATCGTATTGGCCAGCGGCGATCCGTTCGTGCCGCCGCACGAAACGGTGAAGAGGGCGGTCGTCGCCTACATCATCAAGCCGTTCACCCGCGAAGAGCTGCTTGCAGCCGTCGAGGAAGGGGTGACCTGGTCGCGCGAGCAAATCGCGTCCCGTTAACATTTGATCGTCCTCCAGCGTGTGACGGCGAGATCAGAACCGTCGCGTTTCACCATGCGCAAGCGTCCAGTTCGCGCGCTCGGGTAATCGAGCGTCACCCCAGGAGCGTG
>Ga0075424_100007304_pt1 | contig 10705 bp, 10 predicted proteins | sample SoiMethybrSBSTD3_FD_75301 | JGI IMG/M metagenome (GOLD analysis project Ga0075424, IMG submission 75301) | Bulk soil microbial communities from a Populus tree surrounding site in Tennessee, USA - Soil MetaG P. TD hybrid SBSTD3 | ecosystem: Environmental > Terrestrial > Soil > Tree plantation...
GTTGAGCATCACCCAAACTGACTCATCCTCGTTCGGGATGGGCTGGCGGCCGCCAGCGAGGTCGATGATGGACAAGCGCCGAAAGCCAAACCCGAGGCCCGGCTCGAGGTGGGTGGTCGCGTCGTCCGGGCCGCGGTGGGCGATGGCATGAGCCATGCGCTGCACCTCGGCTGCATCGACGCCCCTGGTATCGAGGATGCCTACAAAGCCGCACATGGCTGGCTCGCTCCGGTTTCGGTCGGAACCACCTTTCGACGCGCAAGAACGAGGCCCGGCTCGGTTCCGACCCGCGGCCAATCCGGGCGGGCATCGGGATGGAAGGTAACTAGGAAGATTGGTAGTAACGGTGCTACAGTTCTCCGATCGGGCCGGTGCGGCGCTGCGTCTTTCGGCCGGCCTATCGTGACTTCATGCGCATCCTTATCACTGGCGGTACCGGTTTCATCGGCTCCCGTCTGGCACTCGCATGCATCCAACGAGGCCACGACGTAACTGCGCTCGGCCAGGCAAACACGGCGGCAGAGGCAGCGAACGTCGACTGGCTAGCGGCGAATGGCGTCCGGGTCGTCGGTGCCTCGGTCACGGACCAGCCCGCGCTCGGGACCAGTTTACGCGGGGTCGACCTGGTCTTCCACTTAGCAGCGGCGCAGCACGAGATGAACGTGGGTGACGATCACTTCCGCGAGGTCAACGTTGGCGGAGTAAGCAACGTGCTCGACGCCGCCCTCGGGGCCGGCGTGGGTCGAGTCGTCCACGGCAGCACGATCGGCGTCTACGGGTCGTGCGAGGGCGTCATTGACGAGGAAACCCCGTGTCGACCAGACAACATCTATGGGCTGACCAAGCTCGAGGGCGAGCGGCTCGCCGTTTCCTACGCTGACCGGCTACCGGTCGTCATCGTCCGGATCCCGGAGGTCTATGGCCCTGGTGACCGGCGGCTCCTCAAATTGTTCCGGGCAATCCAGAACCGAAGGCTTGTGCGAATCGGCCCGGGCAGGAATCTCCACCATCCGATGTACGTGGACGATCTGGTTGCGGCCTTGCTGGCGCTCTCAGCTCATTCCGATGCGCCGGGTCAGATCCTTCTCCTGGCGGGTAAGGATCCGGTTTCAACCGACCAGATGATCGACGCAATCGCCGATGCCGTCCGCACTCGGGCGCCACGGGTTCGGCTGCCGCTCGCGCCATTCCTGGCCGCCGCAACGCTGATGGAGCACGGGCTGCGTCCTCTGGGGATTCAACCGCCGCTGCACCGTCGGCGCATGGATTTCTTTCGTAAGAGCTTTACCCTCCGGGCCGCTCGGGCAGCAGCGCTTGGGGTCGTGCCCCAGACGGGGTTTCGGGAGGGTGCCCGGACGACTGCCGACTGGTATCGGTCGGCTGGGCTGTTGTAGGGCCGAACCTTCGCCTTCGTCATGAACTCAGCGATGGACCACAGCACCCCCAGCGTGGACGACGCGCTCACCGCCAAGCTCGAGCCGTTCGACTCCTTTTGGGAAGCGCCCGAGGAAATCGAGAAAGGCTACCGGAGCTTTGGCGCGTTCTACCGGCACAATTACCTGCGCCACCTTCCCAAAGATCGAAAGGCGCGCATCCTGGTCATCAGTTGCGGGCCCGGCTACTTCGTCAATCTGCTCCGCGAGCTTGGGTACACGGACGTACTTGGTATCGACTCTTTTCCCGAGAAGGTCGAGCACGCGATTCGACGAAACCTGAACTGCCGGACAGCCCGGGCATTCGGCTTTCTGACGGACAACAGAACACCATTCGACGCGATTGTTGCGGAGCAAGAGCTGAATCACCTCACCAAGGACGAAATCCTTCGATTTCTGCGGCTGTGCCAAGACAACCTCAAGCCGGGCGGTGTCGTCGTTGTGCATGCAATCAACGGCGCGCACCCCATCGTGGGCTCAGAGTCGCGCTGGGGAAACTTCGACCACTACAACGCCTGGACCCAATACAGCCTTCATCAGGTGCTCGAGTACGCAGGCTTACGTGACGTCAAGGTCTTCCCCTTGAACCTGTACGTCTTTTATGGGAACCCGCTAAACTACGTCGCACTCCTGTGGGATACTCTGCTTCGGCTGTTCTTTTTGGTTAGCTTTAAACTGGTCGGCAAGAGCAATCGCCTGTTCTCAAAGAAGATCGGTGCCGTTGCCAGAAAGGCGACGCCGTGACGCCAGGGGCGACCTGATGCGGCGGGATCCGCTGCAGCTGCAGGAGCGCGAGTTCGATCTCGCCGTCGTTGGTGGTGGGATCTTTGGGATCTGTACGGCGTGGGACGCCGCTCTGCGGGGTCTATCCGTGGCGTTGATAGAGCGGGGCGACTTTGTCCAGGCGACGTCGGCCCACTCCTTTCGGATGGTTCACGGCGGTATCCGGTACCTGCAGCATGGTGACCTACTCCGGATCCGCGAATCGGTGCGCGAGCGGAGGGCGCTTCTCCGCATGGCGCCACATCTCGTGGAGCCACTCCCGATCGTGATCCCGACCTACGGCCATGGGCGCGAGGGCAAGGAGGCGCTGGGATTCGGCTTGAGGCTTTACGACCTCTGGGCAGCGGATCGAAATCGCGGCATTCACGATCCGGCTCGGCAGATCCCGTCTGGCCGAATCATCTCCCGAACCGACTGCCTGCGGTTGTTCCCGGAGCTCGAAGCCACAGACCTTACCGGTGCGGGTCTGTTCTACGATGGCCAGATGTACAACCCGCCGAGGTTGGCGCTCTCTATTCTCCGGTCAGCGGTTGCTGCGGGGGCAGTCGCAGTGAATTACGCCGCCGCTCGGCGCTTCATCCGGCGGCACAACCGGATTATAGGTGTCTCGGTCGCAGACACGGTTACCGGCAACGAGCTGGATGTGCGGGCCAAGGTGGTGGTGAACACCACAGGTGGCTGGGCGCCCACCCTGCTTCAGAGCGCCAGCGGTCTGAGGCTCAGCCCGGGCGTGACCTTTTCGCGCGATACCTGCTTCGTGCTCAAGCGACGCGCAAGGAGTCCCCACGGGCTCGCGATCCTAGGCCAGACCCGCGATCCTGATGCTTGGGTCAGCCGGGCGGCCCGGCACCTGTTTCTCGTCCCCTGGCGTGGCTATACGCTGCTCGGCGTGTGGCACAAGCCCTGGCACGATGACCCCGACCGCGTGACAGTCATGGAGGCGGAGCTGTTGAGCTTCCTTGGCGAGATCAATGCGTCCTGTCCCGCGCTCGGAATCACCCCTGACGACGTGAGCTGCTGTGACGCCGGTCTGGTCCTTTTTGGCGAGAACGCAGAGCGAGCCACCAACCTTCGCTACGGTCATCGCTCCCGGATCGTGGATCACCGACTAGTAGATGGCGTGGATGGGCTCATCACCTCGATCGGCGTGCGTTGGACAACGGCACGCGCTGTGGCGGAGGAGGTAGTGACCCTCGCCGGTTATAAGCTGGGACGCTCCCTGGCGCCTTCCCGGACGGCGCACACGCCCGTCCACGGCGGAGCCATTCCAGATATACAGAAGTTCGTCGAGAGCACCGTAGGGGGGCGACCGGCCTCGCTTCGGGAAGATGCCGCCAGGAGCCTGGCGCGCAATCACGGTTCTGCGGTTGGCGAGCTGCTGGCTCACATTTACGATGATCCCGCCCTCGCCGCTTCCGTGGACGGCTCCCACGTGGTTGCGGCTGAGGTGGTCCATGCCGCGCGCGAGGAAATGGCTCAGCATCTGACCGACGTCGTCTATCGGCGAACAGACCTGGGCACGGCAGAGCGGCCTACGCGAACTGCGCTGGAAATCTGCGGCCGGCTGATGGCAGCCGAGCTTGGGTGGAGTTCCGAGCGAACGCTGGCTGAGATCTCGAATGCCGAACGCAGTTTTCCGGTAGCATCTGCCGCGCAGCCCGCGGCCAGGCCTCCGGTAGAACGTCCCTTACAAGCGCTGCTGTGAAGCTTCTGATCTTCAACTACGAATACCCGCCCGTGGGCGGGGGAGGCGGGGTGGTCAGCTCAGGAATTGCAGAGGAGCTGGCCCAGCGGCACCGTGTCTGCGTCGTCACCTCCGCATACCGCGACCTCCCGCACAGGGAAGAACGAGCAGGCGTGGAGATCGTGAGGGTTCCAGTGGTGGCACGCCATGATCTGGATGTGGCAACCCTCCGCTCGCTTCTCACCTACCCGCCGGCGGCATGGCTGGGGGCCGCACGCCTATTCAGGAGGGAACGGTTCGACATCATCAACAGCCATTTTGCGGTCCCGACGGGTCCCGGTTCGCTCCCGTTCGCTAAGTTGGCCGGCATTCCGCACGTCCTCTCGTTGCACGGGGGCGATATTTACGATCCTTCGAAGCGGCTCTCGCCCCACCGACTTGGCCTTCTCCGAGCCACTGTGAACGCAGCCCTGCGGTTGTCCGACCGGGTTGTCGCGCAGTCGACCAATACCCGGGACAACGTGTACCGCTACTACAGCTACCGCGGGCCCATCGATCTCATTCCTCTTGGCATTCGCAAACCGGCATTCGAGCCGGCCACCCGCGAAGAGTTGGGGCTGCCTACCGGCGTGTTTCTCGGCGTGACGGTGGGCCGCCTCGTTGCCCGGAAGGCCCTGGATGTACTCCTGCGTGCGCTACTGTTACCCGAGTGCGCTTGTGTCCACCTCGCGGTGATTGGTGCTGGACCGGAATCCGACCGGTTACAGGGATTGGCCCGGGATCTCGGTCTCGCCGATCGGGCCCATTTTCTTGGCCGAGTGTCGGAAACTCGGAAGTGGCAGACTCTCGGTGCTAGCGACGCCTACGTTTCCTCTACGCTACATGAAGGATTCGGACTGGTTTATCTCGAAGCAATGGCCGTAGGTCTTCCCGTTGTCACGCCGGATTACGGAGGCCAGATCGACTTTCTCCGTGACGGCGAGTCGGGATTCCTTGTGCCGCCGGGACAGCCCGCGGCGCTCGCCCAGGCAATCGCCCGCCTCCGGGGCCAACCCGAGCTGGCGGCGAGAATTCGCCAGAACAATCTTCGCCAGGCGCCGGAGCACAGGATCGAACGTTGTGCCGAAGCTTATGAGCAACTGTTCGAGGCGGCCCTGGAGGCGAGAGCGAGAGGTAACACGGCGAGCGTTGCCAACCCGAGCGGGGGAGATGGGCGCGTCAAGGTGTGACCCCGGACGGCGCGCGCGCCGGCTCGCCCCAGTGGGCTGCCATCGTCGCCCTGGCCGATCAGGCGAAGGGGGCACCCCTCGGCTACATCAACCCCTCGCTCTACGCGATCAGGTGCTCCCGGCAGAACTACGGCGCGGACTTTCACGACATCACGACCGGCAATAACCAGCTCTTCGGAACACCGGTCGGCTTCAAGGATCTCGTGACGCCGCTGCCTGTTCCTGACGACCGGTTCGGCCACGGAATACGACGCCCCGTCCCCTGCGGACGGGGCGTCGTCATTAAGGGCCGGTTTCCGCGCTCAAGATTCGAACGGCACCTGCCAACGGCTCGGGGCCATGTGGGTAAGTGCCAGCGACGGTCGTCCTAGCACTTTGGAGGAGTCCGACACAGCACACCCCCAAGGTTGGCGCGTCTGGTTCGGCCTCCCCTTCAGGCCGGGAGGTTCACCATGCGATCACTCGCCACAGTCAGAACTGCTTTGCTTCTCGCACTCGTGACGTCCTGCGGGGGCAGTAATACAACCGGACCGGTCGTCCAGCAGCCCGGTGGGGGCGGGACTTCCGGCGGGGCAAATGCCTCAGTGACCAGCGTTTCGATTCACGACTTTATGTTCTCGCCTGCCAGCGTCACAGTGAAAGTGGGCAGTACCGTGAAGTGGACCAACAACGGTCCGTCATCTCATACGACCACAAGCGACGCCGGCGCTTGGGACAGCGGGCCGCTGAGTGCCCCGATGAGCGGGAATGGCTACGGGGGAGGCGGCTCCGCAGCCGGTACGTTTCAATTCACCTTCAACCAGACGGGTACCTACGGCTACCACTGTAGCATCCATCCTCCGAGCGCCTATCCCGGTTTCACCGGCACTGTGACGGTGACGCAGTAGTCCGGGCTTTGCCTGGCATACTCCGACATTTGGTAGTTGCCGGACCCCAGTTCTAACTTGCCTCCGATCCCGCGGCAGGGTTGCCAGTCGGGGTGCGGAGGTGACTTGTACCCCCGCCGAATTTGACCCGCCGGAGCACATTGCTCGAAGGCAGGAAACAGGGAAACCGCACCAAAATCCAATAGGAGCAGTACATGGCACGCACGGCCACAGCCCGTCCCCCCGCCGGAAGCGCGAGCCGCACTTCGCGCGAGTCGGCTCGGCCGCGGACGACACGGATCTACCCCACCAAGAACGACCTCCCCGAAGCCAGCCGGGTCGAGGCCATCGACCTCCTCAATCAACGCCTGGCCGATTGCATCGATCTCCAGACCCAATGCAAGCAGGCCCATTGGAACGTCAAAGGACCGAGCTTCATCGCACTCCACAAGCTCTTCGACGAGGTGAACGAGGCGGTTGAGGAGTACGTGGATCTCATCGCGGAGCGAGTGGTCCAACTGGGCGGCATTGCCGAGGGGACCGCTCGCATCGTGGCGCAACGCAGCGGCCTGGTCGACTATCCACTGACCCTGGCGTCAGGCGATGAGCATGTCGCGGCTCTCTCGGATGTGCTTGGCGAGTTCGGTCGCACCGCCCGTCTGGGTATCGACGAAATGAACGACCTCCAGGATGCTGACAGCGCCGACATCCTCACCGAGATCTCTCGCGGTATCGATCAGTGGCTCTGGTTCGTGGAAGCGCACCAGCAGGGCAAGACGGTGGCGGTCGAAGCCGGCCGCGACAACGGCCGGAGCTAGCCGACCACTACGGGGCGCCTTCCGGTTGCTGGCCCTGGGGTAGGCAGCCAGGGGGCCGCCCCGTCCACCACGCGCGGAAGTTCGACGCCCAGCCACCGCAACATGGCCGGAAAGAGATCCACGGTCCGGATCGGCCCCTCCGGAAGCGGCACGCTGGACCACACCGGCGTCTGCATGTGATCGCGGGTCAGGCTCCCGTGACCCGCGCGGTGCTCCGGGATTTCCCAGCGATCGCGGAAATCGAAGCCGGCGCGGGCGGCGACGACCATATCGCCGGTGCGAGCAGACCGGAACTGATCCATCAGTTGGTACGCCGCGTCGGGGTATTCTGCGTCCCAGGTTGCCTCAAGCCACGCCCGCTCCGTCGCAAGCCAGGGGCGGCCGATCGAGAGTGGATCCCCGGTAATGGGGCGATACGAGATGCCAGGGCCGAGCCTCTGCAATACGGCCTCACCGTCGGCGGAGGCAACGCGCACGCCGCCGTCTTCCTCTTCTGCCGCGACCAGCCCAACCGCCTCCTCGGCGAGCAGGGCTTCAAGGATGTCCTGACGAGTTCCAAACGCTTCGGGACGGCGCAGCCGGCTCAGCGGCAGACGCCGCTCGCGCGGCTCGGTGGGCCGCGCGTACACCATCGCGGATCCGTTGCCCGCCACCATGACTGCAGCGCGAGGGTTTCGGCGCCAGATCACCGGATGCGCCAGCACCGGTACACTCCGATCCCGGAACCAATCGGCCAGGTCGAGGTGGGTGTGCACAGCTGCTGAGCCGTGGTCGCTCACCAGGAGGATCAACGAACGCTCGAGCTCACCGCGTGCTCGCAGCGTCTGGACCATGCGGCCCACCACGTCGTCCAGCTTGCGCAGCGACCGTCGTACTAACGGTCCCATCGGCCCGTCCTGATGGGCATATCCGTCGACGGCGGGGAATTGCGCAAATACGAAACGCGCTAGCCCCCCGGCTGCGTCAATGAGATACCGAGCGACGGCGTCGTCCGACGGCTGATGCCATTCGGCGTAGTGCGCAAGTATTCCCCAGAACTTGCGTGAGGCGCGGGTCGGATCGCGATCCGATGAGAGACCACGGGCCACTGGTGTGAAGAGTCCCAGACTGTGCGGGACCAGCTCGAAGATGGTGCGAACGTTGGGAGCAATGTCGGCATCGAGCATTCCCGCCTGATAGCCGCAGTAGCTTCGCACCGCGTTGCGGTCACGCCACCAGCGACCAGCGTAGTGCCGGCGGTCGAGCCACCGGATCGAGGGCACGTCGCAGCGCCCCGGCATGCATCCGGTGAGGAAGGGCAGGTATGCGACGCTCGTCGTCGAAGGAAAGGCCGTAATCGCGCAGGAACGCCCGCCGTCTTCCACCATGGCGGCGAGGTTGGGGAGGTTTCCGGCGGCAAGCTCGGTCTCAGCCAGGTCGCGGCGCAGGCCGTCGACGAGCAGGAGAAAGCAACGGGTCATGTCACCTCGAATGTATATCGCGATTGTGCGCCCGCGTCATCATGTATCGGTTTGGCACACGCTCACGGTGCGACCCACCGCGCGGCGACCAAGAGAGACAATCCACCGACCGCGCCCCAGAGGAGCACGCCCTGCAGGAACGGCCGCGGCCCGAGCCGCTTCAGCGTACTCCGAGTCAGTGTCGCACCGATCAGAAAGAGCGTCAGCACCAGGGCAATCCGTGCTGCATCGGCGATATCGTCCAGCACCGGAGCTGTGCTGGGGGGCAACACCGAGCGAGAAAAGGCCGCGAGCGCGAACAAACCGATGAACCAGGGTAGCGGCACTCGAGTGGTGGTCGCGCTCCCGCTCCGGCGGGCCACGATGGCAGCGGCCACGGTGAGCGGCACGATCCAGAGCGCACGCGCCAGCTTCAGCACCGTCGCCTGCTCCAGCGCCAACGGTCCGTAACTGGACGCTGCGCCGACCACGGAACTGGTGTCGTGGATGGCGACGGCGGCCCAGATGGCGAACTGGTGCTGGCTCAGGTGCAGCATCCGGCCGACCGGCGGAAAGAGATAGAGGGCCACAGCGTTCAGGAGAAAGATCGTCGCCAGTGAAACGCTCATTGCCTCCGGTCGCGCACCGATGGCCGGACCCACCGCCGCGATCGCACTGCCGCCGCAGATGCTGGTGCCCGCTGTAATAAGGAAAGACGTCTTCTGTTCGATCCGCAGCCAGGAGCCGATCAGAAGGCCAAGGACGAGCGCGGTGGCGATGCCTGCGACGGTATAGCCGACTCCCATCTGCCCTGCCGCGAGCACGGCGCTGAACGGCATGCCGAAGCCCAGTCCCACTACGGCGGTCTGGAGCAGCCAGCCGGCGGCTCGCCCGGTCAACCGGGGCACTGGATTCCCGACGGTCAATGCCAGCGCGGCTCCTAGTGCGAGCCCGATCGCCGGCGTCGCCCAGGGGGTGAGCGAAAATGCGGCAGCGAGCCCGAAGAGGATGAGGCTGAAGCGCCCGGCTGAAGTGCCTTCTCGAGTCACGGTGCTCCTGACCTTACGGCGCTCCTGAGCTTAACAAGCGTCGGCGCTCGGCGAGCGAGCGAAGCCCACGGGGAGATCCGCACGAAAGAGCCCACGGCGGAAACACCGTGGGCCTTGATGTCTCAGTCGGGGCGCCCGGATTTGAACCGGGGACCTCCTGCTCCCGAAGCAGGCGCGCTAACCGGGCTGCGCCACGCCCCGATACCACATGCGCTCAGAGGGACTCGAACCCCCAGCCTTCTGATCCGTAGTCAGATGCTCTATCCAATTGAGCTATGAGCGCAAAGTGGAAGAGGGACAACAAGGTAGCGACCGTGCCGCCGACAGCGCAAGCCGCGGGTGAGAGGGGTGGTCCTAGCGCGCGCCGGAAAAATGATGGAACTTTGGGGCCCCTCAAAACCCCGGTTCTCAGGCTCGCCCGCCGAGGGCGTGTTTTCCATCACTGGGGGTACCGCTACGAAACTCTTAGACTCTTGTAGTCGAAGCCGTTTCATAGATAGGTGCCGAGAGATCGAATGATAAAACTACGCGGGCTGCTCGCGAACGGCTTTTTATTGCCGGCGGATTGGGACCCGGACAAGGAGATACGAGAGGAAATCGCCCGGGTGTACTTCATGGCGGAGGCTGCGTGCTCAACAACGTGGATCGGCTGCCAAAAAGGGGAGCACCGTTGCGGGCGCCGTCTGGGACATGACGGTTCTCACCGCTGCCAGTGTGGAATTACCTGCGCAAGGCAGGAACGATGCACCGCTGCCAGAGAGTTGCGACGCCGTTGGAGGGACCAAGCCTCGACTCTCGACTCGTCCCACCATTCTCCCGAGCCTCCGCTGGTTCTGATTCCACAGGAGTACCCGCGTCTCCACAGAGACATGCCGTTGGAGGCTGGCAACGGCTCGAGGCGATCGAGACCTTCACTCGATAACTGGGTGCGAAGGGTCGCGGCCTGGCTGCAGGTACTCGCCCTCCCGAGTTAGCCGGCCTGGATACACAAATGGTGCGAGCTCGTCGAGCTTCGCACCATTTACTCTTGACTGCTTGGCTTTCCCACCGGCATGGGCGGTACAAGGCTCGAACTTGTGACCTCCACGATGTCAACGTGGCGCTCTAACCAACTGAGCTAACCGCCCCAGGCTTAGGCGGGAGCGGGCGGGAGGCGGCGGATCGTTCCCCGCCTGCTCCCGCCCGCTCCCATTTTACCAGCTTCGATAGCGGGGGTGGGATTTGAACCCACGACCTCCGGGTTATGAGCCCGGCGAGCTACCAGACTGCTCCACCCCGCGACGATGTTCGGCCGACTCATGCAGAGCGGGAAACGGGACTCGAACCCGCGACCCCAACCTTGGCAAGGTTGTGCTCTACCAACTGAGCTATTCCCGCATGAGCGGTCAGGATTCTAGTGCCGCG
>Ga0075424_100007305_pt1 | contig 10705 bp, 5 predicted proteins | sample SoiMethybrSBSTD3_FD_75301 | JGI IMG/M metagenome (GOLD analysis project Ga0075424, IMG submission 75301) | Bulk soil microbial communities from a Populus tree surrounding site in Tennessee, USA - Soil MetaG P. TD hybrid SBSTD3 | ecosystem: Environmental > Terrestrial > Soil > Tree plantation...
CGCAAGCACCGCAGCCCGGCGCAGCCTCACGCCAAGCAATCCCAATGGGCGACGGTGAGGGAGACATCAACAATCCGCCGCCCGGTGTTGACACGAATGCGTGGTTCTCGCCCGAGCTGAACGGGATGTCGTACGAAGAGCGCGTGATGATGACCACTCCAGCGCGGTAAATTCATGGCCACCTACGAAGAGTTGTTCCCGGATCAAGAGCAACGGCCGTTCGTCCCGATTCAGACTGGCCGCGTCGCGCCCGAACTGCGGCAAGCCCGTACTCGTGCGCGTTCGGCTTTGGATCTCGGCGGCGTCAACAGTGAGGGCGGTTTCGGCTCCGCGTTCGGCGACCTGCTGACTCAGCCTCCCTCCGCTCCCGAAGCGAGTGGGGAGGTCAGTGCGGGCGACTATGGACGTGCAGCCATCGCCGGCGTGGGGGATCTCGGATCGGCCGCTGCCGGTGCGGGCGAGTACCTTGCCAATCGTGTGGCAGGGGCTCGCTCGACGCCGTTCGAGCAGACCTTCGGTGATCTCGCTGATCAGTTCACCAGCGGCCGGCAAGGGGCTACCGAGTTCGCGCAGAGCTGGTACGACAGCATGAGCCCCGAGGCACGCCTCCGAGCTGAGCGCGAGGTCCTGACGCTCGATCCGAATCGGACCATCTGGCAGGGTTCGCCGGGCGAGTTTCTGTCCAGCGTGGGCCTCAAGCTCGCGCGATCGGCCCCGAGCACCGGCGTTACGCTGCTGCCGGGCGCTCTAATCATGCGTGCTGGCCTTGGTCGAGGCGCAATCGCATATTTGGGCGCGTCCGAGGGCGGACTCTCGCTCGGCTCCATCGCTGCCAACATCGCGCAGGAAGTCGAGCAGGCCCCTGAAGAAGAGTTGATGCAGTCTCCCCGGTATCAGGAGCTGCGCCAGCAGTACGACGAAGCAGGGGCTCGCCAGCAATTGATCGTCGAGGCGCAGGGCTACGCCCCCGTTATCGGTGGTCTCGTCGTGGGCGCGATCTCCGCCGCCGCTGGCCGCTATCTGGAACCGGTCTTCGCCGACAAGGCGGGCGGCATCCTCAGTCGTTTCGGGCGCGGCTTCGCGAGTGAGGCTGCGCAGGAATCGGGACAGTCAGGGGCAGAGCAGGTCGCCCAAAACGTAGCTGCCCAAGTATTCGATACGGACCGCAGCACGTACGAGGGCGTCCCGGAGGCGATGGGCCAAGGGGCGCTCATTGGTGGCGCAATGGGCGGCGGTACGCTCGCTGCGATTGGACCCCGGCCCCAGACAGCGATCCCGACCGGTGAAGCTACACCCACGCAGCCAGCGGGTCCTTCGCCAGCGCCAGCCGCGCCCGAATCATTCGACCGTGTGTTCGGTCCTCAGACTCCGCCGCCCGGTGGATGGCGAGGGGGCGATATTGAAACGGGGTCGCTCCCGGACATTGACTCCACCGGGCAGAGGTTGATCGCGGCGGGGCCGGTTGATCCGGCTGTCCAGGCCGCGCTCAACGCACGTGCGGACAACAAAATTACCGACATGTTTGAGCAGCAGGGGCCGACCCCGCAGCAAGAACAGCAGGCGTACATGCAGCGCCCGTGGCCGGTTGCTCAGGGCGAAATGTCTCTACCTGAGCGGCCGGCAGGCCCTGGTACGACAGTCCCACAAGAGCCTGCGCAGATTCCCCTTGGGCTCCGTGAGCGTGTGCGGGGTGAGCGCCCGAGGATCATTGAGCCGACGCCCGCCGCTCCGTTCGAGCAAGACACCACGGCGCCGTCTGGTTTTTCCCAGGAAAGGCTGCCGTCGCTCGCGCCCGGCCAGCGTCCGACTCGTGCCGATTTCATGCGCCAGCGCGCCGCGCAGCAGTACGCCGGCACCGTTCGTGATCCGCGTCAGCAGGACATGTTCGCCCCGCAGGCGCAGATGCCTGATGTTCCGAGCGCGGAGCCGATCAGCGATTTGAACGCGCAGCTTGCCGATCTGGCAGACCCCGACAGCTCGCGGCTCGGCGTGTATCTGTCGCCTGCAAACATGCAGCAGATCGGCGAGCTGCCGACCGTGGGCGTACCGCTCGCGGACTTCGACGGCAAAGGTGGCGTGCTCATTGCGAAGGACCGGCAGGCCGCTGAAGAGCTGCTGTCGATGCGTGATAGTGGCGCGGCCAACATGCAGGAAATTCTCGGCCTTGCAACCGGGGCCGGTGGAGGTAAACCGCTTGGTGACATCGCAGTCCAGCAGCGAGACGAGCAAGGCAACGTCGTACGCGAATCGCTTGTGGCAACGCCTGAAGAGGCGGACACGCTGGCGACGCAGTTTGATGAGCCCGGCCGCGAAGGTGTAGTCCTCTCGGCGGGTATGGCGATCAAGCGTCGAGCACAGCGCATCGCCGCCGAGCAAGCACAGCGCGCTGAGCAAACGAGTGGTAAGAAGGCTGCGCGCGTCGCCGAGGGTGTTGCCGAGGAAGTCGGGGCCAATCCGGTATTGGAGCAGCAGGCGAAGAAGCGCGCCGCGCAATACAAGAAGCTCAAGACGCAGCTGGAGGAATCGGAGCGCCGCGAAGTCGAGGCCCCGACTCGTTCGGAGCGATTGAAGGCAGCGCAGTCCTCGCGCTCGTTCCGCCGCGAGATGGAAGGGCTGCGATCTGCAATCGAGCAGGAAGTCAAAGAAGCGCCGAAGCCGAAGAAGCCGACGTTCGAAGATGCGCGCGGCTCGCTCGAAACGATGCGTGAGGAAGAGATCGACCGGCTGCCGGACGAGCAAGTCGAAGAGCTGTTCCGTGAGGCAGCGAACGTTGCGTCAGGCTCGCGCGTCGCTCGCACATCGACGAAGGACCAAACTCGCGAAGTGGCCGAGGCGGATGCAACGACAACGTTTACTCCGCATGGCAAGACGCTCGAAGAGATCATCGAAGCGCATCCTGCTCGTTCGCAGAAGCTGAAGCTCATCGGCCGCGTGAAGCGGATGCTGCGTGTCCGCGCCACGGGCGGCAAAACAAAGACGGCACCGATCACCGGCAAGGCGAGCGTACGCAAAGGCGTTGCTGGCTCCGAGCCCACTGCCGTTCGTAAGACCGAGCTGAAGCCGACGAAGGCACTCGATGTCGAGCCGCCTCGTGAGATGTCGAAGTCCGAGCAGGCAAAGCATAACGCTCGCGTGCGTAAGACTTATCACACGCTCGATCAGCGGATGCAGGCATTCTCGACGCGCGCCGAAGCGCTCAATCAGGAACTGTTTCAGCAGGGACAGGAGCGTGAGAACGACGGCAACCCACCGCATGCAGCACGCAACGCGATCTATGGCCGCGCTTATCTCAACACGCTGATCCGTTATGGACAGATGTTGAGTTCGTTGCGTCCACGCTCTACTGCCGGCCTGAAAGAAGTCGAGCGGTTCAACGCACTCGCTGAAGATCTACTCGAAGCAAAGCCGGAGAAATTCCTCGCCAAGCTCGCGACGGCGACGGAAGCAGAGTCGGGTGCGCAGGCGCGTGCCGCCGTGCGTATGGACCCGACCACGCTGAAGGGTATGGGCTCGCGCCGCCAGCGTGTTGCAATGGCCCTGGAGTCAGCAGCAAACATTCGCGAGAAGATTGCGCGTGCCAAGCGCCTGCATGATGTATGGCACGGCAACGCGAAGTACGAGCAGCACGTCGCGCCGCTGATGCAGAAGCTCATCGGCTATGTCACGCACGATACGTCGCTTGCAAACATTGCGTCCGAGCGTCGCGGTCTCGGCTACGTGCCGACGTTCACCGAGATGCGGAACCTGCGGTACGCGATGCGTGACTTCAAACAAACCGACAAAGAGCAGCTGTATAAGCCGCTGAAGCGTTGGTTCGAAGAGTACGGTTACAAGTTCGATGAGAACGGCGACCTCGTGCTCGCGAAGAACGCGGCGCAGTTTTCTTACATGCAACCCGAACGGCTGCTGGAAAATGATCGGTCAGCGTTTCGCAACGCGCCGCTCAACTACCAGCAAAAGGTTGCTGCGCAGGCGGCGAAGAAGCGCAAGGCTGTGCTCGATGTCGAGCGTGCGCGGCGTGCCGCTCTTACGCCTGCGCAGCGCCGCCGTGAAGATCTCACGATGGCGAACCGCATCGAGCGCGACCGCCGAAGCACCATGAGCTATGAGCAACGCAAAGCGCTCGAAGCCCTGGATCGCCGTGGGCTCGACTTGGAATTGTATGGCGTCACGGCGAATACCACTGCTCTTCGCGCAGCGGGTGCCAAGGTTGCGGACCTGCTGGAGCGCGAGCCGATCGCACAGCTCAACAGCGTGCTCACAGAGTTGGGCGCAGCGCTGCCGCTGGATCATCAGTTCCAGCCACTCATCGAGCGACTGCGCGCATTGCAGATGGACAATGCGTTTGTTGGGTGGGATCGCACCGGCAAGCTGATGAACCCGAATGCGGTCGGCAATTACTCCGTCGTCGGTGGGCGCCGAGTGATCAAGCTCAATCGTGCCGGGCTCGAAGAGATGCGCGCCGCTGGCACTGATCCGGCGCCGACGCTCATCCACGCAATCCTGCACGAAGCAGTCCACGCCGCGACGGTGGGTGCGATTGACCGTAACGCGAACATTCGTCTCGCGATGCGCTCGATCATGGTTCAGACGCGCGAGCAGCTGGCCTCGCCGGCACGAGGGTTCGACCCGAATACGGTGTATGGCCTGCGTGATATGAATGTGAAGGAGTTCGTTGCTGAAGCGTTCTCCAACCCATACTTCCAAGAGGTACTGCGCTCGGTCCAGTTCACCGATTCGTCGGAAACGATTTGGGGCGCGATTGTGGCGCTGATCCGCCGCATTCTCGGCTTGCCTCAAACGCAAGTGACCAACGCGCTCGATGTCGTGATGCTGACGACTGATCAGCTGTTCACCGGTGAGATGCCAACGCGAGGCGCGGAGTCGCTGAATCTCGAAGACACGACCGTTGCCGGCAAGGTGAGCAACGCTATCGACAAAGTGATGCAGTCGAGCCGCGTCACGCGAGACTTGCGCGCTCGTGCGAAGAACACCATCGAGGCCAACAAGGAAGGCGGCTCTCGGTTCTTGCTGTCTGCGCTGACGATGGAGCAGATGCGCGACTTCTACGCAAACAACTTCGGTGGCGGTCGCGGCCCGTTGAGCGAGTACATGAAGGCGTTTTTCCAGCGTAACGCGGATAACTCTGCGAACATGGAGCAAGCCGACAAGCTCTCGCGCCGGTGGACGACGCTCACCGAAGAGCACGGTGCCGAAGAGGCACTGAAGCTCTCACAACTCATGACGGAAGCGACGTTGTACGGCATCCATCCGAATGAGTCGTTGCAATCGAAAGCGAACGCGCATGTCACATCGGTGGCACAGCGGCAGCGACACGCGGATCTGTCGAAGCGGTATCGCGCGCTGAACAGCAACTTCCGCAGCCTGTATCACGATGTCGAAGCGTTCTACGATGAGTCGCTTCGCCGAGAAGTAAACCTGATGACGCTCAACGCGCTGCGCGGCGCGGTCGGCGAGGGCGGGTTCAACTACGGTGAAGAAGACGTGCTGCGCAAGAAGCTCAACACGATCGAAGGCATGCAGAAAGAGTTTGGCGACCGCCTGAACGATTCGGAGCGGAAGATCATTGCGCGGCTGGCACGCTTGCCGGATATGCGGATTGGCCCGTACTTCCCGCTGATGCGCTTTGGCGATTACGTCGTGACGGCCGAGCGCATCAAAGAACGCAAGCACTTTACGGACAATCGTGCCGCGCTCGATTACGCGCAAGAGCAGCGCGAGGCGGACCCGACGCTGAGTGTGTCTTCCCCGATCGAAGACGACAGCGGCTACAGCGTAATCGTCCGGGAGAAGGAAGTCCGCATGGCCGAAACGCCGTCCGAGGCGGAGCAGAACCGTCAGGACATGATTGCGGAGTACGGCTCTGAACACGTGTCCCAAGTCCAGTTGAAGGCGCAGCTCTACAGCCGTGGGGCAACGATCGACTCGAACTCGGGGCTCAAAGCCATTCTTGGGAAGCTCGATGGCAACCCTGCGGCACAAGCGGCGATCAAGGACTTCTACTTGCGGTCCCTTTCGGATGGAGCGTTCCGTAAGCGCGAGATCAAGCGCGCCAATCGCCGGGGCGTGGACTACGACACGCAGCATCGCACGTTTGCCTCGTATGCAAAGAGCGCCGCGTATTACACGTCACAGCTTCGGTATGGATGGAAGATGGCCGACTCCCTTATCGACATGCAGAAGTATGTCGAAGAGACCGCCAAGGGCGAGCACACGACGGGCATGTCACCGGTGCGTATGGGTGAAGTCGTGCGCGAGATCAACACGCGCGACAAACTGACACACGATCACGTGGAAGTCTCGAAGCTCGTTCGTGGCGGCACTGAGCTGTCGCAGTTCATGATGCTCACTTCGCCGAGCTACTGGATGATCAACGCGACGCAGCCCTACATGGTGACGCTGCCGTGGCTCGCTGCCCGTTCGTCGATCGGTGAAGCAACGGCTGCACTCACGACGGCACAGCGGCTGATCGCGTCTCCGATCGTGAATCAGATGGGCGAGTCGTTCGGTGGGCTCAAGGCGCTCTGGTCGAAGGCCGGTGCCGAGAAAGCGTTCACTGTGCTTGAGCAGGTCGAAGAGCACATTAAGCAACGCGGCGGCGAGCGAGCAGACGAGTACATCTCGATGCTCAACAAGCTGAAGCGCGACTCGATTATCGATCTGAGCTTCGTTGCCGAGTTGCGCGACATCGCTGAAGGGCAGAACACGTCGGCGGCACAGCGCGTGCTCGATGCCTCGCGGATCATGTCGCACCTGACCGAAGTCAACAATCGCATCATGAGCGCCATCGCTGCTTATGATTTGTATCGAAACAAAGGCGCGACGATCTTTCAGGCCGAAGAGTTTGCGAAGCAAGCAGTGAGCCTCACGCAGTTCAATTACAGCTCGGGCAATGCACCACGGCTGTTCCAGGCTCGCGGGCCGCTCGGGCAGATGGGTCCGCTGATTTTTCAGTTCATGAAATATCCGCAGCACATGTACGCACTGCTGATCGACAACATGCGTCGCGCTGTGTACTCGGGTGGCATGGACCGCAAGATCGCACTGAAAACGCTCGCAGGTTTGTTCTCGACGCACTTGGCGGCGGGCGGGCTCATCGGTGCCATGCTTCAACCAATCAAGTGGGCAATCGGTCTCGCGATGGCTGCGTTCGGAGATGACGATGAACCGTACACGCTCAAGAACGCACTGTCGGGAGAAACATTCGACCGGCTCATTCGCGAGGCCACGGCCGAACTATTCGGGAACGACCTCGGCGAGATTGTTTCTGCGGGATTGCCCCGCACGGCTGGTATCGATCTTTCGAACCGCATGTCGCTCGGCTCGCTGTACTTCATCGACCTGAAGACGGACAGCGCAGAGTCCACGATCGGCTCACTCGCTGGCAGCTTCGGTGGCCCTTCACTCAATCTGATGATGGGCTTTTGGAAAGGCGCGCAATACATGCAAGAGGGACAGGTCGCGAAAGGGATGGAAGCCTTCATGCCCAAGGCCGCAAAAGACATCGCAAAGATGATCCGCTACTCCAGCGAGGGTCTGACGGACGCCACCGGCAAAGAGATCATCGGTGCCGACAAGCTGAGCCCTTGGCAATTGTTTGCTCAATCCGTGGGGTTCCAGCCGGCACAGGTGTCTGAAGCGTACGCCCGCCGCGCCGCCATCAAAGATGCGCAATCGTATGACGCCGACCGTCGAGCTGTACTGCTACGGCGGTTCCAGAATGCTGGCACAGCGGACGAGCGCGACAGCGTGATTCGTGATATTCGGGACTTCAACCAAGCAAACCCGATGGCAGGGATCTCGCGGTCGCAGCTGCTGAAGTCTGCTCAATCATTCAAAGAGCGAGCGCAACGCAGTAGCCTCTATGGCGTAGACTTGCAGGGCGATGATGTCCTGTACGCCGAAGAGGGAGAGATCTATGAATAGATGGGTGCTTTTGGCAGCGCTACTTCTGGCGCTGCCGGTTCACGCTGCGAAGATCCTTGTCACGTGGGTCAACCCGACCCACTACGAAGCTGAGTGCGATGCGAATGGCGAGAACTGCAAGCCACCGCGTGCGCTCGACCGAGACCTTGCGAACATTCGAATCGAATGGGGCACATGTACAGCCAATAATCAGTTCGGCACGATCCAGTCGTCTGTATTGGTGGCGCAGCTCCCCACTGCCAATACCAGCACATTTATCTATCCAAGTGGCATGTCACGAACCTGCGTGCGCGGGTTTGCGATTACGGTGCATGGCCTTCAGTCGCGTTCTAGTAACATCTCGGTGAAGAACCTGTTGCCTAGTACCGGCAAGCCCGTCACACTCGGGCAGCCTGTGATCATCGAGTTCTAACTAAGGAGTCTGCAATGGCAAAGCTCGCATCTGCAAAAAAGGTCGGCGTCCCCGTACCGAGTCCGGTCCCCCCGGACGTGACGCATCTGGTCGCATACTTCGGCGCGGCCGGCTTCACGCCGTCGTACGATCAGGAAGATCGTCTCGCGGTGCCGATCGAAGATGTCGAACGTCGTACCGTCAGCGGCGTCGAGTATTTCGTGTTCGATACGGCGGATCTGCCGGCCGTCGAAGCGGAGAACTTCGACATCTACTTCACCCTGGCGGATGAAAACGATTCGGAGGAAGGCGACTTCTCGCCCGTCGTCAGCGTCCCTTTGGACCGCATCCCCCCGGTGGCTCTGGGGCAGCCGGTCGTCTTGTCCGACTGATTCGCCGTTTGATTGCTTGGCTTCGGTCGTTGTTCTAATCGAGGGGGGCTTGTGCCCCCTCGTCATTTGAGAGCTTACACGTGAGCATCACCATGATCCTTGTCGTCATTGCACTCGTGTGCGCTATCCTGTCCGCTATCCCCAAGATCGCATGTCCGTTGTGGGTCTCGGTGATTCTGTTGTGTATCGCATTTCTGGTGAACAGCTATGGCACGTAACTACGCGAAAGAGTACCGCGAGTATCAGGGCACTGAGGAACAAAAGAAGAATCGCGCAAAGCGCAATGCCGCCCGGCGTGAGATGGTCGAGGACGGTAAAGTGCGCAAGGGTGACGGCAAGGATGTCGATCACAAACGAGCCCTCATCAACGGGGGGTCGAACTCGGAATCGAATCTTCGGGTGGTGTCGCGCTCGGTGAACCGAGGCTTCCGTCGAGATTCACGGGGTCGCCCACTTTGATGTCCGCTGCCTTCAAGCCGAAGCGTGTGAGATCGAACTCAAACACCTTCTGCGGAGGCAGCTCCCACTTTGTACCGATGCCGAGCTTGGCCTTCATTTCTGTAGCGCCAAGCTCGTCTTTCATTTTCTTCAAGATGCTGTAGACCGGCAGCTGCCGATACTCCAGCCAGCGCTCCAGCTCATTGCGAGGAATGCGCAGTAGCTCTTCCGACCGGCTCACGTGGTACACGATCTTGTCGGCGCGCGGGATGCCACCTGTGAGATCGGGAATGTAGTTCTTGAGGTTCGAGCCTTTCGGGAAGCGATCGACGACAAGTGCTCGATCCTGATACGCCGCGAGGAACGCCGCGAGAATTTCCGTTGGCTGACTCAGCGTCATCGCATCGACGCTACGGCCGCGCAGCCGGTAGATGTTTGCAAGCAGGAACTTCGCTAAATGCCGCACGTCGAGCTTTACGAGATCCAACTCCCCTGCCAGCTCGGCGCCGACGATCAACACGGCAGCGATGGCGAACCAGAAGCGCTCTTGTGCTTCCATCTTTCCACCGGTAGCAAGTTTCTTGAACATCGCTTGCACGCGCTTATCCACGTCGGCAGCGTGCGTGGCAAGCCATTGCGCGTAGATGCGCCCCGCGTGCCCATAGTTGGAGTTGAGCGCATCAAACAACAATGATAGTTCAGCTCGATTTCGATCGCTGGAAAAGGGCTCGATAACAATCTCGAATGTCCTGACGATTCCAGCGTCCGAACCACCCCCATGCCTCGCCATCGCTTCGAAAATTGACTCGTTCGAAGCTACCACGAGCATCGTCTCCCACGTCGAAACCTCGCGGAGTTGGGCGGATGAATCGAGGCGCGTCTTCTCTTTGCCTTGCGTCACTTGGAACGCAAGCGTCAAAAAGTCTTCGACCGTCTTTCGTCCCCGCAATTCGTCCCAATAGGCAGGTAAGTTGTTCAGAAAGCCGAGCTTTCGAGCGACGGACTTTGGTGTATCGTCCACCGCATTCATACCGTGCGTCGGGCTCCCCCACACTGCCTGCGAACACTTCAGCGCAGATGATTTCCCCACACCAGAAGCAGTAGAGACAATCGAAAGTATACCCCCCGACAGGCCCGTAAACCGCAACAACGGCGCTCCGAACGCCGCCGCGACGATTGCAGTGAACGCAGCTTTGTTCTGATCCGAGAGAAAGACCGCTACTTTCTTCCATGCGTCGAGCCCACCCTTCGGCTCATAGAATTTTGCGATTGGCGCGAACTCGCGCGCTGCACGTACGTCATTGCGTACGCGGCCATCAGCATAGAACGTTGACTGCCCACAGGAGAAACCGGCGACATGCTCACCATCGGGATGTTTCTCGATGAGCCAGCCGAGTTGTTCCGTCACATCAGCAACGCGGCGCGCTGCCTGAAGTTGTCCAAGCCATGTAGTCATGAGATCACCAAATGATTTCGATTCTCTCTCCTTCAACGGAAAGCCATAGTCGGCAAGGGTCTCGTTGAGCTTGCGCGGATT
>Ga0075424_100007306_pt1 | contig 10704 bp, 7 predicted proteins | sample SoiMethybrSBSTD3_FD_75301 | JGI IMG/M metagenome (GOLD analysis project Ga0075424, IMG submission 75301) | Bulk soil microbial communities from a Populus tree surrounding site in Tennessee, USA - Soil MetaG P. TD hybrid SBSTD3 | ecosystem: Environmental > Terrestrial > Soil > Tree plantation...
GGGTTTCCGGCCGGAACCGCTTTGACTGCATCGCACATCCATCCCGGAGCGACAGGCGCGAACGGCGGAGTATTCGTGAGTCTTGGCCTCGGCGAAGGCGAGGTGACGTTCGCGACGGGCAGCGGCTCATTCACCAAACGGGTGACGGTCACAGCCGACGAGGCGAATTCCATCCTGGCGAATCCCGCCAGCTACTACCTCAACATCCATACCGCGGCCAATCCCGGTGGCGCGGCTCGCGGCCAGTTGACCCGCGTGCAGTGAAGAGTTGGTGCAGCGGCGATGACCTTGTGGCGGGCCGGGTTCAGACGCGCAATGGGATAGCATCGTAGCCGTCTGCTTTACAGGCCCGTTTCTCTAAATCTCCGCTTGCTCTCATAAGCGGCACTATGAAAAGGAATACAGCGATCGAGAATCTGGCCAGACGGACGCTCGCGCTACTGGCGCTTACAATCGTGCTTGCCCCAGCACTCGCCTCACCGCAGACGACCCACGCTACTCTCGACGCCAGCTTCGGCACAGGCGGCAGAGTGATCACCAACATCGAAGGCAACTTCGATTTCGCGCGGGGTGTTGTCGTGCAGCCAGGTGGGAAGATTATTGCGGCAGGAGTGGCCCTTGGCGACCGAGGCAGCGATTTCGGGCTGACGCGCTACAACAGCGACGGTTCGCTCGACGCCAGCTTTGGCGCCAATGGCATCGTGACCACCGATTTCGGAGGCTCCTTTGAAGGCGCGTGGTCCGTTGCCATTCGAGCGGACGGCAAAATCGTCGCGGCGGGGCTAACCAGTATTAGCGGTGTCACAAAATTCGCATTGGCGCGCTACAACATCGATGGCAGACTCGACGCCAGTTTCGGGACAGGCGGCCGCGTCACCACCGGTTTCCCGGGCGCCAGCGTCGCCAACGGGTTCTGCGTTGCCCTGCAGCCGGACGGGAAAGTTGTCGTGGCAGGGTGGACTAATTTCGACGGCGGAGCCGATTTCGCCCTCGCGCGCTACGACAGCGCCGGTACCCTCGACGCCAGCTTCGGCACAGGCGGTCGAGTCATCACCGCGTTCGCGGACTCACAGGGTCTCGCGGGGGTGTTTTCCATCGCCTTACAGCCGGACGGAAAGATTGTCGCGGCTGGGGGCGCCAAACTCGACGGGAAATACGACTTCACGCTGGCGCGCTACAACAGTAACGGCACCCTCGATGCCGGCTTTGGCACCGGTGGCCGAGTCGTCACCGATTTCGGAGGCTCCGATGACGGCGCCGAGGCCGTGGCCCTGCAGCAGGACGGCAAGATTGTCGCGGCGGGGTTTGCTCGAGGCGTTGACTTCGCACTGGCGCGCTACAACGGCGATGGCACGCTCGACACCAGCTTCGGTACAGGTGGCCGAGTGATCACCGATTTCGCGGGCTTCAGTGACACCGCGTATGCCGTGGCCGTACAGCCGGACGGTAAGATTGTCGCGGCAGGGTCGGCCGGTATTATCAACACAGGTTTCGATTTCGCGCTGGCGCGCTACAACAGGGACGGCACGCTCGACGCCAGCTTCGGCAAGGTGACCACCGATTTCGCCGCCGGCACTGACCAGGCATTTGCGGTTGCCGTCCAGGCGGACGGAAAGATTGTCGCGGCAGGGCAGTCGGATGGCAGACGGGCGCTGGCGCGCTACGAGGCTCGAAGCGCTCCGACAATCGCGGTCACTTTGACCACGCCGACCGGTCACGATGCTCGCAGGCGTCGTGACGACGTCCGGCTCTTCACCGAATTCGTCAAGACACGGCGGATTTCATGATCGTCAATACCACAAACAACCTCAGCGCCTACGGCGCACCAACTCAGTACGTCGATGCAAACGGTTGGCGACTTGCTTTTCGATCCATCGGCGAGGGCACTCCGATTGTGCTGTGCACGCGCTTTCGCGGAAACATGGATCTCTGGGATCCTCTGTTCCTCGACAGCATCGTCGCAAAAGGGTTCCGCGTCATTACGTTCGACTACGGCGGCCTTGGCCTTTCGAGCGGACCTCGGGACTACAACCCATTTTCGCTGGCGCGCGATGCGCATGACCTGGCCGAGGCCCTCCAGCTCGAGCGCTTCGCAATTGCGGGTTGGTCGCTTGGCGGCCTTGCCGCGCAGGCGTTTCTCGCGATGCATTCCGACATGGTGAGCCATGTTGTTCTGATTGCCACCGGACCGCCCGGCTCGAGCGTAAAGCCTCCTGAGCAGCTGTCTTACGACATCGCCTCGAAGCCGGAGAACTCGCTCGACGACGAAATCATTCTCTTCTTTGAACCACGTTCAGCCGCAAGTCGTGCCGCCGCGGCGCGATCCCGAGAGCGCATGGCCAGTCGCACGGTCGATCGCAGCGCCCCGGTACCCATCGACTTCGCGGTGTCATTTCTCGGAAAGACACCGCGGAACCCGATCTTCCCGGCCGAACGGTGCGTGCCGCGTTGAAACGACGACCGTTCCGATTCTGCACGTAGCAGGAGATCACGACATCTCCTTCCCGGTCGAGAACTGGTACGCGCTCAATGGGCAGCGCCCGACGTTGCAGCTCGTGATATTCCCCCAGTCTGGACACGGTCCACATCACCAGTGCCCGATCGCTGTTGCGGAATGCATAGCGGCGTTCGTGAGGACCACGTGGCGCACGGTCGGGGAGTTGTAGGTCCGCTGCGCGATTCAGGCGCGCGCATGCCGATATACAGCGATGTCGCTCGAGTTGAAGTGTGGTTATGCAGAGATTGAGTACGAAACAGTCGGCCCGAATCGCTCGCATGGATACGCGGTCAAATAGGCGTGGCTGGAAGGCGGAGAGTCAGCGAAATCGCGACGTCATGAGCACAACGCAGGAACGGTTCATTCATGCTCAGGGCTTTCGTGCTGGGTCGATCGATTTCTATCGAGCATTGAAATTTCAACCAAAGATCGTAGGTAGTCTGGTCCTCATGGGTGCGTGCCTCGGAAATGCATGGTTGTTTCTGATTCTCTCGATGGCAATGTGGTGGAGTACGCTGGCTCCGACGGGAAATGTGTTCGACGCCGTCTACAACTCCGTCGTTGCCTATCCGCGAGGGCTTCCGCCGCTCGTTGCGGCACCGGCGCCGCGACGGTTCGCAATGGGAATGGCCGCGAGCCTCGCACTTCTTATCGCAGGTGCCCTGTTCCTGGGCGCGTCAGTCATCGCGTGGGTGTTCGAGGCCGTATTCTTCGTCGCGGTATTGCTCGTGCTCGCTCACGACTTCTGTTTAGGCGCATGGGTCTACCATCTCCTACATCCGGGCGATGGACCAAAGTGCATTCAGTAAATTATCGAACCGGTTGACAGCCCGGTTACCGGGCCACTGAACAAGTTCGCTACGTGAGCGATCATCCGGCCCGATATCGTCCATCCCGAGTTGCCGCTATGTAAACGCGACGCGATCACCGGCCGCGCTTGAGCGTGGACGGCAGAAAGTGTCTCCACTGCTCGCGCAGGATCCGCTTCATTCGATTCGAGGGCCGCATGACAACCTCCGCACGAACACGCGCGTCAACGCCGGGAAGCGCGAGTCATTGCGAAGAATAGGAGCGCGGCGCTCAATGGCGGTGGTCGTCCGAGTGACGATTGCAGTCCGATTTTGGTCAAGACACCGTCAGACGATGCTGACCTTACAAGGGCATGGGAACGGCCGCTGTCCCTCAGGCATTCACCCCTGACTCCTCCTGGCGAATGCGACGGACGGCAGGGGCGTCGAGCAACGCGTCCCGCAGCGGCTCGCCGGGGTCGAAGGACGCGGCGAGCGCGGAGATTTGGGCGAGCGCTTTGTCGCGGTGCACGCTCGCCAGATCCTGGTGTCCCGTTCTCCGGTGCAGGTCCCACGCCGTGCGATGAACCTGCCAGGCGCCTATCGTCTCGTTACCCTTTAGGGCGGCCAGAGCGTGGTCGATGCACTGCCTTGCGTCGTTCCAGTTCGAATCCGCGATCGCGACATGGCCGCGCGCTTCCCAAGCCAGGGCGTGGAGATTCGGGTCAGCGGTGGCAAGCGCCGTGTCGTTCAATTGACTCGCCTCTGTCCGCGCGTTCAAGAGGTGGCCGGACTGCAGCCACGCTCGAATCAGTCCGAGATGCGCGTGAACTCGCCAGTACCAGTGGAAAAAGAACTTCGGCGTATGCGCCCGATCAACGACCCGCTCAAAGCAGCGTCGCGCCTCGTCGTTCGCGCCGCCATCAAGCGCCTCGAGGCCGGCCGCGAGTAGACCGATCGCCATGGCCTGCCCCGTCGGATATACGCTGCTGTCCCGGATCCTTTCGCATAGGCGCTCGGCGCCCGCGAAATCCATCGCCAGGGTTCGAAGCCACACTTCCCGGTAATTGAAGAGCCATGGATCGCTGCCGTTCTTCTGAGCAGTCTCCTGGCTGGTACGAATGATACGGAGGGCGTCGCCGAATCGCCCGAGCTGCAGGAGCGCTACGATTTGTGCGCTCAATGCGAACAGATGCACCATGACCCCGATGGCTTCGTGCGACTTGGGGATTCCCGCTTCCGCCGCGCGGAGCGCCGCGTGCGATTCGCCACGGAGTGCCTGCACGTGGGCATAGACCATCTCGTCGAAGCCGTCGAACGTCGTGTCTTCGGCTCCTCGGACCGCCCGGTGGGCGGCGTCGCAGACGCGGATATCGTCTGCGTCCCACGCGTCATACAAGAGGCGCGTACCCGCCGCGAGCACTCGGACCCGCTCCCGCGTCCCGGAATCACCGAGTGCGACGCTCGCGTTCGCCGCGTCCTGCAATACAGCGATCGCCCGGTCGGGGTCGAGCAAACCCAGCGGTCGCGCGAAACACGTCTGCGCGCGAACCTGCTCGAGAGTGAGGCCGGCGCCACCAGCCAGCTTTGATTCAGTCTCATACGCGTGCGCCGACTCGACCATCGCGCCAAGCGCGTACTGCGCGTCGCCGATTCGCTCGAGAATCTCGATTTCGAGCCGCGTGCGACGCTCGATTGGCAGTCGTGGCACGAGGCGCATCGCGTGCTGGAGCACGTCGAGGGAATCCCGTACGGCGAACCTTCGCGCTGCGCTCACTGCCGTTGGCATCAGGTACTGAACCGCCCGCTCGTATTCGTGCGCCTTTTCGAAATGCATGGCCAGCTGTGGCGCCCACGCGACGGAGTGCGGACCGGGTAACGTGGCAAGCCGCTCCGCGGCCGCACGATGGAGCTTCGATCGGGCGACGTCGGACAGCAGACCGTATATTGCCTGCCGATACAATGAATGGTCGAATTCGTAGAACGCCGACATGGTGGCGTTCGACAGCTCTGCGATCCCGGCGCCTCGAATGAACCGCCGACGTTCTGCCAGCGCTTCGCAGACCGCCTCGACGTGCTCCATTTCGGCTGCGTCCGAGGCAAGGGTCCATGCGTCGAAGCGCTCGCCGATCACGCTGGCCGCTCTCAGCACCCGCTGCTCGTCATCTGACAACTGATCGAACTGCGTCCTGAGCATGTCCTGCAGCGATGCCGGCACGCCCGGCTCGATGCGCTCGACGGGCGTTGACAGTCTCCACGTAGTACCGTCGCGGACGACGACCCCCTCGGCCACGAGTTCGCGCACGACGGCAGAGACGAAGAGCGCGTTCCCACCCGAGTGCCGATGAATGACGGACGAGAGGTCCGTGGCGAATGCTGCGTAGTCGAACTCCAGCGCAAGGTACTCGGAAACTTCGGTCCGCTCGAACCCCTCGAGAGAGATCGGTTCGCAAAGGCCGTGGAGCGCCAGATCCTGCCGAAGCCGAATCGACACTGGATCTGTCGGTCCCTCGGATGGACGCAAGGTTGCGACGATGAGCACGCGAGCGGGTTCGCGCCGTCGCGCGAAGGTCGAGACCACATCCAGTGTCGCGAGATCCGCCCAGTGCAGGTCTTCGAGCACGACGATCAGAGGCCGATCGGTCCCAATCGCTTCAAACACCTCACAGATCTCGCGGACCATGCGCTCGCGCGTGGCGCCGATGGTTTCGCGCTGCAGCGCGTCGCGTTGGTCCGCCTTGACGAGAGACGGAAACTGCAACAGCCAGGTGGGCGCACGCTTTCTCAGCGCCTGTAATAGTTGCTCGTCGTCGGATCGCCGGATCAACTGGTCGACCGCTTCGAGCACTGGATAGTAGGCTTCCTGTCCGCCAAACGTCTCGACGCACTGGCCGCGTCCGATCCGCACATCCGGCGTCAGCCCCGCGCGTTGCACGAAGAGATCGACCAACGTCGTCTTCCCGACGCCTGCCTCCCCCGTGACGAACACGATCTGGCGCGCGCCGCGGCCCGCCTGTTCGAGACAGGTCTCGAGCTGCGCGCGGGCAGTCCGCCGCTCGATGAAAGGTTTGGCAGGAGCCGCCGGTCTCGAGACCGACGGTTGCCGATCGTCGGTCACCGGAGCGACGAACTGATAACCACGTTTGGGAAACGTGCGAATGAACGCCGGCTTTTCGTGCCGATCGCCGAGGACCTTCCGAATGCCAAGGATGTATTTCTTGACGACCTCCGGATTCACATACGTGTCAACCCACAACGCCTCGAGGATCTCGTCCTGCGTGACCAGCCTGTCGGCGTGCTCCACGAGATAGCGAAGCAGATCGAAGGCCTTCGGCGCCAGCGAGACACGTTCGTCGCCCCGCCACAGGCAATGGTTCGTGGTGTCCAGCCTGAACGCGTGGAACTGCTTCATCGTGACAACCCCGCGGATGGGCGCGAACCCGGCGTAGCCGTCTATGGTAGCTCGCCGTCCGTCGCGACGTCACGAAAACAGGACCACGGGCGACACCGGACCGTCACGTGCTGAACGGCCCGCCCTCCTATCCTGACGTGGAGCGGGCACGGCGCAAGAAGCGGCTAAAGGAACGTCCTGCTCGCAGACACCGAAAGGGCCGAGCATGAAAAAAGAATGGCACTCGCGCATCTGGACAACCATCGCAGCTCGCGCCGGCGTCGCAGCCGTGATTGCCATGTTGACCGCGTCCGTCCTCGTCGCGCACGCAGCGGCAGGCGAGCAGCTCACGATCCGCACCCGGCTGCGTATTGATCGGTCAATCGCGCCGAGACGCGTTGCCGCGGAACTCAGGCAGGAAGCTGAAGCCATCTGGGAGCCCTATGGTGTTCGGCTCGAATGGGTCGATGCGGAGACCACGGACCCAGGAACCGGCGGAGTGTCAGTCGACGTAACCGTCGTGCGGCGATTCACCGGTGCCGCGCGCGCCGGATCGGTATCGATTCTGGGCCGCACGTTTCTGGCCACGGAGACGGCGGTCTGGCGGCCGATTCAAGTCTCGTTCGATGCGGTCGAGGATGCGCTGTCGGAGCGAACGGCCGGACGAGTGTCGGGAGCCGCCATGGTGCTGGACGTCGAGTTAGCTCGGGTGCTCGGACGCGTGCTCGCCCACGAAATCGGTCATGTCCTGATCAACGCGCCCGAGCACGATTCGACCGGACTGATGCGGGCAACGTTCAGTCCCAATCAACTCGTAGCCCCCGACCGATGGCCGTTCCGCCTCACGTGTGCCACTGCCGATCGACTCAGACATCGTTTCCAGGTTCGGTAACGGAGGCGTACCGCTCGCCACTCAGTTCGGAATCAGCTCCTGCGTAGCCGGTGAACGGACTGCGACGGCGATGGGGTACTCGGCGTGATGCACAAGATTCAACTCAACACCGTTTGGGAGGGGGCGATCAAGGGTGTGGTCAAAACGAACGTCGAACAACCCACATCCTGCCTAGGAACATTCATGCAACTAGCACTGTCTAGAAACCGTCGACGGTATCGATCTCCAGACGTTCGATCCGGGAACCGCTCTTGTCGTCGAGGCGCACCACTCGCGTTATCGGCTCGTCGTTCTTTGGATTCGCACTTCGTGCTGATGAAAGGCGGCGCGATGTTCCCTGATGACACCGTCGTGCGGCTCGACGGGGCGGTCGTCGGCAGCGCCTTGAGGGTGGGCTGGATCGTCGTCGGCTTGAGGATGGAAATGCGTGTTGGTTCTGCGTGTATCAGGACCTCGCCCGTCTGCTCCGTCACGGTTGAAAGTGTGCCTCCATCCAACTGGCGAAGGTCCCTTCCCCTTTGACGAACTCACGAAGGGACACCGAGATGGACAACGGGATGACGTCACCGCGGCAGGAGACTCCGGTCGAGACGCCGGAGGCTTTGTTGCGGGAGATCAAACGGCGACAGCGTGCCGCATGGGCATCTGGCGATTTCGGCATCATCGGCACGACGCTGCAGATCGTCGGAGAGTCGCTGTGCGAGGCGATCGATCTGCGTGCCGGTTCGAGGGTACTCGACGTCGCCGCTGGAAACGGCAATTGCTCGCTGGCCGCCGCACGCCGGTGGTGCGACGTCACGTGCACCGATTATGTTCCCGGGCTTCTCAACGACGCGCGCCGCCGCGCCGCGGGCGAGAGGTTACGCATCACCTTCGAGGAAGCAGATGCCGAAGCCTTGCCGTATTCAGACGGCTCGTTCGACGTCGTTCTCTCCTCGTTCGGAGTGATGTTTACACCCGATCACGTGCGCGCCGCGAAGGAGCTCGTACGCGTATGTCGCAGCGGCGGCCGCCTCGGCCTGGCGAACTGGACTGGGCGTGGCTTCATCGGCCAACTCTTCACGACCGTCGGCCGTCACGTCCCACCGCCGCCCGGGCTGCTACCCGCCTCTCGCTGGGGATCCGAGGAGTACCTTCGAACGCTCTTTCCAGAGGCCGCGGGACTTCAGGTGACGCCTCGCGAGTTCGTTTTCCGGTACCAATCGGCTGACCATTGGATTGACGTGTTCCGAAACTGGTACGGCCCGGTGCACAGAGCCTTCGCTGCACTCTCCGATGAGGAGGGACATGCGTTGCATCGCGACCTGGTGACGCTGATTCACTCCTTCAACCGGAGCGGTGATTCGACAGCAGTCATCCCGAGCGAGTACCTCGAAGTCGCGATCATCAGAAGCTGACCCGTGCTTCGACGCAGACGTCACCAAAACGGGACCGGCGCGTCACCCCTCGCCTGGTTCGTTTCCGTATTCTGGCTGGGACGGGCGGCATCCAGACGTCTGGGTGAAACGCTTCGTCAGTATCGATTGGCAGATTTATTTCTCTTACCGTCGCTTCCTGTCATAAGCGGCACGTTGAAAGAAGGAATCCAGTTATGAAAAACCTAGCCGGACGAACTCTCGCGCCACTGGCGCTCGCGATTGCGCTCGTCCCGACACTTGTCTCAGCCCAGACGTCACAAGCGACGCTCGACACCAGCTTCGGCACGGGCGGCAGACTGATCACCAATTTCGGAGGCTACAGCGACGCGGTGCGTAGCCTTGTCGTGCAACCAGACGGAAAAATTGTAGCGGCGGGGTGGACGATAGGCAATCCAGGCGGCGATTTCGCGCTGGCGCGCTACAACGTCGATAGCACGCTCGACATGGGCTTCGGCATCGGTGGCAGAGTGACCACAGATTTCGGCGGCGGCTTTGAAGGGGTGTGGTCCGTTGCCTTACAAGAGGACGGCAAGATCGTCGCCGCGGGGCTCACGCAAACCGGCGGTATCAGCCAAATCGCACTGGCGCGCTACAACAGCAATGGCACACTCGACGCCAGCTTCGGAACAGGCGGTCGGTTGACAACTGCGTTCCCGGGTGCCAGCGTCGCCATCGCGTTCTCCGTTGCCGTGCAGCCGGACGGGAAAGTTGTCGTCGCTGGCTGGACCAATATCGACGGAGGAGCCGATTTCGCCCTGGTGCGCTACACCAGCACCGGTACGCTCGACGCCAGCTTCGGCACGGGCGGCCGAGTCGTGACCGCTTTCCCCGACTCACAGGGGCTTTCCGTTGCGGGAGTGTTTTCCGTTGCCGTGCAGCCGGACGGGAAGATTGTCGCGGCCGGAGATGCCAGACTCGACGGAAAATACGACTTCACGCTGGCGCGCTACAACAGCGACGGCACCCTCGATGCCGGCTTCGGCGCGGGTGGCCGAGTGATCACCGATTTCGCAGGCTCCGATGACGGCGCCGAGTCTGTGGCCTTGCAGGCGGACGGCAAGATTGTCGCGGCGGGGTTTACCCGAGCCTCAACCTATTATGACTTCGCACTGGCGCGTTACAACGACGATGGCTCGCTCGACTCCAGCTTCGGTACAGGCGGCCGAGTGACCACCGATATCGGAGGCTTCAGTGACACGGCGTATGCCGTGGCTGTACAGCCGGACGGCAAGATTGTCGCGGCAGGATCGGCCAATTTCACCAGTACATTCTCCGACTTCGCGTTGACGCGCTACAACAACGACGGCACGCTCGACGCCAGCTTCGGCAAGGTGACCACTGATTTCACCGCCGTGACCGCTGAGGTCCTCAGGACCAGCGACGAGGCATTTGCGGTTGCCGTGCAGCCGGACGGAAAGATTGTCGCGGCGGGCCAGGCGCGCGGCGTTGAGGCCGACGCCTTCGCACTCGCGCGCTACCAGTCTGGAAGCGCGCCAACAATCGCGGTCACCGTCACGTCGCCGAATGGTGGCGAGAAGCTCTTCACCGGTTCGTCGTACCGCATCGCCTGGAACGCGACAGGTTCGGTGAGCCGCTTCGCCGTCGAGAGCTCCAGTGATGGAGGCGCGACCTACGTGCTGGTCCCCGGCTGCTCCGCGCTGCCCGACACGATCCATGGCTGCGCGTGGACGGCCCCCGGCCCCGCGACCTCTAACGGT
>Ga0075424_100007307_pt1 | contig 10702 bp, 10 predicted proteins | sample SoiMethybrSBSTD3_FD_75301 | JGI IMG/M metagenome (GOLD analysis project Ga0075424, IMG submission 75301) | Bulk soil microbial communities from a Populus tree surrounding site in Tennessee, USA - Soil MetaG P. TD hybrid SBSTD3 | ecosystem: Environmental > Terrestrial > Soil > Tree plantation...
CATTACGACCTGCTGGCGCTCGCCTTCAAGGCCGACATCACGCGCGTCGCAACGCTGCTCGGCGCGCGGGACCTGACCAATCGCGTCTACACGTTCCCCAAGGGGGCACTGTTTCCGGAAGGCGGGAGGAGCGCCAGCTTCCACGGCGCCTCGCATCATCAGGACGATCCAACGCAGATGCGGCGTTATGCGCTCATCAACCGCTACCACGTCTCGACGCTCGCCTATTTCGCCGAGAAGCTGCGTTCGATTCCCGAGGGCGACGGCACGCTGCTGGATCACTCGCTGATTCTCTACGGCACCAACATGGGCAACTCGAACCAGCATCAGCACTACGACGTGCCTCACATCCTGGTCGGTGGCGCGGGCGGGAAGTTCAAGGGCAATCGCCACCTCCACTACGAACGGAAGTCCGTGACGACGGGCAACCTGCTGCTCAGCATTCTCGACATGTACGGGATCGAGAAGGACAGGCAAGGGGACAGCACCGGAAGACTGGCGAACCTGCTTTAGATGAAAAGGCTCTTTTTCATCGCGCTTGCGCTCTGCGGCAGCGTCAGCGTCACGGCGCAGAACGCGGACCCGCAGGGTCCGCGCCGCACTGACGACGGCGTCACGCGCCGCACTGACGACAGTGTGACGCGGCTGCTCACGGCCATCTATCACGGCGATGCGCAGACCGTCGATCGGCTGATCGCGGCGGGAGCGAACGTGCGAGCGGCCAATCGTGAGGGAGTAACGCCGCTGGCACTGGCGTGCCTCGATGGGGACCTCCCGATCATCGCGCGGTTGCTCGCGGCGGGCGCTGACCCGAAAGAGCGCGGACCAAACGGCGAGACGCTGCTGATGCTGGCGGCTCGAAACGGTCGCGTCGACGTCATCAAGCGTCTCCTCGATGCGGGTGTAGACGTCAACGCGCGCGAGGCGCTTCGCGGCACCACAGCGCTGATGTGGGCGGCGGAGCAGCGTCATCCCGACGCGGTGAAAGCGCTGCTTGCCGCCGGCGCGGATCCCGCCATCACGTCAGGGCCGGCAGGCCTTCCGCAGAACTACATGGCGCCCCGCGTGAACGTGAGCGCCGTGCAGGAGGCGCGGCAGCGGCGCGCGCGCGCCACAGCGGCGGGGCGCACCTATGACGAGCAGGTGGCGTTTGAACGGCGGAATCCGGTCGTCGGTCCCGATTCGCCGACCGGACAGGCTGGCGCCGCGTCGCCCGCCGACGACGACACGGTCGTGCAGGCGGGGTTGGTGGGCAACGGCGGTGGAGCTCTCACGGCGCTCGTCTTCGCGGCGCGTGAAGGCGACGTCGAGTCGGCCAAGGCGCTGCTCGACGGTGGCGCGCGAATCGACCAGACGACCGAGTACGGCTGGACGCCGTTGCTGACCGCCGTCAACAACCGCAATTACGCGCTCGCGAAACTGCTGGTCGACCGGGGTGCGGACGTCAACCTGCCGAACAAAGGCGGCTGGACGCCGCTCTACCTCGCCACCGACAACCGCAACATCGAAGGCGGCGACTATCCGGTGCCAACGCCCGATCTCGACCACCTCGAGATCATCAGGGCGCTCCTGCAGCACGGTGCCGACCCGAACGCGCGTGTCCGCGACAACACGCTGACCAGGACGATCTTCACCATGCAGTGGTTCTTCGAGGATGGTGCGACCGCGTTCGTGCGCGCCGCGCAATCGAGCGACACCGAACTGATGAAGCTGCTGCTCGAGTACCACGCCGATCCGTTCATCGCAACCGCCAACGGCGACACGGCGCTGACGGCCGCGGGCGGGATAGGGTGGGTTGAAGGCGTCACCTACGAGCGATCGCCGCAGGAGAACGTCGAAGCGATTCGGATGCTGCTCGACCTCCGACTCGATCCGAATGCCGCCAACAAGGAAGGGCGGACCGCGCTGATGGGCGCGGCGCTCAAGGGGCGCAATGCGGCGGTGCAGCTGCTCGTCGATCGTGGCGCGAAGCTCGACACCTACGATCGTGGAAGCCGCGACACCGACAAGATCGGCTCCGCTGCCGCCGGCCACACGTGGCAGGCACTCGACTATGCCGAGGGGCTCGTGCGCGTGGGCGTGCAGTCCGCGACGGCGTATCCCGAGACCGCCGCGCTCATTCGCAGGCTCATGAAGGACCGCGGCCTGCCCGTTCCGCCGGAGAACCGCAACATCCTGTCGATCTGTGTCGTCGCGCTATGTCAGTGATTGGAGAGCATATGACCAGACGTCTGTTTACCGGACTCGGCCTCGTGGCCGCGTTTTTCCTGGGGTGGAGTGTGCGCGGCGACCGTGATGTCGCCTCGGCGCAGGCAGCGCGCAAGCCGATCATGATGACGCGCATTTACACCGGAACCGATGGTCTGAGCCATTCCGAGCAGATCGAAATGAAGTTGACGCCCAATGGCACGTCCACCATGAAAGCCACCGGCCTTGAATTCAGCAGCCGGCCGGCGGCGCCTGCCGGCGACTGGCATACGGGTCCGCGGCGCCAGTTCGTGATCACGTTGAGTGGCCGCGCCGAGCTCGAGGTCGCCAACGGTCAGAAGGTGCCGATTGAACCCGGCAACATCAATCTGATCGAGGACACGACCGGCAAGGGACACATCACTCACAACATCGCCGATCGCATCGTCGTCACGATTCCACTGGCCGAGTAGCGGGCGCAGAGAATTGATCGTGACAAAGTCGTACGCGTGGCGCGTCGCGTCGGTACTCGCATGCGGTCTCTGCGTGGCCGTGCTGACCAGCGCGCCCATTCCGGCTCAGCGAGGTGAGTGGACCGAGGGCGCGTTCTCCGGCGACCGTCTGGCGCGGATTGGCCAGATGATCGATCGGCGTATCGCCGCCGCCGAGGTTCCAGGCGCGGTCACGCTTGTCGCGCAGAACGGCCGTATCGTTCACTTCGAGACACGCGGCGTTCTTGACGTCGATTCGAAGAAGCCGCTGGCGAAGGATGCGATTTTTCCGCTGGCATCGCTCACCAAACCGGTCACGACCGTCGCCATCCTGATGTTGATTGAGGAAGGAAAGGTTCGTCTGACCGATCCGGTTTCGAGATTCATTCCGGAATTCGGCGATGCGACTGTAGCTGTGACACACGCTCGGACCGTTGCGGCCAGCCGCGCGGTCACGATTCGCGATCTGTTGACGCACACCTCAGGGATCGACTCTCCGCCACGGCTTCCAACGGACAGCACTGCGACGCTGGCGGATTACATCCCGCATTTTGCGAAGCAACCGCTCGAGTTCCAGCCGGGCACGCACTGGACCTACAGCAACACCGTCGCCTTCGACATGCTGGCGCGCGTCGTCGAGGTGGCATCCGGCCGGACCTACGATCGGTTTCTGCGAGAGCGGATCTTCGAGCCTCTCGGGATGAACGACACGGCGCACACCTTGACGGACGCGCAGAAGCAGCGGCTCGCGACACGCTACGACGTCACGGCAAACGGACTGCAGAGGAACGTGCGGCCCGACACGCCGATGTACTTCGGCGGCGGGTGGGGATTGAACAGCACCGCTCAGGACTACTACCGGTTTGCCCAGATGTTGTTGAACAAGGGCGAGCTCGATGGACAGCGGTTGCTCAGTCGCCGGGCCGTGGAGTTGATGCAGTCGGTTCACATTCCCGACACCCTTCCCGGCCGAACGCCTGGAACGGCGTGGGGCCTCGGCGTCCGCGTGATTACCGACGCAGGCAGGGCCGGGGTCTGGCTGTCGAATGGCAGTTTCGGATGGACCGGTGCGTCGGGAACGCACTTCTGGATCGATCCGACCGAGAACCTCGTCGCGGTGCTGATGGCCGCTGCGCCGACGCCGAATCTCAAACCGGATTTCGAGACTGCTGTCATGCAGGCGCTTCGCGATTAGGTTCATTAGGTTCAATGGGTTCATTGGGTTCAGTGGGTCCTGTTCAATCGGTTCTATAGGTTCGCAATGGGTTCTATAGGTTCGTTTGAACCGAGGAACCCATGAACCTCACGAACCCGAAGAACACGTTGAACCCACTGAACGGGACCTACTGAACCCCATGAACCCCATGAACCCAATGAACCCAGAGAATCGCCACGCCGCAGGCGTGGCGGCTCTCGAACAGCTCGGCCCCGACGCGGCCGCGCCGATTCTCGCGGCCGCGGATGTCGCTCCCGATCTCGTGCGGTTTGCGATTGACTTCGCGTTCGGCGAGGTCCTCTCACGTCCCGGTCTCGACGTGCGGACGCGTGAGCTCTGTACTGTTGCGGCGCTCAGCGCACTCGGGCACGCGGAGCCGCAGCTGAAATGGCATATCCAAGCGGCACTTCACGTTGGCGCGCGGCAGGACGAGGTCGATCAGCTGAAGCGAATCGCCTACGGGTACGTCCGGCCCTCGGGCGGCGGCGCGGACGGGCAGGGTCCACTCGATCCATTGACCCGAGAACTGGCGACGGTCGCGCTCCTCACCGCCATCGGGACCCAGCCGGTGGCGTTGAAAAATCATCTGCGGGCGGCGCGCGCGGCAGGCGGGACGCGCGCGCAAATCGTGCACGTCCTCGAGCAGATGGCCATCTATGCCGGTTTTCCGGCGGCGCTCAACGGAGTTTCCGCGGCGCGCGAGGTGTTCGCGGAATCGCCTTGATCTGGGTTCATTCGGTTCACGAGGTTCAATGGGTTCATTGGGTCCTGTTCGATGGGTTCAATAGGTTCTTCGTCGATTCAGTAGGTTCTTCAGTCGGTTCAATAGGTTCTTCGAGCCGAATGAACCGGTGAACCTGACGAACCCAATGGAACCCGATGAACCTACTGAACGGGACCCTATGAACCCCATGAACCCATTGAACCCAATGAACCCAGATGGCAATCGCCGTAAGATGACCGGATGGGAGTGCACGAAAGCAAGGTGCTCGTCCGGCGTTTCATCGATGACATCTTCGTCAAGGGAAACGCCGACGCTGTAGACAAGCTCGTCACGAGCGACTTCACCCCGCACAGCTGGGGCAAGATGCCGTCCGGCATCGAGCCGCTGAAAGACGCGATCAAACGCGTGCACGCGGGTCTCTCCGACGTCAGCATGAAGATTGAGGACGTCATCGCGGAGGAAGACAAAGTCGCGGTGCGTTTGACCGCCCGGGGCAGGCACACCGGCGAGTTTATGGGCCTGCCGCCATCGGGCAAGGACTACACGATTTCCGAGACGCACATTTTCCACCTGCGTGACGGGAAGATTTCGGAGCACTGGCGCGACACCGACATGCTCGGTCTGCTGCGGCAGCTGGGCGCACCGTGAGCGGCGGAGGGCTGGAAAGGCGGGACGGCGGGAAAGGCTGGAAGGCCGAGTGAGGCTGGTGGGGCTGGTGGCACTTATCACCGTCGTCGTGCCGACGTGCGCGCTCGCGCAGGGTCGGTTCGATGTCGCGGCAAACGTGGTGGTGGCACGCTCGAGCGAGTTCGACCACACCGACACCGGTGTGGGCGGACGTTTCTCCTGGCATCCCACTGCGCTCGTCGGCGCGGACGCGGAAATGACGTTTTATCCGGCGTCGTTCCCGAACGAGAACGGTTTCAGCAGCAGCCGCATCGAAGGGCTGTTCGGCGTGACCGTCGGTCCGCGATTGCCGGGCGTACGTCCGTTTGCGCGAGCGCGGCCGGGCTTCCTTGCGTTCCGCGGTCAGCCTGTCGTCTGCATTCTGATTTTTCCGCCGCCCCTCTCGTGCGAACTTGGCGGCCGCACGCTGTTCGCGATGGATGTCGGAGGCGGCGTTGAGCTGTTCCCGACGAGCCGCGCTGTGGTCCGCGTCGATGTCGGCGATCGCATCCTCAAATATCCGGGTCCGTCATTTCGCAATGGCCGCGCGACACAGGATTCGTTCTACAGTCACGACTTTCGATTGTCAGCCGGAGCGGGCGTCAGGTTCTAGAACGATGTCACACGACGTCGATCTCTACGACACGCATTACGGTCACCTGGCGGCAAAGGCTCAAGCGGAGGTGCGTCGCGAAACCTACGACGAGGACCTCGGGCAGTCCAGCTGGATCACCCTGGCGGAGGCGCGCGAGTGGTTTCGCCTGCTGCGTCTCGATGCGGGCAGCCGTGTCCTCGAAGTCGGGTGTGGATCGGGTGGCGTCACGCGGCGCCTGGCCGTGGAGACAGGCGCGTCCGCCATCGGCGTGGACATCAACCCGCATGGCATTGAGGCCGCCTCCGCGGCCGCGGTGCGCGAGGGGGTGTCGTCCCGTGTCTCGTTCCAGGTGGTCGACGCGGGAACGCGGCTGCCGTTTGATGCTGCCTCGTTCGACGCAATCTTCTGCAACGACGCGATCAATCATCTACCCGGCCGGGCGGAGCTGTTCGTCGATTGGCACCGTGTCCTGAAGCCGGGTGGACGCCTCCTCTTTACCGATCCCATCGTCGTCACCGGACCGGTGACGAACGAAGAGATTCGCGTCCGGAGCTCGATTGGCTTTTACCTTTTTCTTCCAGCGGGCGGTAACGAGCGTCTGCTCGAGCGCGCGGGTTTCGTGGTCGAGGAACTGCGCGACGTCACGGATGCAGAGGCGATGGTGTCTGCGCGGTGGAGGGACGCGCGGGCGCGGCGGCGCGACGCGCTGGTGGCCATCGAGGGACAGGAAAACTTCGACGGGCTCCAGCGGTTTTTGGACGCGGTTTGCACCTTGTCGCGCGAGAGGCGTTTGTCGCGGTTTGCCTATCTGGCGTACAAACCTGCCTCACTGGAAGGTCTGCAGCAATGACACGCCGAGTGCCCGCAACCGTTCTGATCGGCGCGATCGCCGTGCTTGTGGTCACCGTGACGTCTGCCGTGATCGCGTGGCGCGCATCGAACGCGACGATCGAGGCCGGCTTCTGGTGGGATGACGCCCCGTTTGCGCTGTCGCCCGATGATGCGACCAAGATCGGCGGGCCGCTGACGGCCGACGAACTCGAGACAATCGAAGCGATATCACGCGACGAGGTGCGGCGTGCCTACGCGGACCTCAGAATCAACATTACGGATCGCCAGGGGGCGTTCTGGCGCGTGGCTGTCGTCGGCGCGCCGTTGACGATGACACGCAATCGCACGACGTACCCGTTTTCGTTCGCGGGCCAGTCGCGTGTGTTCGGTCCGCTGGGCGGCTCCGGATCCGTGGCGTTCGCGATTCTCGCCCACAACGCGATCGAGTACGCGCCGGCAGGTGCGTCGCGGCAGCGGATCGTCGATGGAATAGGCAGGGGCATCGGGCGAGCCGCGATCCACGAACTCGCACATCAGGCGCTTGGTCTCGATAACCTCTCGTCGCTCGATAACCGAACCGACCCTGACAGTTACGAATACGGCAACGCCGATCGTCCGTCGCAGTACTACGGCGAGCTGACATGGACGACCGCGTGGCCGGTGTTGGTCGAGAAGTTTGGACGGTGAAGGGTTGGACCACGAAGAACACGAAGCTCGTGTTACAGACACAAAGAGGCGGATAAGCGTGCAGAGAGGGGCAACCTGTCATGCATAAGGCTCAGTACGCGCGGATTCAGGCCCTCGAACTTCACCAGTCTGGCGGTGCCTCGCACGCCGCCGACGGCACTGGAACTCCTTGACATGATAGTGGAGCGCTGGATGGAAGACGCCGATGGTGCGTCAGTGCACCACCAACGAGTCCTCACATCCCTCGCTGCAGGCCATTAGGTGTACGACAACAGAGGGGAAGGTCGATCAAGAACTTCTTGCCTGCAATCGGAAACTTGCCGGTTTCTTGGGCCGTTTGATGCGAGACTCGCGGCCGCACGAAGTCTAAGCTTCGTGCACTTCGTGTCTTCGTCGTTCACCCTTCTTCGTGACTTTCGTGGTTAACGTTGTCGGAAGGAGTAGCGCATGGTCTCCGTCTGGCTCGCAATCGTTGCCGCCGCCGTTGGCGTGTTCATCGCCAGCGCCATCCTCCACATGGTGCTGCCGTATCACCGCACCGATGTCCGCAGGCTGCCTGTCGATAAGGAGGACCTCGTTCTCGACGCACTGCAGCGCGTCAACGTTGCGCCTGGAGATTACGCAGTCCCGCACGCCGGAAGCCCCGCTGGCATGCGCGATCCCGCGTTCATCGCGAAAGCGACCAAAGGTCCGCTCGCGTTCATGACGCTTGCCCCCGGTTCAGCGCCTTCGATGGGGCCGTCCCTCGGCATGTGGTTCGTCTACTGTCTGGTCGTGAGCATCTGCCTCGGGTTGATGACGTGGTACATCGTTGGCCCCGGCCAGCCGTTCTCCTATGTCTTCCACATCGTCGGGGCGATCGCCTTTTTCGCCTATGGCGGAGCGCTGCCGCAGATGGCGATCTGGTACCGGCGCAGCTGGGCGACGACCGTGAAATCGCTGTTTGACAGCGCGATTTACGGGGCAGTGACCGGTGCGGCGTTCGGGTGGATGTGGCCGCAATGAGCTAGAATCGGCTCACCTTTCGCGACAGGAGACGTCATGCGTTACATCAGCTTAGGGCTCATCGTCGCACTTATCGCGCTGCCATCGACTGCGGATGCGCGCGTCAAGAAGATCGTGATCGAGAAGAAAGTGTCACCCGCGTTCGAGGGAGCGACCTTTGGTCCCTCTGGCCAGTACGAAACGCTGGCCGGGCGCGCCTACGGCGAGCTCGATCCCAACGATCCGCGCAACGCGATCATCACCGACATCAAGCTTGCGCCGAAGAACGCCGCGGGCAAGGTCGAGTACGTCGTCAGCTTCTTCCTCGTGAAGCCGATCGACATGTCGAAGGCCAGCCATCTGATGTGGCAGGACGTGCCGAACCGCGGCGGCCGCGTCACCATCAACCCGATCGAACGCGGATACGGCGACATCGGATTGAGCAGCGGCTGGCAGGGCGACAACTCGGGACGCACGGCACCGGGGCCCGACAACGACTGGGTGATCGTTCCGATCGCCAAGAACGCTGACGGCTCGCCGGTCAGCGGCCTCGTCATCGGCCGCATCGTCAACGCGAGCGGCGTGAACTCGCAGCCGATGCTCGTCAACGCGAACCCCGTCCCGTACAAGCCAGCCACGCTCGACACGGGCAAAGCCACGTTGACGACGCACGCGGGCGAGACGACGGACGGCAAGATCACTGGTGAGAAGAAGGTGGCATCGACCGATTGGGCGTGGGCGAAGTGCGATGCGCAGCACCCGTTCCCCGGAACGCCCGACCCGACGCAGATCTGTGTGAAGGGCGGCTTCGATCCCAAGCTGCTTTATCAGGTCGTCTTCACGTCGAACGATGCCTACGTGCTGGGCATCGGCTTCGCGGCATTCAGCGACGTCGCGTCGTTCTTCAAGTACGAAGCGAAGGACGCCGAAGGCACGCCGAATCCGGTGGCGGGGCAGGTGCAGTGGGTGATCAGCCGCGGATCGTCGCAGTCGGGCAACATGCTTCGCCAGCTGATTGCCCTCGGCTTCACGCAGGACGACTCCAAGCGCAAGGTGTACGACGGCGCGTGGCCGATCATCGCGGGCAAGCGGATCTCGTTGAACGTCCGTTTTGCGCTGCCCGACGGCGCGCAGAAGCTGTATGAGTCCGGCGGCGAAGGCGCACAGTGGTGGGAGGACTATCCGGACACGGTGCGCGGCCTCCCGGCGAAGGGAATGCTCGATCGCTGCCGTGCGAGTAACACATGCCCGAAGATCATGGAGCACTATGGGTCAGCGGAAGCGTGGGCGCTCAACCTGAGCCCGGCGCTCGTCGGCACGAGCGCGGACAAGGACATTCCGGTTCCGGCAAACGTTCGCCGCTACTACATCCCAAGCACCGCGCACGGCGGCGGCCGCGGCGGCTTCAGTGTTATTCCCGAAGCGCCGCCGATGTGCCCAGGCCCGAACTTCGGCACCGGCATTCTCGCCGCCGATCCTGTTCCACACACTGAAACCGTCAACGCGCTGCGCTTCCACTTCCGCAACTGGGTGATGAAGGACGTCGCGCCGCCTCCGAGCAAGTACCCGACGCTCGCCGGCGGTTACCTCGTGGACCCAATGAAGGCGGTTATGGGGTTCCCGACGATTCCGGGTCTCCCTGCGGACGCGCCGAACGGATTGATTAGTGCGGGCCTCGATTACGACTGGGGTCCGGAATTCAACTACGTCGACGGTTCAGGGATCCGGACGAAGATCCCGCCGACCGTCAAGCACGTGCTGAAGGCCAAGGTGCCGCGCGTCGATGCCGATGGCAACGAGCTTGGCGGCGTCCCCGTCGTGCTGCGCGATGCGCCGCTAGGTAGTTATCTCGGTTGGAACATCGTCGCTGACGGCTTCCACAAGGGGAAGATCTGTAACTACGCGGCGGGGATGGTGCCGTTCGCCCGCACGAAAGCGGAGCGGATGGCGAACAACGATCCGCGGCCCTCGCTCGAGGAGCGGTATCGCGATCACGCCGGCTACGTGGAAGCAGTCAAGACGGCCGCTGGCAAGGCCGTCGCCGAAGGCTTCCTGTTGCAGGCCGATGCCGACAGGCTGATCAAGCAGGCGGCCGACAGCAACGTCCTCTCGCCGCAGAACACGGCGAGCACCGCAATCGGCCGGTAGTTGGTTGGTGGTCGGTGGTTAGCGGCTGGTCCCAGCCGCTAACCACGCTCCACGAATGGATCCACCCATTCGTATCTCAGCGCGGTCGCCTTCCGCTTGCGAGTAGGTGTTGCTTTCGGTCAGATGCTGCCCGAGAATACACCCCGCTCATCCGGATTTCCCGCTCCGTTCCG
>Ga0075424_100007308_pt1 | contig 10702 bp, 8 predicted proteins | sample SoiMethybrSBSTD3_FD_75301 | JGI IMG/M metagenome (GOLD analysis project Ga0075424, IMG submission 75301) | Bulk soil microbial communities from a Populus tree surrounding site in Tennessee, USA - Soil MetaG P. TD hybrid SBSTD3 | ecosystem: Environmental > Terrestrial > Soil > Tree plantation...
GGGGCGAAGGGCCCGGACATCGACTTCGCGGCCAACGGGATCACCGACCCCGACGTGGTGTCGGTGTCGGCCAACGGCACCTACGTGGTGGTGACCGGGCAGATTCCCGGGGCGGGGACCTGCTGCGGCGGGGTCACGGACGCGACGAAGGTGTTTGCGGCGGCCACCGGCGCGTTCACCGGGCAGTACTTCAGCGAATACGGTCGCCCGTCGCACTACGACCACGCGGTCGACGCCAGCGGCAACGAGGTGATTGTCGGGGTGAGCAAGTCGGCGCCGAACGAGGGCCGGGTCATCATGCGGCGGCTCGTCGACGGAGTGGTGACGGTGCTGGACCAGGGCGGCTACGCGGCACACACCTCGGCGCGCAACACGGGGCGGCCGGGCTGGGCGTACGTGACGCACAGCTACAACGGGCCGAACTGGCCGCCGTACCGAGACGAGATTCTGGCGGTGAAGCTCGATGGGAGTCAGACGATCGAGCGCTACGGGAACATGCACAGCATGAACTCGGGGGGCGACTATGACGCCGAGCCGCACGCGGTGCCAGCGCCCGATGGGCGGCGGGTGATTTTCGCCAGCGCCTGGGAGGCGGCCGGCGTGCGCCCGGTCCACACCTACGTGGCTGACGCCCGCCCCCTCTGCCGCTAACGGGGCGGCGGCTCGCGGCAACGACCGCGAGCGGCGGCGCCCAGCGCGACGTCCGCACGGCGACCGTCCTGCTCGAACCACTAGCGCATTAGTGGGTTGTAATTAGAGTAGGACGATCGACTATGGTGTCGATCAGCAGCGGGACGACAGGCGGGCGCAATGGGGAGTAGAGTCGCGAAGCGTGCGATAGACCTGATCGGTGCATCGTTCGGGCTTGTGGTGTTCGCGATCCCAATGGCCTGCGTGGGCGTGCTCGTTCGCCTAACGCTGGGGTCACCTGTCATCTACCGCCAGCCGCGTCCCGGATTGCATGGCCGGACGTTCAACATCTATAAGTTCCGAACCATGCACGACACCACGGACGCGCAGGGAAACCTGCTGCCGAACCGGTTGCGCGTGACCCGGGTGGGTAGGTTCCTTCGGCGCGCCAGCCTCGACGAGCTTCCGGAGCTCGTCAACGTCTTGCGAGGCGACATGAGCTTGGTAGGCCCGCGACCGCTGCGCGTCGAGTACCTCGACCGGTACACGCCGGAACAGGCTCGCCGCCACGACGTCATGCCCGGAGTGACCGGTTGGGCGCAGATCAACGGCCGGAACAACCTCAGCTGGAATGACCGGCTGGCTCTCGATATCTGGTATGTCGACCACGCGAGCCTTGGATTGGATCTCAAGATTCTCGCGCAGACGGTGGTTCGGTTGGTGAACAGGGCGAACGATAGCGACGACGGGGTGGACGTGGCGGAATTCATGGGGACGTCGGACGCGGTGCGAGCCGCTCCACTCACGAGACGGGAACGATGACCGCGGTCGAGCGTGAGGCTCCTCGGTGCGCTCCTGGCGGCTGTCCGTGACATTGGCACCTAACGCTTCGGCGGATCTGCTCCGCATCGACCCCGAGCAGGTGACCGCCGAGATCGTCGCCTTCCTCGAGACCAACGTCGTGCAGCGCATGCGCAAGCGCGGCGTCGTCCTCGGCCTCTCCGGCGGTGTCGACAGCAGCGTCTGCGCGGCGTTATGCGCACGTGCGCTCGGCCCCGAGCGCGTCCTCGGCCTGCTCATGCCGGAGCGTGAATCCTCCCCCGACTCGCTCGACCTCGGCCGCCTGGCTGCCGAGAGCACCGGGATCACGGCGGTCGTCGAGGACCTCTCCGATGTGCTCGACGCAGCGGGATGCTACTCGCGGCGGGATGACGCAATTCGCGCGTTAATCCCGGAGTACCGCGAAGGCTGGAGATGCAAGGTGTCGCTCCCGAGCGTAGTGGAGAGCGATCAGTACCGGATCTTCTCGGTCATTGCACAGGCGCCCGATGGCACGCAGCGGCGAGCGCGCGTAACGCCGTCGGCGTACCTGGAGCTCATCGCGGCGACGAGTTTCAAGCAGCGTACGCGCAAGATGATGGAGTATTACCATGCCGACCGACGCAACTGTGCGGTTGTCGGTACGCCGAACCGGCTGGAGTACGATCAGGGGTTCTTCGTGAAGAACGGCGATGGTGCAGCCGACGTCAAACCGATCGCGCATCTGTACAAGAGCCAGGTCTACCAGCTCGCCGAATACCTTGGTGTACCCGAGACGATTCGGACGCGGCCGCCGACAACGGACACGTATTCGCTGCCGCAGACGCAGGAAGAGTTTTACTTCTCCCTGCCATACGACAAGATGGACCTGTGCCTCTACGCGCGAAACAACGGCATCGGTGCGGCGGACGTCGGCTCCGCGTTAGGCCTGTCCCACCAGCAGATCGAGCGCGTCTTCCGGGACATCGACTCCAAGCGTCGGGCGAGCCGCTACCTGCATCTCGGTCCGCAGCTCGTCGCCGAGGTCATCGACATCGAGGCCTGACGCCGCGATCGTCGCTGGAATCACCAACCCTGTACGCACCCGACGGGTATCGGGGGGGGGATGCGTCAACGTGTGTGGCCTGGCGGGAATCTACGAACGCTCCGGTGAGAACGCCTCGCGCGATCTGCTCGTGGCGATGGCGGGAGAGCTGCGCCACCGTGGACCCGACGGGACCGGCCTCTACCTCGACCGGGAATTCGGAATGATCAACACGCGACTCGCGATCATCGACCTCGCGGGCGGCGACCAGCCGCTGTGCGATGAACGCGGCCGCTACTGGGTGATGCAGAACGGGGAGATCTTCAATTATCCGGAACTGCAGACCGAGCTCGCCGCTCTCGGTCATCGCTTTGCAACGAACAGCGACACGGAAGTCATCGCCCACGCCTACGAGGAATGGGGCGTCGAGTGCCTCGACCGCCTGAATGGTGAATTCGCATTTGCGGTCTGGGACAGGGAGACGAGCGAGCTGTTCCTCGCACGCGATCGGTTCGGTATTCGGCCGCTCTTTCTTTTCGAGAGCAGCGGTCGCCTCGCGTTTGCTTCCGAGGTCAAGGCGCTGCTCCGCCACCCAGACACGGCACGCGCGCTCGACCCTGTTGCAATCGTTCAGGCTTTGACGCTCTGGGCGACCGAGCCAAATCGTTCGGCGTTCTTGGGGCTCCGCGAGCTTCCGCCGGGACACTGGTTTCGCGTCGGCCCGCGCGGGCGTGAAGAGCGACGGTGGTGGGACTTGCGATTCGCGTCGCCTGACGAGATGCGCACCGAGCCGGAGTCGGTGCTCGTGGACGAGCTGGCCTGGCTGCTCGACGATGCGACTCGAATCCGGCTGCGGGCCGATGTACCGGTGGGAACATATCTGAGCGGCGGGTTGGACTCATCGGCCGTCACTGCGCTCGCCCAGCGGCACACGCGGCATCCCGTTCATGCCTTCGCGATCGGCTTCACCGACGTGGCATTCGACGAGACGGAAGAACAGAACCTCGTCGCAGACCGCCTCGGCACCGAGGTGACACGGATCGTGATGGACGGAAGCGCGATCGCGGAGCTCATGCCGCGCGTGGTTCATCTCTCCGAGAAGCCGACGCTCCGGACGGCGCCGGCCCCGTTGCTCAAGCTGTCGGAAACCGTTCGCGCCGCCGGCTACAAAGTCGTGCTCACGGGCGAGGGCGCCGACGAGATGTTCGCCGGGTATGACGTGTTCAAGCTCGACAAGGTGCGTCGCTTCTGGGCGCGCCGCCCGGACTCGCAGTGCCGGCCGCGCCTGTTGCATCGCCTCTACCCGTACCTGGCTCAGGACCTCGGCCGAGCCGGCCGGCTGCTGCCTAACGTCTTCCGCTCCGGGCTCACGAATACTGACGACCCGCTCTACAGTCACCGGCTCCGCTTCGAGCACGCGGCGCGTTCGCTGCGGTTCCTCGAGCCCGGGTTTCTCGATCGCGGGCAAGCCGCCGGCGACCCGAGCGACAGCGTGTCGATGCGCCTACCCGTAGGCTATGCGGCGTTCAGCACGCTCGGGCGCGCGCAGTATCTCGAGATCATTACGTTCCTCACCGGGTATTTGCTGCACTCGCAGGGCGACCGCATGCTGATGGGAAACTCCGTCGAGGGGCGGTTCCCGTTTCTCGATCATCGCGTCGCGGAGTTCGCCGCGCGACTGCCGGATCGCACAAAGCTGCCCGGCCTGCGCGAGAAATTCATTCTGCGCCGGGCCGTTCAGCCTCTCTTGCCCGCGCAAGTCGTTAGGCGCGAGAAACGGCCCTATCGGGCCCCGATCCTTCGCGCGTTCATGGGCGCCGGCGCCCCCGCGTACGTGGGCGAGCTGCTGGAGCCGGGGCGCCTCCGGGAGGCCGGGATCTTCGCGCCGAGCGCCGTCGAGCAGCTTGTGCAGAAGTGTCGCAGGAATGCGGATGGTTTCGTCAGGGAGAGCGATGAGATGGCGCTCGTGGGCGTCCTGTCGGTCATGCTGCTCGATGAGCTCTTCGTACGGCGTCCCGTACTCGCCGCGCCTGTAGCGCCAACCAAGGTGGTCATCGGTGCGACGCTCACGGCGGCGGCGTTACCCGGGACGTCAAGGAGGATCGCGTGAGCCCGCGGGTACAGCGCCTGTTGCCTGACGCGCTGCTCGCGTCGGCTGATCGAGACCCGGCCAAGGTCGTCGTCATCACCGACGGCGCCCGGTATACGTACGGCGCGCTCGTCGACCAGGCTCTCCACCTGGCCAGAGCGCTTCAGGAGAATGGCGTCAGGTGTGGAGACCGCGTCGCGATCTACCTCGAGAACTCCTGGCACGCCGTCGTCGCCGTCTATGGGACGCTGTTGAGCGGTGGCGTTCTCACGATCATCAATCCGCAAACGAAGGCGGAGAAGCTGGCGTACATGCTGGCGGACAGTGAGGCGTGCGCGCTCGTCACGGAGCAGTCGCTGGCGCCCGTGTACCTCGCGGCACTCGGCGTCGCCACGAGCGTCCGCTGCGTGATCTCGAGCGGCGGAGTGCCGGATGGCACCGGTGATGGGCCTCCGGACTACAGGGGTACGCTCCTCGCGTTCGACCAGGCGCTCGCCAACGCCGAGCCCCGTCCGGCGTCACGCGGCGTCATCCCTATCGATCTCGCTGCGCTCATCTACACATCGGGAAGCACCGGCAACCCCAAAGGTGTGATGCTCACGCATCAGAACATGGTGTTCGCCACGGGGAGTATCTCCGAATACCTGCGTCTCGACGCGACGGATCGCATTGTGAACGTGCTGCCCTTCGCGTTCGACTACGGCCTGTATCAACTGCTGATGACCGTGCTGATGGGGGCAACACTGCTCGTCGAGCGGTCGTTCGTGTACCCGGTGCCTGTGCTCAAACGAGTCCTCGAGCACGAGGTGACGGTCTTTCCCATTGTGCCGACGATCGGCGCGACGTTGCTCTCGCTCAACCGCAGCGGTGGCTGGACGTTTCCAACCGTGCGCCGTGTGACGAACACGGCGGCCGCTCTGCCTGCGGAGTTCATCCCGAAGCTCGCGACGGTGTTCCCGAACGCGCTCCTATTTGCGATGTACGGACTCACCGAGTGCAAGCGTGTCGCGTACCTCGAGCCGGAGCGTGTGCTCGAGAAGCCCACTTCGGTCGGAAAAGCGATTCCAGGCACCGAGGTCTTCCTGCTGTCGCCCGATGGCGAACCGGTAGCGCCTGGTGAAACGGGAATTCTCCACGTGCGCGGTCCGCACGTGATGGTGGGCTACTGGAAGCAGCCGGAGCTGAGTGCCACGATGCTCAAGCCCGGTCGGCTTCCCGGAGAGCGCGTGTTGTGCACGCACGACTTCTTCACGATGGACTCGGATGGCGATCTGTACTTCGTCGGCCGCTCCGACGACATCATCAAGACTCGTGGTGAAAAGGTGAGCCCGGTCGAGGTGGAGAACGTGCTTCATCGGATCGTCGGAGTCCGCGAAGCCGCCGTCGTGGGCATCCCCGACGAGCTGCTCGGTGAGGCCATCCGCGCGTTCGTCGTGCTCGACGACGGCGCAGCGCTCACCGAACAGCAGGTGAAGCGCGAATGCATGTCGCGGCTGGAATCGTTCATGGTGCCGCGCGATGTCGTGTTCGTCAGCGAGTTGCCGAAGACATCGACGGCCAAGGTCTCCCGGCGGTTGCTGCGTGAGATGGCGACCAGCGAGACCACCCCTGGCCAGTCTCCGGCAGCGGTGTAGCGCGGCGCCTAACGAAAGTCGTCAGCGAGGTTTTCGCTGTCGTACGGGAGCAGCCTCGCGGGGGGCGCCACGTACACCCCGCCTTCCTGCGTGTCACGCAACACCGTGGAGCCTGCACCGATCACGGTGCGATCGGCGATCGTGAGGCCGTCGCGGATCGTGGAGTGAATACCGACGAAGCAATGCGAGCCGATCTTCACGTAACCGGCGATCGCGATCATGCCGACCAGGAAGCTGTGATCGCCCACCGTCGAATTGTGTCCGACGTGAACGCCGGATCCGAGGTACACGTTGTTGCCGATCGTCACGAACGGGTGGATGATGCTCTGCTCCAGGATCCAACAGTTGTCGCCGATCGTGAGATCCGGCCAGGTATGTGCCCGGGAGCTCACGTAGCTCACGAGCTCGTACCCTTTTGCCTTGGCTTCTGTGTACTTCTCGGCGCGTAGCTTGTTGACGCGCCGGAAGCTCACCGAGATATGCATGGCGTAGGAGTCGGGCGGGTGGGACCGCTCCAATTCCTCGAAGGGCACGACGGGCAAACCAAGCAGAGTCTTGTCCGCGATGTAGTCGCCGTCGACGGTGAACGCGACGACCTCGTGCGGCGAATCGTGAGTCAGGACGGTGTGCGCGAAGCTCGCCATCTGACCATTGCCGAACAGCACGACTTTCCGCGGTCCCGTCATGGTTTGCTTCCGGCCATCACTCGAGGCGGGCGCCCGACCGCCGCGTTACGGCGGACGACGGCGACGACACGCTCGAGGTCTGATTCGGTGAGATTGGATCCTGACGGAAGGCACAGTCCGCGGGCGAAGAGATCATCGGCGACGCCGCGGCCAAGGATCGGCGAGTGTGAGTACAGCGGCTGGAGATGCATCGGCTTCCACACCGGTCGCGCTTCGATGCCCTCGGCGTCGAGCGCGCGTCGGACCGACTCGCGATCGGCACCGAACGCTCGCGGATCGATCGTGAGGGTGGTCAGCCATCGGGTGTGCGTACCCCACGACGCTTCGGGCATGAACTCGATGCCCGGCAGGTCACCTAACGCCTCGGCGTAGTATGCAAAGTTGCGACGGCGAGCGGCCACCCGGTCCGCGAGCACCCGGAGTTGCCCCCGGCCGATCCCCGCCAGGATGTTGCTCAGGCGGTAGTTGAACCCCACCTCGGAGTGCTCGTAGTGCGGGGCCGGGTCACGTGCCTGCGTCGCGAGCTTGCGTGCGTGGGCGATCAACGTAGCGTCAGCCGAGACGAGCATGCCGCCGCCGGCCGTCGTGATGATCTTGTTCCCGTTGAACGAAAAGACACCGCTCACCCCGAGGGTCCCGGGCGAACGCTCCTTGTAGGTCGCGCCTAACGCCTCAGCGGCATCCTCGACGAGCGGCACCCCGTATCGTGCGCAGATGGCGGTAATGGAGTCCAGATCGGCGCTCTGGCCGTACAGGTGGACCAGCACGACCGCTCTCGGCAGCCGCCCCGCGCGCGCACGTGTGTCCAGCGCCTCCTCGAGGAGCGCTGGATCCATGTTCCACGACGTCCGCTCGCTATCGATGAATGCTGGTGTGGCACCGACGTATACAACCGGGTTTACGCTCGCGACGAACGTGAGCGTCGATACGAGCACCTCATCGCCAGGGCCCACGCCGGCGAGCAGGAGCGCGAGGTGGAGCGCGGCGGTACCGGAGGAAACCGCCGCGGCGTACGGCGCGCCCACGGTGGCGGCGAACTCCGTCTCGAACGCGTCGACATGGGGGCCGAGCGGCGTGACCCAATTCGTCGCGAACGCGTCGGCGACGTACGCCTCTTCGAGTCCGGAAAGGTGCGGAGACGACAGGAACACGCGCTTTGGGGCCACGGTATTCGGATCAGCGTTGTTCATGCGGGTCGCTCATCCGTCTCCGCGTCCATTCGGTCGAGATGTCGGTACGCGGGAAAGAAACCATCGGCCGCATCGTCGCCCGCTGTACTCCGGCGACTGGCGCTCGTCAGCCGTTCGTACCGATCCCTGTCGAACACGATGCGGACGGTATGGAAGTCCGCCTGCGACCGTGAAAAGCCGGATTTGAATCGCTGCAGCGAGTCGGAGCTCCCACCGATGCCGCCTCCGAGATTGAGCAGGGAACAACCAAGCTCCTTGGCCCAGCGCCTGAAGTAATCCAGCATGAGCTTCGATGGCGCCAATGCGAAGTACTCGTCGGCGGTGCCGCCAAGGTGATACTCGGCGATTCCGTCGGCTACCATGAAAAGTCCCGCTGCCGCGACATCACCCGCCGGAGCATGCACAGTGCAGAGGTGAAGGCAACTACCGAGCAACTCGCGCAGCTCGTCGAAGTAACCGTCGGAGAAATAGTAAAACGGGTTGGCCGAACGGCGCCGCATGGTCGTTTGATAGACCTCACGAAAGCCAGGATACGTGCTCCAGTCGTCCATTGACACCGAGTATCCGAGTCGTCCGAGGCGAGCGATGTTCCGCCGGTGATCGCTACGCGTTTCGGCCCACCAGTCCTCGTAGCTCTTCGTCAGGTCGACATAGGTCACAGGCGCATGACTCACCACGGTTCCCACATCCGCGAAGACAGTGACGGGTACCGAGCGGAACGGATGAAGGCGAATGAACGCGCTGACGATATTGCGCTCCGCAGCCAGCTCGCGTAGTGCGAGGAACGAACACCGAAGAGACTCGATCGGCGCGTCAGGCGTCGCGATCGGACCGGAATAACCGTACGGACTGCTCGCATCGCGCCACTCTGCCGGCGCTCCGAGCGCCGCCGGCAGCTCGCGCACGAGCAACGGCATCAGCAGTGACTGCCCGCCCTGGTCCGTATAGTAGGCGACCGGGTCGCCGCGTTCGTAGTGGCCTGCCGCGCAGCAGTACTCGGGCAAGTGATACGCGTCGTGAGCCGCGCGCTCGAGGAATCCACGCCAGCGTGCATCGTTAGGCGAGAGGAACTCGGCGATCATCCCACCCATCCTGCGTTCATGGCTCGCCCAGAGTCGAGCACTTCTGCAAGTCTGTCGAGGGAAGCCAGCACGTCATCTGCGGCGTGCTCGGCGGAGCGCGGGGTGAGCGACGAGTATTCGGTCCCAGGCCGGCGACACCAGATCGTTCCGAACCCCGCGCGACGTGCGCCCAAGAAGTCCTTTTCGGGGTTATCCGCTACATAAACGGCAGCCGTGGGCGCGACACCCAATTCAGCAGCGAGAACCAGGAACGGCTGAGGGCTGGGTTTCCACGCCGTTCTTCCTTCTGCGAGCGCGTCGGACAACACAATCGCATCGAATGAAGCACGCAGTCCGAGTGACTCGACCTTCAGTTGCTGCACCGCAGCGACGCCGTCGCTGAGAAGGCCCAGCCGGTAGCGGCCGCGGAGTTCCGCAAGCAACGCATGAACCTCCGGAAAAGGACGGATGACCGGTGTGTGTGAGCGGTAAACCTCGACAAGCCTTGGGGCCAACGACGGGGAAAGGGGCGATCCAGAAAGCCACCGATCGAATGTGTCTCCACGCACTCCCCCTTCAAAGAGCCTCGACAGCTGCGTGTACGTCGCGTTCGCCGGAATGCCAAACTCCCGCTCGACCCACGCGGCCACCGCGCGGAATCCGCTCAGGACGAAGTCGCGCTCCGGATAGAGCGTATCATCGAGGTCAAAAACGACGGCGCGCCAGCGTGCCATTCTCGTCTCGCAGCAGGAAGAACGAATCGTCGAACCGGGTCATGATCAGTCCGTTCTCGTACGCACCAAGCGGAGGTATCGTGATGGGGACACCAGCCTGGCGCGCGAGCAGTACGAGCGGTGCGTTGACTCCCGCCGCAATTCCGAGCGGTGCACCGCCCCCGAAACGGGCATTCACTTCTGTGAAATACGGCGTTCCAGACCGCACAATGCACTGAATGGTGACCGGGCCGACGGCATGAAGTGCCCGGGCGATTTTGGCGCACGCGTCGAGGATGCAATCATCACGGATGGTGACGGACTTCGCGACCTCACCCGCGCGGACTTCGATTCGGCGTCTCGGGACCACACTCAGCACCGTGCCGTCGAAGTCACACAGGATGTCGCTTGTGACTTCAACGCCGTCGACGAATTCCTGCACGAGCGGGTCGGGTACATACTCGAGGAAGAACCGCAGCTCGCGCGGATTGTTCACGCGGTAGGTGTACTTGCTGGCACTCCCGGATCGGGGCTTGATGAAGAGAGGGTAGGACACATCCGCCGCGTCGATCTGGTCGGGAAGCCAGGACTGTGGTGTGTCGAGTCCGAGCTTCCGAAACAGTTGGCAGGTGAGCCATTTGTCGCGCGTCACTCCGACATCGTCGGTGGGTATCACGAGTACACGTGCTCCAGTGGCCTCGATCTCCGACCGATGCTCGGCGAGCATCAGAATGTCTGTGTCGGTCAGCGGCACGACCAGATGGATCTTCTCGAGCGTGCAGATCTTGACGACGTGCTCGACGTGCTCTCGAGTTTGCGCCGGCGCAGTGAGGTATGGCCGGTCGACGACCTGTAA
>Ga0075424_100007309_pt1 | contig 10701 bp, 10 predicted proteins | sample SoiMethybrSBSTD3_FD_75301 | JGI IMG/M metagenome (GOLD analysis project Ga0075424, IMG submission 75301) | Bulk soil microbial communities from a Populus tree surrounding site in Tennessee, USA - Soil MetaG P. TD hybrid SBSTD3 | ecosystem: Environmental > Terrestrial > Soil > Tree plantation...
GGCGCTATGCTGATCCGCGCGTCGCGCACGCGAAACGTCAACAATCAAACGAAAAAGCAGACTCCAAGGGAGGATCGCTGTGAAGAATGCCCTTCTCACCATCCTTTTGGCAGCGCTCGCCGCCGACACCGCGACGGCGCAACAGGCACTGTCGCCCATGGAGGCCCTCATTGCGCGTGCCAAATCCTTCGAGCTTGATACCCCTTATGTGCCTCCGCCCGGAGACCCGCTGGAACATCACACGGCCGGATTTGCGAAGATCATGTGCTCGGCGGTGTTCATGACCGGGCTTTCGCCCGAGTTTGCCGCGGAGAATGTCGGATATTTTACGAGCCCTTACCGGGAGCGCGCGAAGGTCGGCAAGCCGGTCATCGACCGCGTCAATCAGACCGTCCACATTACGCTGCCAAACGGCGTGACCCGCACCGCGAAGTATCTTGGCAGCCAGGGCTGCGTCACGCTTCCAGTCGGCAAGACCTCGGTCAATTTCACGCCGGTCGCGGTCAAGAGTGCATTGCCAGACGCATCGACTCAGCCTTGGCCCATGGGGGACGTGCTCCCGAACCAGCCGCTACCGAAGGAGATCGACGAAGCAAAGCTCAAGCAGGCGGTCGATGCTGCATTCGAGACGGCCAATTCATTGACGGCTGCCTTCGTGGTGACGTGGCGTGGTCAGCTGATCGCGGAGCGCTACGGCGAAGGCTTGAACGAGCGCACGCCGCTCGAAGGCTGGTCGATGGGCAAGAGCCTCACCGCCACCTTGATGGGCATTCTGATCAAACAGGGCGTGTACGATCTTTGGCAACCGGCACCGGTTCCTGAGTGGCAGTCTGCTAACGATCCGCGCGCGAAAATTCGGATCGCCGATATCCTTCATATGTCGAGCGGCCTGCGCATCCGGGCGCCACAAGATCCCGACTATGATCCCGCTGGCCCTTATCCGGATCATGTCTACCTCTACACAGGGGGCGTCGATTCCTTCCACTATGCCGCCACGCGACCGCAACAGTGGCCGCCGAACACGATCGGCCGCTACCGCAATAGCGACCCGGTGTTGATCAGCTATCTGGTGCGGCTGGGTGTCGAGAAACGTGGCGAAGAGTACCTGTCATTCCCGCAGCGGGCGTTGTTCGACAAGCTCGGCATCCGCACCATGGTCATCGAAACCGATCCTTTCGGAAATTTCCTGGGCCAAGGCTATGAAATGGGGTCGGGCCGCGACTGGGCACGCCTCGGCAACCTGTATCTGCAGGACGGTGTCTGGAACGGCGAGCGCCTTCTGCCGGAAGGCTACAGCAAGTTCGTGAGCACGCTTGCGCCGGCCTGGGAAGCTGATCGACGCCCGGTCTATGGGGCCTTTTTCTGGATCAATGGCAGCGGCACTTTTCCAGTCCCGCGCGACGCCTACTACATGGCCGGCGCCGGTGGCCAGACGACCTTGATCATTCCATCGCACGATCTCGTGGTCGTGCGCATGGGGCACTACAAGGGCGACGGGCCGGGCTTCGCAAGCTTTCGAAAGGCGCTCGCGCTCCTCATGGAAGCGGTACCGGCGAAGAGATGAGTGCTTGCAGTAAAGCGCCTGTGATGTCCCGTCGTCGGCGATCGCGTGGCGCATGCGTGGCGCCTATGACGGCAACGTGCTAGCGTCCGCCCCAACCCGGCCGTTCGAACGCCGGCTCATTTGGGAGGACTGCATGAAAGCCCTGATCGCTGGTCTTTTGTTTGCGTCGACGCTCGTCGCCACGAGCGCGGGCGCACAACCATTCCCGTTCAACGACGTCGGCGTGACCATGGGTCACTGGCACCTTGCCTCGAAGGACGTCGAGGCGAACAAGAAGATATTCGTCGGCATGGGCGGCAAGTGGTTCAAGATCGGCATGAACGAATACGTCATGTTCCCCGGCGTGTTCGTTCACCTGAACCTTGGCACGGGACCCGGCACCGGCGGGTCGCAGGGCTCGGTCGTCAATCACGTCGGCTTCATCGTCAACAACGTGCAGGAGCAGGTGGCCAAGTGGAAGGCCGCCGGAATTGCAGTGCTGCCCGGCGGCAACAATCGCCTCGATCAGGCTTACGTCGAGACGCCGGACGGCCTGCGCATGGAAATCCTGGAGGACAAGACGCAGTCGATGCCGATCCGGCATGAGCATGTGCACCTGTTCCTGCAGGAAGGCGAGATCCCCAAGGCCCAGGCCTGGTACGCAAAGACGTTCGGCGGCAAGGCCGGCACCCGCAACAACGCCCCCGTGGTCGATGTTCCAGGCGCGCAGATCCGCTTTGCCAAGGCCGACCAGCCGCAGGCGCGGACGCTCGGCCGGGTGCTCGATCACATTGGTTTTGATGTGAAAGATCTGAAGACCTTCATCACGAAAATCGAAGGCGAGGGCATCAAGCTTGATGAGCCTTACCGCGAGACGCCGACCGGCAACGCGATCACCTACATCACCGATGCGTGGGGCACCCGCATCGAGCTGATCAAGCGGGGCCCGATCCCGGCGCTGTGATTGTCAGATGGCAGACGAGGCGTGCAGATCACTGCCGCCTCGCAGTCTCTGCGTATCGCAATCTGCGCAGTTGCGCTTCAGTCGGGCGGTCTGGGACAGCCCGACAGGTGATGTGCGTTTGAAAATTGTCATGGTCATCCTGGCTCACAGGGAGATTCCAACATGCCCTTGCAAACAGGCTCAAGCACCGCCAGTCGCACTCAACCCACACCGGGCTCGACCCGACGCAGCGTTATTCTGACCGCTGCTGCGGCAGCTTCCAGTTCGCTCGTGCAACCCGATATCTCGCGCGCCGCAATCGTTCAGACCGACACGGCGAAACTTCCGCCGCTCCCGCTTCCCGCCGGCATTCGCTCCCGCTATGTGCCTAATATCAACGGTCTCACGTTTCACGTGCTGGAAGCCGGCTTCGAGTCCAAAGGGCGGCCTTGCCTGCTTCTCCTCCATGGATATCCAGAGATCGCATACGGCTGGCGCAGGCTCATGCTGCCGTTGGCCGCTGCGGGCTATCACGTGATTGCGCCTGACATGCGAGGCTATGGCCGCACGACCGGCTGGGACGACTCGTACGACGCCGATATTTTTCCATTCCGCCACGCCAATCTGGTGCGCGATGTCATCGGACTCGTGTTCGCCTTCGGCTATCGCACCGCCGCGGTGGTTGGACGCGACGCCGGCTCGCCCGTGGCCGCCTACTGCGCCGTAATACGACCAGACGTATTCCGCACTGTTGCGATGATGACATCGCCGTTCGCCGGCATGCCTTCACTGCCCTTCAATACGCTCGAAGGTGGAGCGGAAGGCCCAACATCCCCGCCGCGCGCCAGCACGATCAATGATCAATTGGCGAAGCTGCCGCGACCGCGCAAGCACTATCAAGTCTACTATACGACCCGCGAAGCGAACGACAACATGATGAACTGCCCGCAGGGTCTCCACGCCTTCCTGCGCGCCTACTATCACCACAAGAGCGCCGATTGGAAAGAGAACAAGCCCTTCAGGCTCGCGGCTTTGACGGCCGAAGAACTGGCCAAGATGCCGACCTATTACATCATGGATCTCAACAAGGGCATGGCCGAGACCGTGGCAGAGGTGATGCCGACGGCGGCCGAGATCGCCGCCTGCAAGTGGCTGACAGAGGATGAGCTTGCGGTTTACACCGCGGAATATCGAAGGACGGGATTTCAGGGCGGCCTCAACGGCTATCGGCGCATGGGTCCGAGGTTCACCGCTGACTTGCAGACGTTCAGCGGCCGCACGATCGACGTGCCGTCGCTGTTCATCGGCGGCAAGAGCGATTGGGGCGTCTTCCAAAACCCCGGCTCATTCGAGGCTATGCAGAAGACGGCCTGCACGCAGATGCGCGGTGTTCACCTCATCGACGGAGCCGGTCACTGGCTGGAACAGGAGCAGCCGGAACAAGTGAGCAAGCTGCTGATCGAGTTTCTGCAGGATGCTGGTGCGGCCAACCGCAAACTTTGATGCGCGAATGCTCGTCGATCGGTACTGCCATGCAGATCGCGTGTCGACAGGGAGGCCAACTGCAGTAGAATAGGAGCCTGAAATAACTGCGCTAAGCTGTGGAGTGGGCGATGGATCTTGATCCGGTCTTCCTGTCACGGCTTCAATTCGCCTGGGTCATCGCCTGGCACATTCTCCTCCCAGCCTTCACCGTCGGACTAGCGGCCTACATAGCGGTGCTGGAAGGACTCAACTTCTTCACCGGACGCGATGTCTATCTTCGCGTCTCGATGTTCTGGATCAAGATTTTCTCGATCTCTTTCGGGATGGGCGTCGTCACCGGCATCGTCATGCCCTTTCAGTTCGGTACGAACTGGAGCGGCTTTGCGGACGCGACCGCCAATGTGCTTTCGCCGCTTTTCGCCTACGAGGGCCTCACGGCATTTTTCCTCGAGGCGGCTTTTCTGGGCGTGCTCCTGTTCGGACGCAAGCTGGTGCCGCGTTGGGCGCATTTCTTCGCCGCGCTGATGGTTGCGCTCGGCACGCTGTTCTCCTCATTCTGGATATTGTCGGCCAACAGCTGGATGCAGACGCCGGCCGGCTATGAGGTCATCGACGGACGCTTTTTCGCGAAAGACTGGATGCAGGTCATTTTCAATCCGTCGTTTCCCTCTCGGCTTGCGCACACGGTCACCGCTTTCTTTATCACCACCGGCTTCGTCGTGATCGGTGTCGGAGCGTATCTGCTGCGGCGTGGAAGGTTCGTCGAAGAAGGCCGCACGATGTTGTCGATGACGCTGTGGCTGCTCACCGTTCTGGTGCCCCTGCAAATCGTCATCGGTGACCACCATGGTCTCAACACGCTGGCGCATCAGCCTGCAAAGCTTGCGGCGATCGAGGCGCGTTGGGAAACCGGACGGGGAATTCCGATCACGCTCTTCGCCATCCCGAGCGAGCAAGCCGAGACGAATTACTTCTCGATCGACATCCCGCGTGTGGGCAGCCTGATCCTGACCCACGAATGGGACGGTGAGGTCAAAGGTCTCAAGGACTTTCCGGCCGATCAGCGGCCGCCTGTCGCAATCCCGTTCTTCGCATTCCGCGTCATGGTGGGATGCGGTCTGTTGATGCTGGCGATGGTCCTGCTTGGCGGATGGCTGCGCTGGAGGGGCCGGCTTGATACGACGCCGCTGTTTCTTCAATTGTGCCAACTCATGATCCCGATCGGCTTCGTTGCCGTCATCGCTGGTTGGCTTGTGACGGAAGTCGGACGCCAGCCCTGGACCGTCTACGGGCTGCTGCGCACGGCGCAGTCGGTATCGCCTTCGTTGACCGGCAGCGACGTGCTGATCTCATTGCTCGCCTACATGGCCGTTTATCTGTTCATGTATCCCGCGGGCGTGCTTCTCATGTGGCGCATCGTGGTCAGGGGGCCTGCGGCGGCCCCCGCCGAGGAGGAGCCGACCATTGAAGGTGGGCGGCCCAGAGCGCCAGTATTGGCCGGGGGAAAAGTCGCCGGTGGAGGTGGGCCATGAGCCAGGTCCTCGACTTCGTGCCGATCTGGACGCTGCTCCTTGGGATGGCCGTGTTCTTCTACGTGCTACTGGACGGTTTCGACCTCGGCGTCGGCATGCTTTACGGGCTCGCGCCGGATACCGCCTCGCGCAACATCATGATGAATTCGATTGCGCCGATCTGGGACGGAAACGAGACGTGGCTCGTTTTCGGTGGCCTCGGACTGCTCGCCGCCTTTCCGCTCGCTTTCGCGATCATCATTCCGGCGGTCTACTTTCCGATCCTTGTGATGTTGTTGGCGCTCGTCTTTCGCGGCGTCGCGTTCGAATTTCGCTTTCGCGACGTCGAGCACAAGACGTTCTGGGATCACGCGTTCTCCTACGGCTCAGGCGTCGCGACCTTTGCGCAGGGCATGGTGCTCGGCAGCTTCATTCAGGGCTACCAGGTCACGGGCCGGGTATTCTCAGGGAGCTCTTTTTCGTTCCTGACGCCGTTCTCAGTGATGACCGGCATTGCTTTGCTGTTTGGCTACGGCCTTCTTGGCGCAGGCTGGCTCATCCTGAAGACCGACGGCGATGTTCAAAATGCCGCGCGCCGGCACGGCCGGATTTGTCTTATCGGCGTGCTCATCGCCATCGGCATCGTGAGCATCTGGACTCCGCTTGCCAGTCCGCCGATCTTCGAGCGGTGGTTCTCCTGGCCCAATATTCTGTTTTTGGCTCCGGTTCCGGTTGCGACTGCGGCCGTCGCGCTCGTCACTTGGCGTGCCCTCGCTGGTCGGGCTGAAGTCCTGCCGTTCGTCGGCGCCATCGGACTCTTCGTTCTATCGTATGTCGGCATCGCCATCAGTCTTTATCCGATGATCGTGCCGCACCATTTCACTTTGTGGGAGGCGGCGTCCTCCGATCGTACGCAAGCGTTCCTCCTGGTCGGAACGCTCGCGCTCCTGCCGGTGATCCTGATGTACACCGGCTGGTCCTATTGGGTATTTCGCGGCAAGGTCCGAGCGGACGTTGGCTATCACTGAGATTTAACGCAGCAATCCGAGGCTCGCTCACCGTTCCAGCCGTGCGATCAGGCTCGACGTGTCCCAGCGCTTGCCGCCCATCTTCTGCACTTCCGAATAGAATTGATCGACCAGTGCGGTGACCGGCAGGTTGGCGCCATTCTTGCGCGCTTCGCCGAGGCAGATCGACATGTCCTTGCGCATCCAGTCGACCGCGAAGCCGAAATCGAACTTGCCTTCGTTCATGGTCTTGTAGCGGTTCTCCATCTGCCAGGACTGCGCGGCGCCCTTGGAGATGGTCTGGATCACCGCCTCGACATCGAGACCGGCTTTCTTCGCGAAGTGAATGCCCTCGGCAAGGCCCTGCACCAGGCCGGCGATGCAGATCTGGTTGACCATCTTGGTGAGTTGGCCGGCGCCGGGCGCACCTAGGAGCTTGCACATGCGGGCGTAGGCCGCGATCACCGGCTCGGCGCGGGCGTAGGCCGCGGCCTCGCCGCCACACATCACGGTGAGCACGCCATTCTCGGCGCCAGCCTGGCCGCCGGAAACCGGGGCATCGATGCAGTCGAAGCCGCGCTTCTTGCCCTCGGCATGGAGCTCGCGCGCGATCTCGGCCGAGGCGGTGGTGTGGTCGACGAATACCGCGCCTTTCGTGATGCCGGCGAACGCTCCGTTTGCCCCCAGCGTGACCTCGCGCAGGTCATTGTCATTGCCGACGCAGCACATGACGAAGTCCTGGCCTTCGGCCGCCGCTTTCGGGGTCGGCGCGCTCTTGCCGCCGTATTGGGTGACCCACTTCTCGGACTTGGCCGCCGTCCGGTTGTAGACCGTGAGCTCGTGGCCGCCTTTGGCCTTGAGATGCCCCGCCATGGGGTAGCCCATGACGCCGAGACCCAGAAACGCAACCTTTGCCATCATCGCCTCCGTGACCGCACTATCCGCGACCGTGTCGAGTGCCCATATATAGAAGTGATTGCGACGGCGCAGCAGTGGCGTCAACCCTGCGAGTCCCCATTGGCTGCGCGCCCGTCGGCTGCGCGCCCCGTTGACCGGTCGATCGTGCACCGTATGGTGGCGCAACCTTTTCTCCTCTGGAGCGCTCGATGACAGTGACGAAGGACGATGTGCTGGCAAGCCTTGCGCGGGTGAGCTGCCCGGACGGGACGGCGCTGCATAAGAGCGGGGCTTTGTCCGATGTGCTGGCGACCGACGGCAAGGTGTTCTTCTCGATCACCGTCGATGCCGCGCACGTGAAGGCCTGGGAATCGGTGCGCAAGCAGGCCGAGGAGGTCGTGCGGGCTATGCCGGGCGTCACGTCGGCAATGGTGGCGCTCACCGCCGAGCGCAGAGGTGGTAGCGGGGCGGCGCCGCAGCGTCCGGCACCCGCCGGCGCAGCGGGCGGGCCGCGGCCTGCGCCACGCGGGGAGGCGACGGTCGGCGTGCCCGGTGTCGAATCGATCATCGCGGTTGCATCCGGCAAGGGCGGCGTCGGTAAGTCCACGACCGCGGTCAATCTGGCGCTCGGTCTGGCGACGCTCGGCCTCAAGGTCGGCGTGCTGGATGCCGACATCTATGGACCGTCGCTGCCCAAGCTCCTCGCCATCAAGGAGCGGCCGCAGACGCTCGGCGGCACGCGGCTCAAGCCGATCTCACGCTATGGCCTCACCGTCATGTCGATCGGTTTCGTGGTCGACGAAGAAACCCCGATGATCTGGCGTGGCCCGATGGTGATCTCTGCGCTCACCCAGATGCTGCGCGAGGTCGAGTGGGGCACGCTCGACGTCATGGTAGTCGACATGCCGCCCGGCACCGGCGACGCCCAGCTCACGATGGCGCAGCAGGTACCGCTCAAGGGCGCCGTGATCGTCTCAACGCCGCAGGATCTTGCCTTGATCGACGCGCGGCGCGGGATCGCGATGTTCCGCCGCGTCAACGTGCCGGTGCTCGGCATTGTCGAGAACATGAGCTATTTCCAATGCCCGGAGTGCGGCACGCGCTCCGACATCTTCGGCCACGGCGGCGCACGCCACGAAGCCGAGCGGCTCGGCGTGCCGTTCCTGGGCGAGGTGCCGCTGCATATGACGATCCGCGAGAAGTCGGATGCCGGTCTGCCGGTGGTGGCGACCGAGCCCGATGGCCCGCACGCCAAGGCTTATTGCGAGATCGCGGCGCGCGTGCGCGATCAGCTCAAAGGCACGGCGCGCGCGGCACCGAAGATCGTGATCGAGAGATAGCCGGAATTGCTTGGTGTCCTCACTTGTATGCTGTCGAAATGACGAGAGAACAGATCAACGCTGTATTGGAAAGTGTGCGCTCCTGGCCCGAGCAGGATCAGGAGGAGCTGGCCGAGCTTGCGCGAGAGATCGAGGCACGGCGATCGGGCGTCTATGTCATGAGCGATGAAGAGCGGGCCGCGGTCCAAGAGGGATTGGATCAGGCGCAACGCGGCGAATTTGTGCTGCACGATGAGATGGATGCGTCCTGGAAGAAATACGGCGTTCTATGAGAGTTCGGTTCACGCCGCCCGCATGAGGAAGGGCAATAGCCCGCTTCTCACGGCGCGCTGATGAGCACGCGCAGCCGTGCCATTGGTCCGCGCGCTCGCCAGGTGTCGCGCAGGAGCTTGCGCCATTCGTGGAAATTCACAGTAAGCAGCCCCTGCGAGGGCAGGGGGCTCACCAGCCCGAAGCGCAGCTTTTCGTCCCGTGGAGCCTCCGCGAAGGTGCCGAACACGCGATCCCAGATGATGAAGACGCCGCCGAAATTCTTGTCGAGACAATCCTCGTTCGAGGCGTGATGCACACGGTGATGCGCCGGAGTGTTGAGCACCCATTCGAGCGGGCCGAGGCGCGGCGCATGCTCGGTGTGCAGGAAGAACTGATAGACGAGGTTGAGGAACGCCATCGCGGTGACGGCGAGCGGATGAAAGCCGATCAGTGTCAGCGGCACGAAGAAGAGCACGGCGCCCGACAATGCGCCGGTCCAGGGTAGCCGCACGGCCGCAGTCAGGTTGAAGCGCGTGCTGGAATGATGCACAGCATGCGACGCCCACATGAAGCGCACCCGATGGGCGGCGCGGTGGAACCAGTATTCCGCGAAGTCGACCAGCCCGAACAGAATGACGAGCGTGACGAGGGTTGTTGGAATCTCGAACAGGCGGTGCTGGTAGGCAAAGTAGAGCGGGAATGCGATCAGGAACGACGTGGCCGGCCGGATGATCTGGTTGCCAAGCGCGGTGATGATCGAAGTCGTGGTTTCCTTGAGATCGTGGCTGTCGGCATCGTGCAAGGCGAGCCGCACATAGAGCCACTCGATCAGCATCAGGCCGAAGGTCAGAAGCAAGATGAGATTGAGCCCACGGGCGTTGGCGACAACGGTCGTCATGGGGATGTTTTCCGATGGCAGGGAAGGCCGAGCTGGCCGTTGAGGACTGGGGGCGAGGGAGGCCAGCTCGGCTTTCGCTTGCGCGCTCAGTAAGGCGGATTGACCACGACCGTGCCGGAGCGTGTGATCGTCCCGCCGTAAGGCCCGGTCACGCTGCCCTGATAGCTGTACGTGTTGGGGCCGGTGCGCACGACCGTGCCGGACCGCGTCACCGTGCCGCCGTAGGGACCAGTCACCGTACGGGTCCGGCTGCAGACGCCGGCGGCGCAGCCGCCTGCGGCGTTGACCGTATAGGTGCCGCGCCAGGTATTGACCGTTGAGTGGCGTGTCCACGCCGAGGCATCCGCCGCGGTTGCGGCGAGCACCAGCGCGGCGAGCCCAGCACTGGCAAGAGAGATATTCATTGTCCGTCTCCCGATGTGTCGTCCATCCACGCGGCGCAGCGTCACCCGTTAACGTTGCCGGCTTTTCTCAAGCAGGCGGCGATTTGTAACGATTTGTAACGGCAGGCCGGTTGGACGTTGCCAGTTGTGCCGCCGTGTCTAGGATTAGCGGCATGAATGGTAAGGTCATCCTGATCGTCGAGGACGATCGTGACATTCGCGGCCTGCTTGCCGACTTCCTCAAGCGGGAAGGATTCACTGTCGAGTTGGCGGAGGACGGCACTGCCGTCGATCGCATTCTCTCGCGCGTGGCGCCGGACCTCGTCGTGCTCGACCTGATGCTGCCCGGCGAGGACGGGCTGTCGATCTGTCGGCGCCTGCGCGCACGCGGTGCAACACCGATCCTGATGCTCACTGCCAAGAACGACGACATCGATCGCAT
>Ga0075424_100007311_pt1 | contig 10700 bp, 10 predicted proteins | sample SoiMethybrSBSTD3_FD_75301 | JGI IMG/M metagenome (GOLD analysis project Ga0075424, IMG submission 75301) | Bulk soil microbial communities from a Populus tree surrounding site in Tennessee, USA - Soil MetaG P. TD hybrid SBSTD3 | ecosystem: Environmental > Terrestrial > Soil > Tree plantation...
GGGAGCAGTGTAGGGTGTGATGCAAGCGGCCAGTTGCGCGGACCGTGATCGCTGTAGTGAGGACAAAGACAAGGGGCCAGCATCCACCGGTGCCGGCCCCTTTCGTCGATCATCGGCTGACCCGATCAGTGTGTGACTATAGTGAGTCGTGACGGAGCGACGTGGTGTCGGGGCGGATGGACGAAGTGTCGGCCCCACCCAAAGCGCTGTCGGCATGATGTGTCTCGCCCGGCTGCGCGCCGATGAAGGTGGTGTCGCTCGTGGACGCAGGTGGCATGTTGCGACGGCCCGACGTATCCGAGCCGGCGCGGCTCGTATCGATGGTACCGGCTGGCGTCCGGGTCGTCTGCATCGTATCGATGGGTGCCCGCGTCACCCCGGTGTCGGTTGAGACCACTCCCGTTTCCGGGCCCGGCTGAGGCTCGTTGTTGCTGTTGTTATGCGAGCACGCGGCCAGCGAGCCGGCCGCAATCAGGGCGAGAAAGACCCGCATGATTACCCCCTCTGCAAGGTGACTACGGCCGCGCCGCATCATTGTGAAGCGGCCGATCGTCTACCCTACCCTGCCGCTGGGGCTCTTGCCCGCAATCCCGATCACCAAACTCTCGGACACCCGTGACCCGAGTCACAGAAGCGATCCGGCCGTGGGACTGCCGGGCGGCTCATGCAGCCACATAGTCGGCGTAGATCGCCTTTCTGATTTCGCGGGTGGTGAACGGCCGCGCTCCGTACTCTTCGGCCTCCGCTTCCAGCTGTGCCACCAGAGTTCGGAGCCGCGGCTCGTCGCCCGCGTACTTCCGTATGCACCGAGCCGTCGCATGCAGGACTCGTCGCGCACCCTCGAGGTCTCCTTCCCGGCTTCGCTCGACTGCCTCCTCTCGTACTCGGCCTGCGTACAGCGTCGCAACCGCCCATTCGACCTCGCGGTTGCGAGATTGATGGTCGTTCTCCTCCTGGCGGGCCCAGGTCCACCGGATCTCTTCTGTGGATGTGTTCGCGACTTCAGGGTGGGCAACTGAAAGGGTTGTCGCTACCTGCCTGCCCGCCTCTCCCGATGGGAACAGGAGCTTGATCACCAGCTCGACTTCCTGGTTGGAGACCAGGTGCCCCAGCTGGACCCGTAACTGGCCTCCGCTCTGCTTCCACGGGAGTCGAGTGAGCGGCTCGGCGGACACTCCAGGTGCGAGCGTGACTTCGAGCGCCACGTCGCGTGCCACTACCTCCAGCTTCTCGCCCAGCTCACGCGTGAGCAGCTCGGGGATCTGCTCCGGCGCCTCGATGTAATGAAAGTTGCCTGACGAGGCCTCGGCCATCGCGCGGAGCAAGCCTTCGTCGAAGTCGTTCCCGACGCCGAACGTGGAGGTGCAGACCCCTCGGGCCCGAAGGTCCCCTGCCATGCGCATCAGTTGGGCCCGGTCGGTGATGCCGTGGTTGGCGAGTCCGTCAGTGAGCAGGAAGCAGATGCCGATGGCATCGGCCGATAGTGTCCTCAGCAGTTGCTCGGTACCCTGGAGCCAGCCTCCGGAAAGATCGGTCGAGCCGCGTGCGTCGATGCGGGCCAGCCGCTCGAGTGCGCGCTGTTTCGCCTCCGGGCTGGCCGAGACCGAGGCCGAGAGCAGACTGACCTCGTTGTCGTAGACCACGAGGGCAAACTGATCATCGGGACCAAGCAGTCGAAGCGTCTGCCCGACGGCATCCCGTGCGAGCGCGATCTTCCGCCCTCCCATCGAGCCGGAGCGGTCGAGGACCAGAGCGAGGTGGACGGGCCAGCGCTTGGGCCGGCTCGTGCTCGGCGGTGCCGTCAGTGAAACGCGGATGTAACGAACGCTGCTGCCGACTGCGCGGATCAGAGTGCGATCCGGGTGTGCCTCGAGCTTCACCGTAGTCTCCAAGGGCTCGGGCCGGCGATCTTGAGCTGGACGATTCTACCGGTACCCATGCGTGCTTAGACGGCCCGGAATCGTGAATTTCACAGGGTCTCCCTACGCTCTTGTCCGTTGCCGGCCTACACACAACGCGAAAAGATCCGATCGATAGCCGGAGCGCCTGCCGATGACGGCGGACGTTGCGGTTTCTTAACCTGTGAGTCGGCTCAGCGCTGGTGGAAGTCAGGTTTCGAGTTGGCTCATTCGGACAGGAGAGACGGAGATGCGATTTAGAGGAGTGGTGATCGGGTTGACCGCAATCGGCGCGTTGACAGCCGGTTGCGGCGACTATGGCAGTAAGGTGACGGGCCCGCAGTCGGGCTCTTCGCGGCCAAAATACATGGGGGCGCTGGTTGGGCAGGCGCCGAGCGGCGACGTCCGCTCTTCGTTCCAGGTTGTGCAGGGGACCGGTGACATCACGGCGGCTGTCGCCCAGTTCCGTGGATTGCTGGGTGATCCGCTCAACGGAGCCAAGCCCGATGACCAAAAGTCCGGGCGGCGGGAGATCAACTGGGACGGCGTTCCTCCCCAGTTTACAAACGTCAACACGTTTCCCGCCGATTTCTTCAATGCCCGCGGCGCCAACTTCGCCGGTCCGGGGACGGGATTCCGGAACAGCGACAACGATTTTTCTGATTTGAATCTGAACTACGGGGTCCAGTTCAATGCGTTCAGCCAGCCCAAGACGTTTGCGCCCGTGGGCAGCCCCGAGATGGAGGTCGACTTCACCGTCGCCGGAAGCAACACGCCGGCCGCAGTGACCGGCTTCGGTATCGTGTTCTCGGACGTGGATCGTGAGGGGTCGACCTCGATCAAGCTGTTCGACGCCAAGGGCCGCAGTCTGGGCCAGTATCACCCGCCTGTGCGCTCAGACGCGAACGGGCTCTCGTTCATCGGCGTCGTCTTCGATGCGCCAATCGTGGCGAAGGTCGTGATCAAGGCAGGGCAGGCGGCGATCGATGCAGGACTCGAGGACGTCACCGACGGCGGCAATCGCGACCTGGTCGTCACCGACGACTTCCTGTACGGCGAGCCTCACGCGCTCCAGTAGTCATTCGGGGAGGTGTGTCTTCCGTCATCCGGGCGGACTGGATTCGCCCGGGTGACGGGCAAGGTCTGTTGGCCACGCTGACATCCGTTAGCAGTCGCGAGTCGAGACGAAGTGCTACGGTAGGTTCCTGCTTACTCGACCGGATCAGCCTCTCGGTCTTCCCGTCGCTGCTGCTGATGGCTTCGCCCGGCAAGGTCAAGTGCCCCGCCGGTGAACTCGAAATGTTCGTCGGCCATTACACGACCCTGCGGGGTGGATGAGCGCCAGCGGCGTCGAACTACGCTCGCGATATGGTCTGCGACTTCGGCCGCAGGCAGCCAGTGCCCGGCGACGAGGCCCGGATACAGGTTCGCGTACCGCTCGCGGAGGCGAGCCTCGCGTAACAAGACGGACATTGACACCTCGATGAGGACCTGCTTTACCGTGGGGCCGTTTACGGTGAAATGCAAGCGGTCCGCTCAAGGTGAGTAGGCCGATGCTGCCACGGGCGTCTAGCAGAGCGGCTGGAGTGCTACGCGGCGGGCCAGTCGCGCACGAAGGCGCGCTGGGCTTCGGTCTCGGGAGAGTGAGGGCACCAGTAGCACTTCTCGACGGTACTCCAGAGCTCGGCCAGTCGAGCGAGGGCGGACCTGCCGTCCAATCCACTGCGCACAAAGTGGCAACCGACCACAGTTCCGGTGCGACCAACGCCGCCCCAGCAGTGGACGTACACGGTTTCGCCGGCGGCGTGCTCGGCCTCGATCAGATCGAGGATGCGATCCATGTGCTCGGAAGTCGGCACGGTCATGTCCTCGATCGACATCCGATGGTAGCGGACCTCGGTCCCACGCTCGGCAGCCAACTCGCGGAGCACCGGCTCATAGGAGACCAGCTCGCCGTCCCATGTGAGATCCACGAAGCTGGTGATCCCTGCGTCGAGGAATAGCTCGAGCCTGGCGGAGGTGGTCCGGGCGTCTGGCGCGCCGGGATACTCGCCCGCGAGAATGCGCTCGCCGGGGAGCCAGTAACTGTTGGGAATTGGGATCGGTCTGGTCTGCGACACCGACTGTCATGCCTCATCGTGCGACGAAGGAATTCCGACTCTCAGGCCGAGCATAGCCGAAGCTGGCAAGTGCGCAAGTGCGGTGCGCCGCCAGTCAAGCTGGCGCCGCTGCTGTCCAATCCGTAGTATCTCAACACTGACAGCCTTATACCCTTGCCTTCACTGTGGGGTCCAATGCCCGGCAACTACCAGCAAGCCTGCGACGAAGCCCTGCGCTCTCCGGAAGCGTTCTGGGGCCGCGCCGCAGAGTCGATTCAGTGGCACCGGCCGTGGAAGCACGTACTCGACCGGTCCAAAGCTCCTTTCTATAGATGGTTCACCGGTGGCGAGCTCAATACCTGCTATAACGCGCTCGACTATCACGTCGAGCACGGTCGCGCCGAGCAGCCCGCCCTGATCTACGACAGCCCGGTCACGGGAACCAGTCGCACCCTCACGTATCGAGAGCTGCTGAACGAGGTAGCCCGCTTCGCGGGCGTGCTTACCTCGTTGGGCGTGGTGAAGGGCGACCGGGTCGTCATCTACATGCCGATGGTGCCGGAGGCGGTCATCGCCATGTACGCCTGCGCCCGGATCGGAGCGATCCACTCGGTAGTGTTCGGCGGCTTCGCGTCCCACGAGCTGGCGGTTCGGATCGAGGATGCAGCGCCGAAGGTGATCGTCTCTGCGTCATGCGGCATCGAGGTCAAACGAGTTGTCGAGTACAAGCCGCTGCTGGACAAAGCGCTCGCGCTCTCACGGCACCATCCCGAGCACTGCATCACGCTCCAGCGGAAGGAGCATCGCTGCGAGCTGGTTCCGCCTAGAGATCTGGATTGGCACGAGCTCATGGCCAAGGCTCGGCCGGCGAACTGGGTGCCGGTGGCTGCCACCGACCCGCTCTACATCCTCTACACGTCGGGCACGACCGGAATACCCAAGGGCATCGTGCGCGACAACGCCGGCCATGCCGTCGCGCTCAGGTGGTCGATGGACAATGTGTACGGGGTGCATCCGGGCGAGGTCTACTGGGCCGCGTCAGATATCGGGTGGGTGGTGGGTCATTCCTACATCGTGTACGCCCCGCTGCTCCATGGCTGCACGACCGTCATGTACGAAGGCAAGCCGGTCGGAACACCCGACCCCGGCGAGTTCTGGCGAGTGATCGCGCAGTACGGCGTGCGGGTGCTCTTCACCGCCCCTACGGCGATCCGGGCGATCAAGCGGGAGGACCCCGACGGGCACTACTTCCGGAAGCACAACGTCTCAGGTCTGCGCGCGCTGTTCATCGCCGGTGAGCGGCTCGACCCCGACACGTATCACTGGGCCCGAGGACTGTTGCAGCGGCCGGTGATCGACCACTGGTGGCAGACTGAGACCGGCTGGCCGGTTGCGGCCAACTGCCTGGGGCTCGAGCCACTGCCGGTGAAGCCCGGGTCGCCCACCAAGGCAGTGCCTGGCTATATCGTCGAGATCATGGACGAGGACGGCAATCCAGTACCGCCCAATCGGGAGGGTGCAGTCGCCATCCGGCTCCCCCTGCCCCCGGGAACGCTGCCCACCCTGTGGAAGAACGACGAGCGATTCCGGGAGATCTACCTGAACAAGTATCCCGGCTACTACCTGACCGGCGACGGCGGCTACATCGACGAAGACGGATATGTCTTCATCATGGGCCGGATCGACGACGTCATCATCGTGGCGGGACACAACCTCTCGACCGGAAGCATGGAAGAGGTGCTCGCGAGCCATCCCGACGTGGCGGAGTGCGCAGTGTTCGGGGTAAAGGATCCGCTCAAGACCCAGTTACCGGTGGGGCTTGTAGTGCTCAAGGCGGGGGTGAAGCGGGACCCCGCTACGATCACCGACGAACTAATTCATCTCGTACGGGAGGAAGTCGGCGCGGTCGCGAACTTCAAGCAAGTGGGGATCGTCGCTCGGCTCCCGAAGACGCGATCGGGCAAAGTGCTGCGGGGCACGATGCGTCAGATCGCGGACGCCGAGCCGTACCGGGTGCCGCCCACCATCGATGATCCGGCGACACTGGACGAAGTGAGAGCGGCACTCGAGCGCCTGGGGTACGCGAGGGAAACACCGGCAACTATCGGAGCGTAGCGTCGCCATGATTCCGACAACGGAGAACGTATGGGGAGCCTGAAGATTTGGCTCCGGGTTCCAGACAGGTCACGGTTGGAATTGAGCGTGACCGGACCGCCTGACGGCGGCTTCGTGAGCGGAGCGCGCCTCCTGGAGGACGATGGCACGAACGCGGCCGAAACCATGCTCGAACACGACGAGATCTCGCCAGGACCTCACCCTATCAAACTCGAGAAGGGTTTTAGCTACACGATTCGGGTACGAGTGGCGGAGTTGACGCCCGATCCCATCACGGTCACAATCGAGGCCCGAATCCTCAAACCAAACGGTGATCATTTTGGGAAGGACTACTCGTTCCCTGTCACCGGTAAAAATGGAGATGACCCTCAGCGCGCAACAATCATCGCGATGATGGAGAAGGCAGGCTGATGCGCTGCCTATCTATCGTCGCTGGTTGCGCACTGGCGCTCGGCGCTGCTCCGGCCTTTGCCCAGAACAACACGGGAACCTGCCCCGACAGCATGACACTGGGGCAGTGCTGGGATCTCATCTCGGGCGTCGCGGTAGTCACCAACCAGGATTCTGCCGAGGCGCGGGCAGGCCGGATCACCGACCATCAACTCCATTCGAAAACCACCGGTGTGCCTACCGGCGCCACAGGTATCGTGTCCGCCATAAATGACTTTCTGCCGCTGGTGGCTGGAGGTTTGGGGGTTGCGGGCACTACGAACCCGGATGGCTCATTCGCTCTGGAAACCAATCTGCCGCTGCCCATCGGAGTGCAGCAGCAGCGTGTCCGCCTCCGCGGCATTTTGCACAAAGCGCAACTGTTCGACGCCCTGGACCAGTCGCTCCCACCGGAAACCCGCGAGGCGACCCGCAACACGCTGGAGGAGGACTTCGGCGACTTCGACGATGTGGAGCTGAGTGTGGGGTTGAACCTCGAGACGGGTCATTTCGGCCGGAGCTTCCACACCTATAGCGATCTCTACGGAAGACTGTTCCAGGAGGCGTGGACTTCCACCGAGTTCAATCTCAAGGAGGTACGCGAGAGGGAGAAGCTCATCGCCTTTACGCGCGCGTTGAAGAGTCTGCCAGATACAGGGGAGTGTGCCGAGTTCTCCGATGGGGAGGAAATTCCGATACGCTGTCTGCCAGAAGAAACTCGGGCCAGCGTGCTTACTGCGCTGCGCGAGGCGGCCGAGGCTGGTCGGGCTGTGGATCAGGCACTCGGCGAGCGCATGAGGCAAGGCGGCCTGTTCCGTCTGGCGAACCTGATCAACAACCAACCACAGCTCAACCTCGAGGGATCAGCACGGCTGCGGAGCGGCCTGGTCGGCCCCGATGAATACAGCGTGACCGGGCGTTTCGAGTTAGGCTTTGTCAACGTGAACAGCTACCAGGGTTTTTGCCGCCAGCGCCAGCAAGCCGCGAGCCTCGACTGTCTGGAGGCGTATCTACGCCGGTCGGGTGTCCGCCAGTCGCTGGACCACGGTGACCGTCTTTGGCTTGCGGCCACTTTCACGTCGCACAGTGATTTCGTGGCGGTCGTGCCGGATCAGGGTATCAACTTCGCCCTGGCAGGATCGTCGTCATTCGACGTCAACGCGGGCCTCGGCCGGTACGTGGCGCTGAACAGCCAGGGCGTGGAAACAGGACGTATTGATGCAAGCTTGGAATTTCAGGCAAACGACGCCAGCACGATGCGCAACGACCGCCTGATTGGGTCCCTCAGCTACACCCATCGCGTTACCGACACGGTGTCGCTGCTCGTCGGCCTGGTCTACGCCAACAAGCCCGAGTTCATCACCGATGTCGACCGAAAGGTTTCCGGCAACATAGGTCTCCGATACAGGCTCCAGCCGCCGCTCCCCGCCGAGTGAAGCATTGCCTCGGGAGGCGTGTCATTATCGCCGGCGTTGCCGTTTGCGTCGTTCCCGCTGCCCCATGGGTCGCCCCATCCGTCTCCGCCGTCGCGGCCGCCACCCCACCCGTCCGGTATGCCACCGCCGGCTTGGCCGGTGTCAGGGTCCTTGGTATCGGGCTTGATCCGGATCGTGTCTTCTGCCTCGCCCTCGCGACCGGCAGCACGGCCGTCTGCTCCGCCGGCCCCGCCTGCGCCACGGTCAACCCGGCCGGTTCTGGACGCACTGGTTGTCACGGGGTCGACTCCACCATGGCCGGTGCACGCTTGAGCATTGGGGCCGGAGGTCCCGTCTCTGCAGATCACGGCTTCAGCTTTTTCCCTGGCCTTCCTGGCGGCCTCGGCCTTGGCCGCGTCGGCCCTGGCGTTGGCGGCGTCCGGGGCCGGAGCCTGCGCTCGAAGCACGGCGGGCGTGGACAGCAGCGCGAGCATGAAAGACCACCGGGTCAAATCGCTTCGACTCATAAAACCTCCTGAGCCACTACGCCGGCCCTCGCGGGGCCGGGGCTTTCAGCAGTAAAAGAGCCAAGCCTGTCAACTCGGACGAGTCGATTCAGCTTGGCTCAGTGCGAAGCCCTTTCGGGTTCGCAGTAAAAGCATAGGAATCGCTGTCCCATCCGACTAGGATCTGCGTCACATTGCCCGTGGCCACCTCGGCTTCGGGCCGGAGAACGGGGTTCAACAATAGACTTCGCCGCGACGTACCGGAGTGGACTGACCCTAGTACGCGCAACCATAGTGCGACGCTGGACGAATGACCCGCAAGACTGACACGACGCCCTTCGTTCAGGCCAACGACGCGTACGAGCGGTGGCTGGGCGCCCACCTGCGCCTCGTCCGGGTGGATCTCCATCGGAAACACGCAGCCATGGCCGAGGGAGCGTTTCAGTTCCTGCGCGCGACCTTTTTTCGGTGGGCGCAACGCTGGCCGGTGGTCTGTCCCGACCTCGCCGAGGCGCCCAAGGTGCTGGCGGTGGGAGACCTGCACGTCGAAAACTTCGGCACCTGGCGCGACGCCGAAGGGCGACTTGTCTGGGGAGTGAACGACTTCGACGAGGCCTGGGCGCTCCCCTACACCGCTGATCTGGTCCGTCTCGCGACCAGCGCCATGGTCGCAGCGAGTGAGCACGAGCTCTCGTTGGATGAGAGGCAGGTCTGCGAGGTGGTGCTCGAGGGTTACGGCAGGGGCCTCGAGGGAGGCGGCAGATCGTTCGTCCTGGCGGAGCACCACCCTGCGCTCCGTGCAATGGCAGTCGAGCGTCTGAAAAACCCCGAACGGTTCTGGGAGAAGCTGGAGAGGCTGCCGCCGATCCGCGGGACTGTCCCCGTTGGGGCTCGCAAGGCGCTCAAGCGCATGTTGCCTGATCCGGAGATGGAAATCCGGTATGTCCATCGCATTGCGGGTCTCGGCAGCCTGGGTCGCGAGCGGGTGGTCGCGATGGGGGACTGGCACGGTGGGACGGTCGCACGGGAAGCCAAAGCAGCCGCTCCATCGGCGTGTGCCTGGGCGGCGGGCATCCAAGCCGAGGATGCCAAGGTCCACTATCAGACGATTATAGAGCGAGCGGTGCGCTGCCCCGATCCCTTTCTCCGGCTCAAGCGCCGCTGGATCGTCCGGCGACTCGCGCCCGACTGCGCCCGGATCGAGCTCTCTGCATTACCTCGCCAACGGGACGAGAAGCGCCTGCTGGGAGCAATGGGCTGGGAAACCGCGAACGTTCACCTCGGCAGCGAGCGCGCGAGGACCCTCCAGGCGGATCTCAAGACTCGCGGCAAGGCGTGGCTGCTACACGCCGCTCGGCGGATGATGGAGGAGGTAGAGTCCGACTTTAAGCCCTGGCGCGCGCACTGGGCCTAGTAGCTCCAATCTCGAAGCAGCATCGCAGGCGATCCTCACCCTCGCAGCACTTGGACACCGGGACTCCAGCGAATTCCGTGAGCAGGCTTTCTACCGCATTGCAGGCCTCGGGATGCCGCTGCGTGGCTGCTGCGAGCGGGCAGCCATAACCCCGAATCCGAAAACCGGTCCGCCCCGGCTCGACCTCAGTCAGTCCGCCAAGCTCATTGAGCAGTGCACTCGCCGCTTCGGCCCGCTGCCGAAGGCCTCCCGTTTGCCGTGTCCGATCTCCCATGAGCTGCCGCCCTACCTCGCGCATGATCCGGTTGAACTCGCGGGGCTCGAGTCGCTGGTCGAGCACCTGCAGCAGCTGGGTCAGGACCGGGACGTAGGCGCGGGAGAATAGCAGCTCGGCCTCGGCCGTGAGCACATAGGTTCGCGCAGGCTTGCTCGTGCCCCGCCGCAGGTCGCTGCGTTGCACCAGCCCGTCCCGCTCGAGTATCGCGAGCTGAGGCCTCACCGCATTGCCGCTGACGTCGAGTGCCACGGCCAGCTCGTCCACAGTCATGGGGCCGCGTCGAAGCAGTCTCATGACTTGGCCGGCCGAGCTCTCCATCAGCCGGTTCCAGTGTGGTACACGCATCGCGCTCTTTCACTCCTTGCCCTTTCGGCCGTGAGAGCTGTCACCGCACGATTCGGGACGTCTAAAGATTTTCAAGCAACTTCTTAACTTTCTGTGTCTCCGGCTGTTTCGCAATGGGACAGCCTCGGTCGACCAAAGTTAGTCGGTTCAGGTCTTCGATGGTCCGCCGCATGTCAGGCGCTCGAGTGAGCGCATTGCGAAT
>Ga0075424_100007312_pt1 | contig 10698 bp, 11 predicted proteins | sample SoiMethybrSBSTD3_FD_75301 | JGI IMG/M metagenome (GOLD analysis project Ga0075424, IMG submission 75301) | Bulk soil microbial communities from a Populus tree surrounding site in Tennessee, USA - Soil MetaG P. TD hybrid SBSTD3 | ecosystem: Environmental > Terrestrial > Soil > Tree plantation...
GGCTTGTCGCGACGCTGGCGTCCGCGCAGCCTCGGTGGCTCAAGCTGTTGGGCGCCCGGCTGCGCAAGACGTGGCTGACGCCCGTGGCCGATGTGCGATTGTGGCCGCCCGTCTTCGCCGAGCTGCCGCTCGATGTGTGGCCAATGACGCAGCTCGGTCTCGCGCATGCCGCGCGTCAGCTGGCCGGCCTCGAAGGCGACGCGGGCGCCGACGTCCGGACGCGCATCGCCGCGGAAGGTCGTGTGACGCTCGAAGACATCGAGCGCCTGAAGCGCCTGGCGAGCCTCGTGCCACACCCGTCGCACGCGCTCCTCGACCATCTTCGGCGGCGATTCGCCCCGGATGTCTCCGACGCCGCGATTCTTCATTTGATGTTGCAGGCCGACGGGCCGGCCGCGCCGATCGTCAGGTTGAACGATGAAGATGTGCGGCGATCTCTGAATGCGGTGCGACGCGAGACTCCGGATCTCGAAAACATGGTCCGCCGAACCGTTCTCGCGGTGCTGAACGATTCGGAACCGCTTCCGGGATCGGCGGCGCACGAACGCTGGGCGATAGCCCTGGAGGTTCAGCGGCTGTCGCTCGCGGACCTCGAGGGCGCTGCCGATCGCGCGACGGCATCGGTCGAAGCGCTTCAGCAGCTCGGCCAGGGACCGCTATGGCAGGAAGTTCAAGAAGCGCTTCGGATCGTTCCCTCGACACCGACGATGAGCGAACGCCTCAAGAGCCTCGGCGCCGAGGAGGGGCGCCGCCCGATGCCGCGACCCGACTGGACACGGCTCGCCGGAGTCGGACACATGCCGTGGTCGTGGCCCGGCGTGCGCGAGCTCGTGCCGGCCACCCTGACGTCCGGTGTTCTTCTGGCCGGCGCCGTCGGCCTGCACGCGCTGCCGGTCCGCGCAGTTGATCACGTGCAGGAAGCCTACAACCTCGACTACGCGGCCACGCCGTCGAAATCGGCGCCGCGGCTCAGCATCACGCCTCGTTGGCGCGATGACGGCCTGCCGCGGCTCGTCGATCTCTATCAGGGTGATCGCGTGTTCAGAGCCGGCATCATGCTGACCGATGCAGTCCCGACGGTTGTCCAACTGAGTTCGGCCGACACCGGAAACTACTATCAGGTCCGCGCGACGCTGCCGGAAAAAAACCTGGCCGTCAGCAAGGCGGTCTGGGTGACCTCGGACCGGCTCGCGTTCGTGCTGATCGATGCGTCGCCGTGGGCCAACGTCACCGTCCGCAGCGCGGCGACGACCACGTCGTCGCAAGCGACGCCTTTCACCGCCGCCCTGCAGCCGGGCTCGTATCAGGTGACGTTCGAAAACCCGTCGATGAACCCGCCTTCACGCCTCGAGCAAACCATCAGCGTCGGAGCCGAGGCTACGACGCTTCGCGTCACGATGCCAGGCTTCGATCCAGCCCGGGCCGTCGACGCGCTGATACCACGGCCGTCACAAAAACAGTAGTCGTCAGAAACCGTAGTTGCACTGACCGGCCGGAAACACCCGGATGTTCTGCGACGATTTGACGGCGCTCACATTCCCGGACGCATCAACTACCCGCAGATCGACGCGCATGCTGATGAATTGCAGGCCTCCCGCGCTGCTGGTCTGCAGCCCGCCGAAGAAGCCGCAGCTGGACTCGCTCGGTTTGTGCACAGGCGTCGAGCTATTTTCGTCCCTCGATCGAGGTCCGACGAAGTACGTCCACCGATACTCGCGAATCGAAGCAGACGGCGCAGAGCTGCTGCCGTCGAAGACGCAGTCGAAGAAGGCGTTCACCAGCGGACAGGCGTCTTCGGTGCCGGTAGGAAGGATGGTGACCGGCGCCTGGTCGCTGCTCAGCTTTCGGAGCGCGGGCGACAGCGATCTGACCGTGAAGTTCGCGCTGAGCGCCGGAGGGGGAACGGGCGTCACCGAGAGCGCCACCGCTTGACTCGCCCCGCTGAAGCTCGCGGAGATACTGACGGACGTGGCCGACGCCACGGCCGCGGTGGTCACCGTAAAGGTCCCGGTCGTCGATCCGGCGTTGACCGTCACAGTCGGCGGCACCGTCGCGGCCGCGTTGTTGCTGGTGAGCGTGACGTTCGCCGCGCTCGTCGGCGCCGCGCTCATTGTCACCGTGCCCTGAACCGAGTTCCCTCCGACGACCGTTGTCGGATTCAGGCTGATGCCTGCCAGCGTCGGCGTGGGGGGTTGGGTCGTGGTCGTTGTCGTGCTCGGCGCGGACGATGAAGAGCAGGCGCCGGCCAGACACGTCAGAGCCGTCGCGGCAGCCGCGGCCGTCAATATTTGCCTCGAGGCGAATAGCAGTTTCACGGCACAGCCTCCTGACCAAGATGGACGATGAACGATGTCGAGAAGAGACGGTTTTTCGACGTGACGTCGAAGCCGGCATTGAATTCGAACCGGGGCCTGAGCGTGAGGCCGATGCCGCCGGTCGCATGCACCTGGCCCTGTCCTCGTGAAAGCGCGACGGACAGCCGCTCGTCGAACAACCGATCGACCACCGTCGTCGGCGTCATGACAGGCGCGAAATGCACCGAGTGATCCGGATCGTACCAGGTGCCGCCGCGCAACCGGATGGGCGCGCCGCGCTGCCGGCGCACGGCGTACTGCGCACCGACGTGCCATTCCGTTCCGTCGTCAATGCCGAAGCTGGCCTGTCTGCCGGTGGCCCGAGCCTGATCGGTGACGAAATCGGTGACGAGGCGCGAGTAGTCGATGCGGGTCACTTCACCCGAGAGAATCAGCACCGGCCGCAGCCGAACCGAGAGGCCGAACGCAAGCGTGTGCGGCACGCGAAACACTGCAGTGCGAAGAGGGTCGGCGCCGTCCGCGGTGGTGAAATCGAACGACGCCCCGCGGCGGTACACCACGCCCAGACGCGCGGGCCCGCGATCGATCATGACGCCGAATGTCGGAGCGAAGCCGACGTCGCTTCCCTCCTGTGTCGATCGGCCGAACTCGACGCTGCGGTTCGGCGGCCCGAGGAACCCGACGACATCGAAGCGACGAAACACCGAATCGAGCGAGAACGTGTACGCGGCCAACGCGGCGCCGACCGAGATGTTCTGTCCGAGCTTGTACGCGCCCGACACGCCGTATCCCGTGATATCCACCCGACGGACGCCTTCCTGCGGAGTGTCGCGGCGCGACGTGAACTCCGACGGGTCCTGCTGAAACACGCCCTCGGAAAAAAAAGTCTGGTCCACGCGAGCGAGCTCGTGCCGGTATGCAGCGACGACCCATCGGTGGGACGAATGGGGATACACGAGCGAGAAATAGCCGACGCCGACGTGCGCCCCCGCGCTGTCGCCGAACACCGCCCCCTGGATGGTGTCGGTGCCCTCGTTGGTGATCGTGCCGGAGAGCCTGCCGCGCTGCAGAAACAGGGACGACGTTCGCGTCGCGCGAAGCTCGATCGACAATTCGGACATCCCGAGCTGCGTCAATCCCGCCGGGTTGGCGAACGCCGCCGTCGCATCGTCTGCGAGGCCGGCAAACGCCCCGCCAAGGGCCAAGCTCTTCGCGCCGGGGTTGATGAAATCGAACTGCAACGGAATCTGCAGGCTGGTCTGCGCTTCGACGTTGGACCTCCACATGAGGCACGCCACGATCAGCGCGGCAGAACGCGAGAACCGCCCCCGGGCGCCGTTCACGGCAGAATGCCCAGAGCCTGCCTGATGCGTGGAGAGATGAGCGCCTTATCGGCGGTGAACTGATTAGTGTCTCCCGCAAGCTTCAGTTGAGCTTGCGCTTCCGGGATGACATTGGCGTCGTCTGGCTTTCCGGTCAGCGCGAGGGCCGCGCGGCTGCACGCGAGATAAAAATAGCCTCGCGGCGATATACGGCCGCCATCCATGAGCGCCCACAGCCTGGTCCTCGCCGCTTCGTATTGGCCTGAGTAGAACTCTACGAGGGCAGAGCGCTCTTCCGCGGCGGCGGCAGCGGCCGACAATCCGGCGCTGGCGCGCGGTGGGTTCTGTCGCGCGGCGTTGTTGCTCGGATTCGAACGATAGCTGTTCTGAGGCCGCAGTGTGTCCTGAAGTCTCTGCTGGATCGGAGACGGCGCGTTCATTGGCGCTTGCGCTGTCGGATTGCCCGTTCCTGGCAGCACGTTTGTCGGATTCCCGGGACTGACCGGTGTGACCGGCGCGACCGGCGTCGGCGTCGGCGGCGGCGGTGCCTCGAGCGGCGCGTTCGCAGCGGCGTCAGCCGGGCGATTCGCGGGCGGATTCGCCGCGCGTAGGTCAGCCGTCCGCTGAGCCGTCTGCTTCTCGAGAAGATCCTTCGCCGCCGCCGCCTGACGCGTGAATTCGCCGTACTGGCTGTCGCGGGCGCCGATCAGCTGCGCCTCTTTCACGCGTTCGAAGGCTCGATCTGCCTCGTCGTACCGCTGCAGATTCAGGTACGCGATGCCAAGGTAGTAGTCCGGATTGAAGTCGCGATATACGTCGCCGTAAAAGAGAACGTTCCGGCCAGGCTTTGGAGCGCCGCGGCGGGACGCCGCCTCGACGTCGGCGATGGCGGCCTGCCAGTTCTTCTGCTGGATGTTGCGTTGAGCGTCCGCATACGCCTGATACCAGGTTCGCGTGTCGTTTCTTTGCTGAGGTGCCGCACTCTCGACGGAAAGCAGAACGCCGAGAAGGACATGCAGCACTCGGGGAATATAACAGAAGGGCTGCGCGCGACGTCGGGCTTCACCGTTTGTCACGGATCCAAGCTCAGCCGATGGCTGACTCCTGCTATACCTGAAACGCGTCGGCGTGATCCGTTGCCCATTGGCGAAACGTACGCGCTGGCGTCCCGACGACGTCTTCGACGGTCGAGGTCACGAGCGCCGGCTGTCCGATCGCCGCGCCCCATGCGTTCAGCAACATGTTGACGACCGCAGGCGGCCAGCGGCCTTCCGTTTCGCGTCGGAACTCGTCGGGTGACAACTCTTCGAACCGGATCGGCCGGCCGATCGCGTCAGCAATGATGCCAATCTGCTGGGCCTGACTCAGCGACTCAGGACCCGTCACGACGTAGTCCCCTCCCTCGTGCACGTCCTCGAGCAGCGCCCGCGCGGCCACGGCGGCGATGTCGCGCTCGTCAATCGGCGCCGTCTCGGCCGCGGCGTACGGCCACCGGACGATGCCGCCGTTCCGGATCGAGGCCGCCCACCAGAACCGCGCGTTCGATGCGAACATGCCCGGCCGGATCATGGTGGCCGCCAGGCCAGCGTTCGCGATTGCTTGTTCGATGCCGGCGTGCAGGGCAGCACTGGCGTTTGGTTGCTGAAAGAACGGATGCGGCGTCTGGTGCGGCGACGAGAGAAAGACGACACGCCGGGTACAGGCCGCGAGGCGTTCGACGACGGCGCCGACCGTACCCGGAGGGGCGGTCCACAGCAGGAACACAGCGCTGACACCTTGCAGAGCCGCGTCCAGCGATTCGGGCGCGGCAAGGTCGCCCGCGAAAACGTCGACAGCCGCCGGCAACTCCGCCGCTGAGGGCCGACGCGTCAGCGCACGCACCGGAACGCCGGCGGCCAACAATTCGGCGACTACCAGCCGTCCGACCCGGCCAGTGGCGCCGGTGACGAGGATCGGATTCATGGAGCCGGCCAGGTCGGTCACTTCGGATCGCGGCAAGAGAAATTCGCGGCGTCGTTCGAATCTCCGCTCCCTTTGTAGATCGCGACTTCCGGGTACGGACAGAGGGGGCGCGAGCGGTCGACCACGCCGTTCATGGAATGCGTGGCAACGACGGCGTCGGGCGCAATGCCGCGTTCCAGCCACTGCTCGAGCGCGGTCTGCATGTCGAACGCATTCGGACCAGGTCCGCCGAAACAATGCCCCATCCCTGGCGCCATGAACAACCGATAAAAGCTCTGCACGTCTTTCAGCACCGCAGGCCGATCCTGGCTGGCGGCTCCAAAAAAAGAAAGCACGCTCTCGTAGTAGTCGATGCTGTTTTGCGCGGCGATGAGCTGATCGCTCCACCCGTGATATTGCAGCAGCTTTCCCCCGCGCCGCCGGAACTCTCCGAGGTTCGGATCGGTGGCGTTGAGAATCGGAGCAAACGCCGATTCCCCCTTTCGGAACGCCTGGTAGCCAGCCGGATCCGAGAACTGAAATGTCCGCCAGTCCCAGTTGGGATCGCCGAACACGAGCCACTTGTAGTGCGCGATCGGAATGGTAAACGGACTGGCGATGTCGCGGTTGGGCCAGAACGGCTCGCTCCCTGGCGCCAGACCCGGATACAGCTGCGCACCCGTCGTCGGATCCTTGAGCCCGCCGTATACGCGCCGAGCGGCCTCGACCTGCGCGGTGGTCAGGCAGGTGCCGGGCGCCTGACCAGGCGTGCACTTCAACGTCGACGGATCGAACCTGCAGCGTCGCGGATCGTCGACCACGCCATCGACGACGCCGTCCGAGCCATCGCACGCCGCGAGGACACCGCGGTAGAGCAGTCCGAGCGCGGAGGGCGGCAGGTTGTTGGTCGAGTCCTTGAAGGTGGCCAGGATGGCGTCGAGGTCGCCCGCCATCAGCCTGGTCCAGTTGTTCGCCGGCGCACCGGCGACGATGCCGTCATAGTCGGCCGGGAACCGTTGCGCCTCCATCAGGCCTTCATATCCGCCTGACGAACAGCCGATCCAATAGGACCGTTCCGGTGGCTTGCCGTAGAACGCATGCACGAGCGCTTTCGCTTTCAGCGTCGTCTCGTGATACGAGCGATAGGCAAAGTCGATGAGCTGTTCCGGATGGTCGAACGCGAATCGCGCCATGTCCGCGCCGGCCTTGTCTTCATGACCGGTGTTGGTGGACGCGCTCGCGTTGTTGCGCCGGATCTGTTCGGCGAGGCCGCCGAACGGGATGCTGCCCGCCCAGCCACCATTGCCCACGCCGGAGAACCTGCCATTCCAGGTCTGCAACGGCAGCCACGCTTCGAAGAGGATGTGCGAATCGCTCGTAGGCGCGATCTCGCCTGCGACACGGCAGAACGGCGGCAGGTTGGTGATCGCGTTCCTCGACCCTGGCGGTGTGAACGATCCGCTGGTCACGGCCTCGGCCGTGCGAATCGTCGTGTTGGGAAGCCGCTGAGCAGCCAGCTCGGCGCACGAGGCGGCCGTAGCAGTCTGCGCAGATGTTTGCGAGGTGAGAGTCAATGTGATGAGGGTTGCAACCGCCACCGCATGGACGCGAGCACCCGATCTCATGGTCTACCTTCCTTCGGCACGGCTACTGCCGCCCCGCGGCGAGCGGCGCGCGAATCGCGCGGCCGGGCTTTGCCGCCGTCACTCTGCCGCCATCGACCACGGTCTGGCCGCCGACGATCACGTATGGGATGCCCGCCGATGGGATTGTGGCGTTTTCGTATGTCGACCGATCGATGACGGTCGCCGGATCGAACACGGTGAGGTCGGCGTCGGCGCCCACCTTGATGCGCCCCTTGTTCGCCATGGCCGGCGTCCGCCGCTCCAGCCGGCGGGCCGGCTCGAGCGTCATCCGGCGCACGGCATCGACGAGCGACACTACTTTGTCCTCACGCACGTATTTGCCCAGCACCTTGGCATAGGTCCCAGATGTGCGCGGGTGGCCGCGGCCGTTCTCGATGAAGCCGTCGCTGGCGATCATCGCGAGCGGACTGGCGATGGCCGCACGCGTCTGTTCTTCGGATCGTCCATGGATGATCACCGTTCCACCGGCCTCGCGCGCCTTGGCGAACGTCGCGCGGGTGAGGCGCTCGCCGGTCGAGACGAGTTGGTGCAGCGCGAAGCGTGCGTCCGGCCACGACTGCCAGTCGTCGAACAGCGCCGACTTGATCTCCGTCATGCCCGCGCCATACGGATATGCTTCTGTGGTCACGTCCTGCCCGGCGTCGCGCGCGGCCGTGATCGCCGCGAGAAACGCATCGATCTCCGTGTCCGCGGACGAATTGACGTGGACGATATGGAGCGGGGCATGCGCGGCGGCGGCCGCGGCGATCGTTTCCTGCAGGCCCTTGATCCCGCCGCGCATGTGAATGTGCGCCGAAACACCGCCCTCGGCCGCGACGCGGAACATGCGTTCGATTTCCGACATCGGCGCGCCCGGTGTGTACGCGCTCCCGAATCCCATGGCCACCGCGCCCTGATCGAGCCCTTCGCGCAGAATCGCCTCGATCGCCGCCATCTGAGCGTCAGTGGCCGTCCCACTCCCGCCTATCCCCGCCGGCAGCAGTCCCGTGCCGGGGTCGCCCAGCACTTTCATCCGCGCCGGAATGTGTCCGACTGACGCGCCGTAGTTGACGATCTGGCCCGGTTCGCGCGTGGCATACCATGCGGCGACGTTGCCCGTGCCGACCTCGAGCTCGAACGCCGAGGTGACGCCGTCGCGCACCATCAGGCGATACGACTCCTCCTGCTGCCCGTGCTCGTGGAGGTCGATGAAACCGGGCGAGACGACGTGACGGGAGGCGTCGATGACGCGCACGCCTGCGAGCGGCGCCTCGGACACCGCCGCGATCTTTCCGCCCCGAATCCCGACATGGCGCACGGCGTCGAGCCCCGACTCGGGATCGAGGACGCGTCCGTTGGCGACCACCAGATCGTAGGACGGCGCCGGCCCGCGCGCGCACGCCGCGAAGGTGAGACACATCGCCGTGACGACGAGCACCGGCCAGCGGATCATGCCGGTTGACCCGATCCTTCGCAGTTGATCATCCACGGGATCCCGAACCGATCGATCACCATGCCGAACCGCTCGGCCCAGAACGTTTTCTCGAGTGGCATGACGGCCTGCCCACCCTGGCTCAGCTCGCGAAAAATTCGCTCGGCGTCGCTCGCGTCCTTGAGGTGGATCGACAGCGAGAAGCCCTTTGGGGCCTCGTAGCGATCGGGCGCGACGTCCCCACCCATCAACACCTGTCCGCCGACCGTTACCGAACCGTGCATCACCTTGTCCTCCCAGTCCGTTGGGACTTGATGCGCCATCGGCGACCCGGCGTAGCGGAACATGTCCCCGAGCTGGCCGCCGAACACCTGTTCGTAGAGCTTGAACGCGGCTTCACACTGTCCGTTGAAGCTCAGATACGGATTCACCTGCATAGTGAGTGCTCCTGCGCAGCGCGATGTTAGCCAGCGGTTGCGTCTTCGAGCAAGGCTCTCGTCCAGTCGCTGGCGGCGGCTTGCCGCACCGTCTTCCCGCGTCCGTCGCGATCGGTCACGCGTGCGCCGCGTTCCAGCAGCAGCCGGACGATTGCGGCCTGCTGTTCACGAGCGAGTGAGGAACCACTCCCTCCGCGTCCGGTGGTTTGCACCGCAAGATGCAAGGGCGTCGACCCGGCGCTGTTTGGCAGTCTTGGATTCGCCCCGCCATCCAGCAGCGCGCGTACAGCCGCGAGCGACCGCGTGCGCACCGCTCTGTGCAGCGGCGCGACGCCGTCCATGTTCAGCGCGTTCGGATCCGCGCCAATTGACAGGAGATAGGTAACCGTCTCGGCCTGTGCGTCCGGTTCAAATCGATTGGCATCCGCCGCGTAGTGCAGCGGTTCCGCTCCGCGGCGATTCCTCGCGTGAACGTCGGCGCCGTGCGCAACCAGAACCTCCGATACGGGGCGCCGAAAGGCGGCGGCAGCCATGTGGAGCGCGGTATCGCCTGCATAGAGGTAATGCGCGATGTTGGTGAAGAAGAACGTCGAAGATCCCTGACGCGTCGCGCCGGTGTCGGCCGCCATCGTCGCCAGCGCCGGGCGGGCAGCGAGACGGCGCGACACCTGATCGACGTCGCCGGCCACGACCACGCGGACGAAATCAAGAAAGGTCGACGACACCGCTCGCGCTGTTCACCTTCTCACACATGCTAGCGTTTTCTTGTTCGAGTCGCTTTCTTCGCCGACGCAGCCTTGTTCGCTGGAGTCTGTTTGGCCTTGATGTAGCGAATGAGCGGAGCCGGACCGGCGCCGCCGGGCACCGAATACGCGAGCATGACGATCCCGCTCTTCGGAAGGATTTTCTTGTCCGCTAACACGAGCTTGGTCGACGCGCCAGGCGGGAGGAGCGGGATACCGGCGCCGAGGAGCACAGGCATGACGGCCACCTCCACTGTGTCCACAAGACGTGCGTCGAGCAGCGACCGGAAGAGAGAGCCGCCGCCGAAGAGCCAGATGTCTCGACCGGGTTTCGCTTTCAGCGCGGCAACGACGTCACGCGGATCGTCGTTGTAGATGCGGACACCACGGTGGGTCGCGGCTGGAAGCGTCCGCGAGAAGACGACGACTTCGAGACCGGGCATTGCGCCGTTCCCGCCCTGGGCGGTCATCATCTGATACGTCTTCCGCCCCATGACCGCGGTGTCGAATTCCTTGTACAGCGCCGCGAAGTCGATCGCGGGGTCCATCACGATCCAGTCGTATTCGCCATTGGGGCCGGCAATGAAGCCATCCAGGCTCACAGCGACCTGATAACGCAGCCGTCGGCTCATCGCCGGCATTATGCGCTGGCTCGCGATATGAAACTCAGAAGTTTCGAGTGCGGCTCAGTGCGCGGCGAGCGGCCGGACGCGCGAGACCAGCTGCCCCAGGAACTCCCGGGACTTCATGAACGCCGCAAAGTGGCCGCCGCCCGCAATCGGGATGAACGCCTTTTGCGGCGCGTGGATGCCGGTCACGAACGACCGCGCCAGGCTGGTCGGCGTGGTGAAGTCCTCGGCGCCCTGAATGACGAACACCGGCA
>Ga0075424_100007314_pt1 | contig 10698 bp, 9 predicted proteins | sample SoiMethybrSBSTD3_FD_75301 | JGI IMG/M metagenome (GOLD analysis project Ga0075424, IMG submission 75301) | Bulk soil microbial communities from a Populus tree surrounding site in Tennessee, USA - Soil MetaG P. TD hybrid SBSTD3 | ecosystem: Environmental > Terrestrial > Soil > Tree plantation...
CCCTCACCGTGATTGCAGCCTTGAGCGCCTCAGTTACGCAACCGGTCGCAAATTCGGTCTGGTGCAATCCATCCGCACCAATCAGGTCCGTCCAGGAAATCCTGTCGGTCGTCACCCAGTGCTCCATGAGTGCGAAACGCTGGAACACGTTGACTTCCGCTCTTCCCGCAACGGCCGATATCATCGACACCAAGTTGCGGGCGTCTTTCTCCCTACCGTAATCCGGCTTTCCATCCTTGTCACGAAAGAGAGCTGGCGCGTATTGCATATCCATCAGTATCACATCGGCCTGGAGATTCTTGAGCCAGCTAACTCCCGTCTCGACGATTCGAGCGACACTGGGCGGGTCATACAATTCGCGGTGATAAATCGCATTCGTTCCAACCTGCCAGATCACCAGCGTCGGAGCTTCAATAGTAACGTCGCTTTCAAAGCGAGCTAACTCTTCCGGCGCCTCCTGACCGCCAATGCCTCGATTGACTACGTCGATCATGCGCCCAGGATAGAAGGAACGCAGAGCTAGCTCCAATCGGTGCGGAAACGGAATGATGTTGCTCTCTCCTGCCGTGGAAGACGAGCCAATTGCGATGATCTTTATCCTGCGTCTCGTCTTAGCATCCCTCAGACGGGAAAGCGGGTGCCTGAATGAAAAGAGCTCGAGATGTGGATTGCAAACGGGCGGAGCATTTGCCATTTGAGCCCCCGAGGGTGTCTATCTCACGTTGATTGAGCCATTGACCTTGAAGTTTTGCGGCATTGCAAGTCATTTTCGTCCAGCGATGGTATACGCGCGTCCTCTAGTCGCGGAGAGCCTGACATGAAGGGAAAAACAGTCGTGGTCACCGGCGCGCTTGGCGCACTTGGCAAGGTGGTTGCTGACGAAGCGGCGAGGCGCGGCGCGCGCGTTGCGGGCGTGGATTTCGCACAAACGCAGGCGCAGGCATCGGAGATGCGGATCGAACTGGGCGGTGTCGATCTTTCGAGCGCCGCGCAAGCCAAGCAGGCCATTGAAGGTGTGGCCGGGCATTTCGGCAAGCTCGATGCGCTGATCAATATCGCCGGGGGCTTCACCTTCGAGACGGTCGCCGAAGGAAGTCCTGACAGCTGGCAACGCATGTATTCCCTCAACGTGCTGACAGCGCTGAACGCCTCGCGCGCAGCGCTTCCGTACCTTTCCGCATCCCCTGTAGGCCGTATCGTGAATATCGGCTCCATGGGGGCGCTGCAGGCTGGCACCGGCATGGGCGCCTACGCCGCATCAAAGTCGGGCGTCCATCGGCTCACCGAGGCACTGGCTGCGGAGTGGAAGGGAAAAGTCACCGTCAACGCGGTATTGCCCTCGATCATCGATACCGCCGCCAACCGCGAGAGCATGCCGAACGCAGAGTTTTCCAGATGGGTGACACCGCGGGAGCTTGCGGAGGTGATCCTGTTCCTCATCAGCGACGAAGCAAGCGCAGTAACGGGCGCGCTGATTCCAGTAGCCGGCAGGGTCTGAGGTCCCGAATCGGGCGAAGGCCGCCTCAAGGTGATTGTTCTCGTTGTCGTGCGGAGCATTGGGCAGCGCCAGCGGGGCTCCGATGATATACTCGACGCCACCCTGGCACTGATCCTGTTAGACTGGCGAAACTGAGTCGCAGGCGACACCTCACTTGGAAACCGCGCTTTATTTGCCCGTCAAACGCTTCCTCGAAAAGCTCGGCTTTACGGTCAAGGGCGAAGTCCGCGGCTGTGACATTCTGGCGCTCTCAGGCGACGAGCCACCCATTGTCGTCATCGGCGAATTGAAGGTATCGTTTAATCTTGAGTTGGTTCTGCAGGCGGTCGATCGCGCCAGCGCGGCCGATGAAGTCTGGCTCGCCGCCAAAATGTCGACGAGTGGCAAGGGGCGCGAGAATGATGCGCGCTATCGCAATCTATGCCGACGGCTCGGCTTTGGAATGCTCGGAATTACAGGCTATGGCGACGTCGAGGTGCTGGTCAAACCTCCGACCACGGCTCCCCGACGCGATCTCAAGAAGCGCTCACGCCTTGTGGCCGAACATCAGCGACGCATTGGGGATCCCGCAATCGGGGGCTCAACTCGCGCTCCGATAATGACTGCTTATCGCCAGCGGGCACTTGCCTGCGCCTCCGCTCTCTCAAGTGGGCCCAGGGGCGTGCGCGAACTGCGACCGACGATTCCCGATGCCGGAAAGATTCTTCTGCACAACGTCTACGGTTGGTTCGAACGCGCCGAGCGCGGTGTCTACAAGTTGACGGACGCCGGGCACGCCGCGCTGACACGCTGGCCAAAGCAATCGAGCGACGCCCCGAGTCCCGGCAACGCCGTTCGGTGACAAAACGGCGGCCGAGGCGAGCGAGACTTGTAACAGAGATGAGGACATACGGTACGCGACTCTGCCAACGCATGGCTGACCTGCCGCATCAAATTCGCATTGCAATGCAATATGCGCGACCCTAGGTAATCGCGGACCAGACAAGAGGCTCTCATGAGCGGAGATTGGAATACCAAATATGGACCTCGACGCGTCCGGCGCGATCCGCCGACGCTTGAAGAGGCTATTTTTGCCGCGGTCGGCATTACCGAGGACCAAGAGCAGCAGGCCGAAATCGCAGCGGCGCTCATGGGGATGCCTTATGACGCCGTCCTTGCCGAAGTGAAAAAGCAGAGCCGGGCCACGGCACGCGCCGCGACCCGGGTGATCGCTGGCGAACAAGGCGCGCAGCGCTCTGTCGTGGTCGAGCGGCGCGTCGTGCGACGCTTCGGCAACGACAAGCGCACCGGCACGTGAGTTTTTGCCTGGGCTACGATCCCGCGGACGATGTGTCGGCGCGCCTCATGCGGCGCGGTCCAGGCCGTACATCTTGGAGAAAAGGCTCCAGCAGGCTCGGTTGAAGTTCATCACCGTGCGCGCCGCATTCAAAGGCAGATCAATCGCAAGCTTTGCGAATTCTGCCTGCGGCAGCCGATCGACTTCGATCGTGCCGGTGGATTCGCCGTTCCGAAACACCAGATGCGCGCCGAACTTTCTTGCAAGCGCCCGCATCGCCTCGTTCTGCATACCGGTGGTGACCCGGAGCCTGCGGTAGCCTTTCCAGCGGGACTCAGCGATAAGGCGACGAAACAGGATGCTGCCGACTCCTTGCCGGCGCACGCAGGATTCGACGCTAAACGCAATTTCGGGCACGCCGTCTTCTGATTGCTCCGGCGGATGCAGTTCGGCGGCGCCGCGTACGATGCCGTGTTCCATGTAAGCGATGATGACGGTGCCGTCCGCCGCGCATCTTTCGGCATAACGCTCGATGAAACTATCGTCGAGAAAACCGTTGAAGCGGTCGTGCCGGCTTTCCGGATCGAGTCTCAGCAGGTGATCCCGCAAAAGCGGCAGCTCTTCGGGCTGGCTCAGGGTCCGCACATAGCCAAAGCCGGACCTTGGGCGATGGGTATAGCCTTGCATCTTGGAAACTCCTCTCAGCAACCCTCGAGGAGGCGCGCCGAATCCCTAGCACCCTGATATTGTGCGTTGCACCATAGAATTCAAGGGTGTTCCCGAGCCTCAAATCAAGGGGTGGGATGGAAAATGCGCTAACGAATTCAAACGGTTGTGTTCAGAGCACCATTTGCGTTTGGGTGACAACCGCTACCAGCTTGCCGTCCTCGGTCTCCAACCGGGTGGTCCAGACTTGGGTGCGGCGGCCGCGATGCACCGGCGTTGCAGTTGCAATCAACGTGGCGCCCTCCTTTGCGCCGCCAATGAAATTGGTCTTGCTCTCGAGCGTGGTGGTGCCTTTGGCGTCCTCAGGCAGATTGATCAGGGTCGCCGCCGCCCCGACAGAATCGGCAAGCGCCATGATGGCGCCACCATGAATGGTGTGGTTGAGCGTGCAAAGATCGGGCCTCACCAACATCCGCGCCACCACGCGACTGCCATCGGCTTCGATGAAGGTCACGCCCTTCAATTCCGCAAACGGCATCTTCATCGACCGGATTTTTTCAAGCGGCGTCATGACGGGCGTTCCCTGGCTTTGATCCATCGGTCACGCGCGGCTTGATCCGCGCATCCCTCGCACTTCGAGCAAAAATCTTTTCGAGATGATTGGTCAAGCCCGGGCAATGACGTCCCAGGTAATGGCTTTGACGGCCGACATGTCGTCATGCCTTTTCAAGGCCGCACCATTCAGCGATGAATAGCGCAGTCGCCTTGGTCGATTTTCGCAGCGAGTCGAGATCGACATACTCGTTGAAGCCATGCATCGCCGCGCCAGTCGCACCGAAGCAAAGGCTCGGGATGTTGTAGTTCAGTCCGTAGAAGCGGGTATCGGTCAGGGCGGTGAAGACGAGGTCCTGAACCTGTCCGCCATAGACGGCCGTGAACGCCTTGCCGAATGCAGCTTCGGGTTCGGCGGAATCCTTCAGTTCGTAGCCTTCGGACAAGAACCCCGACCATTCGACCTCGGGCGGATTGTTGGAGAGAAAGCGATGGTCGCGCGCGGCTTCCGACACGCAGGCCAGAATCTCTCTCCGGCAATCGGCCACCGACCAGCCCGGCAGGATTGCGATCCGGCAGTCGACATCGCACCAGGCGGGCACGCTTGAGGCCCAGTCGCCGCCCTCGATGATACCGGGATTGAAGTTGATCGGATGCGTGATCGATTTGAAGTGATGATCGGTCCTGGCTCGCTCGTTCCATTGAGCTTCGAGTTTCTCCAGTGCGTGAATCAGATGATAGGCCGCCATGATCGCATTCGCGCCCGCTCCTGCCTCGAATACATGCACCGGAAAGCCCCGCACCTTCAGGCGAAACCAGATCACGCCGACCTGAGCGCGCACCATCTTGCCGCCGGTCGGTTCGGGAATGAAACAGGCATCCGCGCGGTATCCTCGCTGCAAGGTGGAGAGCGCGCCGACGCCGGTGCTCTCTTCCTCGATCACCGATTGAAAATGCACGCGCGCGGTCGGCCTGAAACCGGCGGCCTTGATCGCATCGAGCGCGTAGAGCGCACCGATGGTGCCCGATTTCATGTCGCAGGCGCCGCGACCGTACATCTTGCCATCCTTGATGACCGGCGAGAACGGCGGCGTTTCCCACATGTCCAGGGGACCCGGGGGCACCACATCGCAATGGCCTTGCAGGATCAAGGACCTTCCCGTGCTGACGGATGGCCGGTAGGTGCCGACCACCGTGCGCGCTTTGGAAAAATCATGTTCGATCGGACCAAAGCCCCGCAAATCCTTCAACGCGTCAAGGTTGATGTGCCAGTCATCGACCTCATAGCCGCGCTCGCGCAGCAGATCGCCGATCATATCCTGGCATGGCCCTTCAGCGCCCCGGGTCGAGGGAATCGCAACAAAGTCCTTCGTCGTTGCGAGCTGCGCGTCAAACCCGATGTCGACGGCGTCAAGGATTTTTTGAGTTCTATCGGGGTCCAGCGTCATCATCGTTTCCCAGTGCTGCCCCCGATCAAACCACATTTCAGAAGACCTTGCAGGGCCGCCATGGCTTTCAGAATCCAAATCACCCCTTTACATTGCATCCTCGCAATGACCCCTGCAGTTCAACCCAATATTCCGACCCTCCTCCTGCTCTGCTTGCTGCCCAGCCTGGCATTGTCCTCGTCGCAGGCGCTCGCGCTTGCGCAACAGGTCGGACGTGAGCGGGATATCGTGGAATTGAGGCTCGGGCAGCGCGTTTTGGTCGATGATGGAACCTGCCCGGCCGGGCAGATCAAGGAGGTCTCAGGCGCCAAGATGACGTCTGCAGGTGTCGCACGAGAACGCAAATGCATTCCGCGCTTCGGGCCGAAACAAAAGTGAGGTGGCGCTCCCGCCGCTGGCGTTGCAAGCTGCCGCTTGCCGCCGCGTCGGCATTATCCCGCAGCTCGAACTAGCTCGCGGGATCGAACATGCACTGCAAAGTGGGCTTCGCAATTTTCGTGAAGGTCGGACCGATTTCGGATCGCTTTGAGACCGGCACCCACTGCGTCTCGATTGTCGGCACACCCGTCTCGCTGATGCCTCGCAGCAGGGCTTCGCGAAGATCCCTGTCCTCGACGACGGCAGCCGCATGATCATGCAGGCAACCGCAAACCTCTTCGGGATGCGCCCACCGTCCAAGCATGCGCGGCGCGCACTGGCGCACAAATTCGGTGCGCGAATCCGGCATTCGCATCACCGCCCGCATTTGGGCCTGGGCGTTGGCGGACTGATCGAGAAGGAGGCTTGCGACGAATGCGACCGCGCAGATGCGAAAATACATGATGACTTGCTCGATGCACCGCGGCGAAGAGCGGTGCTGAAATTGCGATCGATGAGCCCCTATACGAGAAAGTAGCGATTCCCGGAAGGCCACCCATCGTTTGATAGCCATGCGCCGTTTCCGGATTTCTGCTCAGCAACGAAATATGGTTTCGTTCCACGCCAGAATTGTTTCGTCGCAGGCGGCGCGACGAAACAATTCCGTGGAACCAGACGAGTTCCTTTGGACGCTGATCGGCTGGCCGGAAAGCAAACGGCGGCCTCCGATTGGAAAGCGTTTCATTGAATGAAATCGCCGCATTTCTGGACGCCATTGTCGGCAGCGCCCCACGGCATGATCGGCACAGTCGAAGTCGAATTCTTCGGGGAACCTTCGATCAGCTTGTCGGAATAAACCATATAGACCAGTGTGTTGCGCTTGGCGTCGCAACCGCGAACAATCTGCATTTTCTTGAAGAAAAGCGAGCGGCGCTTGCGGAACATGTCGTCGCCCTGCTCCAGCTTCTCCTTGAAATGAATGGGGCCAATTTGCCTGCAGGCCAGCGAAATATCCGAAACCTCCTCGGCGATCCCCACCCAGCCCTTGAAGCCTCCCTTTTCGGGAACGGTGAAATGGCAGGCTACCCCTTCGACCTCCGGATCATCAACACCGTAGGTTGCAAGCTTATCGTTGGGACTAAGCCATTTGAACACAGTCGAGCGGCGGAAGATCAAATCTGGTTCGCCCGCCGCAATTGCCGGCGAGGCTAACAGCCATGCCGCGAACACGAAAAACGCGCATTTCAGCCTCGTGTCGCAATAACTTATGGCTAGGAATGGCATTAATAATCTCCATGGCTCAGGCGCCCATCTAGGCGCGCCAATTGTCTGCGGGACGTCCGTTGCAAGGGCTCGTTTAACGGTATGTGAGGCTTTTTTGCTACGATGGACTTAAATAGAAAGAAGCCCAGCTACACCGGCGAACGCGAAAATGCCTTGCGACGTTGGAAAGGTCGCAAGAGACCGGGGATTTGAGATGACACGCATGAGCGGAAGTCGTTCTTCCGTTGCGATCGGAACGCTGTTGCGGGTCGCCGTTTTGGCTGGCGCCGGAACGATGGGAATGGTCTCGCGCGCCAATGCAGCGCTTTACTATTGGCCGGGCTACGAATCCGGTTTCTATCAACAGTACCAGCCGATGCAGCCGCCGCGCCGGCATAAGGCGCGAACGGTCCCTGCGAAGAAAGACACGGCCCCTGCAAAGGAAACCGCGGGCAATCCTCAAGCGCCCCTCATCATCGCGGTTTCAGTCGGAAAACAACGGGTCAAGATCTACGATGCCAACGGAGTCTACGCGGAAGCACCGGTCTCTACCGGAATGTCCGGCCATCCCACGCCGATGGGCGTCTTCAGCGTGATCCAGAAGCACAAATATCATCATTCCAATATCTATAGCGGCGCTCCGATGCCCTACATGCAGCGCATCACCTGGTCGGGCGTTGCGATGCATGCCGGAGTTCTTCCGGGCTATCCGGCCTCGCACGGCTGCATTCGCATGCCGATGGCCTTTGCCGTGAAGATGTGGAACTGGACCAAGATGGGCGTGCGGGTGTTCGTGACGCCCGGAGAAATTGCCGCGCCTGTCGGCTTCTCGCACCCGCTGTTGCCCGCATTCAAGGTCGCGCCTCAACCAGCAGCGGTCGAGTTGCCGCCGACCGACTCGCCTGCGGAGGCAAAGGCAAGTGGTGGCGCGTCGTCGGATGCGAAGGTAGAACTCGAACTGCGCTCAACGGTCGGACATAGTCGCGGAGCAGCGGCTCCAGAGGCTGCAACGCCAAACGATCAAACCCGGACCGCCGATGCCGGCGCAGCGTCCAAAGGAAAAAGCGCCGTTACGATGTCTGACGCCCCTGCGGATCACGCGGAGTCTGAAGGTAAGCTTGGCGCAAGTGATCCTGAAACCAGCAAGGGTGATCTGATAGCAGCCGGAGATGCGCCCGCTGAGGCCGGGGGTGTTCAGCCAGCGCTGGATCTGAAGAACCAAGCGCCAAGAGTTGCCAAGGTTGATGGCAACGATGCCAGGGCCGAGGCGCCGAGGGTTGATGAAGCAAGCAAGGCTGACCAACCCAAAGCCAAGCCGCAGCCGGATGCGAAGGGTCTGGAAGCGCCGAAGGCGATTGAGCCTGCAAACAGCAAAGCAGTTAAGCCGGCTGTGATAGCGGATGACAAGACCAAGGCCGGTAGCGACACGGCGACACAGGCGGCAGATCCCCGGAAAGATCAGAAACGTGCAACGGAAAGACCGGCGGCGGCAAAGCCCGAACCGCCGAAGCGCACCGGCCAGATCGCAGTCTTCATCAGCCGCAAGGACTCGAAACTTTACGTGCGGCAGAACTTTGCGCCGCTCTTTGAGGTAGCGGTGACGATTGCTCCAAGCGACCGGCCGCTCGGTACGCATGTGTTCACCGCCGCTGTCGACAAGACCGACACCAACGTTCTGCACTGGTCGGTAGTGTCACTGCCAACGTCCACACGCGCGCTCCGTGGCGAGCAGTATGAACACGTCTCCTGGCGGCGGCAGAAAGGCACGCCAGCGCTTTCCGTCGAAGCAAGGCCGATGCCGGTCCCGGACGATCCCGCAGAAGCGCTCGATCGCATCACGGCCCCACAGGATGCCATTGCGCGGATTGCCGAAGCACTGGCGACCGGCGGCTCCATCATCGTCTCCGATCAGGGCATCAACCAGGGCGAGACCGGCGAAGGTACCGATTTCATCGTTTCCATGCGCTAAAGCGCGATTGCCTCAGGTCGAAATGCAATTCGCGTTTTAGGTTATTGTTTGCGCATGACCTTCGGAAAACCTGGGCTACCTTTCCGGATCGTGCGCTGGCTAGCGCACCTCCCGGTCGGCGGCTAAAACACCGCCAGCATGATCCCCTCCTCCCTTGCTTCGCCGTCCCGTTCCGATGCCCTTGACCGGCTGACCCCTCTCGGCTGGTCCCGCGGACTGCTGGCGATCATCGCCGGCCTTACTGCCTCATTTCTTCTGTTCGGCTACGCCGTGGTCTACTGGCGAAATGCTGACATGGACTTCATGGTGATCTACAGCGCGCTCGCGATGAATGCCGGCCACCCGCAGCATTACCTCGATCACACGGCCTATCTCACCATTCTCTCCGTCAAGTCCCTCTTCTCTGTCCTACACAATCTGGGCCTGCTCGATGCATGGTCGCTTTCGGCCATGCCGCCTCCCGCCGACTCCGCAGGTTTCGATAACGCAATGACGCATGCCGTTCGCGCAGGGCGAGTGCTCGCCTTCGCCATCGCGGTTGGCTGCGTTGCGGTCTTCGCCGGTTTGTCTCGCCTGATTGTGCGCGACTGGCGCGTCGCGTTCCTCGCGAGCCTTGCCTTTGCGCTCTCCGGCGGCGTCGCCGTACACTCGCGCATCCTGCGCAGCGAGCTTGTTGCGGCGTGCCCTGTAATCTTCGCGCTGATGATGTTGATCGCGATCGGACGCCGTGCTTCGCTCGCCCGCCCGCTCGGCATCGGCCTGGCTGCGGCGCTATGCGTCGTCGGGTTGGAGAACAAGGTGCAGGCGGTCCTGTTGATCGGCGTGCTGCCCGTTGTGATCCTCCCGTTTGGAACCGAGCAAAGCGCCAGCGTCGCTTTCTGGCGTACCCGCGCGAGCTGGCTCGTAGCCGGTCTCGGCGCGATCGCCGCGGCCGCGGCGGTGTGGGCAGCATTTCCGTTGATCGCGACGGGGCTCGACACCAGCCTTCTGGAAGCCGCGCAATTTCATCCGCTCCTTTTCAAGCGCTTTGGCGTGTATCAAGCCGCGCTGCTCATGCTGATTCTCGCATGCACGATAACCTATGCCGCCATCTGGCGCGTCGCAGCAGTCGAAGCTCTCACCTCGATATTCGCGATCATCGCAGGCGCCGCGATCGCGCTGCTTTTGCTCAAGATCGAATACAATTCGGTAAACGTCATTGCAGTTGTCAATCCGTTGGAAAAGATGCTGACCTTCGCCGATCCACGAACGGCCAGCGCTGCCAGCGGATCGAGCCCTGCAGCGGTGGTTTGGCTCGTGCTCGACGGGCTCGCGTCAGTGCTGGCCCGCTACACTTTTGCGCTGCATTCCTCGCCGCGGCCTACCGTGTTTTTGATCTGGTTGATCGTTCCCGGAATCGTATGCGCTTGGCGGCGCGGCAAACGGCAAGTTGCGTTGCAAGCGTCGGTGCTCATGCTGGCTGCGCTCGGGATCGATACGCTCAACGTCCAGCGCGGATTGAAGGCGGAATATTTCATCTTCACCGATCCCCTGATCATCATAGCCGGTGCTGTCCTGCTCGATTGCTTGCAAGACCTTCGCTTCCATCGATGGGCCGTTCCCATCGCGGCGACCCTGTTCGGGCTGCATATTGCGGTGGGCCAGGCCGAGCCGGTCAAATACGCCTTGA
>Ga0075424_100007315_pt1 | contig 10697 bp, 8 predicted proteins | sample SoiMethybrSBSTD3_FD_75301 | JGI IMG/M metagenome (GOLD analysis project Ga0075424, IMG submission 75301) | Bulk soil microbial communities from a Populus tree surrounding site in Tennessee, USA - Soil MetaG P. TD hybrid SBSTD3 | ecosystem: Environmental > Terrestrial > Soil > Tree plantation...
AGGGACGAAGGACGGGGCGAGACCAGCGACGGACCAAGCACAAAGCACTAAGAACCAAGGACTAGAAAAGCGCTCCCGAGTCAGATGCTCCTATGATTTGTTTCCTGATCATCGGTATGGCTGGTGCTGCCGATCCGAGAAAGCGATCGTGGAACTCGCGCCAGGCTTTACGGCCGCCGCGGCTCGCGCTCCAGTCGTCACGCAGCTTGCGGATCATCAACTTGCCCATCGTGTAGTTCAGATACGCTGGGTCGTACGTGCCGCGCGTCGACTGTTGTCGCGCGGTGCCGGCGTCGCTGAACGCCTGCTCGACGAACATCTTCTCGGACGCGGCCACGGTCATGCCGCGCGTGTGCAGACCGATCGCTGAGAGAAACCGCACGTTACGCAGCAGCGCGTTGCTCAGCTGACCGATGTGCGTCTCCTGGTCGTTGCCGCCGAGGCCCATTTCCCACACGGCCTCCTCGGCGTAATGCGCCCAGCCCTCGGCATACGCGTATCCAACGAACAGTCTCGCCATGATCGAGGGATTGCGGTTCGAGTGCAGGAACTGCAGGAAGTGTCCCGGCCAGACTTCGTGGACCGACGTGAAGAGCAAGTCGGCCTTTCCGGGCAGATAGTCGCGTTGTTCCTTGGCCGACCATTTCGGATCTGGCGGCGCGATGTAGTACACGGCCGGCAATCCCTTTTCGTATGGACCGGGGATGTCGATGTAGGCGAAGTTGTCGCGGTTGTACGGCGGGGCTTCGTTGACCAGCGCTTCTTCGGTGCCCGGAATCGAAGCGAAGCCCGCCTCCTGCACGAACTTCTTCAAGTCGGCGAGCTGCAGTCGCGCACCCTCGACGGCGCCACCCGTCGGTTTGTTCGCGCTCATCTTCGCCATGCACGCCGGCACCGTTGCACCTGGCGCGTAGATCGAGCAGGCCTCGCGAAGCGCCTGTTGATTGCGCACGAGATCGGCGCGCCCTGCGGCTTCGAGTTCCGCGATCGACGTCGGCACGCGCTCGGTCTCGACGAGCATCTTCGCGAACTTGTCGGGGCCGAGCGCGAAGCTCGCAGTGGCGGTCGGCCGCTGTGACTCGAGCCAGGTCGCAAGATCGCGCATCGCCGTTGTCGCGCCGCTGTTGGCGTCGGCGAACTCTTTCTGCGCCGCTGGATCGGCGACGCTCGCAAACACGCCAGCCACGTCCTTGGCGTAGAAGTCGGCGAAGCCTTTGAATGCCGACAGGCCGCGTTCGAGGAGCGGACGCGCGAGGGGTGTGCGAAGGTTGGCGCGGATCTGGCCGGCGGCCTGCTGCACTGATCGCGCGTACTTCGTGTACGCGCGCATCCGAGCGTCGAGAGGCGCGTAGTTGCGCGTCAGATAGGGACTCGGATCGAGATTATCGACCATCCAATCGAGATAGAACGCCGGATTGGTGAACGGGGCTTCGGCCGTCTCGAGCCAGAAGAGATCGCGATCCATCCGCGCCACGAACTCGTCGCGTTCGAATCGCGACGCGTCATCGAGGCCCCCGTCGGCAATCCCCAGCGCTCGATCCTTGGCCGCGTGCAGCCGACGGATCTCGGCGGCGATGCCGTTGGCGCTCCAGTCGGGCAGGAGTCCGTCGTACTCGTGACGTCCGGCGACGACCGCGAACGCTGGATGCGCCTTGAGGTAGTCCTCGACCAACTCGTTGCGGATGCTGGTCCACTGCGAACCCGCCGGCGTGGTCGCCGCTGCTGGCGTGCTCTCGCCTGACGAACCGCTGCATCCGCCGCAGATCAACGCGAGCAGTACTGCGATGGGAAGGTGTCGGCTCATGTGCGCGCTCTTTTGGGCCGCGCCGCTTTCCGCGCCGAACCCTGTGAACTCTTACGTTTCGACGGTGAACGCTTCGAACTGGAACTCTTCGAACGGGAACTGGCTGAACTCGCCGAACTTCTTGAACTGCGAAGTTCCTGAGCCTGTCGAATGATCCGCTCGAACAGCGCGCCGGTGTCCCCGCCTTTGGCCGGCCGATTCGACTGCCAGACATCGGGATTGTCCTGCGACAGGATGTCAGCGAAATCGCCTTCGCTCTTCACGCTCAGCGGCGCGAACTCCGCGATGTCGACCGCGCCAGACCAGTCGTCCTTGTGCTTGATGAGCAGCCACGATCGACCGTCGCCGCCCGAGCCCGCATACGGACCCTTGGTGCGGACCAGCACCCACGATCCTTTGAGCTTGTATCCGTCGAGCGTGAATTTGAGATCGCCCTTCTTCAGCGCCGCGTCGATGTCGTCGGTTTCCGGCGTCCACGTGCCGCGATCCCACAGCATCACGATGCCCGCGCCGTAGCCCTCCGGAATCACGCCTTCGAACTCGCCGTACTCGATCGGATGATCCTCGACGTGCATCGCGAGCCGCTTGATCGTTGGGTCGAGCGACGGCCCTTTCGGCACCGCCCACGACAGCAGTACGCCATCGTGTTCGAGCCGGAAGTCGTAGTGCAGATGCGAGGCGAGGTGCTTCTGGACGCAGAAGAAACGCGCCTTGCGTCCGGTCGGCGACTTGCGTGCCCTGTCGCCCGAGGGTTCTGGCGAGATCGTGAAGTCGCGTTTCTCGCGGTACTTGTCGAGTGGCATGTTAGTGGACCGTATCAACTGGAAGAGTACCCACCGCAACCAGCCTCGACCGCGATTTGACGGCCGCGACAACGGAGCGGCCGGTCCCGTTTCTCGACGTGCACGCCATTAACGTGCGCCCATCAACTGTTTCAGTGGCTTCACCAGCATAAACATAACGAGCGCGGTGGCGAGCAGCACAACCGCGTTGACGCTGAAGAGCGTGTTCAGCGGGACCGTACTGATGAAGCCTGCGGCCCAGCCAGCGAGCTTGTTGCCACCGGCGTTCGACAGGAACCACACACCCATCATCAGCCCGACGATGCGAACCGGCGCCGCTTTAGTGACCGCGCTCAAGCCAACGGGACTCAAGCACAGTTCGCCAAATTCGGAGAGCAGATAGAACGTAATCAGCCACCATGGACTGATGCGGACGCTGCCTTGTGCGATCGATCCTGCCGGTACCATGACGATGTAGGCGATGCCCATGAACAACAGACCGAGGGTCAGCTTCGCCGGTACTGATGGTTCACGCGGCCCGAGTCGAACCCACAGCCACGCGAAGATCGGTGCGAGCGTGATCACGAAGATCGGCGGCACCGATTGGAACCACGACGCGGGGAAGCTGACGCCGAGGAATTCGAGCTTGGTATACCGCTCCGCAAACAGGTTCATCGTCGACCCGGCCTGCTCGTATCCGCCCCAGAAGATGATCGCGACGATGAAGAAGATCACGATGGCGCCGATGCGTTTCCATTCGGTGACGTGGAACCCGAGGAGGCCGGCAGGCGGAGCGCCGTTGGGGAGCTTGGCTGTGGCCGTCGTGACCGCTCGCGGCGATGCCGCAAGTCGATCGAGTGCCGGTTGGAGTCGCCCGCGTCCGACCACATATTGGATCAGTCCGAGCGTCATGCCGACACCTGCGGCCGCGAACCCGACGTGCCAGTCGACGCGCTGTGCCAAATACCCGGCCACTAGCGGTCCGATGAACGCACCCAGGTTGATCCCCATGTAGAAGATCGAGAATCCGGCATCGCGCCGTGCGTCGCCAGACTCGTAGAGCGATCCGACGAGCGTGCTGACGTTCGGCTTCAGCAGACCAGTACCGACGACGATCAGCGCCAAGCCTGAATAGAAGAACGGCAATGCGCGGAACGCGAGCGTGAAGTGGCCAAGCGCGATGATCGTTCCGCCGACGAGCACGCTTCGATATTGTCCGAGCCATCGGTCGGCGACGAGCCCGCCGAGGATCGATGCGCCCCAGGCACTGCCGGTGTACGTGCCGTAGATCGACGCCGCATCGACATCGGCCATTCCCAACCCTCCGCCCGCGACGGGCGCCACCATATAGAGGATGAGGAACGCGCGCATGCCGTAATAGCTGAAACGCTCCCACATCTCGGTGAAGAAGAGCGTTGCGAGGCCCCAGGGATGGCCGAAGAAGCCAGCGTCGGTCATTGCCGCAAGGATAGCGTGGAGTCAGCCTATCGTGGGAATTGTTGAAGAGCCACGTGTGAAAAGCAGGATTTCCTCAACGCGGTACTGGTTTGTCGAGTACTTGCGTGAACTGACGATGACGGTACAGACCGGCCGCTCCGATGTCGCGCCGGCGAAACCGCTGCCGAGGCTGGTTGTGGGAGGCACACATTCAGTTGGCTCGGTCCAGTAGACTGAATTCACATGCGCGTCGTCCTCATCTCCACCTACGATCTCGGGCGCCAGCCGCTCGGTCTCGCATCGCCAGCGGTTTGGCTGCGCGACGCGGGTGTCGACGTCGAGTGCGTCGATGCCTCCAGGGACGAACTGCGGGACGATCAGATCGACACGGCCGATCTCGTCGCGTTCTACCTTCCGATGCACACCGCGACGAGGCTGGCCGCTCCGCTGATCGACCGCGTGCGCCGAAGCAAACCGGCCGTCCCGCTGGCGGCATATGGCCTCTACGCGCCGCTGAATCGTGTCTGGCTGCGCGATCGAGGCGTCGCGCACGTTCTCGGGCCGGAGGCCGAACGGGAACTCGTCGCCTTGGTCACCAATGAACCTCGAACGTCGAATCCCGAACGTCGAACGACTCGCGTTCCGGATCGCGCGGGATTGCCACCCCTTTCGCGCTACGCCGCTCTCCAGATGCCCGACGGCTCGCGCCGCATCGTCGGCAACACGGACACCACGAAGGGCTGCAAGCATGTGTGTCGCCATTGCCCGATCGTGCCGGTGTATCAGGGGCGATTCAGCGCCATACCCGTCGACATCGTCATGGAGGACATCAGGTCCCAGGTGATCGCGGGTGCTCAGCACCTCACGTTCGGCGATCCCGATTTCTTCAACGGGCCTACCCACGCGCGTCGCATCGTGGAGCGACTTGCCCGCGAATGGCCATCGACGACGTACGACGTGACGATCAAGATCGAGCATCTGCTGAAGCACGCCGCGCTCCTTCCCGTGCTGCACGAGACCGGGTGTCTGTTCATCACCAGCGCTGTCGAATCGATCGATGACGAGGTGCTGGCAAAGCTGCAGAAGGGGCACACGCGCGCGGACTTTGTTGACGCCGTCGGCCTGTGCCGATCGGCTGGCGTCGCGCTGGCGCCGACCTTCATCGCGTTCACGCCATGGACGACGGTCGAGGGCTACGTCGAGTTATTGAACGAGATCGTGTCCCTCGACCTGGTGGAGGCCGTCGCCCCCATCCAGCTCGCAATTCGTTTGTTAGTGACGGCGGAATCGAAGTTGCTCGAGCTGCCCGAGATTACGGCGCTGGTCGGTCGGTTCGACCCGCATTCGCTGTCGTGGCCATGGCAGCATCCGGATGCGCGTGTCGATCGTCTTCAACAGGCCGTGATGAGCGTCGTCGCATCCGGCGCGCGCCGGCCACGCGCAGATGTCTTCGCGCAGATCGCCGCCGCGGCGGGTGCGCGGGGGCAGGCCGGGGGGAAGCCTGGGGGAGGCCCGGGGCAGGGCGGGGGCAGGCCCGGGGCAGGCCCGGGGCAGACCCCGCCACACATGACTGAAGCCTGGTACTGCTGCGCGGAACCGGGTCCCGATCAGGGCGACCTGGTGTGAAACGCGTTCTGCTGCTGGCGACGACGACCGGCTATCAAATTCGATCGTTTGGCGATGCCGCAGAGAAGTTGGGCATCAAGCTGGTGTTCGCGAGCGACCGCTGCGATCAGCTCGACGATCCCTGGTGGGACCAGGCCATTCCGGTGCGGTTTCACGACCTCGCGAGCTCTGTGGATGCCGTGCTCGCGAGCCACTCGGAGGCGCCAATCGACGGCGTGATCGCGGTAGGCGATCGGCCGGTGACGCTGGCCGCCCGACTCGCGCGAGCGCTCGGTCTGCCCGGCAATTCGCCGGATGCGGCCGCCGCGAGTCGCAACAAACTCACCAGCCGGACGATCTTCAAGGCCGAGGGGCTTCTCACGCCGTCGACGTTCGAGGCCGTACCGATCGAGTCCGATCCGTCGATCATTGCGCGGGAACGCGACTATCCACTCGTCATCAAGCCGCTGGCGCTTTCTGCCAGCCGCGGCGTCATGCGAGTCGACGATCCGGTTGACTTTGTGCCCGCGTTCACTCGACTCCGGAACGTGCTGCATTCCATCGATGTGCGAAGCGAGCGCGACAAGGCGCACGACTTCGTGATGATCGAGTCGTTCGTCCCCGGGCGCGAATACGCCATCGAGGGTGTCCTGACGCGGGGCTCGTTGCAGGTGTTCGCGATCTTCGACAAGCCCGATCCGCTCGATGGCCCCTTCTTCGAGGAGACCATTTACGTCACGCCGTCGCGAGCGCCTCAACGCGTCCAACAGGCCATGACTCGCGAGATCGCGAGGGGCGCCCGCGCTCTCGGTCTGACGCACGGGCCCGTACACGCCGAGTGCCGCGTGGATGGCGATGCGGTGTTCGTCTTGGAAGTGGCGCCGCGTCCTATTGGAGGACTGTGTTCGCGAGCCGTCCGTCTCGAGGGCGCAGACGGTGTGGTCTCGCTCGAAGAGGTACTCCTCCGCCACACAATTGGCGAGGATGTGTCGCGCTATCGATCGGCGCGAGCTTCGTCGGGTGTGATGATGATTCCGATTCCCGCCCCAGGCGTGTTTCGCGGTGTCTCCGGCATCGAGGAGGGGCGCGCCACTCCTGGCATCGACGACATCCGCATCACCGCCAAAGTCGAGGAGACGCTCGTGCCGCTGCCGGAAGGACGCAGCTATCTGGGATTCATCTTCGCGAGTGGAACGGATGCTGCCGCCGTGGAGCGCGCGTTACGCGAGGCGCATGCGCGCTTGTCGTTCTCGATCGATCGCGCACTCACGGTGACTCAGGGGATCACCTGATGCGCGACTACGGTACTCTCACCTGAATGTATTACTTGCTTTGTTGCGGCACGTAGCCGGGTGGCAGTGCGGCGCTCTCACCGAAGAAAAAATCTTCCATGTGTTTGGCAACGAGTTCCTGCGCTTCCTTCTGCCACGGCATCAAGCGGTACTCGTTCAAGATCATCTTCTGCCGTTCTTCCCAAAGCTTCCATGCTTGCGCCGACACGTTCTCGAAGATCCGTTGTCCGAGTTCGCCTGGCCACGGCGGTGCATCGAGACCGGGCAGATCTTTCTGAAACTTCACACACCGCACCATGCGGCCGCTGGTGTTACCGACAGGTTGTGCGGGGAGTGAAGGTGCGCAATCGTCCATATGCGCGATGTTACCTTACCTGCGAGAAGCGGACGGCACGCGCACCATTTACACAACCGCTGACCTCGTTTGTCAGATTCCACATCACTCGCTTCGCAAGACCACAGAATCGTCGTTGCTCTCCTGCCCCCGATTAATCGCCTTTCTTGCAGCTGAGCTAGATACACAAGCGCTGGCACACGCCTTGAACTCGTCGCCACGAACATCCGGGCCCTGCTCGGACATTGGTGGGGCCGGGCGAGGGTCTAGATCAGGGAGGGGGTACTGTGGACGGAGCGCGCAAAGAACGTCGCGGATTTGCTTCGATGAGTCGCGAGAAGCAACGCGAGATCGCTAGTAAAGGTGGTCGCGCCGCCCACGAAAAGGGCACGGCACACGAGTGGACGCCCGACGAGGCACGCGCAGCGGGTCGGAAGGGTGGACAGAGTAGCCGTGGCGGACGTGGGCGCTTAGTTCCTGTGGGTGCAACCGAAGGCGAGCAGAAGACCATGCCGGTCGCCGGCAGGATTCCTGGCCGCATGGACTAGTCGGTTGGCCCGCGTGGCCAGAACTTTGGCCGTCGCGTTCTGCGGCGGCCAGATCCTCATGCCCGCGTGACTTCGACGCGGGCATCATTGAAGCACGCACCGCCTCCGAGATCCGTCAGGGTGTCGGGGGCGAGCGCGTTAGCGGTATAGCCATTGGCCGTATGCTTGCGCCAAAGTCCTTTGGGCAGGCTCACGGTGCCCGCTCGAATCCATCCACCAACCTGCAGCCCGCATCGCACTTCACCGCGCTCGTTGAACACGCGCACATCATCGCCGTCGGCGAGGCCGCGCGCCGCCGCGTCGTCGGGGTTCATCAACAATCGGATGGCCGGACGCGGTAGTTCCGAGAGCGTGGATGACACCGTGCGCTCGCTGGCCGGCGAGATCAACGTCAGGGGGAACTCTGCGCTCGCGGGATCGGGCTGATATCCGTAGAGGCCCGCAGGGGACTGCGCATCGAGATGTGATGGAAACAGATCGACTTTGCCGTGCGGGGTGCGCGGCATGACATCGACGAATTGAATCGGCCGGCCTTCGGCGACCGGCGTGGCGTAGCCGCACTCACGCAGCTCGTCGCCAATCGCGCCGGGCATCTTGGAGAGGACGTCGAGCATCTCTTCGAGCTCGCCGCTGGGATCGCCCGCCTCGGCCAGATCGACCTGACGCAGCAGATCGCCAAACACGTCGGCGTTCGATCGCGATTCACCAATCGCTTCGATCACGGGTTTTCCCAGGCGCAGGCCGATGGGCCCGTACGCGCGCGCGATATCGTAGCCCTCGAGGAAGGTGGTCGCCGGCAAGAGCACGTCTGCGTAATGCGCGGTATCGGTCATCACCTGATCGAACACGACCGTGAACAGATCTTCACGCTCGAGGCCCTTCAGGATACGGCGCTGATCCGGCGACGTGACCGCTGCGTTCGAGTTGTAGACGAACAGTACGTTGACAGGCGGATCGGCGAGCTCCGTCAACGCGCGTCCGAGCTGGTTCATGTTGATGAGACGGGTGCGCGGTTCCTCGGCGCCGATCCAAGTGCGTTCGATTCCCCATGCCGCTGTGTTGCTCATCGAGTAGCCGCCGCCGCGAATCCCGAACTTGCCGGCGACGGCGGGCAGCGCGAGGATTGCCAGGCTCGAGTTGCCGCCGTTGCGATTGCGTTCCTGCCCCCAGCCGCAGCGGATGACGGCGGGACTCGAATCGGCATACAGCGCCGCCACCGTTGCGAGGTCGTCTGAGCGGATGCCCGCTTCCTCCGCGGCCCGCTCGAAGGTCCAGGCCTGCGCCTTCTCGCGAAGCCGTTCGCCGTTGAGCGTGTGTGCGGCCAGGAAGGCGGCGTCGGCCTTGCCACTCTCGAACAAATAGCGATGAATCGACAGCGCCACGGGCAGATCCGTGCCTGGGCGAACCGCGAGGTGCACATCGGCCTGTTTGGCCAACGCGGTCTTGCGTGGATCGATCACCACGAGCGTCGCGCCGTTCCGTTGTGCCTCGCGAATGTAGGGAACGAGGTGAATGCCCGACGCTGTGGGATTGGCGCCCCACACCACAATCAACCGCGCATCGGGATAGTCTTGATAGGTCACCGACGGCATCTTGCCGTAGAGCGCTTCGTTGGCTGCGCCGGTGGGCGCCGCGCATACGGTTCTCGCCAGCCTCGATGCGCCAAGGCGTCTGAAGAGCGTCGCGTCGCTCGTGTCCTGCGTGAGCAAGCCGTTCGAGCCGCCGTACGAATAGGGCAGAATCGACTCGCCGCCCCAGCGCTCGCGCGCCTCGATCAATCGCGTCGCGATGAGCGAGAGCGCTTCGTCCCACGACGTGCGGTGAAAACTGGCGAAGCCTTTCGGTCCTTTGCGGATTGCGGGGTGGAGCAGCCGATCGCTCCCGTAGACGCGCTCGCCAAAGCGCCGCACCTTCGCACAGATGTAGCCGTTGGTGACCGGGTTGAGCGACGACCCGTCGATGCTGGTGATGCGGCCGTCCTGCAACGTGACGTCGAGGGTGCATGAGTCGGGGCAGTCGAGCGGACACACGGTCTCGACCATGTGGGAGGAGAGCAGAGGAAGGCCGGTACTCACGGTGATAGTGTAAACCTGCAGGAATCAGGATTCAGGAATCACCCCTCGACGTTGCTCGGGGTGCCCTGAGCGCAGTCGAAGGGGCAGGAATCAGGGCTGGGCTAGGAATCAGGTCGTTCATGCCACGGGTTGTCATCATCGGCGGCGGTTTTGGCGGGCTCTTCGCTGCAAGGCGGCTGCGGCGTGAGGACGTGCAGGTGACCCTCATCGACCGCAAGAACCATCACGTCTTCCAACCGCTGCTGTATCAGGTGGCCACGGCGACGCTCTCGCCAGGCGATATCGCGGCGCCAATCAGATGGATCCTGCGGCGCGTACGCAACGTGCATGTGCTGATGGCGGAGGCGCGTCGAATCGATGTCAACGCGCGGCGCGTGGAGTTGGCGGACGGCGCCGCCCTCGACTACGACTACCTCATCGTTGCGAGCGGATCGCGTCACGCCTATTTCGGTCATGGCGAGTGGGAAGCGGACGCCCCGGGGCTGAAGACGCTGGAGGATGCGATTGCGATCCGGCGCCGCATCCTGCTTGCCTTCGAGCGTGCCGAGCGCGAAACCGATCCCGCGCGTCAACGCGAGCTGCTGACGTTTGCGCTCGTCGGCGGCGGTCCCACTGGCGTCGAGCTCGCCGGCACCCTGGCCGAGATCGCCAGGCAGACGTTGCGCGACGACTTTCGATCGATCGACACGTCGCGTGCGCGCATTGTGTTGATCGAAGGCGGTCCGTCGATCCTGGCCACGTTTCCAGAGTCGCTCCGTTTGGCCGCCAAACGATCGCTCGAGAAGCTTGGCGTCGAAGTCCGTGAGCACACCGTGGTGAC
>Ga0075424_100007321_pt1 | contig 10694 bp, 9 predicted proteins | sample SoiMethybrSBSTD3_FD_75301 | JGI IMG/M metagenome (GOLD analysis project Ga0075424, IMG submission 75301) | Bulk soil microbial communities from a Populus tree surrounding site in Tennessee, USA - Soil MetaG P. TD hybrid SBSTD3 | ecosystem: Environmental > Terrestrial > Soil > Tree plantation...
CGACGACGCCCTCGCGCGTCGCCGACAGCGGCGCGATCGACGTCGGCGGGACGACGCTCGACGACATCTTCGCGGCCCCGCCGCAGTTCGCCTCCGGCACGGCGGTCGCCCAGCACGCGTACGCGGAGACCAGGTGGACCGGGTTCACCAGCTTCGCCAGCGGCTTCGGCGGCCGGGTCAACGTGTCGGCGCCCTCCGACAACGTGGTGGCGCTGAACCACCACCCGGGCGGCTCCTTCGACGCCGTCGACGTCGTGCTCAGCGGCGGCACCTCGGCCTCCGCGCCCGAGGTGGCGGCGGCCGCCGCCGTCGTCCAGCAGGTGGCGCGGGTGACCGGCCACCCGTTCGCCTCGCCGGGCGAGGTCCGCAGCTTCCTCGTGGCCACCGGCGACGCCGTGCCGCAGGTGCCGCAGGCCGACACGACGCTCGCCGTCGGGCCGCAGATCAACCTCGCACGCGGGGTGGAGCGGCTGCTCCGGCAGGCCAGCATCACCGTCGCCCCGCTCGCCCCGAGGGTCGGCATCGCCCAGCGCCGCGGCGTCGGCCTGCTCGACGGCGCGTTCCAGACCGACACCGACCCCGCGAACATCGACCTCCAGGGCCCCGACGGGACCGACCGAAACCAGCTCGCGTGGATCACCATCGCGCCGGACTGGGAGGGCCTGGTCGACGGCGCGACGTTCAGCCTCACCGTGACCGGCCAGACCACCCCGGTGCTGGCCACGACCCGCTGGGCGCGGCTCCTGCCGGCGCAGATCCTGGCCGCGGCCGGCCTGCCGCTGGTCTCGACCAGCCCGCGCACCGTGCCGCTCACGTATCGGGCGAGCTCGGGCGGGAGCACGATCACCAGCGCCCTCTCGCTCACGTTCGGCCCCGCCGACGCGGCCGTGCAGGGTGCCCTCGCCCCGCGCGTTCCGGCGACGGTGACCGGCGCGCAGATCGCCGTCACGTACGACCTGACGGGCGTGGCGGGCGTCTCGTCGCCCACCCTCGTCGTCTCCCAGCCGGGCCGCGTCGACCCGGCGACGGGCAACATCTTCCGCCCCGCGTTCACCCTGCCGCTCACGGCCACCAGCGCGACGGTCCAGGTCCCTGTCAGCGCTCTGCCGGGCGGCGGGATCTACGGCATCGGCATCCAGCTCAACGGGACGCCGGCGTACAGCGACTTCGCGTTCACCCGCGTCACGCCGTCCGGGACGAGCCGGCCGGCGGCGCCGCTGCTGTCCAGCGGCGGTTCGACGCCGGGCCACTTCCTGGAGATCCCGTTCGGCGGCAGCTTCCAGGTGCGGTGGGACGTGTCCGGCGTCGCCGGGGCGACCGGCGCGAGGATCGAGGTCAGCGCTCCGGGACCGACCATCTTCAACAACGAGAACCCGTTCAACAACCCCAACGGCACCGGGCGCGATGCCAACGGGTCCGACGCCGGGTCGGTGTCCGTGACGTCGGTGTCCGGCGTCACGGGAACCGCGACGCTGAGCGCCGCGGGCGCCGGGCTGACGCCCACGCTGAACCAGGTGGTCCGCGTCGTGGCCACCCGCTCGGGCGCGCAGGTCGGCGAGGCCGGCGACGTGAGCACGATCGTCAGGGACGGCGTGCGGCCGGCTGACGGCGGCTTCGTGAACCAGGGCTTCGGGGCCGCGGCGGGCGGCGCCACCGGCTTCATCACGTCCGCGCAGCGGACCGCGTCCGGCGACGTCCTCTCGTCGGTCGAGACGTTCGATCAGACGAGCAACGCCATCACCGCGACGGCCGGCTCGCTGACCAACCAGGTCTTCGCGACCACCGGGTGGGGCGTCTGGGGCCGCGACGTCGGCCTGGTCGGGACCAAGGACCTGACCGCAGCCAACCCCTCCACGTTCAACGTGATGAACCCCGTCTCCAGCGGCACGCTGGGGGCGGCCTGGACGCCGCCCAACGCGGGCGGGCCGGGCGTCTCCTACGCGGCGACCAACCAGGTCGACGCCAACGGCGCGTTCCTCTTCTTCGACGTGCCGAACAACCGGTGGCCGGTCTACACGTCGAACATCACGGCCAACACGTTCTCGCCGCTCCGCGACACGTCGGCGGCCCTCGCCGGCCTCGGCTTCCCGATCGCGGGCGGGTTCGACGAGAACACCACGACCAGGACGGGCGTCGCGCCGTTCGAGGACGTGACGAGGGGCTGCGGCAATCCCGACACCATCCTGACCACCGACCTGGCCAGCGGGACCAGCAGCTCGTTCACGGGCGTGGGCCCGGGCATGCCGTTCAACGTCGCGGTCGACTCGGCGACGAACCGGGCGGCCGTCGTGGACTTCTGCAGCCCGAGCGTGGTCATCTACGACCTCGCCGCGCGGACGGGGACGGTGGCGAACCTGGCTGGCGCGCCGGCCGTGTACGCCGCGGCCGACACCCAGCACGGGCTCTTCCTCCTCGAGCAGTTCGTCGGCGGGGACGTCCCCGCCAACAACAACGCGATGAGCCAGCTCGTCGTCATGGACGAGCAGGGCCACGTCGTGTCGACCCAGGGCAAGCTCAACATCCTGGGCGTGTTTCTCGCTGGCGGCGTCCACAACCTCCAGGTCGATCCGGGCCGCCGGATCGTCTACGGATTCGGCCCCGGGGCGCAGCAGCTGCAGCCGCTGGGCTACTGAAAAGCACTCCTGGTTCGGGGGGCGGCGCTCAGCCGTCCCCCGGCCAGCCCTCCCGCGCCGCCCGCCAGACCAGCTGGGTCCGGGTGCTCACCCCCCAGCGCGACATCAGCGTCCGGATCCGGCGCTGCACGGTGCGGTCGCTGCAGCCGAGCTGGCGGGCCATGCCCTGGTCCGTCAGGCCGGCGAGCACCAGCGAGAGGAGGCGCGAGTCCTCCGCGGACAGCGGCCCGCCGGGCGCGCCGCGCGGCAAGAGCAGCGGCACCGCGCGCGACCACAGCAGGTCGAACAGCGCGAGGAGCGCGTCGAGGAGGGCTGACGGGCGCACGAGGGCCGCGCCGCCCAACGAGCTGGACGGCGTGGCGGGCAGCGAGACGACCGCGGCCAGCCGGTCGGCGACCATCAGCGTGACGGGGACGTCGCCCGTCCACCGTGCCTCCAGGGCATCCGGGGTCGAGCCCGACAGCCGCGCCCGGATCCGGCTGCCCTCCAGGGCGTCCCGGTCGTAGATGACGCGGCGGCGCACGCTCCGGTCGCGCGGCTCCAGCGCCGTGGGGTCGTCGGGCCCCGGCCACCCCGCGCCGCCGGGCGAGAGGAAGAGCAGCTCCTCGGTCGCGGCGCCCGCCAGCTCCGCGAGGTGCCGGCTGACCGCGCTCGGCCCCACGGCGACCTCGACCGGGGCGGCCGGCCGCGTGCCCGGCAGCGGCTGCCGGAACCGGTCGGCGAGGCCGGCCGCCTCGGCGTGCGCCCGGTCGAGCTCCTCCCTGCGGCGCAGGATCAGCCGGTCGATCGCGAGGTCGGGCGGCTCCGGCACCAGGTCGCCGCCGGGGCCGGTCCGGCTGAGCAGGCCCCTGGCCTCCAGCGAGCCCAGCAGCGCCCCGGCCCGCGCGGGGGTGAGGTCGAGCGTCCGGCAGACGTCCGCGAGATCGAACGTCGGGTTGAACAGCAGCCATCGGTAGAGGCGCTCCTCGTCCTCGTCGATCCCGACCGCCGCCAGCGCAGAGCGCTCTCGGACCCCGTCTCCAGGCTGCATCGTTCCCAGTTCCCGTCCAGCCGCCAGGTGTCGCAATGTTACCGGATGTGAGAGCGCTCCCATCGCGGCCCGCGGTACCACGTCGTATCGTCAATTCCCTGAACGTTTACGATCTCCTGTCCGTGGGGGGTCGGACGGTGCTCCGTGTCGCCCTGCTGACGTATCGGGGGAATCCCCGGTCCGGCGGGCAGGGCGTCTACGTGCGCCATCTCAGCCGTGCGCTCGTCCGCCTCGGCCACCAGGTCGAGGTGCTCAGCGGGCCGCCGTATCCCGAGCTGGAGCCGGGCGTCGCGCTCACGCAGCTGCCCAGCCTCGACCTCTACCGGCCGGAGGCGCCCTTCCGGCCGGCCCGGTCGCCCCACGGCGCCGTCGACCTCCTCGAGCTGGGCACGATGTGCGTCGGCGGCTTCCCGGAGCCGCTGACGTTCAGCCTGCGCGCCTGGGCCGAGCTGCGCCGGCGCCGCGCGGAGTTCGACGTCGTGCACGACAACCAGTGCCTGGCCTACGGCCTGCTCGGGATCAGGCGCTCCGGGCTGCCCGTCGTGGCCACGATCCACCACCCGGTCCAGGTCGACCGCCGGATCGAGCTGGCGCAGGCGACCGGGGGACGCCGCCTGTCGCTGCGGCGCTGGTACGGCTTCACCCGGATGCAGGCCCGCGTCGCGCGCCGGCTGCCCCTGCTGACGGTCTCCGTGGCGGCGCGGGACGAGATCGCGCGCGAGATGCGCGTGCCGGCCGATCGCATCGCGGTGGTGCCCAACGGGGTGGACGCCGACCTGTTCCGGCCGCTGCCCGACCGCGCGCGGACCGCCGGCCGGATCGTGGCCACCGCCAGCGCCGACGTGCCGCTGAAGGGCCTGGACCCGCTCCTGCGCGCGTTCGCCATCCTCCGGACCCGGGTGCCGGCCGAGCTGGTCGTGGTCGGCCGGCCCCGGCCGGACGGCCCCATCCCGAAGCTGCTGGACGAGCTGCGGCTGAACGGATCGGTGCGCTTCGTCAGCGGCGTGGCCGACGCCGAGCTGGTGTCGCTCTACGCCGGGGCCGAGGCTGCGGTCGTCCCCTCCCTGTACGAGGGGTTCTCGCTGCCCGCCGTCGAGGCGATGGCCTGCGGCCTGCCGCTGGTCGCCACGACCGCCGGCGCCCTCCCCGAGGTGGTCGGCGACGCCGCGCTGCTGGTGCCGCCCGGCGACCACGGCGCGCTCGCCGACCAGCTGACGGTCCTGCTGGGCGACCCCGGCCTGCGCCGCGGCCTGGGCGAGCGCGGCCGGGCGCGGGTGCTGGAGCGGTTCACGTGGGAGGCGGCGGCGCGGGCCACCGCCGAGCGCTACCGGGAGGCCATGGGATGCTGACCGTCGACTTCGACCGGCTGGGCGTGCGCAGCGGGGCGCGGCTCCTGGACCTCGGCTCGGGGCCGGGGCGCCACGCGTTCGAGGCGATGCGGCGCGGCGCGGACGTCGTCTGCGCCGACCTGCTCCACGACGACCTGCGCCGCGCCATGGCCACGCTGACGGCGATGGCCGAGGCCGGCGAGGCGCCCGACGGCGCCGGGTTCGGCGCGGCCAGGGCCGACGCGCTGGCGCTGCCGTTCCCCGACGCCTCGTTCGACCACGTGATCGCGGCCGAGGTGCTGGAGCACATCCCCGCCGACGAGGCCGCCATGCGCGAGATCGCGCGCGTGCTGCGTCCTGGCGGCACCGCCGCCGTCAGCGTGCCCCGCTGGTTCCCCGAGCGCGTCTGCTGGGCGCTGTCCGACTGGTACCACGACCGGCCTGGCGGCCACGTCCGCATCTACCGCGGCCACGAGCTGCGGGAGCGGCTGGCCGGCGCCGGCCTCCGCGTCACGGGCGCCGACCACGTGCACGCCCTGCACGCGCCCTACTGGTGGCTGCGCTGCCTGGTCGGCCCGGACGACGACCGGTCGTGGCCGGTGCGGCAGTACCACCGCCTGCTGGTCTGGGACATCGTCCGCCGGCCCCGCGCCCTGCGCGTGGCGGAGCGCGCGCTCGACCCCGTCATCGGCAAGAGCCTGGTGATCTACTGTGCCACCTGAGGTCCGCGGCATCCTGACGGCGACCCAGGCCGTGGAGACGGCGCAGGCGATCGCCTCCGTGCAGCTCGGGGACGGCTGCATCCCGTGGGAGGACCGCCGGCACGCCGACCCGTGGAACCACGTCGAGGCGGCCATGGCGCTCGACGTGGCCGGCCTGCACGAGGCGGCCGCGCGCGCCTACCGGTGGCTGGCGCGCCAGCAGCGGGTGGACGGCTCGTGGGCCGCCGGCCACCAGGACGGGCTCGAGGAGCCGTTCACCGACGCCAACTTCTGCGCGTACGCGGCCACCGGCGTCTGGCACCACTTCCTGGCCAGCGGCGACTGCGACTTCCTGCGCGACGCCTGGCCGATGGTGGAGGCGGCGGTCGAGTGCGTGCTCACCCTCCAGGCCCCAGGGGGCGAGATCTGGTGGGCCCGGGACGCCTCGGGCCGGCCGTGGCCGGGCGCGCTGGTCACCTCGTGCAGCTCGATCTGCAAGAGCCTGGAGTGCGCGGCGGCCATCGCGACCGTCCTCGGCCGGTCGCGCCGCGCCTGGCGGCAGGCGAGGCGCGCCCTCCAGGCCGCGGTGCTGGCTGGCGGACCGGTCTTCGAGGACAAGGCGCGCTGGGCGATGGACTGGTACTACCCGGTGCTCGGCGGCGCCTGCCGCGGCGACGCGGCCGACGCCCGGCTCGCCGAGCGCTGGGACACGTTCGTCGTCCACGGCCTCGGCGTGCGCTGCGTGGCGGACCGGCCGTGGGTCACGGTCGCGGAATCCTGCGAGCTCGTGCTCGCGCTGGACGCGGTCGGCTGCCGCGCCGACGCCCGCCGCGTCTTCTCGTGGCTGGTGCCGCTGCGCTGCCCGGACGGCCACTACTGGACGGGCATCACGTTCCCGGAGTCGGAGCCGTGGCCGGAGGAGCGGCCGACCTGGACGTCAGCGGCCGTCCTGCTCGCGGCCGACGCCCTCGCCGGCGGGAGCCGGACGGCCGGCCTTTTCAAGCACGCGGAGCGAGCCCACAGCCGCCGATTCCTGGAACTGCCCGGAGGCGAGCGCGCGCCGGAAGACGTGGAACGGCGCCTGCCCCCCCTGCGACGGGCTGCTGAAGACGTCGTGGATGACGAGGAGGCCGCCAGCGCGTAGGAACGGCGACCAGCCCGCGTAGTCGGCCTGCGCGGCCTCCTCGGAGTGCCCGCCGTCGATGAACACGAGGCCCAGCGCCGTGCCCCAGTGGGTGGCGATCGTGGCCGAGTCGCCGACGACCGGGATGACGACCGACTCCAGCCCGGTGGCGGCCAGCGTGCGCCGGAACGCGGGCAGCGTGTCGATGCGGCCGTCCGTCCCCAGCAGCCGGGGGTCGAAGTACTCCTGGCCGGGCTGCTGCTCCTCGGAGCCCCGGTGGTGGTCGACCGAGAACAGGACGGTGCCGCACGCCCGCGCGGCCGCGCCCAGGTAGATGGCGGACTGGCCGCAGTACGAGCCGATCTCGAGCAGCGGGCCCAGCGGCGCCGCCCGCAGGCCGGCCTCGTGGAGGGCGATGCCCTCCGACTCGGGCATGAACCCGATCGCCAGCCGTGCCGCGCGCCGCAGGTGGTCGTCCATCACCGCGGCAGCGTGAGCAGGTCGTTGACGACGAGGTCGGCCGCCAGCGAGAGGCACAGCGCGACCAGGACGGCCGCCAGCGCGACGTCCGAGCCCAGGCGCAGCGCCGGCTCGTCGGAGAGCCCGTCCAGGCCCTTCCGCCCGGCGACCACGGCGAGGGCGCGCGCCGAGCCCAGGCCCGCCGTGCCCATCAGGGCGGCGGCGACCAGGCCGGACGCGGCGTGGAGCGGCGCGGCGATCGCGGCGTGGCCGGTCCGGCCCGCCAGCAGCGCGATCACCAGCGCGGCCATGAAGACGAGCTGCACGCGCGGGCGGCTCCCCTGCCAGGAGGGCGGCGGCGGCAGCGAGGTCGGGACCATGCGGGAGCGGTGCCGCCACGCCACGCCCTGCAGGCCCAGCGCCAGGGCGCAGAGCAGCTCGCTGAGGATGGCCACGACGATCAGGAGGAACGCCGCGCCCGGCGGGCCGGCGAACGGCTCCAGCACCAGGCCCTGCGCGATCACGCGCGCCGCCCGGCCGCGCCAGAGGACCAGCAGCGCCTCCGAGCCCGGCCGGGCCACGGGCGTGCGGTCCTCGTCGACCCGGCCGAGGTAGACGGCGCGGCTGCCCTCGGTGGCCAGCGTCAGGGCGTGGATGCCCAGCGGGTATGGCCGGTCGCTGAGCACGGTGCCCGGCACGAAGAGGCGGCAGTCCGGCGCGGGGACGCCCCGGATGCCGCACGCCTGCGCCTGCTGGTAGGCGCGGAGCGACGGCGCGTTGAGCGCGTGGCCGAGCAGGGCGGCGCTGCCGATCAGCCCCGCGCCGACGGCCACCAGCAGGACGCCGTAGCGCACGCCTGGCTGGCCGAGCATCCAGGCGAGCTGACCGACGCCGGGCGGCCTCAGCGCCGCTCGCAGAACCTTCCCTCCGGGCGCATGACGAACTGATTGTCCGCCATTCCGGTGAAGGATCAGGTCAGCGGCAGGTCAGACCAGGCTGGAGCAGACCCACTGGCCCGGACCCGACCGCTGGTAGAGCCAGGCCGCGGCCTTGGCGTTGGCCGTCGGGTCGAACGGCGACGAGGCGTGGTACGGGGAGCCCGCCCACGTCGAGGGCAGGAACTGGAACAGGCCGGAGGCGCCGCTGGACCTGTTGACCGCGTACGGGTTGTAGTTCGACTCGCACTTGGCCACGCGCAGCGCCCAGGTCTGTGCCGCCGCCCCCAATGGCGCGAAGGCGTCGAGGATGATCTGCTGGATCTGGCCGACGCTGCCGGGGTCGAGGCTCAGCGGCGTCTGGCTGGGCGCCGGCGACTGGAGCCGCGCGGCCACGACCTGGGCGACCAGCTTCCCGAACTGGGCCTGCAGCTGCTTCTGGAGCTGCGTGGTGCGGTCGCGGTCGGCCTGCAGCTGGGTCTTCTGCTCGTTCATGCGCGCCAGGTCCTTGTCGAGCTGGCGCTTGGTGGCCGACGCCCGGTCGCCCGCCGAGGTCAGGTCGGAGATCCGGGTCACGGCCTCGGTCAGCGACGCCGACTCGAAGAGCATCCCGAACAGCGAGTCGGGCTGGGCGTACAGTGCCCGCGCCAGCATCCTGACCTGGGCCCGCTCGCGGTCGATGCGCTGCTGGGTGTTGGTCAGCGACTGCTCCAGCGTCGCCATCTGCAGATTGAGCTGCGTGATCTGAGCTGATGCGTTCGCGAGCTGCTGCTTGACGTCCTGCTCTTGATTGCTGAGATCGTCGGCGTACACGGGCTGCACCACAGCCGCGACGACGACGACGAGCAGTACCACCAGTCGGCGCATATACGTCTACCCCCCTGGCGGCCTGCGAAACGCCCGAGCGCGCGGCCGCCGGAACGGCCGACACGATAGCACCTTTGCCTCCCCTTTTTCTCTCTTCTTTCCCTCCCCTCGTGGGGGAGGGCAGGGTGGGGGCACGCTCAGACGACGTCTACCGCTTCGTCACCTCTTTCCCTGAATCGGACCCCCACCCCGACCCTCCCCCCACCGGGGGGAGGGAGTCCTTGCTCGCCTGGCGGTTGCGGCAGGCCGGCGCGACCCGCAGCAGCAGGTCGGCCAGGGTCTCGTACTCCTCGGCCGAGTAGCGGTCGACGAACTGCCGGCGCAGCGCGGCGGTGAACGTGGGCTCGGCCCTGGCGAGCAGCTCCCGGCCGGCTCCGGTGATGGCGGCGTGCACGGCACGGCCGTCGTCGCCGCACGGCCTGCGCTCGATCAGGCCGTCGGCCACCAGCCGGTCGACGAGCCGCGAGACCCCGCTCGGGCTGAGCAGCACGGTGTCGGCGAGGTCCGACATGCGCAGGTGCCCGCCGCCGATGACGAGCTGCTGCAGGACGGTGTGCTCGGCGAGGGAGATGCGGTGGGCGGACTCCAGCTCGGCGTCCAGCCGGCGGGTCAGGTCCGTGTGCGCGTTGAGGAAGTTGAACCAGCAGCGGAGGTCCGCCTCGGGCAGCGGCGCCACTTCTTCGCGCTTCTCGTCGGTGCTTCCGGTCGAGGTCGTGCCTCCTCCACCGCGAGATTACCCACCGCCGGTCAGTCGGTCCAGCCCGGACGGGAGTAGGCGGCGGCGTAGGCGGGGGTGGAGACGCCGCCGGCCAGCTGGTCGTCCGGCACGGGCGCCAGCGCAGAGGACCGCAGCGGCACCACGCCGGCCCAGACCGGCAGGTCCATGTCGGCGTCCTCGTCCTTCGGGCCGCCGGCGCGGACCTTGGCCGACGCCTCGGCCAGCGAGAGGCGGAGGATGGTGGTCGCGTTGAGCTCCTTGTCGTTCGGGTGCCGGGCGTCCGCCCACCGGCCGCGGCACACGTGCTCCGTCAGCGCCCTGGACGCCGCCATCTTCTCCGCCGGGTCGGTCACGAGCTCGGTGCGGCCGATCACGACGACCGAGCGATAGTTCATCGAGTGGTCGAACACGGCGCGCGCGAGCACCAGGCCGTCGAGCAGGGTCACCGTCAGGCAGACGTCGGTCGGCCCGGCGGCGGTGCGGAGCATGCGCGAGGCCGGCGACCCGTGGACGTAGACGACGTCGCCGTCCCTTGCGTACATCGTCGGGATGACGAACGGCGTGCCGTCGACCACGAAGCCGAGGTGGCAGATCAGGCCCTCGTCGAGGATGGCCCTGACCGTCTCCCGGTCGTAGCGGCCGCGATCGGCGCGGCGGCGGACCTTCGTGCGCGCGGAGGGTGGCGCGTCCGTCGCGACCGTCGTCTCGCCGTGCTCCTCGGTCATTGGGCTCCTTTGTACTGATACAAATTCTGGCCTGGTGCGCCAACTGTACCAGCTCCAGCCGGCACAGGACGGTGCGTTCTGCTACAACGAGCGCAGCGTGATGGTGCTGGACCTCATCGGCGGGACGCGAGCGGGCGAGATCAGCGCGAGCGTGGAGGCGGCGATCCGCGCCGGC
>Ga0075424_100007322_pt1 | contig 10693 bp, 8 predicted proteins | sample SoiMethybrSBSTD3_FD_75301 | JGI IMG/M metagenome (GOLD analysis project Ga0075424, IMG submission 75301) | Bulk soil microbial communities from a Populus tree surrounding site in Tennessee, USA - Soil MetaG P. TD hybrid SBSTD3 | ecosystem: Environmental > Terrestrial > Soil > Tree plantation...
CAGGCCATGCGGATAGCCCGCCCCGTTGTAGTGCTCGTGGTGATGGAGCACCACCGGGACCGAATCGCGCAGCGAGGAGGCCTCCTCGAGGATCACCTGCCCGATGCGCGGGTGCTCCCCGATCGCCTGCCAGTCGTGGTCGGTGAGCTTGCTCGGCTTGTCGAGGATCTCGCTCGGCACTGCCAGCTTGCCCAGGTCGTGCAGCAGGCTGGCGATGCGGATTCGCTCGATCTCGTCCTTCGGCAGCCCCAGCTCGAGCGCCATCCCGGTCGCCAGCGAGGCGATCATGTCCGAGGGCTGCCCACGGTGGTGCGGCTGCGGAGCCAGGACCGATGCCAGCGCTTCAGCGGCGGTGTCGCTCGCCCAGCGCCCGATGTCGGTGGCCGCCTCCCGTCGCTCGGCGGAGATCGGCGCGCGGCGGACCTGCGCGTCCTCGTCGACGGCCCGATAGCGGTAGGTGCGGTTGCGCCCCAGGGACTTGGCGGCGTACATCGCCGCATCGGCCTGATCGACCAGGCGGTCAGCCTGGAGCTGCGAGCCGAGGTCGCCGGCCACGCCGATGCTGATGGTCACCTGCAGGGGCGCAAGGGGTGGGATGACGAGCGGTTGCTCCATGACAAGGCCGCGCAGGTGCTCAGCAAGAACGGCCGCCTCATCGGGCGTCGTCTCGGGCAGGATCAGCATGAACTCCTCACCGCCATAGCGGCCGAAGAAGTCGCTGGCCCGGATGTTGTCGCTGATCAGGTCGGCGATCTGGCGGAGCACGCCGTCGCCGGTGTGATGGCCGTACGTGTCATTGATCGGCTTGAAGCGGTCGATATCGATGAAGGCGACCGAGAGCCATTTGTGGTGTCGCGCGGCTCGCTCGACCTCTGCCGTGAGGGCCCCGAGCAGGGCCTCGCGGTTGGCGACTCCGGTCAGCCGATCATGCGCAGCACGGGCCTCGACCTGTACGAACGCGCCACTTACCGCGTTGAAGGCGCGCGCCAGGCGCCGCTCAACCATGGTGCCAGCGACCCGCAGGCGTAGAGGACGCTCGGCTTCGAGCGTTGCCTCGAGGGCCTGGGCCACGCGACGGAGTCGCCAGGCGACGTAGCTCCAGCCGGCGAGCGCGGTAACCGTCACGCCCGCGGCGATCGCCAGGATGACGAGCGCGGCGACGACGAAGGTCTCGTGTGCGCCCGCGTCACGGATGAGCGGGGCGGCGACCATCGCGAGGAGGACAACGGCCAGCGGAGCCAGAAACCCGAGCGCCCTGGCGAGTCGAAGCATCTCCCGTCCGTGCTGAGGGTTGCCGATGAGTCCGCGTCGAGCATGGGTCCGCGCCGGCGCGCCAGCCATGACCTGTTCGTCACCCCGGTGCGCGGCCGCGCCGGCGGCTTCGTCAGGCTCTGGCCGGGAGTGCGGTCTGATGCAGTACTGCGGGGGGACCGTGGTCGGGGGTTCGAGCGCGACGGGCGGCGTCCGCTGAGCCACGTGCGGCGCGGGCGGCTCCGTTATCATCGCCAGGTGCTCCGCAGCCCAATCGCGCACTGACCTCGGTGCGCCGGACCGCCCCGCCGAAGCCTCGTCCCAAGGTGGGACTGCACCTCGCGGAGCTCCCCATCTACCAGCCCCACGGCCCCCGTGAAGAGTGTGGCGTGGTCGGCGCCTTCGGGCCCGGGCTGCCGGTCGCCCACCTCGTTGCGCTCGGCCTTCACGCACTCCAGCATCGGGGCCAGGAATCGGCGGGGATCGCGGTCTCGGACGGGTCGCGGCTGACCCTGCACAAGCGGCTCGGTCTGGTCGGCCAGGTCTTCGATCCCGAGACGCTGGCTCGCCTCGAGGGCGACCAGGACGGGGCCGTTGACCGGCGATCCCGCCTCGCCATCGGCCACACTCGCTACAGCACCACCGGCTCGAACAGCCTCCCGAACGTGCAACCGGTCTACGCGGAGAGCGAGCTCGGCGAGCTGATGCTCGGGCATAACGGCAACCTGACCAACGCCCCGTGGCTGCGCGACGCCCTTACCGAGCAAGGGGTCGAATTCGTCACCGCCAGCGACACCGAGGTCCTCGCCAAGCTGATTGCCCACGCCCCCGGGCGGAGCTGGTCGCAGCGGGTCGAGCAGGCCTTCCACCGCGCGTCAGGCGCCTACACGTTCACGATGCTCACCCGCGAGGCCCTGGTCGCGGCTCGAGATCCGGTTGGCTTTCGTCCCCTCGCCCTCGGTCGGCTGACTGATGACGATGGCCGCCCGGCCGGCTGGGCGGTTGCCTCGGAGAGCGTCGGGCTCGACGCGATGGGCGCCACCTTCGTCCGCGACGTCGAGGCCGGAGAGGTGCTGACCATCGACGATGAGGGGGTCCATGCCGCGCGCCCCGGTCCGAGCGCCGAGGCGAGCGATGCGCGCGAGCGCCTCTGCGTCTTCGAGTTCGTCTACCTGGCACGCCCCGACAGCGTCATCGGCGGTCGGCTCCTCTACGAGGCGCGGCTGCGGATGGGCCGGCAGCTTGCGATCGAGCAGCCCGCCGACGCCGACCTCGTGATCCCCGTGCCCGATTCCGCGGTCCCCGCCGCCATCGGCTACGCGGAGGAGTCCGGCCTTCCCTTCCGCGAGGGGCTGATCAAGAACCGCTACGTTGGCCGCACCTTCATCCAGCCGGGGCAGGGGACGCGCGAGGCGTCGGTCCGCCTCAAGTTCAACCCGCTGCCCGAGGTCCTTGCCGGGAAGCGGATCGTCGTCGTCGACGACTCGATCGTGCGCGGCACGACGACCGGCCCGATCGTCGCCATGCTGCGGCGCGCGGGCGCGCGGGAGGTGCACGTCCGGATCCACTCGCCGCAGATGCGCTACCCGTGCTACATGGGGGTCGACACCGGCCGCCGGGCAGAGCTGATCGCCGCCAACCTGTCGCTCGACGGGATCCGACGCCAGATCGACGCCGACTCGCTCGGCTACCTCTCCGAGGAGGGGCTGCTGGCCGCCGTCGGTGGCGACAAGCGGCGCCACTGCACCGCCTGCTTCAACGGGAGGTACCCCGTCGACGTCCCGCTCGACGTCGACAAGTTCGCCCTGGAGCGCGGCTGAGCGAGTGGCGGAGCAGTACCGCGCCGCGGGGGTTGATCTCTCCGAGGCGCGGCGTGCCGTCGACCTGATCGCGCGGGCCGCCGCGGCCACCTCGACGCCGGCCGTGCTCGGCGGGGTCGGAGGCTTCGGCAGCCTCTTTCGCTTCGACCCGGACAGCCATCCCGATCCCGTGCTCGTCGCCTCGACCGACGGCGTCGGCACCAAGCTCAAGCTGGCGATCGCGCTGGACCGATATGACGGGATCGGCGTGGACCTGGTCAACCACTGCATCAACGACATCGCGGTGCACGGCGCCGATCCCCTCTTCTTCCTCGATTACCTCGCCGTCGGGCAGCTGCGCGCCGAGGTCGCGGCCCGGATCGTGTCGGGGATCGCCGATGCCTGCGCCGCGGCCGGCATCGCCCTCGTTGGCGGAGAGACGGCCGAGCTCCCCGACCTGTACCGTGGGGAGGACTTCGACCTGGCTGGCTTCATCGTCGGCGTGGTGGCGCGCGCCGATGTGATCGATGGATCCGACGTGCGGGCCGGGGACGCGCTCATCGGCCTTCCATCCAGTGGCCTCCACACGAACGGCTATTCGCTGGCCCGACGCATCTTCAGCGAGGACGATTGGCGACGGGACGCGCCTGGCCTGGGCCAGACGATCGGCGATGCGCTGCTCGAGCCGCATCGGTCCTACCTCGACGAGATCCGCATCCTGCGCCGCGCCCTGCGGAACGCAGAAGGCGACGTGCTCGCTTTCGCGCACATCACCGGCGGCGGCTGGGTCGACAACATCCCGCGCACATTGCCGGCGGGGCTCGGCGTCGAGGTCGAGCTCGGGAGCTGGCAGGTCCCGCTCCTCTTCAGCCTTCTCCAGGAGCGCGGGGATATCGGCGACGACGAGATGGTCCGCACGTTCAACCTGGGGATCGGGCTGACCTTTGTGGTTCGCCCCGAGATGGTCGAAGTCGTGATCCAGGCGCTGCCCGAGGCGCGCCGGCTTGGCACCGTGGTGCCTGTCCTCCCCGGCGCCGACCGGGTCGCCTTCACCTGAGCCGATGCGGCTCGGGGTCCTCGTCTCCGGCCGCGGCTCGAACCTCGAGGCCGTGCTTGCCGCCGTCGCGGATGGGTCGCTCGCGGACGTCGAACCGGTTTTGGTCGTCAGCAATCGGCCGGGCGTTCGCGCCCTGGAGGTGGCAGCCCGGGCCGGTGTGCCGTGGCGGGTCCTTGCCGTCTCCCAGTCGCTGACCCGCGAGGCGCGCGATGCCGCGATCGGCGAGGCGTTGAGCGACGCCGGCTGCGACCTCGTCCTGCTCGCGGGCTACGACCAGCTGCTGGCCGCCTCGTATTTCGAGCGCTTCGCCGGTCGCACGATCAACATCCATCCCTCGCTGCTGCCGCGTCACGGGGGGATCGGCATGGTCGGGCCTGCGGTCCATGCCGCCGTCGTCGCCGCCGGCGATGCCGAGACGGGGGTCACCATCCACGACGTGACGCCGGCGCTCGATGCGGGCCCCCCGATCGCACAGGAACGGATGCCGGTGCTCCCGGGGGAGTCGGCAGAGTCGCTCGCCGCGCGGGTGCTGATGGTCGAGCATCGGCTCCTGGTGGGGGTCCTCGCGCACCTATCTGGTAGCATGGCCGCCGCGTCGCCAGCACCAGACCGTGCTTGGCGGCCGTAGCAGAGGCGAGTTCGCATGCCTGACGGCCTTCCGGATCCGGGCAAGATCTGGAACGACTTCATCACCAACCCGCTGGTCCAGACCGCTGGCACGCTGATCGTCATCTACGTGGTGATGCTCTGGCTCGGCACGGCCTACTGGGCCTTCCGCGACATGCAGGCACGCTCGGAGAACCCGATCCTTCCCTACTTCGCCTCCGCCCTGATCATCTTCTTCACGCCGCTCCTCTTCCTCTTCGCCGTGGTGCTCTACCTGATCGTGCGGCCGCGCGAGTCGCTGGCCGAGGTCTACGAGCGTTCGCTGGCGGAGGAGTCGCTGCTCGCCGAGGTCGAGAAGAACGAGCTCTGCCCGGTCTGCCGCGATCGCGTCCATGCGGACTGGCTCGTCTGTCCGAACTGCCGGACCCGCCTGCACCGCGTCTGCCCGTCGTGCAGCCGGCTCGCCGACCCGGAGTGGTCGCTCTGTGCGTACTGCGGCCACGAGTTCCAGCGACCCGCCGCGCGGCCGGTGGAACGGCTCGCCGAACGGCCCGCCCCCGCCCGACCGGCGGAGCGCACCGCGGAGCTCGGACCTGAACCTGGCCTCCGCCCCGCCTCCAACCCCTGACCTCGGCCCTCCCCCCGAGGGCCCGCCGTCCGAGCAGCAGATCCTCGGTCGATATCGCGCGCTCCAGCTGATCTCGATCCTGCTGATCATCGCCGGCGTCGTCCTGCCGGTTGGCGCGGTCGTTCTCCACCCCGACCTCCTTTCCAGTGGGCAGAGCCTCGACGCGCTGCAGCGGCTCATCGGGCCGGTCCTCCTCATCGCGCTCGGAGGGCTGATGCTGATCGTCGGGCTGGTGACGAACGCGGTCCGCGCGATCATCGTGCGTGGCGCCCTGCCGCCCGAGCGCTATCGCGGGCCGGCCATCTTCGTCGTGCTCGCGCTGGCCGTCATCGTGGGGACGATCGTCTCGCTGGGCGCTGGCGATACGGTGGTTGCGCTCATGGACGATGGCCCGCTCTCGGTCGGTGGGACGCTGCTGGTCCTGACGGCGACCCAGATCGGGCTGCTGGCGGTGGCGGGCGGCCTGGTCGTCGCGCCGCGCGCCCTCGCCGGGCTACGCCTCGTCCCACCGTCCGGCCTCCTGCGAAGCATCGGGCTCGGGCTCGGGCTGGCTGTTCCGGCCTGGGTCGCCGCCACGGTGCTCGCCTACGTCACGTCGCTGCTGCTGCAGGCCGTCGGCTTCCATGAGGCGACCGGCCCGATCGACTCGGCGCTCAACCGCGCCGACCCGACGGTGATCCTCGTCTCCTTCCTCTTCGTCGCCCCGGTGGCGGAGGAGTACTTCTTCCGAGGCGTCGTCTACAACGCGTGGGAGCGCGAGCGGGGCGCGACGGTGGCGATCTTCGGGTCGGCAGCGCTCTTTGCCGCCATCCACACCAGCCTCTTCTCGCTGGTCCCGATCTTCGTGCTGGGGGTCGTCCTCGCGGTGCTCTTCCAGCGGACGCGCAGCCTGCCCGCGACGATGGCCCTTCACGCGGGGTTCAACGCCATCTCCGTCGTGCTCGCCCTCCTGGCGCGCCAGGGGATCCTGACCCTCCCGACCTGAGCGGCGCCTCGGTAAGCGGGCGGTAATGGCGGGTTGAGCGTCCGCGACTAGCGTGGCGGCATGGCCCTTGCTGTGACCGAGCGTTCGCCGGAGGTCCCGCTCATCCGCATGCGCGCGGTGCCCCCGGGCCCGCCGATCGATGCGCTCGACCTGCGTCGTGCCCCGGCGCTCTCCGATGAGGAGCTGCTGGGGATGGTCCTCTCGCCACGGGCCGCGGAGGCACTGCGGGAGCACCTGGGGCCGATGATGACGGGTCCCGTGGGGCTGGCCGAGCTGGCCAACCTTGCTTTCCTCACCCGCCGTGAGGCGGCTCGCCTGGTCGCGGCGCTCGAGCTCGGGAGGCGCGCTGCCGCCGCGTGGCCGGCGCTCCCGTGGCGGATCCGCAGCCCCGCGGACCTCGCGGAACGACTTGTCCCGGAGATGGGTCACCTCGAGCGCGAGGAGCTGCGCTGCCTGTTGCTGAACACCAAGAACGCGCTCGTCGCGATGCAGACCGTCTACGTCGGTAACCTGGCCGGGTCGCCGGTCCGCGTTGGCGAGGTCTTCTGCGAGGCGGTACGACGCCACGCGGCCGCCATCGTGGTGGTCCACAACCATCCATCGGGCGACCCGGCGCCATCGGCCGAGGACCTGCGCATCACCAGTGAGCTGGTGGATGCGGGGAGGCTGCTCGACATCGAGCTCCTCGACCATCTCGTGATCGGCCATGGCCGCTGGGTCAGCCTGCGCGCGATCGGTGCCCTCGACGGACCGCCTCAGCTGGCGACGACGACCCGATACAGGCCACCCGCGCCCAGGTCGACGAGGTAGACCTCGCCGTCTTCACCCTCTCCGAACGATGAAATGGAGAGGCCGGTGGCGGCGACCGATTTCGGCGAGCGCAACCCCGTCCCGCCGGCTGGGATGGTGAAGATCGTGCCGGCGCAGTAGTCGCCAAAGACATAGATGCCTCGCAGCCCGGGCTGGCGTGAGCCGCGATAGACGTAGCCACCGGTGACCGAGCAACCAAGGGAGTGGCTGTACTGGGTGATCGGCGGGACCGCGACCACCCCGCTGCAGCTGGCGAAGCAATGCGTCCCCTCGAAGGCGTTCCAGCCGTAGTTCTGGCCGCCCTTGGACTTCGCGGCCTGGCGATCGATCTCCTCCCAGGAGTTCTGCCCGACGTCGCCGATGTACAGGTCGCCGTTGGCGCGGTCGAAGCCGAAGCGCCACGGGTTCCGCAGCCCATAGGCCCAGATCTCCGGTAGCCCGGCGCCAGGGGCGATGCCGCCCGGCGCATACGGATTGCTGGCAGGAATCGCGTACTGCTTGCCACTTGCATGCGGTGCGTTGACGTCGATGCGCAGGATCTTGCCGAGCAGCGTCTTGCGGCTCTGCCCGCTTCCCAGTGGATCGCCTCCGCCCCCGCCGTCGCCCATGCCGATGTAGAGGTAGCCGTCCGGCCCAAACGCCAGCTGCCCGCCGTTGTGGTTCGGGTACGGGTCAGCAACGACGAGGAGGACCCGCTCACTGGCCGCGCTGGCGGTCCCATGATCCGCCGCGGCCGTGAGCTCCGAGACGACCTCGGCCCCATCCGACGCTCGCGTGTAATCCACGAAGAGGCGCCCGTTCGTCTCGAACTTCGGGTGGAATGCCAGCCCGAGCAGGCCCTGCTCCCCCCCGGCGACGACCTTGCTGGACAGGTCGACGAACGGCGTGGTCCGCAGTTTGCCACCGGCGTCGATGACGCGGATCGCCCCGCTGCGCTCGGTGACGAACAGGCGGCCGCTGCCGTCGCCCGCGTTGGTCACCCCGTCGGGGTCGTGCAGACCCGCGACGATGAGGCTGACCCCCAGCTTGGCCGGGCCGGTGGGTCGTTGGGTTGGCACGGCCGTCGGTCGTGGGGTGGGGACCGGACTCGGCGTCGGCGTCGGTGTCGGCGTGGGGCTCGGCGTCGGAGACGGGCTGGGGGACGGGGATGGCGTCGGTGTCGCCGACGGCGACGGCGTGGCCTCGAGCGACGGCGACACAGACGGGCTGGGCGTCGGGGTCACCGAGCTGCATGCCGCCATCAGGGACGCGAGCGACACGACGACGGCCAGGGGGCGAGGGAGTGCGCCACGAATTCGCATCTCGAGACAGACTACCTGCCGCACCCGATCTTGGTTTCACGGCTCCCCGGGAGGCTCGTCGGCCGGGCGGATGCGGTACGGTTTCCGCAAGACCGATGACGACTGCCCGATCGACCGCGCGTCCCGAGCCGACGGCCGATGCCATCGGCACCCGTCGGACGATCGTCATCGAGGCCGTCGACCCCGAGCTCGACTGCGGCCAGGATCCGGTCAAACGGGTGATCGGTGACGACCTGCGGGTGACGGCCGACATCTTTGCCGATGGCCATGGCCTGCTCGACGCAGTGCTGCTGCTGCGAGCCGAGGATGCCTCGCGCTGGACGGAGACGCCGATGCGCCTCATCGACAACGATCGTTGGAGTGGCTCGGTCCGCCTGAAGCGCGTAGCCCTGCACCGCTACACGATCGAGGCGTGGCGGGACCTCGTCGGGTCGTGGCGCGAGACGATCGTCACCAAGCTGGACGCCGGCCAGGCGATCGCGACGGAGCTGGCCGAAGGCCGCGAGCTCCTGCGCGATGCTGCTGCCCGCGCCCGGGGTGCCGACGCGCGCACGATCGACAGCGCGCTTGCCGCCGAGCGGCGCGCCCGGACCGATCGCAGCCGCGCGGGGGCGCTCACCAAGCCTGCAGTGGTCGAGGCGGCGCGCCGCCACCCGGATCGGTCGGCGGCGACCCGCTACCAGCGCGAGCTGCCGCTGATCGTCGACCGCGAGCGGGCGCGGTCATCGGCCTGGTACGAGCTCTTCCCGCGATCGCAGGGACGCGACCCGGCACACCCGACCGCGACAACCCTGCGCCAGGCGGAGTGGCGGCTTCCGGGGATCGCCGCGATGGGCTTCGACGTCGTCTACCTGCCTCCGGTCCACCCGATCGGCCGCACCAACCGCAAGGGCCGGGACAACGCCCTTGCCGCGGGGCCTGACGATCCGGGATCCCCCTGGGCAATCGGCCGCGACGGTGGTGGGCATAGCGACGTCGCCACCGAGCTGGGCGGGCTCCCGGCCCTGGAGCACTTCCGGGGTGCGGCCGAGAAGCACGGGATGGAGGTCGCTCTCGACCTCGCGCTGCAGGCTTCGCCGGACCACCCCTGGGTCGCGGAGCATCCGGAGTGGTTCCGGCGCGCGCCAGACGGCACCATCCGCTACGCGGAGAACCCGCCGAAGCGCTACCAGGACATCTACCCGTTCGACTTCGCCGGCGGTACCGCGGAGCAGCGCGCCGCCCAGTGGGCGGCATGGCTCGACGTGGTGCGGACCTGGATCGGCCGCGGCATCCGCATCTTCCGCGTCGACAACCCGCACACCAAGCCGATCGCGTTCTGGCGCTGGATGCTCGCGGAGGTGCGACGGACGGACCCCGACGTGATCTTCCTCTCCGAGGCGTTCACCCGCCCAAAGCCGATGCGGGCCCTGGCCAAGGCGGGCTTCAGCCAGAGCTACACGTACTTCACGTGGCGCGAGTCGGCGGCCGAGCTGCGCGACTACCTGTCGGAGCTGACGCAGGGCCCGATGCGCGAGTACTTCCGCGGCAACCTGTGGCCGAACACGCCGGACATCAACCCGCACCACCTCGACCAGGGACGCGCCGCCTTCCAGACGCGAGCGGTCCTGGCCGCCACCCTCCTGCCGTCGTGGGGCATCTACTCGGGCTTCGAGCTGTGCGAGCAGGGACGCCTCGCTGACCGCGAGGAGTACGCCGCGAGCGAGAAGTACGAGATCCGCGCTCGCGACTGGGACGCCCCGGGGAACATCAAGGAGCTGATCCGTGGCCTCAACCGGGTCCGGCGCGAGTGGGATGCCATGCGCCGCTACGACAACCTGCGCTTTGAGCCGGTCGCCGACGATCAGGTCCTCTTCTACCGGAAGGCGCTCCCGGACGGGGATGAAGACCCGCTCACCGGGTACCCGAGCCGCTGGCGCGACCCGGTCTACGTCGCCGTCTCGTGCGACGTGTCGCGGGCGACGACGGCCACGCTCCAGCCGGACCTGCCAGCGATCGGGATCGGCTGGGAAGAGCCGTATCAGATGGTCGACCTGCTGACGGGGCGCTCACGGCAGCTGCGCGGCAGGGAGATCCGGGTCGAGCTCGATCCGGCTCGTCTGCCATACCGCGTCTTCACCCTCCGACCCCTCGTCCCGTCGGCGCGGCGCGCACGCCGGTGAGCGAGCGGGGGGAGATCATCGCGCGCCGCTGGATCGATGCCTTCGGCAAGGAGCAGGTGATCAGCGATGCATCGCGCCAGGCCGTGGCGGCGGC
>Ga0075424_100007323_pt1 | contig 10693 bp, 16 predicted proteins | sample SoiMethybrSBSTD3_FD_75301 | JGI IMG/M metagenome (GOLD analysis project Ga0075424, IMG submission 75301) | Bulk soil microbial communities from a Populus tree surrounding site in Tennessee, USA - Soil MetaG P. TD hybrid SBSTD3 | ecosystem: Environmental > Terrestrial > Soil > Tree plantation...
TGACACGACCTTCGAGAGACCGCCGCAAGGCGGTCTTTCTTTTTGCGCTCGCAATTTGCGAATGTCCGCTTTTGGCCCAAAGCGGACATGAGCTAGTGCAGTGCACATGTCCGCTTTCGGGGGTAGAGCGGACTTGCGGATTGCGCTGCAAAATGTCCGCTTTTAAAAGCGGACATCACAAACAGACCTAAATCGTTGGCCCTTGGTCCAACTCGACCAATCACGACAGCCCGGCTTAAACTCTTGCTCAGAGTGCTGTGGGGTCCGTGTCGGAACGCGGCGATGCCAGCGCTCGGCTTTCTTGCATTGGTCGGTTTGGTCTTGATTGCATCGCTGTTCGTTGCGGATGCAACGCTGGAGCCCGCTTCGCCTGTAATAGTCACCAGTCAACGCTCCGGTCTGCCAGTATCTCGGCATCCCGAGGCGATACAAGGTCTCTCCACTGCGCCAGCACCCGCGCCCGACATGACATCGCAAGCTGTACTCGCTGCTCAGCCCAAGTCGGCGCCTGACGCCCTGGCGAAGATCGAGTCTGCGGCGCGTGAGGCTCGGGCCGAAGTGCCACCCAAAAAAGCGCGGGTGGAGGCGTCAGCCAAAAAGGCGCGGGCCGAAGCGCCACCCCAAAATCAGCACGTTACACAGCCTAGCCACTACCAACAGACCCCTTTGACCGACCGATTTTCCATTAAGGGCTATTAAAATTGTTGCGACATGACGCAACATGCGGGCGGCCTACTTGAGGCCTAAGAAAATTAGGTTTTCATATCAGCCGGCAGTTTACCGCCGTTGGCAGCGAGCTTTGTCATGATCTGCTTGTGCAACCAGACATTCATCTTGGCTGAATCTTTGGTGTTGCCGGTATAGTGCAGTTCTTTGGCAAGTTGTTTGCGCGCTGACAGGCTGCTGTCGAGATCGAGGGCCTTCATCAGGTCGACGATTGAGGTTCGCCAAGCCAGCTTCTCGCCCTTGGCTGCTGCCGCCTTGTCGACGATAGCAGCAACGTCGACGGTTTGTGCGGGTGGGGCGGTTGGCGCGGCGGTCGGTGAGGCACTCGCCTGCGCCGAGCCTTTACCGAAGATGGCCCCCATAATGCTTCCGAAGATGCTCATGACATTCCTCCAGCTATTTGGCGGACAAACGAATATGCTGCTGCGCTGCTTTCAAAAATAAGTTTATTCAATTTCACGCACCCGCGAAATGGCGTTGTTTCGAGCCGCGGTGAGGCGGTTTTTTTGTTTGTGTTACTTGTATGGATCATGTCCGCTTTTGGCCCAAAGCGGACGTCCCTAGCTGCACCGCACATGTCCGCTTTTGGGGGTGAAGCGGACATGCCCATTTGCAATGCGAATGTCTGCTTTTGACCAAAGCGGACTCTTTGACTGCCCCTTCCAGAGTTCAGGTGCGGATTGGTATGATGCCCTGTCCTTACCCCCCGGGGGCTCAATGAGACGGCGAGAGTTTATCAAAGCTATTGGTTCGGTAACCGCCTGGCCGTTCGTGGCACGCGCACAGCAGTCGGGCACCCTGCCCAGAGTCGGCATCCTCGAACCATACGCCGCCACTGATCCCGGGTACAGAATGGGGCAGGCTCTCCATGACCTGGGAATCAAGGAGGGTCGCGATATTGTTGTTGAGTGGCGCTATGCTGGCGGTCAAACCGAGCGCATCCCTGTTCTGGCAGCTGATCTGGCGCAGCTCAGGCTTGATGCGATCGTCGCCATTGGCGACGCCGCTATCCAGGCAGTTCGAAAGCAGGCCCCATCATCGCCGGCAGCGATGACCTTGTGGGCGAGGGACACGTTGCGAGTCTGGCCCATCCCGGTGGCAACGTGACGGGGATCAGTATTCTTGCTTCAGAGCTAAATGCGAAGCGACTTGAGGTACTCAAAGAGGCCGCGCCTTCGGTATCCCGCGTCGCCGTTCTCTGGGACCCGGCCACCGGCTCTTTTCATCTGCCGACCCTTCGAAGCGTGGCCGAGACCTTGCGCCTAGAGTTGCAGGTGCACGATGTGACAGGCGGCGAAGTTCTCAGCAAGGCATTCGAGGCGGCGCAGGCATGGGGCGCAAATGGCCTGAACGTCCTGGCCTCGCCATTACTTCATGCTTTGCGGCAGCCCATCATCGATCAGGCGGCTGCGCATCGACTGCCTGCAATCTATCAGTGGGAGAGTCAGCGAGGGCGGGCGGCCTCATGTCTTACGGACCGTTTCGCAACGACGTTTATCAAACCACTGCCCGACAGCTCGCACGCGTCCTGAAGGGCGCTCAAGTGGCGGACCTTCCCGTCGAGCAACCAAGCAGGTTCGAGCTGGTCATCAATCTAAAAACCGCGGGTGTACTTGGCCTTGCGATTTCGCCCACTCTACTCGCTCGGGCCGACGAGGTGATCGGATAGTCAACCGAACGTCCGCTATTGGCCCAAAGCGGCATGCGCCTGTGCACTGCATATGTACGCTTTCGGGGTTAGAGCGGAACATCGCCGTCGCCTTGTTGGTGACTAAATTTGCTGCGCCGAACGGTTTGCTTCTGTTGCCCTGTCGGCGCACAAACCCCGTCGCTAGTCTTAACGGCTACACATTCCGGCTGGCGGCGGGGCCATCTAGCTGCTGCTAGCTAGATCACATTTCGCCTTGGACAACTTCGCACGCCGCCAACGCAGCGCGCAACGCGGACGTGCTGCATTCTGGTCGCAGACCGAGGAGCGCTTCGTACAAGTTCAATCAGAAGACCAAAAGCAATTCATGCAGCACTGAGAAACAAAACCCCCGGATCAACTCCGGGGGTTCCTGCATCCTTGGCGCTGGTCGATATCTACAGCCGCATAAATCAAGTATCGGACCCGAAACCTTTCGGCCTTTGCGCCTTGTCGCCTTGCGGTATACGCAACTGAACGGCAAATTTGACGCGACTAGTTTTTGCTGCCTTGTGGCCGCCGCCGCCTTCAATGCCGCCAAACGTCAAAACCTTGATGCCGCCTTTGGCACCCCCAGAGGTTTCCGCAGCGACACAAACGTCAAATTCCACAATTGTGAAAATCCCCGTGTCTCCGTGTAGCAAATTGCTGTGCGTTGGATTTGCCGTCATTCCTGCGCCAACATTTCCACCGCCTTCTTTGGCCTGCGCTGTCCTTATGCCCGCCAGAATTTCGCTTAGTGTTTCCTCAACAAATTCGGTTAAATTCATTTGCGCCCAGCCTCCAGCCGGGAAGTCAGGACGTTACACGAGCGGCAGCAAAAATAAAAACCCCGGCACTAGGGCTGGCAACATCAAAAGCCACCTTGAGACACCCACACAAGCCGCTACTATGGAGTGGGGGCTTTCCATGCGTTTGGTTTTAAGACCAGCGGATTATCCGCTCTGGCTCAGGATATTGGTTGTAGTCGCGTTGGCCTTCTTCGCGGTCAACCTCTTTTTCTTCATTCCGCCACTAACCGTCTTGGCAATCAACGCTCGTAATTTGATTGGCGCAAAAGAAATCCTTACAGGGGTCGGGACTTTGTTCGCGACGTTTATCGGCGCGTGGCTTGCATTTAAATTTACGCTCAGAAAAGAAAATAGAGAAAGGGTTGAAAAAGAAGTAGCGGCTGGAAACCGTGCGCTGTTCATACTGACGGAGATGTACAATCAAACGGTTCAGCAACAAAAAAATGCCGTCGACCCGTTTCGGGGAAATCCAGCTGCCTGGTTCTATTTGCCAGCTGGTTTGCCATTGAGCCGAAATCTGTCATTTGACATGCAAGAGTTGACGTTTCTGTTGCAGAGTTACCCAAAGGTTTTTCACCAAGTGCTGCTAGAGGAAAGTCGCTTCAAATTGCTTGGTTTTCTGATTGAGGATCACAGGTCGCTGATTTTTACAGTTATTTGGCCCCGATTGGAGGCCGCCGGCGTCAAGCTTGGCCAGGCACTATCCATAGGCGAGTTAATGCAGGTTCTTGGAGCCGGTGCAGGGCAGAGACTTCAGCAAACCAGTGATAACATTATGAAGAATTCCGATGAAAACGTGGCTTCGTTGAAGGCAGCAATTATGGATTTGCGTTTAACTTTGAGGAAAATCTATCCTGACAGAAAATTTATTGACTTTAAATTTTTCGATGCAACAGGCTGACGGGCATGGGCTACAACGCACGCAATGATGAAATCCGCGACAACGTCACGCGCATGCGGCGCGACTGGCAGGCGCTGCGCGAAGCGTTGGCCACCGTGCGGCGTTTCAACGCCACGCTGTCAGCCAAGGGCAGGGTTTGGTTCTGGCCCAAGATTGCCGCTGCGCTGGTATCCAAACATCATTGGCTGGTCATCAACTGCGAAAGCTGCGGCACGGTTACTGACCTCGATTTGTCCATGAAGCCACGTGACCCTGAGGCTTCCATTCGTGTGGCGCTCCGCGACGTACAATGCCCGCGCTGCAATGGGTATGCGCTGGCATAATTATTCGGCAGTGCGGTTTCAGTCATTTCAGGATGCCTATTATCTGGGCGGTTTCGTCACGTTACGAAACCGAGCGCTTAGGCGGCGTCGTTCGACTGCTCCTTCGAAACAACACGCAAACCATATTTTTGCAGGGCGAATTTTAATAACGCTCTAAGTGATCGCTCGCCATCGATGTTCTTCTCCGGACGGAAACGCACCGCAAATACCGGACGGTCATCCACTTTGCCGTCGTCGAGGACCCGCATTCTGTAAATCGCCGTCTTGCATTTGTTGGAGCAGAACTTGGCGTCATGACGCCGGGGGGAAAACAACTCGTTGCACCGGGCACAACGGCGCTTACGCGGCGGTTTGGGGGGTGGCCGCCAGTAGGACACCATCGGAAAAGCGTGTGGTCCTCTCAGACCCAAAACTGGCCTCCGTTATGAAACGTGTCGACTAATTTCTATAAACTAATTCTGTCAAAAACTGTGCGCCGGTTTCTGATCGAGACCATTTCAAACACTTTTTGGCCCCCCGCCGTCATTGGATCAAGGTTGCATTACAGCCTTGAAACGCGGTCTTTTCCTTTCACCCGAAACGCCTTTCCCGCTTCGCACTTTGGCTGATCGCCAGCGCACCACACCCTTAACCGGCAGCACATTGCCAACTGCCCGCTTGCTCCGTACCCGATATCGTCGGTTCCGTTTCATGCGTCACCACCGGTCAGTGTGGTCAGTGTAGTCAGTGGTTTTTAAGACTCCATTCACGCGCGCGTGCGCTTCTTGATTGGTAAGCTAATACTTTTATTGGTTAGTATTGGTAGTGGATAGAGTCTCTTGGACCACTGACTTCACTGACTGTACTGACTGCACTGGTCGGCGAGCCACGATGACCGCGCACTTGCGGCAGCACGGCCTTAGCTTTTTTATCTCTTCTGGCGTCAGACCGCTGCGGATCAGGACTCCGTATGCAGACCGCTCCTCCGACCAAGTCAGGCCACGCTAACCACAGCAGCGCATTTTCTCTGGGTCATTGGTTAGCCTCCAATTAGGGTTCGTGCCGCCTGCAGCTGCGCAGCAAGCGACAGGGTGCTCTTGGCGTAGATGACCTGCCGCTTGCCGCTGACTTTCCATAGTCCGTCGTCGGCGTCGTCGTTGCGCACCGGCACGTAACCGCATCTCTCCAGTCGGAGCGGAATGGCGCGCCGGTTCTTGCGGTCCTTGATCCAGGTCTCGAAGTCGCCGTGGGCTTCGTTGCTGATGCGGATCAGCGTGGTGGCGTCAGGCAGGCCCAGGCTGTCGAGGATGTCGGCAAGCTCGGCGTCTTCCGGTGCCCGATTGGCATCGACAATGTCCCAGAATGCCGGCGTTTTCGGTGGTGGTGCTTTCGGATCGAAAGCGCCAAGGCTCAGCTCAGCAAGATAAGCGGCAACGTCCTCGACCCCACCTTTGCGATACCAGCGCCACAGCTTCGTCCAGTAGTCGGCTTCGAAGCTGTCTTTCGATAGCCCGGACCACGCCACGAAATGGCGCCGGTCGTCGGCCGGCAGATAGATGCCGTCCGCCTTGTGGTTGGTGGTGATGATGACGCCGGTGCAGTTGAAGACGTTATGCTCGCGCAGGTTCTTCTCGTCGACGCGCAACACGTCCGGCGGCGCTGCGGTGTATGCCTTCATGTGATCGTAAAATTGAAAGCGGTTGATGTCGCCAAGATCGCGCGCCTCGTTGACGCGCAGAACCGTGGATTTGAGAAAGCCATTGAAGCGGCCGAGCAAGTGCTGCGGCGACACTTCGAGGAAATTCCACGGGCCGACGGCATGCTTGATCGGCTCAAGCGCCGTGTCCTTGCCAATCCCTTGGTTGCCGCCGAGCACCAGCGCGTGGTTGATTTTCTCTTCCGGTCGCTGCACACGGTGTGCGAGCCACAGCGTGATGTGATCCGCATCGGCGCCGAACACGCGGCGGAGGTGCAGCAGCCACGGGCCAGCCCCGGCAGCATTGGCCGGCTTAACCGTGGGCGCCCGGTACAAATTAAAACAGCTTACCCCGCTGCGCGCGATCCAGCCGCCATCCGCGATCAGCTGATTGCGCACCAGCATTGGCAGTCCCGGGCACCAGGTCATCTGCTCAACGGGCCTGTGCCGGTCGAGCCATTTGCTCGCGGGGATGCTTTTGTTATCGGGGCCGGGGATCGGCGGCACGCGGGAATTGACACTGCTCGCCGGCCACATCTCGCGCGACGGGGCGTAGATGTAGCTGTGGGTTGGCATGTAAGCATAGAAGTCGTCGACCGCGACGCCGTCCTTGCTGGCCGCCTCCGCCAGCATTTCGATATTGCTCTTATCCCGCATGGCCGCGCCTGCGCAGTTCCTTGGCGCAGATCGAATCAACGATGCGCGCAATATCTTCTTCGGGAAGTGGTGGCCGGCAGCGCACTGCGTTCCAGCAGCGCATCAGTTCCAGCACGACGAACGGATCGAGAAAGCGCCGCAGCAGATGGCCGCTCAGTTTCGCGACGGTGCAGTCGCGGGCACCCTCGTTGACGCCGTTCGCGACCAGCTCGCGCCACTCCGCCGGCGGGATTGCCTCGCCGCTGCCGTGCGTGCGCTCGGTAATTTTCTCAAGCAGCCAGTCCGGGGCTTGCGCGATGGCACCAGCACAATCGACCGACCACGCATAGAAGCGACCACTGGGATGCACGCTGGCTGGCGCCAGCACGTAACCGCCGTCGCCACGTACGTCGATACCCGGTGCAACCTTGCCGGCCGAATTGCGTACCGGAGTATCCGGCATGCGGAAATATAAATGCCGGCCGCGAGGCGTGATGCTTTCAACCGTGCTCGGTAGGGCGCCATACTCCGCCTCGAGCCGGCGCAGCTCGCGCTCGCCATCGGTCCCGTCGATGTCGACAACAAAAATTCCGGATGTGGTGCCGGTAGCGATCGCCAGGTTGTAGTGCGGATTAAGTCCCCACCAATGCTCAAGCATGGCCCGGTCTTTGCTGGCATCCAAAACGCCGCGCGGCGTTGCCGGCACTTTTTCACGCGGCTTACAGGGGAAAACGGCAAACCCTTTTTCGGCGAGCGCCAGTGCTGTTCGTAACATCACGACAATTTTTCCTCCGTTTCACGGCGCAGCCGTCCTGGCCGGAACGCCAAACCCGCGCGCGATTTCGATCGCCTCACGGTTGGCGGCCTCGCGGTCCGCATGAAGCCAGCCATGGCTGCGGCAAATTGTGAGCCAGCCGCCACCCTCGCGGTCAGGTTCGACATAGGTGGAAAACGGCGCGACTGGCGGGAACGGAATAATCGTTGCGGTCATTCGCGGCCTCCGCGATTTCCATTCGCTCAAGCGCCGCTTTCAGTTGCTTTTCTGATTCTGGTGAAAAACTTTCGTTCCAAGTTTCGATTGGTACGTAGCAATAGCGGCCAGCGATTCTTATGCGACCGATCTCCTTCCGCTTCCACAGCGTATGGAGTGCGCGCTTGGCGGCGCGTTCAAGCGCCGGACTTGGTTTTTTGATGATGAGGAATGCTGGTCCCGCAACCTCGAAGAGAGACCTTCTGATGTCGGACCAATACAGCCCGAAATGACAATCGGGACCGTCGCCTTCCGGATCGGCGTCGCACTCCCGATGAAAGCGTTCGTTCTGCGCCTCGATCAGCGCCTTGATCTGCCGTTGCAGCTTTCCCAGTCCCCGGCTCATAAGTGTTCCCCGGGTACACTTATGGAGTCGCTATGAATTAGGCGGCAAACAGCGGTGGGGTGGGCGTTCGATTCCTTGCCCCGTATTCGGCCAAAAACGGGTGCTCCAGACGTTTTGGGGAATTTTCCGGGAGCATGCATTGTTGGCTCCTTCCTTGCGCGCCGTCCGCGCGCGGGGTATTAGGAGCCTGCTGTTCGAGCAAGACTCCTGTGTTAATTCCCCGCCAAGGCACCAACCAAACCTTGGCGGGTTTTGCTTTTGCTATGCGCGGCGACGTACTGGATTTTGTTGGATTGCCTTGAGCCACTCGGCTTTCGCGGTGTTGGAATAAAAAACCTTCCGCGCGACCTCGACGAACGGTGGTACCAGTGGCTTGCCGGTGCGCACGGCTTTCTTCCGCCGCTTGCGCATAGTGGCGAGTGCCACTCCCAGTTCTTTGGCGAAGTCCGACTCTTCGGTGTGATCTGCGAGCGTCGGCGATGGCATGGTTGGCCTCTCCCGTCTCTGAAATGACGCGAGTGTCAACCTAGGGCCGTCAGGGAATTACATCTACAAAATTGCGGTCCACGAATTTGGTCTGTTTCGTGGACTCAAAAATCAGATTGTTGAGTCGAATCAACAGCGCGTTTGCTTACGAGATTATCGGCGTGTTGCTTTATGCGGGCGATCCGCGCCTTGTCTTTCAGTAGTTGGTAAACATAGCTACGCTTGACGCCAAACACGTCACAGGCCTCCTGAACGGCGGCCTCTCGTTTCCAGCCATGGGCTATGCGAGCCATGAGTCCCCAGCGCAGCATGGACCTCTCGACGACAGACAGGCCTTTTCGCTTGCGTGTTTTGACCTTCCCCTCGAGATACTCGACGAGCCACTTGCGTTCGCGGTCCGTCAACATGTTCTGACGCAGTCGCTCGGTGATTTCAGACATATCGCCGGCGCGCGCTTTTTCCAGAGTGATAGTGGCCGCAAATGCTTGAGCCATTTCCTGACTCGTATTGATGCACGCAAAGGTTTTGTCGTCGCCGTATGTGAACCTGATGACAGCTCTCATGACACGCCACGCCCGTGAATTTTGACGACGGCACCGCCGGCTCCTGTGCCGACAATCGCATTGCCGATCTTATCGGCAGCCTCTTTCAACGGATCGTCGGCGATGTGGGCATATTTTGCCGTGGTTTGCGGTCGCGTATGTCCAAGCAATCGACCAACCAAAGGCAAGCCTAATTTCTGCGTCACGCCCAAGCTGGCAAACGAATGCCGCAAATCGTAAAGCCGCGCCGGCCTGCCTTTCTCATCCGGTGCGAGCTGCGCCTGCGCCCGGACGAAATTCCAAATATGCAGCAAAGGCGGCAGCGGCGCGCCCGACTTGCCGGGAAACACAAAACCATCTTTGCCGTCGCGCTCGCGACGCAAGCGTTCGATCAATTGCAGTGCGGGCGGCGACAACGGCAGGCGGTGAATCTTTTGTTGCTTGGTGTGATGCGATGGCTTGACCCATAGGCCCGGCTCTTTGTCGAATTCGGACCATTGCGTCTGCATCGCTTCGGCTGGTCTGCATCCGGTCAACATAATCAGCCGGATACAATCGGCAGCGAGCCTGCCGCTTGGCTTCTGCGCTTCGTATTCGCTCAGTGCATCGGCGATCTGATCCAATTCCAATTTGTTGAAATATCGTTCGCGGCCTTCCTCGCGATTGCGCTCGATGCCCCTGCAGGGATTGCCCAACACCGCATTGCGCCAGGGCAAGGTTTCTCCCGCCATCGGCACCAGCGACAGCGAGAACATTTTCGAAGCGCAGGCCAGTATCCGGTTGGCCCGCACCGATCCGCGCGCCTCGGTCAACTTGTGATGCATGTCGCGGATATCGCCGCCGTGAACGTCGGCGACCTTGGTATGTTTTCCCAAATGATCGGCGATCAGCGCGAGCACCCGTTCTTCATCGCGGCGGCGGAATTTGTTTTCTAATTTCTTCCGCGGCATGTGCTCGATCGTGTACCGCTCGACCAGGTCTTGAACGGTCGGCGCTTCCCGTCGCGCCCGCTTGTCGCCTGCCGGGTCGTGTCCGGCATCAATCCGCCGCCGGAATGCAATCGCGGCCTCGCGTGCCGCCGTTGTTGACCAGCGCGGGAAGGGGCCAATGGTGTGACGTTTCTCAACGCCATTGATCCAGTAATTGACAAAGAAACTGCGCGCGCCGCTCGGATAAACCCGGCACCCGAATCCGGTCGCCTTGGGGTCGTTGTCGAAATACTTGCCAGGTGCGAACGCGCGTACGGTGGCGTTGTCCAAGCGTGATGGCACGGTGATCCCCCTGATTGCAGACTGCAGTCCGCAATTTCCACGTCCTTGATACGTCCGTGGTGCGAGATGCAGTGACGTGCCGCGAGGGTGCGCCGACAGTCAGCAAACGTCAACGGAAAGCAGTTGAGCCACAGGCGCTTTTGCACACCGAGGGCAGGAAGTGCGTCCGTGGCGGGCACTTCTGAAAAGGGGTCTTTTTAGACGGTTAATCTGCAATCGAGCCTGGATCTGCCGACGCTGTCGTTGGTGGCCGTGTGCATTGCAGGCCTTCTCGGCGTC
>Ga0075424_100007324_pt1 | contig 10693 bp, 12 predicted proteins | sample SoiMethybrSBSTD3_FD_75301 | JGI IMG/M metagenome (GOLD analysis project Ga0075424, IMG submission 75301) | Bulk soil microbial communities from a Populus tree surrounding site in Tennessee, USA - Soil MetaG P. TD hybrid SBSTD3 | ecosystem: Environmental > Terrestrial > Soil > Tree plantation...
GCTGAACATGCCATTCTCTCATAGGAAAACTGTTTTGTACCAAAAAATTCATTAAAGATATAGATTGTGAGATAACATAACATAAATGTAACTGTCCTGAAATTTACAATAATATACCTCTTATCTAGAAAATTGACATCTTAAGTTTCTTACCAACTATATTTACGACCTCCCAAACTGCAAATAGGATTAGTCCAGGTTTCTATGGAATTAGCTAATTAGCTCACTCTATTTGGGTTTGCTGTTCGACTAAATATACTGCGTGTCAACTAGGCTAGTGAAGTCAAACATGACTATAAATACAAAACAACCATGGATATGATTATATATAATTAAATATATATGCTGGACCACTAATAATACAATAAGGAACAGCAACAAAAACGTACATGCTGTACGTACTTTATTTAAAACTAATGCTTTGCTTCAATATATGCACGGTATTCCCAAAGGCAATGTGGCTATTAGTAGGGATGCTTAGGCCACAAAATCTGAGGAATCTTCTGAAGGAGGAAGCAGCGCCGATGGAGTAGTAATCAAGGATATTGATAGTAGCAGTTGCGGTGGTGATGAGAGGGAGGTAGTAATAATAAAGATAGGGATATCGGTGACTACAGTATCGACAATAGCAGCGGCGTGAGAGGTGTGAATCATCATAATTGGTCTATCAGACAGTTCTTTATCTACTGCTCACGTTATCTCTCCTAACAACCACTCATTGTTAGCACCGTGAAAGGTGCTGCATACATGTATCTAAGGTTTCCGTTCCAACAAGCCTCTAGACTACATGGCCATAACTTATAGAACTTGCAAAACATTCAACATCATCATTTGCACAAATACAAAAAAACGATTGTAATATAATAATAAGAGTCACATTATAATTGATGATTATATGAAAATTGACAACCGATTTGCAAAAGAGCATATTTATAAGTGGACTAGAGCATGGAATGATCATAATCTAGGGGAAGTTATTTCTCTTTACTCGGAGAATATAACATTCTCTAGTCCTAAAATTAAATCAGTATATCCTAACCGAGATTCGACAACAATAACAAACAAGAAAGATCTGGAAGGATACTTTTCATCAGGTTTAAAGAAATTTCCAATGTTACAATTCATGCCAATAGACTATTTCTTAAAAAATCATAAAGTAGTAGTATTAGAATATAACGCAACTCCTGATAAAAAGATACAGTGGCCCGTGATCGAAAAATTTACATTCGACGATGATGCATTGATAGAAAAATCTACCGTATATTATGGCGCAGAAGATTGGATAGGAAACTCCAGGCTATATTAAATAGTATAAATACCATTGAACTCGGAATAGATTAGAAGATTATAGAATATGATGGACATATTAATATCCCAGACTAACGTATTAATTCGCTACAGCTTCCTTATTCAATAATGACTCATCATCCCGCATTATTCTCGTGAATTCGCGGAGTTGTAAAATAATCGAAACTGATTTTAGGCATCGTATATAAACTCAAGGTATGTCAAATGAAGATGGTGAGGAAATCCGAATTAACGCATATGATGAGAACGAGGAAGATGAGGATGAAGATGATGAAGAATTAACTGAAGAACAGGGTTTTGCTGCTCAACCAGTGGAAATAGTCAGAGAAGAGATAGTTACAGTAACAAAAGATCCTAATACAGAAGAAAAAATGTCAGTGCTAGATGATAATGAAGGGGATGATCATAGCGACCATCTGTATGAGCTAGCCAAAGCACAATCTGTTCAGCTTAACAAATTAACAGAAATAGTTGAATCATTACAGGCTCAAATAAAACAATTAGGAGAGACGAGGAAGAGTAACCGCAAAAGTACCCCGGCAACAAGAAATTCTATGAAACCAAAGAAGAAAAGGATAGCAGCAAAAAAAGCAAAAAGAAGGAGGAGCAAGAAGAATAAGGCGTAAATTATCTATAGGGATTTGAGCAACTAGCAACAAATGCGTTACTAACTCAGCATGTGGGCCTATCTGGTTCTTACAGCTGACAGTAGAAGACAATTTAACTAAACAAATCGAACCTAGAGGAATTTACATCTAGTCTGAATTCAGATGAATACAAAAAGACATCCAATAAAATGCTGTCTGATTGCTAATAATACACTAATGCAGTAAATGCAAAAGAAGAGCCTATTCATACCGACTTGTTACTTTTGCCCTAGTTGCTTTCACAACAAAAATGATAGACTGGTTTTTTACAAATATTAAATCAATGATAAGTTGTCACCAAGTCATAAAAGTGGAATTGTAATTATCTGCAGTTTATTACCTATGTTTAATGGTCGTAGAATACAGACGATCCCCAGATCGTGTGTCTCTCCTTTTCCATCTTATGCTAATCTTTTAGACGGTTACTTACCAACTGAACCATGATTAGGGTTAACATAATTATTGCATGCTAGAATATATTTTCTGACAGGCGTCTTTGAAGTAAGTTTGATTCTAGGCATAGGTCAAGATAAGACAGATTAAAGTACAATAGCGTGTTCTATATAACATCGAGTCACTGTGTATATCGGCATTATGCTTGATTTGACAAAAGCTCGTATACATGATACATACTTTTAGGATCAGAATGAGAAAGATATTTCCACCTTATTGGATCGAGATTCATTTCTTTGAACTTTATAGTCTGTAAAAACTCCTCATTGTGCGCTGATGAAAGAAGGATATTGTGAATAGATTCACCGACTAACACCTGGTTAGGATGTGCTAAAGATGCGATCTTTGAAGCCAAACTTATACTAGAACCTACTATGTCAATGTAAGATCTCTCTAAACTCTTTCCGTAAAGTACAACTAAACCATAACCGTAAGCCAGTCCTATTCTTACTGTGATTTCAGGTAAATCATTAGTCTTAAAGACTGGATCAATAACTTCTCTTATGATTTCCAAAATTGCTCTTGAACAATTTAATGCATTTTTGCATGCTTTGGTCGGATCATATTCTGCAGGGAATAATACAATAACTGCATCGCCTTCATATTTGAATACGTATCCACCATAACCTTGTACAGCAATACTTATTTCTTGTGCGAAAGTTTGGACTATTAAAGCAAATTTGTTTTCTGGTAGGGAGAGGCTCATTTGTGTAGAGTTATTGATATCTACAAACATGATCACCAGATTTGTTTTGCTGTTTACATGTCTTTTAAGTAATTTTTTCGATTCTTGAGTTGACATGTTAAGCTGAATGCCCGCATTTAGAGTTTTTGTTATCCTAGCGCGAATTTGGTCCAATACAGGCGGATCTATAAAACTCATAAATAGTCATCTTTGTTACTAGTCAAGAATTTACACCCTAATAATATTATTATCTACTACGACGAACGATTATTAATTTAAATTCAGTTTTATTATAAATGATAATATTAATAGTAATTGCATATATTGTATATACCAGCTAGTAGACGTCATCTTATAGATCTTCACGACAGTAGAAATCTGTATGGTTATAATAAGAATTGATAAGGTATATAGGCAAATTATAGCTGCCATTACATCCTGCTATTGATAAAAAAATATTAGATAGTGAGCAAATCAAGAAAATATTATACTCTATAATAGGAGATGAAGTAGGTGAGGAAAAAATTCAAATGGAGATCACTTTAGACATTGGATCATCACAAAAATATATAGACATCATAATGAACAAATGTATTTCAAAGTTATCTTTTGAATCAAACGATGCTAGCGGTGACGAATATTTTTTTGAGTCATTTATAGTCACGTTAAGCGAGGCGCTTCTTCATTTCATGTTTACTATATGCACTCTACCATCAGAAAGAAGAATCACACCAAAAAATAATTTAGTTCTCGATATAGTTGTGCCAAATTTACAAAGATTGAATACAAAACCGGAGCAATTACTCATTATTCAGTTTATAAAAGAAGACCAAGAATTGAATAAAATTCCAAAATTAGAATCTTTACACCCAAATTATAAAAATATATGGTTAATATCTGCCAAACCACTTTCATCAACAAAATATACCACTTATAGTGTATTGTCAAATGCTGGATTAAACAATAGATACTCTGATATTATAATAGATGTTTATGACTTTCTAAAACAAACCGGTGACAAGAGCTTCAGATTGATTCACTGACCACACTATAATTTGATATATGATTATTTTTCTAGCAGTATCTACAGCGCACTAGAGCGTAAGAATAATAGCCTTTCAATCGGCCGTATTGTACGTTAATTCAAAAGTATTAATGGATACAACTATAAAACGTTCTAATGATAAGAAAGACTGCTTGTTTAGAAAATCAATGTCTTGCAATAACCTGGCTGTCCCCCCAATGATAATCCTTTTGAAATATCACATTTAGATTATAGGAGTTCAGAAAATCTATCACTTGCTGATAATTATCTTTGCCATGTATTTCTATGAAGAGAGCAAGGTCTTTACTGGTAGTTAATACGTCAGTAGCACCCTTTAGTACATCAAGTTCAGCCCCTTCGACATCAATTTTAACCCAATTGACTCGTTCCTTTGGTATTTTATTTTGCTCTAGTATGCTATCAAGTGTATCTGCATTTACTTCCACATATGTTCCCTTCGTCTTTTCTTCCCCAGTTACCCTCTCTGATATTATCGTATAATTACTGTAGATCTTTACCTTCGTTTTTGTTGAATAAACAGCATAATTCAAACATGTAACATTGGTTAGACTGTTTAGTTTTATATTGCGATTTAACATCGCATAATTCGTAGGATGCGCTTCAATAGCAACTACTTTTCCACTTTGACCAACTTGCCTTGAAGATGGTATGGTATACAGCCCAAAGGCTGCCCCAATGTCGACAACTACATCTCCTTTTTGAGGGTTGAAATACTTTCGTACGTCCTCTTCGTGAATAGTCATACTGGCATACATATCTGGAATTAAGAAATTGGCTATTTTCCTTGTTACTAGACTATAGAATTTATACTCATATCTTGGCATATTAAATACTAGAAGGAACGAATTATCCAATCCCAGCAATTCTATGGACTTGTACAAAAAGCCTATAAAACTAATTCTCCTTTGACTGTATAGCCGATCTCGTCTTTTTTTACCCAAAACCAATTTGCATACAGCTGCTATACCCAAATAGACCTTTTTGATACAAAAAAATACAAGTTTATCTTTACTATTTGCACCCGTTGCTTCTGTTAGGAGTAATTTATCTATATTCATAGCTGGTAGTGTTGCATTCTGTGTAAATTAATATGTATATTATTATCCTTATGCCACACGGTACAGTTGAATCGATTTATAATTACAGATCTTGTGTGAATTATTAACTATTTTACTAGTACTGAACAAGCTATACTCAGGGAATTCACCAAATCATTCCTAAGCTGGCAGGGATAAAGACAATTACCATGTCCTGTCATAATCTATAACTATAATGCTGGCATCTAGAGCATTTCTTCATACGATGAGCGGGCAGAGCCTTTAGTCCCATTATTTTGATAATATATCTCAGGGAGAGAATAAACAAAACCAACATGTACACAATCAGATCTCTCATCTAGCAAACACTGCAACTCCCCTTCTTTTAGCAAAACTTCTGCAATCCTATTTCGCTTATTGTCTTTTAATACAACCCTATTCTGATCTATGGATAGTTTTTCCATATACGGAGCATGCTTGGCAAATGCTTCATACTTTACCATCATCTCCTCCATCATACTTGTAAGATATCCAGAGAAGCTTCTTATGCCTTTGAGTTCTAATCCTTTTTTGTTTTCCTCATATACTTTAAAGAATTTTGCATATACGTTTTCGCTTACTGTAATAGACTTAAATCCAGGTTTTGGCATGAAGGAGCAGTACGGTAATATACGGCAATATGATATAAGCATTATGCCGACAACTTTTTTAGTATAGATGAGATATAGAGAAAAATAGATTCCAACTACGTATCCAAATTAATTTCTTGAGCTTTATCTGTTCACACAAGATGCTGGTTATTATTATATTAACTGGACAGGCCGCCAGCTTAAATCCATTTTTTGTTCTTAAAATATACGACCATCCCTGCAGCTACTGCTCCCATCAACAACAGAGAATAGTAATATCCGAATGGTGAGTGAAGCTCTGGCATAACATCAAAATTCATACCGTATATTCCAGTTATCAAGGTAAGAGGAAGAATTATTGTAGCGATCACTGTAAGTGTTCTGATGGTTTCATTTAGGTTTGCACTCAAAGACGAGTTATAAGCTTCCCGCAGGTTGATAACTCTCTGGTGCATATTCTCCACGTTGTTTTGTAAGTATGTCACTCTGGCATTCAACGAGCGAATATGTCTTATTGAATCCTTACTAAATTTCGTCTGTACTACTAAATTGATAATATCTGCAAATGCTGATGTTATCATTACAAGAGTATTTTCTAAAAAGCTGATGTTTCTTCTAATTAAAAGTATGTCTGAGAGTTGTGACTTTGTAGGCTGATGTAGTATGACATGATCTTCAATCTGTTCTAATCTGGTATTAATGTTGCTTAATATCGGATAGTAACTTGAAATAATTTCTTCTATTGCAAAGCGGTACACCATTTCACAAATTGCTCTGCTATAGCTGCTACTGCTTTCAACATCTCTTTTACCAGATAATGATTGCTGCTGTTGCTGTTGTTCTGATAATTGTGTATGTAGAGATTGATGATGGGCTGATGCTGTCAAACTTCTACTTATTCTTTGTTTAATATTGCTTTCAAGCTGCCGTTGACTATTGAAATTGATGGTAATTATCCATCTCTGTTCTAAGAATGCATACAAATCATCTTCGTCAAGGTCGCTATCAGAATACTCATGATCGCCAGGGTTGCTGATGCCACCACGATCATTCTGTCCTTTTCCATCCTTATCTTCACTCATTTTTTGTTTTTCGTATCTTACTCCATCTATAATTGTAAACAGATATGCACCATATTCTTCTACTTTAGAAGGTTGATGTGCATGAACGATAGCCTCTATCGCCAATGGATGTAAACCGAAAATGTCTTGCAAACGGAAAACATCACCACGATCATCTGCATGAATCCATAATGAATCTTCTGGATGTTCTAGCATCTCTTTTCTAACTGATAAAGGTTCTGAAATATTGACTTGTTTGACAGAGTGCTTTCCTATGAGATGAGCAGATATTGTCAATTGTACTTTATTTGTAATAAGTTTCCTAAAAAGTTCTTGACGGAGACTTCATAGATTGACCTTAATAAGTTCTCTCTTCAAAATGATCAAACGTCAATGCTGGCTTAAAAGCATCAAATATATCGTTATACGATGTTGGTTCCTTATCCAGTTTCCCATCATTATCTACTGCAGTTCTCAATGCTGTTATCAGCGTAGACGGGATTTTTGTAATGGATGGAAAGATGAATGCAGATACAGATAGTTTGTATTGGATATGTCAGATTAATTTATTATTCCTTACCTGAATGAAAGGAATTTTTACACAGTAGTTGGAGGCTGTGGTTTTGCTTTACCAAAATATGCTCTTACATGTAGTCTATACAAATAATACAATATCGCTATGTTAATTGCTAAACCTATTAGCGGAATGGTTATAGAACTCACAATTCCTGAAATGACATTCTTAGTATTTTCAAGCGAAGAAGCTATAATAACAGATGTAGAAACTATTTGTATCGCGATTCCAATAATAGTCAATATTACAGTTGTCGTCCATGCCCATCCTTTTCCTTTTAGGAGTCCATAAAACATGACAATATATCCAATACCTATTGCCACCAATACTCCTCCTACTACAGCAAAAATTGTGCCAAAGAATTGAGCTATAGCTTGCGAAGAAGTGCTTGTAGAATTGGCTGAAAATAAAGCTCCCAGTGCAAGTAGAGCAATCCCAGATAGTAATAACAGTATGCCGGTTATTATAGTAAGTATTGCTATTATCTTTACTCCAGTAGGCCGGTGCTGCTTATTTTGCATTATATTAGATAACGTACGATTTCAATCCATGTTTATATGCTGTATGATGCATAATACTGTGCATACCGTGAAAGTTTCCTTAATGTATTTTCTGACTTGGTCGATTAATGGAAAATGACATTGAAATTTAAATAGCTTAATTTACAATAGTTGGTAGCGATATCCATATTGGTACACTTGATAGGAAGGGAGAACCAAATATACATCTAACATGGTACTACTTTGACAATACCAATAACAGATTTTATATAGAAACATCTAAACAATCTAGAAAAACACAAAACTTGCACACAAATAATAAGATCTACTATTGTATCGACGATCCTAGTCCGCCTTACAAAGGAGTCAGAGGTAAAGGAAAAGTCAAAATTCATGAAGACATTAATCACAATATCCCTATAGCTGAAAAGATAATGACCAGATATCTAGGAAGCATTGAACACCCTATGGCAAAAACTCTTATGAGTAGCGTTAAGAATGGAGATTCAGTTATTCTGGAAGTATCACATAGCTATTACTCGACCTGGGATTATAGCAAAAGGTAAACTAAAAAATACAATTTATGTTTTTTATACTATTCGCGGCAATTCTGCTAAAAATGTGCTATCCTGAAGTTTTATACGCCTAAAGGATAAAGGCGTTATTTTTTCTGGTCGTGTGCATATATAATGCAGCTGTAAAAATATTGCAGCGTATCCTTTGCCATATACGTTCTGAAACTGGTTAGACTATGGGAATAAGTATTATTTTATTTAATCTCGTTCCGAGTTCCATCAGGATTATATCTATAGTCTTTACCTGTTTCTTCATCTGCTGTCTTTTTATGCGAACCATCACAGAAAGGTTGATTGTTACTTAGTCCGCACATACAAATCCATTTACTTTCATTTCCTACTCTCACTTCCATTGGACCCCGATCTTCTTTTCGAACAAATCTTGCCATGGCAAAATAGAGATTCACACTCTATTATAAATTAGCAAGAAACTCAGAACCCATTTGGCCAAGATATGATATAAGTATATAATATGTTAGTGCAGTAGCATTTAACATATTACGCGGACAAATCAGAAGCCTCATCTGTTAATGCAAATCCAGACTTTTTTGCTTCTTCCATTTCTTTTCTATTAGCTGGGTCTACAATCAAATCTTTTTTAAGTGCTTTCTTATCTCTGAGGCCAATACCAATTGTTGACGAACTTTGTATTTTTTCTGGATCATTTAATCCATTTGCATTTACCCCTGAAGCATTTTCTTCAATGTGGAGTTTCTTATTCCAGGTAGCAATATCGGGAGTATCATTAATGTCTATTATAGCTGCAGACATATCTGCGACGTAGGCTTTCATTGTCGGTGGTTTTTTTTGTTGTTTTGGCATTTTATTATCGACTGGCAAATCTTTTTTCGCTTTGCTTTTCTTAAATTTTCTGCGAGAATTGTTAATCATTTAGTAACTAGTACTTATATCTATGATTTCATTGTTCATATATTTTACACAGGACAACGTAAGCGATGATACTATACTGCTGTAGAGAAAGCTAGTTATTTTCCATTTTTTGCCATGTGTATCTTGCGTGTCAAAAGACGATCGGCTATAAAATATGTTTGCTATCACGGTAGATGTGAAATAAAGCAAAGCGCTGCTCCTATTTTTACTTTATTGTGTTTGCAAAACTTTTAAAATTGTTATTGGGGTGGATTTTACCGTCAATTACACACGTCAGATTAAATGCACGATGATATGTATCAGGAATATAAGACCATTCCCAAAATGCACAGCCGCTTAGCTTAAAATTCTTCAGTCTGCTAACATATTCATTCAATTGTCTTCCATTTATTTTGATCCCTGGGTTGATTCCTGCATTAAACTCTCCAGCATACAGCGGAATATTTTTCATTAGCCAACATATTGATTTATAGTATCCCATAGTTAGACTGTTTGGTGGATATGGATGGACGTCAAATATTATTTTGTTAGCAACATTATTCGATGGCTTGGTTTTTGCTTGCTCCCATGGAACATTAAGTGTGTTAAGGGGATCTGAGGATGTAAAACAAAAAAATAAGGTTTTGTCAGTTAATTCAGATATATGTTTTACAAAATAATCATGATAAACCCCTACCTTTCTAAAGTCGGCCTGTCTAAATATCATCGGTTCGTTTAGTATCTCAAATCCCAATGTAGAATTTTTATCTTTTATTCTATTTATCATCTCTTCTAAGAATTCCAGTTGAGCATCCCAACAATCTTTTCCTTCATTAGTCTTTAATTTTCTATCCCACCATTCATTCCAAAATTTTTTTAGAATTTGTTTAGAAGGACAACCAGCAGAATCTATTGCAGGCAGATATTCTCCAAATGATGATGCTAAGAGGGAATTAGGGAAGCCAATTCCGACACCAAAGTAAGAGGAGCACTTCCATTGATGGTTATCATATATGCATGATATGCCGTATTTGTCAGCTAATGAAGAAATACTAACAAGCTCTTGGTTAAAACATTCGGGATTTCTTTCATACGATTCCCAGTATAAAGGAACTCTAATGCACTTAATTCCTGATTGTTCAAATATTCTAAAGGAATCTTCCACGTAGTCGTCAGGGGCAATGCACATAAAAATCCATGGAAGTTGACACCCAATAGGAAATTTTCCATTTTCTATATGGGACATTTAGGCTCTATTTAGCCATTGAGCTATTGTGATTTGAACTGC
>Ga0075424_100007325_pt1 | contig 10693 bp, 8 predicted proteins | sample SoiMethybrSBSTD3_FD_75301 | JGI IMG/M metagenome (GOLD analysis project Ga0075424, IMG submission 75301) | Bulk soil microbial communities from a Populus tree surrounding site in Tennessee, USA - Soil MetaG P. TD hybrid SBSTD3 | ecosystem: Environmental > Terrestrial > Soil > Tree plantation...
CTGCTGTTGGAGCCGAACCAGGTTCGGTGTTTGAACCTGGTTCGCGAGTTTCGTAGTGCCACCACGTTGGTGCAACTCATCCTGAGACGACCTCCAGGGTTCCGGCGAGAACCGCGTCAAACCGTGCTCGGCAGGACGATGTACGGGCCGGGCGGCGTCCTGCCGGGGCCGTAGACGGTCGTCGGGCTGTCCGGGATGTAGTGCGACTTGAACACGTCGTGCCGCAGCTCCTTCCCGGAGGCGTCGTAGACGGTGCGGTCGACCGTCACGTCGAAGCCCTTCTCCCCGGTCCCTGAGACGACCTTCACCGAACCGCGCGGCGCGTTCGGGTCGACGGCGTAGTTCATGCCCGGGTTCGTCCAGTTCGTCTGCGAACCCGTGTGCGCCACGACGCGGCGGTGCTCGTTCGTGCCGTAGAACGTGAAGGTCAGCGTCGAGTCCGTGTACGACGTCTTGATCAGGAGCCCGTGCTTCAGGTCGTTCCTGAACTGGAAGTCCGGCCCGCCCCAGGAGACGGTGGCATCACGACCGAGGGGGTAGTGCGAGAGGTAGAGGTTGTGGTTCGTGCGCGCGAGGATCGGCAGGCCGATCTCGAACGCGTCGTTGAAGAGCGTCGTCGCCGTCTGGCAGACCCCGCCGCCGATCGACGGCAGCACGAGCGAGCCGATGATCATCTGCCCTTCGAGGAATCCCCGCTCGGCCGTACGCGGCCCGACGACCTCGTTGAACGAGAAGACTTCGCCCGGGCGGATCAGCGTCCCGTCGATGTAGTCCGCCATCAGGTGGACGTTGTGGATGCGGTTCGACGACGAGACGCCCATGTCGGTGGTGAACGAGACGAGCTTCTCGCGGATCCCGAGCGCCTTCGCCTTCGCGGTCGTCAGGTCGGGCTGCCGCGGGCCGAGCTCGACGCGCGCGAGGTGGTCGCCGTGCACTGCGGCCGTGATCGCCTGCTCGAGCTGCTCGGGATCGACGTCGCGCCCCGGCTGTGAGGGCACGATCGTCACCTTGTCGCCGGCGACGACGAAGCGGGCGTTGTGCGCGCGCTGGATCCACGTGCCGAGCCGCGGGCGCACGAGCCCCGCGAGCGCCTCGGCGTCGAGCTTGACGTCGAACTCGGCAGCGTGCCGCTCGACGGCGAGCGCACGCGCGACCTGTGCGGGGCTCAGCGAGCCGCGGCGCGCGCCGTGGTAGTCGATGCGGACGGGCGCGGCGAGGATCCGGCGCGCCTCGCTCGCAGCGGTCTCGGCCGCGCTGTCCGGGATCGCCGGCGCCACGCGCGTGAACGGTGCCCTGACGACGCGCGCGGGATGCGAAAGGCGCTTCAGCAGCACCGCCTGGTTCAGGCGGCGGCCGTCACGCGCGTGCGTCACGACGACCTCCGTGCCGTGCAGCTCGACGTTCGCGGAGACGGGGTCGCTCCCCGCGCGGGCAACCTCCGCCAGGACGTTCCCGGCGCCGCCCGCGCGCCGCAGGACGGGCGCGACGTCGACGCGCGCCGGCACGACGAGCGCAAGCTCCGAGCCGGCGGCGAGCGCGCGGTCGGCGGTTGCGGCGGCGTCGATCGCGACCAGCCAGCCGCGCTGGACGTGGTAGGAGTGCTCGCCGGCGCGGATCGTCACCTCGTGGCGGCTCCAGCCGCGCAGGTCGCGTACGACCTGCTCGCGGCTCTTCCCGCCCAGGTCCATGCCGAGGACGTGGACGCCCGGCTTCGCCGCGCCGCGGAACTGCAGGCCACGGGCGACCGCCGCGGCGACGGCCGCGAGCAGGAGCAGGCAGATGAGGACGAGGACGCGCTTCATCACGGACAGTGAAGCAACGGCGGCGGAGGGCCCGCCGTTACGGCGTATCTTGCCCGCGTGGAGCTCCGCGATCTGCCGTCGGTGGACGAGCTCGTGCGCGGCGTCGAGGATCCGCTGGCCGTCGACGCTGCCCGGGCGGTGCTGGCGCGCGCCCGCGAGGAGATCCGCGCCGGCCTTGATCCCGGCGATCTCCCCGCCCGCCTCGAAGCCGAGCTCGCCGCCGCGCGCACGCCCGCCCTGCGCCGCGTCCTCAATGCGACGGGCGTGATCGTGCACACGAACCTCGGCCGCGCCCCGCTCGCGCAGACCGCCCTCGACCGGGCGCTCGAGGTCGGCGCCGGCTACTCCAACCTCGAGTACGACCTGAGCGAGGGCGCGCGCGGATCGCGTCAGGACCACGTGACCGCGATCCTGAGACGGCTGACGGGCGCGGAGTCGGCGATCGTCGTCAACAACAACGCAGGCGCGGTCCTCCTCGCGCTCGCCGCGCTCGCCGAGGGCCGCGACGTCCTCGTCTCGCGCGGCGAGCTGATCGAGATCGGCGACGGCTTCCGTATCCCCGACGTGCTGGCGCGCTCGGGCGCGCGGCTGGTCGAGGTCGGGACGACGAACCGGACGCGGCCGGCGGACTACGAGCGCGCGGCCGGCGACGACACGGCGCTCATCCTGCGCGTGCACCAGTCGAACTTCCGCGTCGTCGGGTTCACCGAGCTGCCGGCGCTCGCCGATCTAGCGGCGCTCGCGCGGCGGCGCGGCCTGCCGCTGCTCGACGACCTCGGCTCCGGCGCGCTGGTCGAGCTGTCGGACGAGCCGACGGCGCAGGCGTCGCTCGCAGCCGGCGCGGACCTCGTCTCGTTCAGCGGCGACAAGCTGCTCGGCGGGCCGCAGGCCGGGATCGTCGTCGGCCGGGCGGATCTGATCGATCGGCTGCGGCGCCACCCCCTGCACCGGGCGCTGCGCGCGGACAAGCTCGGGCTGGCCGCGCTCGAAGGGACGCTGCTCCTCTATCTCGACCGCGAGCGTGCGCTGCGCGAGGTGCCGGTACTGCGCATGCTCCTCGAGGACTCGGGCAACGTTCGTGCCCGCGCCGAGCGCCTCGCCGCGGCAGTGGGCGGCGAGGTCGAGGAGACGGTCGCGCGCGTTGGGGGCGGGGCGCTGCCGCTCGCCGAGCTGCCGTCGTTCGCGTGCGCGATCGACGAGTCGCTCGCAGCGCCTCTGCGCCGGCAGGCCCCGCCGGTCGTGGGGATCGTGCGCGACGGGAAGCTGCTGCTCGACTGCCGCACGCTCAGCGACGAGGAGGTGGACGCGGCCGCTGCGGCGGTCGACGCATGCCGCTGACGGTCGGTACCGCCGGCCACATCGACCACGGGAAGACGTGGCTCGTGCGGGCGCTGACGGGCAAGGACACCGACCGCCTCCCCGAGGAGCGGGCGCGCGGCATCTCCATCGATCTCGGCTACGCGCCGCTCGAGCTGCCCGACGGGCGGCGGCTCTCGCTCGTCGACGTCCCGGGCCACGAGCGTTTCGTGCGCACCATGATCGCCGGGGCGAGCGGGATCGACCTGTTCCTGCTCGTGATCGACGCGCAGGAGGGCGCTCGGCCGCAGACGCTCGAGCATCTCGCGGTGCTGCGGCTGCTCGGCGTCACGCACGGCGTGGTCGCGGTGACGAAGGCGGACGCGGTCGACGCCGAGACGCTCGAGCTCGCAGTCGCGGAAGCGCAGGAGCTCGTCCCGGACGCGGAGGTCGTCGCCGTCTCCGCCAAGACCGGGGAGGGCATCGACGAGCTTCGCGCGGCCCTTGCACGCGTGCCGGTCGTCGAACGAGACGTCGAGGGCGCGGCGCGCCTGTACGTCGACCGCGTCTTCACGCTGCAAGGCATCGGCACCGTCGCGACCGGGACGCTCTGGTCGGGCACGGTCGCGGGCGGCGACATCCTGCGCATCGAGCCGGACGGGAGAACGGTGCGCGTGCGCAGCGTGCAGGTTCACGACGCCGCCGTCGAAGCGGCGGCAGCGGGGCAGCGCGTCGCGGTCAACCTGCCCACGGTGGAGCGGCGCGAGCTCAGCCGCGGCGACGTCCTCGTCGCGCCGGGGCACTATCCGGTCAGCTACCGCCTCGACGTGCGGCTCGAGGCGCTCGAGGAGGTGCCACCGGCGGTCACGGTGCACGTCGGCACGAAGGCGGTGGCGGCACGCGTCGCGCGCGCGGGTCCGTACGCACAGCTTCGCCTCGCGGAGCCGGTCGTCGCCGCGCGCGGCGACCGCGTCGTGCTGCGCACGGAGACGACCGTCGGCGGTGGGATCGTCCTGGATCCGGCACCGCCGCGGGGGCTCGACGAGATGCGGCTCGCCGTGCTCGAGCGCGGCGATCCGGAGGAGATCGTCCGCGCGCTCGTGCACGCCCCGACGACGGGCCGCGAGCTGCAGGCGCGCGGCGTGCTCGCTCCGTCCGAGCTCGCGCGCGGCCTCGCAGGGGTCCGTTCAGCGGGCGAGTACGTCTTCTCCGAGGAGTGGCTCGCCGACCTGCGCCGCAGCGTGCGCGACCGCCTGTCGGCCCGCGCAGAGGCGAGCCCGCTCGATCCGGGCCTCCCGCTGGCCGAGCTGCTGCCCAACGAGCCGTGGGCGCCGCTCGTCCTCAACCTGCTCGAGGTCGAGCGCCGGGGGGCGAAGGCGTACCGTCCCGGCGCGACGGCCGCGCTCGGCCAACGCGAGCAGGCTGCGTCGGCGCTTCAGGAGCAGCTCGCGCTGGAGGGGATCGCCAAGGTCCCCGACAAGGAGCTCGCGGCGTTCCTCGAAGAGGCCGGCCGGCTGCGTCGCGTCGGCGACGGCTACGCCGTCTCGAGCGAGCTCTACGAGCGCGGGCGCGAGCTCATCACGCGACTCGACCCGATCACGATCGCATCGTTCCGCGACGCCGCGGGCATCGGGCGGCGGACGGCGCAGCTGCTGCTCGAGCGCTACGACGCCGACGGGCTCACGCTGCGCCGTGGTGACGTTCGCGTGCTGCGGCGGGCGCGGGGTTCCTCACGCTGAAGACCGCGCGCCGCCCGTGCGGGTCGATCCCCTCGATCGCGAGCGAGCCGGCCGCGTTGCCGCGCGCGCGCCACGACAGCTCCCCGCTGCGGGAGAGCCCCGTCAGCGCCGTCGCAGGCTTGCCGTGCACGAGCAGCTCGGCGCGGACCGGCTCGTTGAACGCGTAGTGCACCTGCAGTCGGCCGGCCGTCGCGCTGATCGTGTCCGAGATGAGGCGCGGGCGCAGGGCGCTCGTGAAGCCGACGAGGAGCAACGCGGCGGCGACGGCGGCGACCGCCGCTGCGCCGGAGAGGAGAAGCCGCTTGCGACCGGCGGGAACGACCGGGTGGAGCGTGCGCACATCGAGCTTCTCGGCGGCCTTGTCGGCGAGCGCGAGCGCGTCATCGACAGTGTCGGCGGTCGCGGCGACGTAGCCGCGCCGGTCGGCGTCCACCTGCACAGGCGTGATCGTCGTGCCGGCGTCGAAGTACAGCCCGGCCGCCAGCACGCCCGGTGACGACCGGACGTCGTCCAGCCCAGCGATGGAGGTCACCGTCCCGAGCGGGAGAACGCCGGGCGCGGCGGTGAGGAAGCGGATCGCGACCGGCCGCTCCATCCTCGGTGTCACGAGGTCGTCCGGCACCGGCTCGCCGAGCGCCTGCGCGATCGCGACGTCGAACAGCTCGACGCCGGTCGCCAAGCGCACGAGGTCGGCCATCTGCCCGGCGGCGATGCGCGCGGCGATCTCGACGATGCGAACGTCGCCGTCGTCGGTCGCGATCACCTGCGGGAACGCGATGCCGTCGCGGAGCCCGAGCACGCGTACCGCGTCGAACGCGATCTCGCGTGCCCGCTCGAGCACGTGCGCGGGCAGCGACGATGGATAGATGTGCGCCCAGCCGACGCCGAACCCCGCGCCGGGCGGGCGGAGCCGGTCCGAGAGGGTGATGAGCGTCGGCACTCCGTCGCGCACGACGAGCATGCCGTTCAGCTCCGTCCCGTTGACGAACTCCTCGAGCATCGCGCGCGACGTCGCCGAGAACGCGAGCGTCTCGTGCAGATGCTCCTCGAGGTCGCCGCGCGCGCGCACGTAGAAGAGCCCGCGCTGACCGCCCGAGTCGGCGGGCTTGAGCACGGCCGGCAGCGGCATGCCCTCGAGCACGGCGTCGAGGTCGGAGTCCGCGGTGACGAGCGTGCCGCGCGGTTGTGGAAGGCCGGCGTGCGCCAGGCGGGCCCGCATCGTCGGCTTGTCCGTCATCGAGCGTGCGACGTCGATCCCGATCCCGGGGAAGCCCAGCGCGTCTGCAACCGCGGCCGCCGGGACGACGGCGCGGTCGCTCGAGACGGCGAGCACACCGTCGACGTTGTGCACGGCGCCGGCCGCGATGACTTCGGCGATGTGCGCGAAGTCGACGTTCACGCAACGGTCGGCGATCTCGAACCCGACGGCGTCTGGGTCGCCGTCGACGGCGACCACCCGATGCCCCGCTGCGCGGGCATGGTGGATCGCGGGAACCTGCGAGACGCTCGCGCCCAGGAACAGCAGGTTGGCCACAGCGAGACGACGGTACTCCCGGCACTCGCGCCGCGCCGAAGGCAGTCAGGAGCCGTTCAGGCGAACGGTCTCTCCGGGCGCGCGGCGCCGGTGAAGGTCGCGCGCCCGGGGACCGGACTCGACTTGCGGGAACGTGCGGTGTGCGAGGTCGACGCACTCCCGCGTCACTGGTGTTCTGCCGCGCAGCGACGTCGTGAAACACCGGCGATCAGGTCGCTTTAAGCTCGCAGCGTGCGTGCGAACCGCTCGATCCCTGCGGCCACCGTCATCCCCGTCCTCATCTACCCGGACGTGAACGAGGCGGTCGCCTGGCTCACCGGCGCGTTCGGGTTCGTCGAGCGCGTCCGCATCCCCGAGAACCACCGTGCGCAGATGAAGGTCGGAGAGAACGGGGCCGTGATCGCCGCCGACATCCGCCACGACCGCCGCCCGCCGCGTGCCGGCGAGGAGACGCACTCGGTGCTCGTCCGGGTCGAGGACGTCGATGCCCACTGCGAGCGTGCGCGCGCGCACGGCGCGCGGATCCTGATGGAGCCGACCGACTTCGAGTACGGCGAGCGACAGTACGCCGCCGAGGATCCGGCCGGGCACCGCTGGACGTTCTCCCAGACGCTCGCCGACGTCGAGCCCGAGAGCTGGGGCGGCGAGACGATCAGTTAGGAGTGCGCGAGACTCCGATCGCTGGCGCCTCTCCGCAGCAGCGTGAGCTGCTGCACGAGATCTTGGCCGTCTGGGCGCGACGCTGATCACCGGCATCGTCGTCCGCGAGTACGACCCCGGCTTCGAGGGGGACGAGCTTCCGCCGCCCGGCCCGTACGGCGACGAGATCGCCGTGACCGTCGAGCCCGGGGATGGTCGCGGCGACTGGGAGGCCGGGCTGTTGGCGCGCGCGTTCGCGCGTCGGTCGCAGGCGGCCGGTGGGAGATCGTCCTCGGTTCGTTCACGACCGGACCTTCAGGCAGTCCGACCGCATACGTTTTCCGGTGCCTCCACTGCGGTGTCCTTGGCGGCTACTGGGACTCGGACTGAGCCTCAGGAGGCGGACGCCTGAACTCCGCGCCAGTATTTGGGCAGAGGCCGATGAGTTGCGGGTCGCGGAGCGGTCTTCCTCGACAGCACCATCGACGTGCGGCCGGAGGAGGCCGCCGGAACAAGGGAGCCAAGGGATGACGCGGTACCTGATCTCGTTCGATGCCCACGCGATGGACCACATCCCCGCCGAGGACATGCCCGCCGTCGCCAACGCCGCGCACGCGGTGGTCGAGGAGGCCATCGACGCCGGCGTTTGGGTGTTCGGCGGCGGACTTGAAAACCAGCAGGCGAGCATCGTCGCCACCGACGGAACGGTCAGCGACGGCCCGTACCCGGAAGCCGTCGGCGGACTCTGTGTCGTCGACGTGCCCTCACGCGTGGAGGCGCTGAAGTGGGCTGCCAAGACCGCCGTCGCCTGCCGCTGCGCCCAAGAGGTCCGGGAGTTCATGCCCGACCCGACCGTAGGCAACTAGACGACACTCGCCTGCGCCAGTGTCCTCTCGCTCGAAGCCGTCACGCGGCCACATCCGGCGCCAGCCTGGCCGTCGACCCTAGGATCCGGTCCTGGAGCGACACGGGCCCGGTGGCCCAGCTGGTCTTCAAAACCAGTCCGGCGTGGCAGCCCCACGCTTGCTCGGTTCGACTCCGGGGTCGCTCCGTTCACGAAACAGGCAGGTGCCGCTCGACGATCGCGGCGAGCGGCACACCGGCCGGGAGCGTTCCGAGCGCGCCGAACGAGCCTCGCGCGCGGAAGGCCTCGGCAACCGCCGGGTCGCCGTGGCGGTCGAGCAACGTCGCTTGCAGCGCGACGGCCATCGTCTCGACGAGCCGGCGCGCCCCCACCTCGTCGGCATCCGCAAGCGCGCGCTCGACGCGCGAAGCATCACCGTCCTCCAACTCGGCGAGGAACCCCTCCGCACCAGCCGGCGAGCTCCGCAGCGCGCGCAGCACGTCCAGGCACTGGACGTTCGAGCTGCCCTCCCAGATCGCGTTGAGCGGGCTGTCGCGGTAGAGCCGCGGCAGCACACTGTCCCGCTCGACGTAACCGTTCCCGCCGAGGCACTCCAGCGCCTCGCCGACGACGGCCGGCGTGCGCTTGCATACCCAGTACTTGAGGACCGCGGTCGCGATGCGCCGGAAGTCGTCGCGCTCGTCGAATGCGCGCGCGAGTCGCAGCGCGCTGATCGTCGCCGCCTCCGACTCGACGCAGAGGTCGGCGAGCACGTTCTGCATCAGCGGCTGCTCGGCGAGCAGCCTCCCGAACGCGACGCGATGTGCGCAGTGATGCGTCGCCTGCGCAACTGCCTCGCGCATCAGCGCGGCCGAACCGACCACGCAGTCGAGCCGCGTGTGCACGACCATCTCGATGATCGCCGCGACCCCACGCCCCTCTTCGCCGACGAGAGCCCCGCGCGCACCGTCGAGCCTGATCTCGCTCGACGCGTTCGAGCGGTTGCCGAGCTTGTCCTTCAGCCGCTCGATCACGAATCCGTTGTCCAGACGGGCAACGAAGTAGCAGGACAGCCCGCCCGGCGCCTGCGCAAGGATCAGGAACGCGTCCGACATCGGCGCCGAGCAGAACCACTTGTGCCCGTGCAGCGTCACCTCGCCGTCCCCGGCCGGACGGGCCTGCGTTTCGTTCGCGCGCACGTCCGAGCCGCCCTGGCGCTCGGTCATCGCCATGCCGATCAGCGCCTCGCCGGCGGCGATGCGCGGCTCCCACTCGGCGGCGAGCGCAGGCTGGACCCGCAACGCGGGCACGGCGGCGTGCGTCATCGAGAGCGGGCACCCCACGCCGGCCTCGACCTGCGTCAGCGCCATGAACTTCGCCGCGCGCGCGACGTGCGAGCCCGGGCGCTGCAGGCCCTCGCGGATCCCGAGCGCGAGCAGCGAGTGCCAGGCGGGATGGAACTCGACGTGGTCGTGGCCGCTGAGGACCGGCGGGTGCTCGTTCGCGAGGCGGCCCCACTCGAGCGGCTCGCCGCCCAGCTCGGCGCCGAAGGCGAGGAGCTCGTCCTCGGCGGACGCCGCCCCTTCGCGTCGCAGCCCTTCGAGGAGGGGTGCGTTGCCCGCGACGAGGTTGTAGTCGCGCAGCGGCGGCGGCTGGTTCGCCGTGTGAACGGCCACGCCTATCCGTGCTCGAGCGCGGGCTCGGCGTGCGCGGCGTGCGTCGCGCCGGCGGTGCGGAACAGGGCCACGCCGATCGCGGCCGCGGCGACGGCGAAGATCGCGCCGACGAGGAACGCGAGGTGGTAACCGGCGAGCAGGATCAGCGCGCCCGTGACCGTGATCGCGCCCGCGACGTCGAGACGCAGCCCGCGCGCGAAGCCGGGCGCGCTCGGGACCAGGCGCGTCGAGAGGAGGATGACGGCGACGCCGATCGGCAGGTTGACGAGGAAGATCCAGTGCCAGTCGAGCACGTCGGTGAGGACGCCGCCGAGCAGGACGCCGATGCTCCCGCCGCCGGAGGCGACGAAGCCGAAGACGCCCATCGCCTTCGCGCGGTCCGCAGGCTCGGTGAAGAGCGTCATCAGGAGCGACAGCGACACCGCGGAGGCGACCGCGCCGCCGACGCCCTGCACCGCGCGCGAGGCGACGAGGAAGCCCTGCGAGCCCGCGATGCCACAGCCGGCCGACGCGAGCGTGAACAGCGAGATCCCTGCGAGGAAGAGACGGCGGTGGCCGTAGAGGTCGCCGAGCCGGCCGCCGAGCAGCAGGAAGCCGCCGAACGTGAGCGTGTAGGCGTTCACGACCCACGCGAGCGACGTCTCGCTGAAACCGAGGTCGTCGCGGATCGACGGCAGCGCGACGTTCACGATCGTCGCGTCGAGCACGATCATCAGGCTCGCCCCGCAGAGCACGTAGAGGGCGAGCCAGCGGCGCCGGCTGTCGTAGTCGCTCATCTCGGCGGACCCTAGCGAGGCGGGGCGCCGACGCGTCAGCGCTGGGTCGTGCAGAACTTGTCGCCGGAGATCACGCGCATGAAGACGGCGTCCTGCTGACGCTCGACGACCGGGTCGTACGGGCCGAGATCGTTCGCCTCGGCCGTGACGTCGGGCGTCACGCCGGGACCGACGACGCTGATCCGGTACCGCGCACCGTTCCCCGCGGGCCGTGCGGGCTTCCCCGGCAGCGACACGTCGTGCGTCGGCCAGAACGAGTAACAGAAGGCGCCGCTCGGCTTGCGGAAGACGATCGAGGTCTCGCGCTGCCACCCCGGCCCGTACGCGGACCCGAACGTGTCGATGTAGAGGCTGCGCCCATAGGAGTCGATCGGCTCCCCGTTCGCG
>Ga0075424_100007326_pt1 | contig 10692 bp, 9 predicted proteins | sample SoiMethybrSBSTD3_FD_75301 | JGI IMG/M metagenome (GOLD analysis project Ga0075424, IMG submission 75301) | Bulk soil microbial communities from a Populus tree surrounding site in Tennessee, USA - Soil MetaG P. TD hybrid SBSTD3 | ecosystem: Environmental > Terrestrial > Soil > Tree plantation...
ACAACGCGGTGATGCTCACGGCCGCGACGCGCGGCAGCCGCAGGGCGAGGCGCGTCTGCATGTAGCCGCGGAAGAAGACCTCCTCGGCGGTGCCGGCGAGGACGCCGACGACGAGGACGGCGAGGAACAGGTCGGGGCCGACCGCCTGCTCGAGGGCCTTGCGGATCATCCTCATGCTGCCCTGCTCGGTGAGGCCGGCGAGCGTCGTCAGCGAGTCGAGCAGCTGGCCCAGCGCGAGAGTACCCAGGACCATCAAGAGCAAGGTGCGCCCGGTCTCGCTGCCGGGACGCAGGCGCAACGAGGCCGGCGCCCCGCCGCCGCTCGCGATCAGCGCCGTCACGACGAAGGCCGCGGAGGATGCGACGGTCATGGCCAGCAACCCGGGCAGGCCCTCGAATACCGCGCGCTCCGACAGATCGGGATACAGAGAGTGCACCGCGGCCGCGGCCACGAGCGAGAAAGCCACGGTCGTGACGAACGCGGCCAGACATGAGAGGAAGACCGGCCAGAGCCGCGGACGTTCGACCGACTCCTTACTCCCGTCGGTCAGAGGCGCGGCCCCTCGTCGTGCCACGTGGTGACCTGCTCGTATGCGTGCCCCAGCCGCAGGGGCGTCGCCTCGTCGAAGGCCCGCCCGACGATCTGCATCGCCAGCGGACGGCCGTCCGACGAGAATCCGCAGGGGACGGAGAGCGCCGGCAGCCCGAGCGTATTGAACGGGCGCGTGAGTCGGGAGAAGCGTCCCATCCGGGCGACGACGTCGTCCACGGAGCCCGACTTCACCGCCTCGAGCGCCGGCGCAGGCTCCGGGATCACGGGGGCGACCAGCGCGTCGACCTCCGTGAACACCTCGGCGACGAACTCACGCGTCAGGCGAGAGCGCAGCCGCAGCGCCTGCAGGTAGTCATGCGCCGAGATGTGGAAGCCGACCTCGAGACGCGCTCGAACCGCCGGCTGGATCTCGTGCGGCCGCTCGCGCGCCAGACGCGCGTGCAGGGTCGCCGACTCCGAGCGCGAGATGACGTTGCCGATATCGATGAGCGCGCGCGGGTCGGGAACGCGGACCGGTGTGATGACGACGCCCTGGCCGGCGAGGACGTCGAGCGCCGCCCGCACCGCGGTCTCCATTTCGGGGTCGATCCCGTCGAAGTAATAGTTCTCGGGAACGCCGACTCGTAGACCACCGATCGGGCCCTCGAGCATCCGCTGGTAGTACGGCACGCCGCGGCGGCTCGACGTCGCGTCGTGCGCATCGTGCCCCGCGATGACTTCGAGCAAGAGCGCCGTGTCGGCCACGGTTCGCGTCAAGGGCCCGAGGTGATCCATCGACCACGACAACGGCATCGCACCGGCGCGGCTCACACGTCCGTAGGTGGGTTTGAGACCGACGACACCGCAGCACGCCGCGGGCAGCCTGATGGAGCCGCCGGTGTCGCTGCCGAGCGTGCCCAGCGCGAAGCCGGCGGCGACCGCCGCCGCCGAGCCGCTGCTGGAGCCGCCCGGGCAATGGCCGGGCTTCCACGGGTTCTGCACGTCACCGTGATGGGCGTTGTCGCCGAACGGACCCATCGCGAGCTCGGTCATGTTCAGCTTGCCGAGGGTGACTGCTCCGGCCTCGCGCAGGCGCGCGCTCGCCGTGCACTCGATCGCCGGCGTGAAATACTCGCGCGTCTTCGTCCCGCACGAGGTCGGCAGGCTCGGCACATGGCAGAGATCCTTGTACGCGAGCGGCACGCCGTGCAACGGGCCGCGCCCGCGGCCCGCCATCAGCTCGTCCTCGAGCACGCGCGCCGCGGCCAAGGCGCCGTCCGCGTCGAGGGTGATGAAGGCGCGGATCCGTCCGTCGAGTCGCTGGATACGATCCAGGCAGGCCTGGGTGGCCTCGACCGGCGAGATCTTGCGCGCGGCGATTGCGCGCCCCAGCGTTGCAACGTTCCAGTCAGTCACGAGGCTCGGGCGGGCTCGCGTCGCCCTCGAGCGCCAGCACGAATCCCGCCGGCTCCTCGGCGATCGCGAGATCGGCCGCGATTCGCTCGATCGCGGCCGCGAGACCGGCGGCGTCGGCACTCACACGATGTTCGGAAGCGCTCATAGTTTCCGTCAGCCCGGATCATAGCATCACGCGCGACGGCCGAATGCCGCCGGCGCGGGGCTTTCGAAGCTCACGGTTCCGCCGCGCGGATGCACGAACGCGAGCCGAGTCGCGTGGAGCGCCAGTCGCCGGAGCGGGTTCGTCCGGCCGCCATACTGCGCGTCACCCGCGATCGGATGGCCTGCCTCGGCGAGCTGAGCCCGGATCTGGGCCCGCCGCCCCGTGACCAGCGCGAGCTCGAGTAACGTCGCAGTCCGCCGGCGCTCGAGAACCCGGTAGCGGGTGATGGCTTCCTTGCCGCCCCCTCGCCCGGCGGTGCGCACCCGCAGCGAGCGATCTTCGACCAGACGCGACACCAGCGTGCCTTCGTCCTGCGCCACCACGCCTTCGACCAGCGCGACGTAGACGCGTTCGGCCGTACGGGCCGCGAACTGGGCCTGGAGATGCCGCTTGGTCGATTCCGACTTGGCGAACACGATGAGGCCGGAGGTCTCGCGATCGAGACGGTGGACGATGAAGAGCGGCGCGTGGCTCCCGCCGCGCGCGACGACCCACTCGCGAAGAAGCCGGTAGGCGGTGCGCTCGCGCTCGCGGTCGGTCGCGATGGTGAGGAGGCCGGGCGGCTTTTCGATCACGAGGATGTCCTGGTCTTCGTGAACCAGCTCGAGGGGTGGCGGACACTCGAGTGGCGCCGGTGCCGTCAGGGTCACCCGATCTCGCGGCGCCACCTCGAGGTCTCCACGACCGACGACCGTTCCGTTGACGCGTACGCGTGAGGTGGCCAGCCACTGCCTGATGCTTCGTCGTGAAGCGTCTGGATAGAGCGCGTGCAGCCGGTCGGTCAGCTTCATGACGGTCGAATATGGCCCCAGGACTGCCCAGGGTAACGCCTCGCGTCGCGTCTGACGAGGGCGGTCACATCCCCTCTCTACGGTTGCCAAAATCCGCCCGCGGCTCAGGGGCCAAGACGCCAAAGGAATCGTGGGGTTATTCAGGCCCCGCCCGGAAACGCCATGCGGGGCCCGAGCAATCCACTTAGGACGGACAGGCCGCCGGAGCGATAATCATATGGAGATGCGCGACACTGAGGCTCCGGGCCGCATTCTCGTAGTGGACGACGAACCGGATCTCATCACGATCCTCACGAAATATTTCTCGGAAGCGGGCTACGCCGTCGACGCGGCCGCGCACGGCGGCGACGCGCTCATCGCGGTCTCGCAGTATCGCCCCGATGTCGTCGTGCTGGACGTCATGATGGAAGGTCTCAACGGCGTCCAGGTCCTCGAGCGCATCCGCGCCCTCGACCCGGCGATCCGCGTCATCATGATCTCGGGCAGCACCGACGCCTCGCTAAAGCCCAAGGCCATGGAGATGGGCGCGTTCGCGTACGTGGCCAAGCCGGTCGGTCTTGGGCAATTGCATCAGACCGTGGCCGCGGCGCTCGGCCGGCCCGATCCGCTCGCTCCGCCCGCCGACTGATCGTCTCATAGCACCCAGCCCTCCCTGCCGTCGCCAGGCCTTCGCACACGTAGGTGGATTTCCGTAATCCTCGGCTACGATCTATGTTCATCGAGCAAGGACTGATGGGCTCGTGAAGAATCTCGTCCGGCTGTTCGGCTGGAAGCGCCTGATCCTCCTGACGGTGATCGCCATCGCGATCGCCGCTCCCCTCGTCTACTCCGCGGTGGAGCTCGCCCGATTCGAGCGTGCCGACGCCCGCCGCGCAACGTACATCTACGCCGCCGGCCAGACGCTCGCTCCGGGCATGAACGTTCAGCGTGTGGGTCTGGTGGCGACGCTCGGGCGTCTCGGGTACTCGGAGACGCGGACCGGTCCGCCCGCGCCGGGCTACTTCCGGCGGAACGGAGGGAACTGGGACATCTATCTACGAGGCAGCGACGAGACCGCGGCCGGCGGCGCGCAGATCGTGCGCCTACAGATCGCCGACGACCGGATCACGAAGGTCACGCGCGCGGGCCAAGAGGTCACCGACGCGGCGCTCGAGCCCGAGGTGCTCGGGAGCGCGACGGATCGACCGGGCGAGGATCACAAGCCGGTGCGCCTGGACGAAACGCCCAAGGTGCTGATCGACGCGGTGCTCGCGGCCGAGGACCACCGGTTCTTCGCGCACGGGGGCGTCGACTTTCGCGCGCTGCTGCGCGCGGCGTGGGCCAACCTGCGCGCCGGCCGCGTCAAGGAAGGCGGCAGCACGATCACGCAGCAGCTCGTCAAGGTGCGGCTCCTCACCCCGCACCGAACCTTCTTCCGCAAGCTCCGCGAGGCATGGCTGGCTGCGCTGATCGAGTCGCGCTATTCGAAAGAACGCATCCTCGAGGCCTACCTGAACGAGATCTATCTCGGCCAGCGCGGGCCGATCGCGATTCGCGGTGTGGGCGCGGCGTCGCGCGCGTATTTCGGCAAGGAGGTGCACCAGCTCACGGCGCCAGAAGCCGCATTGATCGCGGCGATCATTCGTGGGCCCAACGTCTACTCGCCGGCCGTCGACCCGGACCGCGCACGCGACCATCGCAATACCGTCCTCGCGCAGATGCGCGATCTGAAGATGCTCACGCCCGAGGAGTACGAGCGAGCGCGCAAGACTCCGGTCCGCGTGCGCTCGCTGGTCAGCCCCGGCCAGTCCGCGCCGTACTTCGTCGACTCCGTCCGCCAGGAGCTCGAGCAGCGATTCGACACCGGCGTCGCGCGAGCGCGCGGCGTGCGGATCGTGACCACGCTCGACCTGAGCCTGCAGCGATTCGCCGAAGCGGCCGCCGTGCGCGGGCTCGACCGGCTCGAGTCGAGCATGTCGGCGGGATACCGCCGCGACCCAAACCGGCGCCTGCAGGTGGCGATGATCGTCGCCGAGCCGAGCACCGGCGAGATCCGCGCGCTCGTCGGCGGCCGCGACTATCTCGCCAGCCAGTTCAATCGCGCCACGTCGGCGCGCCGCCAGCCCGGGTCGGCGTTCAAGCCGATCGTGTACCTGGCGGCGCTCCGCGCCGGGGACGGCGCCCCATTCTTCACGGCCGCCTCGCGCGTCGAAGACCTGCCGATCACGATCGATTCCGGCGGACAGCCCTGGAGCCCAAAGAATTCCGAAGACCGGTACGAAGGGATCGTGTCGGTGCGCCAGGCTCTCGAGCAGTCGCTCAACTCGGCGACGGTCCGCGTCGCCCAGGCGGTCGGGCTGCCGAACGTGATCGCGATGGCGCGCGCGCTCGGCATCCAGAGTCAGCTGGCGCCGGTCCCCGCGATGGCGCTCGGCGCGTTCGAAGTGACGCCGCTCGAGCTGGCCCGCGCCTACCTGCCGCTGGCGAACGGCGGCGTCAAGCCGGTCGCCATCTCGAGCATCCGCCGCGTCCAGTTCGGCGACGACGAGGTCAGGCCGTCAGGCGCCGACGAGCCGGTCCGGGTCGTCTCGCCGGCCGAGGCCTGGCTGATCACGTCCCTCCTCAAGGGTGTCGTGAACTCCGGCACGGGGAGCGCGGTGCACGCGAGCGGACTTCCCGACGTCATCGCGGGCAAGACCGGTACTACCAACGACGGCCGCGATGCGTGGTTCGTCGGATATACCTCACGGCTCCTGGCCCTCGTCTGGGTGGGCTTCGACAACGGCGACCCACACGGGATGAGCGGCGCGAAGGCGGCGCTGCCGATCTGGGTGGACTTCATGAAGCAGGCGGTGGACGCCTACCCCCAGACCGACTTCGAGGTCCCGCCGGGCATCTCGTTCGTCGACATCGACGTCGGCAACGGCAAGAAGGCCGCCCACGCCTGCCCGGTCGTGGCGCGTGAGGGGTTCTTGACCGGCACGGAACCGCCGCTCTGCGACGAACATCGCGGCGTCATCGATTCCGTCGTCGGCGGCTGGAACCGCCTGAAGGAGTGGTTCCGGGGTCGCGACTCCAAGGAGTCGGCACCGCAGCGCGACCGCTGAGTGTTCGGCAGGCTGACGCCTGTCCGACGCTCGTGTAATTTTTACAACGTATTTCTTGCCCCACGCCTGGCCAATCTTACGTTCCCATGACCTCCCCGCAGCTACAAACGTCAGATAAGTTGGGCGCTTATTCCCCTGGGATGCATCTCTGGCACGAGCGATGCTCACCCGGTCGGACACTGACCGACCAAACATGTACTCGGGAGGGGCACGGTGCGTGTGTTTGCAGGGCTCATCGCGGCAGTTCTGGTGACAACGGCGCTGTCCGTCTCACCCGCCTGGGCCCGGACGGTTCGCTTCGAGACGGCGGTCAACCTGACCGACCGCAGCGAGCCCGCGATCAAGCAGGCACTGATGCAGGCGTTCGACACGTCGATGCGCGGCGCCGTCGCTATGGGCTTGTCACACATTCGAGTGGACCGGATCCAGGTTCTTCAGGGGTCCGTCGTGCTGGCGATGATCGCGACGGACGAGGACGACGATGACCAGGCTCCCGACAACGCGAGGGACGAATGAACTCCACAAAGACGATGATGTGCTCTCGGTGTCACGCGCTGCGATGGGTCGAAGACTGGAGGGAAAATCGGGACGAGATGATGTCGATCGTCCTCGGTCCCTGCGGACATATGGTGGAGCGACAGGCGCGGCTCGAATGGACCGTACAGTCGTGGCGAGATTCCGTGCAGTTCGCCCGGCCAGAGCCCGCGAGGATCGCGACGTCATGAGCAAGAGTCCACTGGGGTACACTGAGGCCCCGGCCGCCATGCCAGGGGGAGGCTCACGACCCGAGTCGAGCGCCGGGCCCGAGGCGACGGGCACGGCGGTTGCGCCGGAACGCTTCGGTCACACGGATCGGATGAAGGACCATCGAATCCTGGTCGTCGACGACGAGCCCGCGTCGCGGAAGGGGCTCCAAGAGCTCCTGACGGTGTGGGGCTACGACGTGTCGTCGGCCGGCGACGGGCAGGAAGCGCTCGAGCGCGCGGCTGTCCGGGCTCCCGATCTGGTGATCGCGGACCTCGTCATGCCCGGGATCGACGGGCTCGAGCTACTCACGCGGCTCAAGCGTGACTTCCCGACCACCGCGGTGGTGTTCCTGACCGGCCAGGGCAGCATCGAGACCGCGGTGCAGGCGATCAAGGACGGCGCGTACGACTACCTCACCAAGCCGGTCGATCCGACCCGTCTGCAGCTGCTCCTCGACCGGGCCCTCGAGCGCTCGGAGACGGCGCGCGAAGTCCAGCTGCTGCGGCGCCAGCTGCGGCAGCGCGGCGCGTTCGGACGCTTGCTCGGCAGCTCGCGCGGCATGATGGAAGTCATGCGGCAGGTCGAGGTGTCGGCGCCGACCGATGCGACGCTCTTCATCGCCGGCGAGAGCGGCACTGGCAAGGAGCTGGTGGCGCGCACGGTGCACGAGCTCTCGCCGCGCCGGCGCGGGCCGTTCGTCGCGGTCAACTGCGCGGCGATACCGGAGACCTTGCTGGAGAGCGAGATCTTCGGTCACGAGCGCGGCTCGTTCACTGGCGCCGTCGAGCGGCGCCAGGGCTGCTTCGAGCTCGCCGACGGTGGCACCCTCTTCCTCGACGAGGTGGCGGAGATGCAACCGGGCACCCAGGCCAAGTTCCTGCGCGTGCTCCAGGAGGGCCAGTTCCGCCGGCTCGGGGCAAAGGCCGAGATCCACGTCAACGTCCGCGTCGTCGCGGCGACCAACAAGGAGCCCGCCAAGGCACTCGCGGACGGCACGTTGCGCGAGGATCTGTACTACCGGCTCAACGTGTTCGCCATCAATCTGCCGCCGCTGCGCGACCGGCTCGAGGATCTGCCCGATCTGGCACAGGCGTTCGTCGAGGAGTTCAACGATCGCCACGGGCGCAGCGTGCGCGGCGTAGACGAGAGCGCGCTGGACGTGCTGCGGCGGCATCGCTGGCCCGGCAACGTCCGCGAGCTCCGCAACGTGATCGAGCGGGCGGTGATCGTGTGCTCCGGCGACCTGGTGCGTGGCGAGCACCTGCCGCCGCTCGGGGCGCCGATCGAGCCGGTGGCGACGGCGACCGAGGCCGATCTGGTGCTGCCGATCGGGACCACGGTCGAGGACGCAGAGAAAGAGCTCATTCTTCGGACTCTCAAGCAGACGGGAGGCAACAAGACCCGCGCCGCCGAGGTCCTCGGAATCAGCCTGAAGACCCTGCATAACAAGCTCCACAAGTACAACGCCTGACGCGCATGCGTCTGACGCTCCGCGCGCGGCAGGTCCTGGCGCTCGCCGTCGTGGTCCTGCTCGTTGTGGTGGGGTCGACCGTGGCCCACCTCGCCAACGTGGCGCGCCTGGCGATCAACGCCGCCTCGGACGAGGGCGAGCTGATGGCGAAGCAGCTCTACCACCAGAGCGCCCGCGTCGTCGCCGCCTCACCGACTCCCTCACCCGCGATGATCCAGCAGGATCCAGGCATCCGGGCGCTGCTCGAAGGGATGGTCGGCTACGCGCACACCGTCGTCTACGCCGCGGTCGTCGATCCGACCGACCACATCCTCGCCCACAGCAATCCCAAGCTCGTGGGCGAGATTCTTCCGCCCCGCGCGAGCCTCGAGCAGTTGAAGTCGCGCTCGACGCTCGCGATCGTCGCCTCGCTCTTCGGAGAGCCGGAGGTCTACGAGGCGCAGGTGCCGATGCGTTTGGGCGCGCGTCCCTTCGGCACCGTGCGCGTCGGCGTCTCGACCAGCCTCATCAAGCAGGCGCTCGTCCAGGCGGCCCTCTATAGTCTGGCCGTCGCCCTGGTGGCGCTCGGCGTCGCGATCGCGATCGGCCTCGTCATCTCGCATCTCCTGATGCAGTCCCTCAGAAAGATCGCGAACGGGATGGATCGCCTCGCGCGCGGCGAGTACGGCGCGACCGTCGACCTCACGCGCGACGACGAGCTCGGCGAGATCGCCGCGCGCGTGAATCGGCTCGGGGAGCGCGTGCACGCCGAGCAGTCGCACTGGCAGAGCGATCGCGCCCGCATGGAGGGCATCCTCGACAGTCTCGAGGATGCCCTGGTCGTCTTGAACGCCAAGCGCGAAGTGGTGTTCGGCAACCAGGCGGCCGAGGGGCTGCTGGGCCAGTCGTTCGATTCCGCCGACGACGGGCTCGCGGGGCACCTTCCGGGCGACCACCCGCTGGCGGCGGTGGTCACCGAGCTGTTCGACGCCGGTATCGAGCGCCGCAACGCTGCCGTGAAGGTCCGGTGTCCGGACGGGCAGACCCGCGAGCTCGCGGTGTCGAGCTATCGCATTCCCGATGGCGAGCGACCCGGCGGCGGCGTGCTCGCGCTACGGAATCTCGATCCGGTTCGCGCCGTGCAATCCCTGGTGACCTACTCGCAAAAGCTCGCGGCCCTGGGCCGTCTGACCTCAGGCGTGGCCCACGAGGTCAAGAACCCGCTCAATGCGATGCGCATCCACCTCGAGCTCCTGAAGGCCCGGCTGGGCGGTAGCCAGCCCGCCGTGCGCGAGAACGTCGACGTGATCGCCCAGGAGATCGTCCGGCTCGACCGGGTCGTCCAGGGCTTCCTCAAGTTCGTTCGGCCGGAGGAGATGCGGCTGGCCCCGGTGGAGGTCAAGGTGCTGCTTTCGGAGGTGGCGCGGCTCATGGCGCCCGAGGCGCAGCGCGCCGGCGCGCGCATCACCGAGGACGTCGTGGGGGATCTGCCGGCGGTCTCCGGCGACGTCGAGCTCCTGCAGCAGGCGGTCACCAACCTCGTCACCAACGCGATTCAGGCGATGCCGAAAGGCGGCACGGTGACCCTCGGGGCGCGTCGCGGCCCGGACGGCGCCGTGGAAATCCGCATCGCCGACGACGGCGTCGGCATCGCGCCGCACGATGTCGAAAAGGTGTTCCGCCTCTACTACACGACGAAGCCCCAGGGATCCGGGATCGGCCTCTCGATGGTCTATCGGATCGTGCAGATGCACGACGGGCGGATCGACATCGAGTCCGAGGTGGATCGGGGCACCACGATGGTCCTGACACTGCCGGTGGCGTCCGGCAGCATGAATGGCAGCGTGAACGCGTGACACGATACCCGCTGGCGCCCCTCTCCGCGCTGTTGCTCCTGTCGGGCTGTGGCGGGATAGAGGCCGTCATCAAGAAGCCGGCGACGGCGCCGGCGGTCACGGCCACCCCGGCCCCGACATCGACTGGCAGCGCGCCGAAGTCTCCCGCGACGACGCCGGGAGATGCGCTCCGGCCGGAAGTGCCGGCCGATGAGGAGCACCGCTTGGCCGAGAGCACGAAGCAAAGCATCGGCGACGTCGCGCGCGTACTCGGCGACCTCGAAGGGCGGCAGATGAAGGCGCCACAGCAGGAGGCGCTCCGGACCGCGAGGAACTTCCTCGACCAGGCCCGCAGCGCTCTGGACCAGCGGGACTATCAGCGTGCGGCGAATCTCGCGAGCAAGGCGCGGGCGCTCACCGACGACGTCGCCAGCACGACCAGGTAGGTCCACGCGACGTTCTGGGGGTAAGTCGTACGCGTAGTATTTGCACATCCCGCCTCGCTCAGGTATTTCCCGGGCGGGTGCGGACCTCGGAGTTTCGGCTATTTGGCCGCTGGTCGGTGGTCGAGCGTGAGGCAGGCACGCTCGTTGCTACTGGAGGTGGCAGGAGGCGCGAGATGTCACTCAGC
>Ga0075424_100007328_pt1 | contig 10689 bp, 5 predicted proteins | sample SoiMethybrSBSTD3_FD_75301 | JGI IMG/M metagenome (GOLD analysis project Ga0075424, IMG submission 75301) | Bulk soil microbial communities from a Populus tree surrounding site in Tennessee, USA - Soil MetaG P. TD hybrid SBSTD3 | ecosystem: Environmental > Terrestrial > Soil > Tree plantation...
TGCTTCTACGACATGACCGTCGGCGTCGATCCCGCCGATCCGACAGCCAACACCGTCTACGTCGGCGGCAACCCGCATACGTACAACCTCGACACCTCGGGAGTGCCGGGGGGGCACTACAACTGGCGCACCCTCGACGGCGGGTCGACCTGGCGCGCGATCTCCCAGGGCAACAGCTTCACCAACGGCGTCCATACGGATGACCACGCGATCGCCTTCGACACCAGCGTGAGCCCGTCGCGCGTCTACGACGGCAACGACGGAGGCATCTGGAGCACGGACGACCAGGGCGTCTCCTGGAAGAACCTCAACACCAACATCGCGATCACGCAATTCCAGGGCGTCGGCTTGACCGCGGCCAACACGTCCCGCGTTCTGGGAGGCACGCAGGACAACGGCACGAACATCCTGAACTACGGAGGCGTCGTGCCGCCGGCCTGGTTCCACACCGACTTTGGCGACGGTGGCCAGGCGATCATCGACCAGAGCAACGCCGATCGGATGTTCCACACCTACTTCAACGCCAGTTTCGCGTTCTACGGACCGGCGCGGACGTTCCCCATCGCGGGCCTGCCCGGCTCGTGGCCGTTCGCCGGGTGCTACTTCGGTTATGGACCCCAGTACTACAACGGCCTGGGTGAGTGCACGGACCCGGTCTCCTTCTATGCGCCAATGACCTCGAACCCATCGTTTTCACCCGACGTCATCTATTTCGGAACAGATCGGGTCTACCGCTCGCCGAGCCCGCAGCCCACCGTCTTCGGAGTTCCCTCGTGGACAGCGGTCAGCCCGTCGCTCACGGACGGCGGCTTCGTTTCGGCGATCGGCGTCTTCAACGGCACCGTCGGCGGCAAGGAGGTCGTCTACGCGGGCAGCGCTTTCGGCGAGCTCCACGTCTCCTTCGACGTGCCCACTTCGGGCGCCGGCACCTGGACCGACATCTCGGCCGGCCTGCCGCCGCGATTCGTCAGCGAGATCGAGGTCGATTCTTCGGATGCCACGGGCAAGACGGCGATCGCCACCTTCTCGGGATTCAACGGCAACTCGCCGGGCTTCCCGGGGCATGTCTTCAAGACCACCGACGGCTCGACGTGGACCGACATCACCGGCGACCTGCCCGATATCCCGGCGACCTGCGTCGCGATCAAGGGCGCCACGATCTACGTCGGCACGGACATCGGCGTCTTCCAAAGCGACGACAACGGCGCGCACTGGGTCTTCCTGGACAACGGTCTGCCGCACGTCGCGGTGTTCGGCCTCGACAAGAACCTCGCGAACGGAGACATCATCGCGTCCACTCACGGGCGAGGCATGTTCAAGCTGGTCCCATAGGCATCCCCAACGCGGGGGGTGTTGCCTCCGCGATCGTCTTACCGGGGGCCGCGGTTCGCCGCGGCCCTTTCTTTTTTCGGAACGATAATCTGCGGGAATGCCCGAACCGAAGGGAGGCCCTTCGATGAACAGCTTCCTCGACGCGAAGTCGATGCTCACGCCCGGCATCGCCGGAGCCGTTGTCATGCTCGTGACGAACGCGCTCGCGGGCACGTTCTCGCTGCCCGGGAAATGGGTCGCGCTCGTGCTGAGTTTCGTCTGCGGCCTCCTCGTCTTCGGCGACAAGAAGCTCACGGTCGGTCCGCGAATCACGTTCTACGTGCTCAACTCCCTGATCGTCTTCGCGACGGCCGTCGGAGCCAACGGCATCGGGGCGGCGGCGTCGACCGAAACCAAGGCGGGCCCCGCTGCCGTCGCGGCGGCGACCCCGACGCCGCCGGGCACCGTCGCGCCGCCCGCCACGCCTGCGACCGTCGCGCCGACCCCGGCTCCTTCCGGCCGAACGTTCTTCAAGCCCTGGCTGACGGCTGCGGAGGTGCAAAGGCCGCGGTGACGTCGCCTAGACCCGAGGCATGATGCGCAGTTCGGGCGCTGGTCTCGGCGCGCCCGCCGACAGGGCTCCCGGAGTCCGCGCCCACCCCGCCGCGAGCTCGTCGAGCTCCTCCAGCATCGCCCGCGCCGCGGCCGGGTCCGGGAACCGATAGGACGGCGGATGCTCCTCGATATGCGCGTAGGAACTCCGGCCCTCCTTCTGCACATACGCCCGCTCGATCCGAGCCACGTGCTGCTCGAGCAGGCTCATCATCGACCGCAGGCGCACCCAGCAATGGTTCTCCCAGGTCAGGATGGTGCCGGGAGGCGGGTCGTCCGAGAAGCGCTCCGCGAGCACGCGAGCCGCGTACGCCCCCCGCGCGCCGAGGGCCGCGATGACCTCCGGCGGCATGGTGAGGTTGATGCCGCCCTCTTCGTCGCGCAGATGCACCTGGGCGACGCGGTCCCGGTAGCCCGGCACCTTGAGCTGAATGTTGTCGCGCCAGTTCTGCATGGTGTCGACGATCCGCCGCAGAAACCACAACAGCTCCGAGGCGCGGCCGCCCTCCGGCGGATTGGACCAGTTCTCCGTCAGGCCCTCGCCGTTCGTGCGCGGCAGCCAAACGTTCTTCGTCTCGTCGTGGGGGTCGTACGCGAAGCGGGGATGAAACGGCGTCAGGTTGAACGCGAACGTCGGCCAGCGCGGAATCGGCCCGTCGAAAAAGTGGATCGGGAAGTTGCTCGTGAGGCCGCCGTCGGAGAACCAGCACCGCGACAACCGCGGCTCTCCCCTCTCTCCCTTCACATCCTTGGCCGCGTAGCTGAAGTCAAAGCCCCACAGCGGAACTGCGCTGATGAGAATCGGAAAGCTCAGGCTCAGGCGGACCGCGACGACGACCGGCAGATCGCCCGGGCTCGGGAGCGGCACGAGGCCGCTTTTCGCGGCGATCGCGTCGAGCCGGCCTTCCCGGCCGGGCTTGGCGCGGCTGCGCCGCTCCATGAACGCGATCACGCGATTGGAGAAGAGCGCGGAGAGCTCGCGTGGATCGAAGTAGAGCCTCTCCGATTCGAAGGGAAGCCGGTACGGACGCCCCTGAGTGAGGTTCGTCGTGATGACCTCGAGGTTGATGCGTCGGCCGCTCCCGTCCGCAGCCAGGCGCCGCGCGTCGTCAGCAGTCCGTGCGCCCCACAGGTCGGCGAACGTCAGCGGATCGCCGGCCTCGTAGCCCTCGGGCCGCTGCGGCGCGGCCGCGCCCCCGAACGAGATCGCATCGAGGCTCGCCTCGAGCCAGTTCGTCAGAGGCGGCGGGTCCCCCGGCGGCGTGGACGGGCCGCACCCCAGACACAGGCCGAACCGATTGCGCGACGTTGCGCGGACGAGGTCCAGGAACACGGCGACGATCACGGGCACCGAGACGCCGAGGAGCAGCGGCAGCAGGGCCAGGACGAGGACGCCGGCGCGGATCGTGGCGGTGTCCGCGGCGCGCCACGCGAAGATCGCGAGCGCCACGGCGGGTATCAGACCCACCACGAAGGCTCCGAGGTACTGCAGGATCGCCGTTCCCGCCACGCGGATCGTCTTGCGCAGACCGCCTCCGCCCAGGAACGCGAGGAGAAGCCGGAAGAGCCTTCGCGCGTCGGCGGACGGCCGGATCAGCGCGAGAAGATAGGACGTTCCCGACGAGGTCGTCGCCCCGAGCCTCTCGGGAAGAGTACTGAGCTCCGCGAAGCCGTCCGCGGATCCGAGAACGGATCGACGATGCTCGGCGGCGGCGAAGAGCGACGCCGCGATCGCTCCGGCGCTGGCGCCTCCAATGCTCTTGAGCGTGTAGAGCCTGGCCAGCTCCACGCCTGCGGCCGGATAGACGACGCCGCTGGTAATGCCGCCCTTCATGATGACGTCGCAGTGGCGCGGAGGAGGCTGGTTGGGGACGGGAGCGGATTCGGGATCTGCAGCGGGTTTCGAGACGCTCATCGGATTGCTTCCTTTGATCCGCCGAGCATGGCACGGCGGGTGGGACAGCCGATGTCCGTGCGCCGATCCAGGCCACGGGCGACAACGCGACGAGCCGCTCGTTCGTCTACTCCCTCGACGCGAGCCTCGCCGGTCCACCCCCGCCTCCTCCCCCTCAGCCGTCGGTCTACACGATCACGCCGCCGTCCGGGCAACCCGGCGGCGGCAGCGGCATGACGATCGGAGGCGACGGGTTCGTCCCCGGCGCCACAGTCTCCATCGGAGGAGCCGCTGCGACGGCCGACGTCGTCGATCCTGCGACGATCACGGCCACGGCGCCCGCGCTCTCGCCCGGCACGCTCAACGACCTGACCGTGACGAATCCGGATACTTCGTCCGTGACCGTTCCGAACGCCTGGTTCGCCGACTTCCTCGACGTGCCCCAGGCGGACATCTTCCACACGGACGTCGAGACGATCTTCCGCCTCGGTATCACGTCGGGCTGCGGAAACGGCAGCTTCTGCCGCGACACCGCGGTCACACGGGCGCAAATGGCTGTCTTCCTCCTGAAGGCCGTCAACGGGGCCGCATACAGCCCTCCCGCCTGCGCGGGGATCTTCGACGACACGCCCTGCCCGGGGCAGTTCACCGACTGGGTCGAGGCCCTCGCGGCCGAGGGCGTCACGGGAGGCTGCGGAGGCGGGAACTACTGCCCGTCGGAGCCGGTCACGCGTCAGCAGATGGCCGTCTTCCTGTTGAAGTCGGAGCACGGGACCTCGTACACGCCGCCGGCCTGCACCGGGGTTTTCGGGGACGTCCCCTGCCCGAGCCTCTTCGCGGACTGGATCGAGCGACTCGCGGCCGAGGGCGTCACCGGCGGGTGCGGTGGCGGAAGCTACTGTCCCTCGGGACCCAGCACACGGGGCCAGATGGCGGTGTTCCTCACGAAGACATTCCATCTCCAATGAGCCTCAGGCAAGCCCGGTGCCTCGACTTTGGGGGTTCGTTAATCTTCCTTTGAGGGCCTTTCCGGCCGTCTGGACGGCAGTTCAGGAGGACCCCGTCCATCCGGACAGATCGACCCCCTTTTTCCCCTCCCAAAGGGTAAGATTCGTCCGAACCTGGGAGGACCTTTGCCCCGCAGCGTCGCCCTGGCGGCCTTTGTTTCGCTGATCGCCGCGCTGGCAAAGGCGCAGGCACCGGCATTGGTCCCCGAGTTCCAGGTGAACACTTACACCCCTGGGAACCAGGTCGCCTCCAGTGTGGCCATCGACCCGGCGGGCGAGTTCGTGGTGGTCTGGACCAGCTTCGGCCAGGACGGATCCAGCGCCGGGGTCTTCGGCCAGAGGTTCAACCCCAGCGGCGCGCGGCAGGGCGGCGAGTTCCAGGTCAACACCACGACGAACAACGCGCAGTTCTATCCGGGCGTCAGCATGGACTCCTCCGGCAACTTCGTCGTGGTCTGGACCAGCCGGAACCAGGATGGTTCGGGTGACGGTGTGGTCGGAAGGCGTTTCGACGCCTCGGGCACGCCGCAGTCAAGCGAGTTCCTCGTCAACACGTACACGACCGGACTCCAGTTCGGGCCGAGCGTCGCGGTCCAGGGCTCCGGCAACTTCGTGGTCGTCTGGAAGGGCAACGGCCAGGTCTACGGGCGGCGGTACGACCCGACCGGAACTCCTCTCGGCAATCAGTTCGTGGTGAACACGACTCCCGCCGCAAACCTGGCGCTGGCGCCCCGATCCACGATGGTCGAGCCCGGAGCGGCGACGCTCGAGCCCAAGGCGGCGGCGATGAGCGGCGACGAGGGCCCGACGGTGGCCGTCGACCCGCTCGGCAACTTCATCGTGGCTTGGACGACGCTGTCGGACGGCTCGGGGAACGGCGTCAAGGCGCGACGGTACGACAGCAGCGGAACGCCGCAGGGAGACGAGTTCCTCGTCAACACATACACCACCTCGCGCCAGAATCGCCCCTTCGTCGGCGTCGGCGCGTCGGGCAACTTCGTCATCGCCTGGACGAGCTTCCAGCAGGACGGAAGCATGGACGGTGTGTTCGCCCAGCGCTATGACAGCACGGGTGCGCCTCAGGGCGGCGAGTTCCAGGTCAACACGAATACCCCCGGGTACCAGCTCTATCCCAGCGTGGGGATCGACTCCTCCGACAACTTCATGGTGGTCTGGCAGAGCCTCTCGTTGAGCGGCGACAACCTCGGCGTTCGGGGGCAGCGGTACGACAGCACCGGAACTCCTACGGGTGGCGAATTCCAGATCAACACCTACACGAACTATTCGACCTATCCGGCGGTCGCCATGAACGACTCCGGCAGCTTCGTGGTCGCCTGGTCGGCCTACGGAGAGGACGGATCGGGCTACGGCATCTTCGCGACGCTCCCCGGGACCGCGACGCCGACTCCGACGTCCACCAACACGCCGACACCCACGTCGACCGGTACCATCACGGCGGCCAACACGCCGACCTTCACGCCGACCTTCACGTTCACGCCGACCTTCACTGCGTCCAATACCCCGACCTCGACGTTCACGGCCAGTCAGACGTTCACACCTTCGAGCACCAACACGCGGACGCCCACCCGAACGGCGACCTTCACGTCCACCGGGACGATCACAGCGACCAACACCCGGACGCCGACGCGGACAGCGACCTTCACATCCACCGGCACGATCACGGCGACGAATACGCGGACTCCGACGAACACCCGGACGCCGACCAACACGGCGACGTTCACCTCGACCGGCACGATCACGGCGACGAATACGTTCACGCCGTCCAACACCCGGACGCCGTCCAACACCCGGACGCCGACGAACACCGCGACGGCGACGCCGAGCCAGACCTTCACGCCGTCGATCACCCCGACGTTCACGCCAACGTTCACGTCGACTTCGCTCGCCGTTCCCACCTCGACCCGAACCCCGAGCCGGACGCCGACAAGGACACCGACCCGTACGCCGACCAGTACGCCGACCGCGACACTCTCGCCTCCGCAACCTTCGAACGTTTCACCGGGCTCGGGCCCCGCCGCCGGCGGCGCCGGCATGACTCTCAATGGTGCGAACTTCGTCGCTGGAGCCACGGCAACGATCGGCGGTGTCCCCGCCTCGGGAGTGACGATCCCGAATCCGACGCAACTGCTGGCCACGGTCCCGGCTCTGCCCGCCGGCACGCTCAGCGACATCAAGGTGACCAACCCGGGCGGCGAGAGCGGCCTGCTGCAGAAAGGCTGGCTCGCCGACTTTCTGGACGTCTCCCATGACGACGGCTTCCACGATTCCGTCGAACGCGTCTTCCGCCGCGGCATCACGGCCGGATGCGGCAGCGGCCTCTACTGCCGTGACAACTCGGTCACGCGCGCGCAGATGGCGGTCTTCCTTCTGAAGTCCATCCACGGGTCGTCGTACCAGCCGCCGGCGTGCACGGGAGTCTTCACCGACGTGGCCTGCCCCTCCCCCTTCGCCAACTGGATCGAGCGGCTGGCCGCGGAAGGGATCACAGGAGGCTGCGGCAGCGGCAAGTTCTGTCCCGATGCTCCGGTCACGCGGGCACAGATGGCAGCCTTCCTGCTCAAAGCGGAGCACGGTCCCTCGTACCAGCCGCCGGCCTGCGCCGGAGTCTTCGGCGACGTGGCCTGCCCGTCCTCCTTCGCCAACTGGATCGAGCGGCTGGCCTCGGAAGGGATCACGGGCGGCTGCGGCAACGGCAACTACTGCCCCGCCAACGTCAGCACGCGCGGCCAAATGGCCGTCTTCATGGTCAAGGCGTTCGGATTCGGGGCGACCCTGCAGACGCCTCCGGGAAACGGCCCGAATCGCCAGGCGCTCAAGCCCCGGTCCTAGGCATCGCATCGCGGCCGCCGCGTGCCGAGCGCGGGTGGTGGTCCGGCCGCCTCTCCTATTGACAGTCTGTACGTCTCGGCATAGCCTCCTATAGGCAGTCGATATGAGCGAGGCGGAACGCAAGTCGGACCTGCTCCAGGGCACGCTGGATCTTCTGATCCTGAAGGCGCTCGCCGCCGAGCCGATGCACGGCCTGGGCGTCTCGCGCCGCATCGCGCAGGTCACGCGCGGCACATTCGAGGTCAAGCCCGGCTCGCTCTTCCCGGCGCTTCAGAGGCTCGAGCAGGAGGGGTGGTTGAGCTCGTCCTGGGGACGCTCGGAATCCAATCGCCGCGCCAAGTACTACGCGCTCACACGGGCGGGCCGGCGGCAGCTCGCCAGCGAGACGCGCCAGTGGAACCGCATCGCCGCCGCCATCGGGCTCGTCCTGTCGACGTGATGCCGTGAAGTCGATGCGCCGGAGCCCGACCCTCGCCAGCGTCTGGCAGCACTTCTTCCGGCGCGAGCGCGAGGAACGCGAGCTCGACGAGGAGATCGCCTCCGCCGTCGAGATCCTCGCCGAGGAAAAAGTCGCGGCCGGAATGACTCCCGAAGTCGCGCGGCGGGAGGCCGTGATCGAGCTAGGGGGGCCCGAGCAGGTCAAGGAGGCGGTCCGGGACGTCCGGCCCGGCCGTATGCTCGAACAAGCCTGGCAGGACCTGCGCTACGCCGCACGCGGACTCACGAAGAGCTCGACCTTCACCGCCGTCGCGGTCCTGACCCTGGCCCTGGGAATCGGCGCCAACAACGCGATCTTCAGCGTGCTCGATGCGGTCCTGATTCGTCCTCTCCCCTACGCAAACCCGGACCGTCTCGCGATGATCTGGTCGGAGTTTCGCAGCGCCGGCCAGAAGCGCGTGCCGTCCGCCGGTCCGCAGTTGACGGAGCTCCAACGGCGCACCCGCCTGTTCCAGGACGTCGCGGGTGTCTGGGTCGGAAGAGGGGCGCTCACCGGCCAGGGCGAGCCAGAACAAGTCCGGGTCGGATGGGTCACGGCGAACTTCCTCCCGACGCTCGGCGTGCCGGCGCGAGCGGGCCGACTCTTCGCGCGAAGCGATGAGGGTCGCGGCTCGAGTCCCGCCGTCATCATCAGCGACGGCCTCTGGCGGCGCCGCTTCGGGGCGGATCCCTCCATCGTCGGCCGCCTGCTTCGTCTGGACGGCCAAGCCCACACGATCGTCGGCGTCATGCCGAGCGGGTTCGAGGTCGTCTTTCCCGCCGACGCGAGCGTGCCGTCCGACATCGACGTGTGGTCGCCCTTCCGCGACGATCTCTCGCAGAGGCCACGCGATCTCGGTTTCCTGCGCCTGATCGGTCGCCTGCGCCCGGGAGTCGCTCTCGACCAGGCCCAGGCCGAGCTCGACGCAATCTCCGCGGGCCTGCGCACGAGCTTTTCCGAATACGCCACGCCGGACCTGCGGATGGAAGTCGCTTCCCTCCATCGCGATTCGGTGAGGGAGGCGCGGCCGATCCTGCTCGCCCTCTTCGGCGGCGTCGCGATGGTGACCCTCATCGCCTGCGCCAACGTCGCCAACCTTCTCCTCGCCCGCGCCACGCGGCGCGAACGGGAGATCTCGCTTCGGGCGGCGCTGGGCGCGAGCCGCGGACGGATCGCCCGGCAGCTCCTGACCGAGAGCCTGCTCCTCGCGGGCCTCGGCGGGCTCCTCGGCATCGGAGTCGGCTGGGCCGGAGTGCGTCTCCTTCTCGGATTGCGGCCGGCGAGCCTGGGGCGGATCCAGTCGGCCGGCCTTTCCGTAAACGTGCTCGCGTTTACATTCGCTCTGACCGCGCTCGTCGGCGCTCTCGCCGGCCTCGTCCCGGTGCTCGCCATGTCGCGCCGCAATCTTCTACGCGGATTCCAGGATCGCGCCCGCTCGGGCGCCCCGGGGCGCTCGCGCGCGCAGAATGCGCTGGTGCTCGCCGAGGTTGCCCTCGGCTTCGTCCTGCTCGTCGGATCAGGACTGATGGTTCGGACCTTCGTAAGGCTGCTTCACGCCGATCCGGGATTCGAGGCCGCCGGGGTCCTGACGTTCCAGGTCGGTGCGCCCCCTCGCGCCGAGGACGACGTGTCCGTCCAGCGATTCTTCCGGGCCCTCCAGGGGAACATCGAGCGGCTGCCGGGCGTGACCGCGGTGGGCGCCGTATCGCATCTGCCTCTCGGCGACTATCCGAACTGGTACGAGTACTACTGGAAGGACGGCGCTCCGGCCGCTGAACGCAACAAAATCCTGGCCGACCATCGGGCGGTCCTTCCCGGCTTCTTTCGAAGCGCAGGCATCGCGCTCCTCTCCGGGCGCGACTTCACCGACGACGACGACCCGGGCCGTCCCAATGTGATCGTGGTCGACGAGACGCTCGCCCGGCGCGAGTGGCCGGGCGAGAGCCCCCTCGGGAAGCGGCTGACCGCAACGTTCATTCATTCGGGATCGTTCGACCCGACGGTGGCCGAGGTCATCGGCGTGGTCCGCCACGCTCGCTACCACGCACTCACGGCCGACGGCCGAGTACAGATCTACGTGCCGTACCACCAGAGCGCCCGTGAGAATCTCGCCTTCGTCGTTCGGGTCGATGGAGACCCGCTCGCCCTGGCACGGCCCGTCCGCGAGATCGTCGCTTCGCTCGATCCGGACGTGGCGATCTCGAAGATGCGTCCCTTCTCCGGCTACGTGGACGCGGCGCGCCAGGCCACGCGCTTCACGACCGCGGTCGCGGCGGTGCTGGCTGTGACCGCGCTGCTGCTGGCGTTCGTCGGCATCTACGGCGTCGTCTCGTGCGCCGTAGCCGCGCGCACGGCCGAGATCGGCGTTCGCATGGCGCTCGGCGGACAGCCGCGCAGCATCCTGTGGCTCATCGTCGGCCAGACGCTGCGGCTGACGAGCGTGGGACTGGCCGTTGGCGCGGCCGTCTCTCTCGTGCTGACGGGCCTGCTGGCGAAGCTGCTCTACGGCGTGGGGCCGCGCGACCCGATCAGCCTCG
>Ga0075424_100007329_pt1 | contig 10689 bp, 7 predicted proteins | sample SoiMethybrSBSTD3_FD_75301 | JGI IMG/M metagenome (GOLD analysis project Ga0075424, IMG submission 75301) | Bulk soil microbial communities from a Populus tree surrounding site in Tennessee, USA - Soil MetaG P. TD hybrid SBSTD3 | ecosystem: Environmental > Terrestrial > Soil > Tree plantation...
TAGATGGCGCCGGCCACGAAGTAGGGCGGAAAGATCGTGGCGTGCCAGCCGGGAACGATGCCGATCGCGAAGTCGAAGGAGACCACCGTGTGCACCGAGACCACCAGCGGTGTCGCGAGGCCCGCCAGCAGCAGGTAGGCCGTCTCGTAGTTGTGCCAGTGCGCCGCCGAGCCACGCCAGCCCATGGCGCCGAAGCCATAGATGATCTGGGCGATGCGTTTCTTCGAGCGGTCACGCAGCGTCGCGAGGTCGGGGATCAGCCCCACGTACCAGAACAGGGCGGACACCGTGGCGTAGGTCGACACCGCGAACACGTCCCAGATCAGCGGGCTCCTGAACTGCGGCCACAATCCCATGGTATTGGGATAGGGAAACAGCCAGTAGGCGAGCCAGGGCCGGCCGAGGTGGAGGACGGGGAACATGCCGGCGCAGGCCACCGCGAAGAGCGTCATCGCCTCGGCGAAGCGGTTGATCGAAGTGCGCCACTCCTGGCGCAGCAGCAGGAGGATGGCGGAGATCAGCGTGCCGGCGTGGCCGATGCCGATCCACCAGACGAAGTTGACGATGGCGAAGCCCCAGCCCACCGGCTCGTTGACGCCCCAGATGCCCACGCCCTTGGCGAACAGCCAGGTCACCGCGGTGAGGAACATCATCATGATCAGGAAGGAAATGCCGAAGCCCGCATACCACCACCGGGGTGTGCGTTGCAGCACCACTTCGCTGATCTTGTCGGTGACGCTCGCCGTGGTGTGGCCCGGCGCCACGACCGGCGGCTTGTAGGGCACCGCCCGCGGCTCGAGCCCGCCGTCTTCAAGAGTGGCCATGCACGGCTCCTTCGGCTCTTTCGGTTCCTTCGAGGATGGGATTGGGGTTGCGCAGCTTCGCCAGGTAGGTGGTGCGCGGGCGCGTGTTGAGCTCTTCGAGCAGGCCGTAGTTGAGCGGCTCGGCCTTGAGCTTCGTCACCTCCGACTCTGGGTCGTTGATGTCGCCGAAGACGATGGCCTGGGTCGGGCACGACTGCTGGCACGCCGTCTTCAGCCAGTTGGTGGGAATGGGCCGCCCCTCGACCTTGGACTCGATCTTCGCCTCCTCGATGCGCTGCACGCAGTAGGTGCATTTCTCCATGACGCCGCGCATGCGCACCGTCACGTCCGGGTTCTCCAGCAGCGCCAGCACCGGCGTCGTGCGGTCGCTGTAGCGCAGGAAGTTGAACCGCCGCACCTTGTAGGGGCAGTTGTTGGAGCAGTAGCGGGTGCCGACGCAGCGGTTGTAGACCATGTCGTTCAGCCCCTCGTCGCTGTGCGTCGTCGCCGCCACCGGGCAGACCACCTCGCAGGGGGCGTTCTCGCACTGCATGCAGGGCACCGGCTGGTGATGGACGGTCGGCTCGTCGATGTCGCCGGAGAAGTAGCGGTCGATGCGCAGCCAGTGCATGGCGCGGTGCTTCAGCACCTGCTCCTTGCCCACCACCGGGATGTTGTTCTCCGACTGGCAGGCCACGACGCAGGAGCTGCAACCGGTGCAGACGCTCAGGTCGATGGACATTCCCCAGGCGTGCCCCGCGTAGGGATGGCGGGCGAACATCGAGTCGTCGTCCGCCGGCTTCTCCCGCGCCTCCTGGATGAAATTCGGATTCTTGCGGTACTGCTCGATCGTGCCGTGGCGGATCAGCTCGCGCTTCTCGGCCTCCTCGCTCGCCAGCTTCATCTCGCTCCAGCCCGGATCGAGCAGGTGGTGGTTCTGGGTGCTGGCCAGCGGATAGCGTCCGCCCAAGCCTTTCAGCTCGATTCCGGAGACCGCCCACAGCGCCTGCGAGGAGCGCAGCGGGTAGGCGTTGAAGCCGGCCCCGGTCGCCTTGCCGGCGTTCTGCCGGCCATAGCCGAGGTGCAGCAGGGCGGTGTCGTCCGCCAGGCCGGGCTGGATCCACACCGCCGCCTGGATCTTGCGCTTGGCGACCGCCACCGCCACCTCGGCCATCTCCTCCATCTCCAGCTTCAGCCGCTGGGCGGTCTTCGGCGACAGCATGAGGGCGTTGTCCCAGGTCAGCTTGGAGATCGGCTTGGGCAGCTCCTGGAGCCAGGCGTTGCTGGCGAGGCTGCCGTCGCGGATGGTGGGATCGGGCCGGAAGAGCAGGGTGAGCCGCCCTGGCGTCGAGCCGGCGGCGCCGGCAGTGACTTCATTCGCCGCCTGCGTCACCGCGGCGCCCGCAATGGCGGCGGAGACCGGCGGCGCCTGGGTACCGGCGACGAGCCCGGCGAGGAGGACCCGCCGGAATGCCGCGTCGAAAACGGCCGTCGCAGTGGTCGGAGCGGTCGTGGCCGCCGGCTGCTTCATCGTGCCGGGCAGCGTGCCGAAGCCGAGCGAGGTGGTGACGCCGCCGGGATCGGTCGTCGTGGGGAGATCGATCCCAGAGAGCCGGCTGGACCAGGTCTCGCGGACCAGGTCGTAGCTCGTCGAGTCCGGCTTGCCCGAGAGCGCCGCCAGCACTTCGCTGGCCGTCCTGCCGCCGTAGAGCGGCTCGATCAGCGGCTGGAGGATGGAGACCGTGCCGTCGAAAGCGCGTCCGTCGCCCCAAGCTTCGAGCTCGTGGGCGGCGTTCAGGTGCCAGCCGCAGTAGCCGGAGGTCTCGTCCTCGTGCAGGCCGTGATGGATCGCCACCCGCACCTTCTTCAGCCCCTCGGCGAACGGCAGGTCGGACGGCGCGGAGTAGACGGGATTGACGCCGTCCAACATCAGCAGCACGTCCACCTTGCCGGCGTTCATGTCGGCCACCAGCTCCCTCAGCGACTGCACGGGATCGACCGGGTCGACCTCGACGGGCTCGGTGTAGACGACGGTCTTGCCGGCGTTGCCGAGCGCCTGGTTGATGGCGTGGACGAGGACTTGGAGGACGGGAGACCCATACGGATCGGCTACCACCAGGCTGGCGCCAGGATTGGCCTTGAGGTCACCGGCCGCGGCATGCATCCACGTCTGGGCCTTGGGATCGGCGAGTGTCGCGCCGTTTCCGTTCGCCGCAGTCGTCGCACCGAGGGCTTGCGCGAGGGCGAGGGCGAAGACCTCCACCTGCGGGGGCGAAAGCTGGAGCCGGTGATCGGCGATCGTGCCGGTGGCGGTCGGGAAGCTCTCCACCGCGTAGAGGCGATTCATCTCCGGCTTCTGCAGATGTTCCTTGCGCACCCGGCGGCCGTCCGCGAACTGGCGGGCGTAGCGCACGGCGCCGGGGCCCTCGGCCAGCAGGTCGGCGCCGAGCGTCACCACGACCTTGGCCTGGGTGAGGTCGTAGCGGGCCGCGAGCGGCCGGCCGAAGGCCCGCACCGCCGCCGTGTAGGTATTGTTGGGTCCGGCGGGCTCCCAGCGATGCCAGCGGGCCTTCGGATAGGTTTTCAAGAGGCCTTGGATCTGCGCCGCGAGAGTCGGCGACGTGACCGTGCCGGTGAGGATGCGCAGGCCGTCGCCGCCCAACGCCTGGAGGGCTCGCAAGGCCCCGCTCGCCTCGCTGACGAAGCCGCCCCAGGTGGCGGGGCGGCCGGAGTGAAGGATCGTCTGCGAGCGCTCGGGATCGTAGAGGGTCAGCACCGCCGCCTGGGCGAAGACGTCCGTCGCTCCCAGGCTCGCCGGGTGGTCCGGATTGCCTTCGATCTTCGTCGGCCGTCCCTGGTGGCTCTCGGCGAGCACTCCCGTCGCGTAGCCGCCCACGGTGAGGGCGGTGGCGAAGAACAGCGGCTTGCCCGGCACGAGCTGCTCCGGCTGCTTGACGTAGGGAACGATCGTTTCGGTGGGTTGGCGGGTGCAGGCGGTCAAGCCCGCGAGGGCCAGCGAAGCGCTCGCGAGCTGCAGGAAGCCCCGCCGCGACACGCCGTCCGCGCTGTCCGTCCATTCCGAAGCATGGCGGGGGAACTCGCGGTGCAGCATGTCCGCGAACTCGGGCGCCGCCGCCAGCTCGTCCAGGCTGCGCCAGAACTCCGGGCCCTTCTTCGTCCGCAGCCGCTCCCGCACCGCCTCGAGGTCGAGCCGGGCCGGTTCTTGCGCGGCGGATGCCTCGGCGCCGCACTTGCCTTGCTGGTTGTCGTCCATCGAATTCGCTCGCTCTCGATTTCTAGCGGTGGCAGGTAGAGCAGCTCGTAAGAGACCTGACGTTGTACTGCTTCACCAGCTTCGCCTGGAGCACGTGCGCCTCCCCTGCGTCCGCCGGCGGCTGCCAGTCGATGTTGAACACCTCGTCTCGTGGGCGCACGTTGGGCGCCGGGTCGCGGTGGCAACTGACGCACCACTCCATCTGCAACGAGGCGTGCTGGAAGGTAAGCTGCATCTTGTTCACCGGCCCGTGGCAGGTGACGCAGCCCATCCCCTTGGCGATGTGCACGGAATGATTGAAGTAGACGTAGTCCGGCAGGTCGTTGATTCGCGTCCACTGCACGGGGATGTTGTCGCGGTAGCTGGCCCGGATGGGCTCCAGCAGCTCGGCGTTGGTCCAGATCTGCCGGTGGCAGTTCATGCACGTCTCGGTCGGCGGAATGCCGGCGAAGGCGGAGCGCTCGACGGAGGTGTGGCAGTAGCGGCAGTCGAGCCCCAAGCCCGCCACGTGGTGCTGATGGCTGAACGGCACCGGCTGCTTCTTCACCACCCCCTGGCCCGTCACGTACGACGAGCGCAGCAGCTCCGAGTAGACCCAGGCGAAGATCGCCAGGAAGAAGATCGAGCCGAAGATGCTGACCTTGGCGATCGTGTTCGTGCTGCGGTGGAAGATCTGCATGGGCCGCCCTCCCTTATCCTCCCAGCCGGCGAACATATCCGACCGCCGTCCGGTGTTCAAGGGACTTTGTGAAAGTCGTCACAAGCGGACTCTACTGCATGGTCCCCGGACGTGCAAGACGGGTGCCTCTTCTGCAAAGAACGGCAGATGCCGATGAGAAATTTTACAGCGATTAGTGAGGGACGAGGGTGCCGTGATTTGTCAACGGCGGCAGCCAAAACATTGCCGCAGCGATCTCCCGCGAAAGTTGGCCTGCTTATTGCTGAAAGGACCTTGCGACCATGGTGGCGGCTGAACCCGAGCGGGTTGGAGTTTGACTCAGCCGCCACCAATTAAAGGAGATACGCCATGTGCTCCGCTCTTCGTCGCGCCACGGTGACTGCTGCCGTCATCGCGCTGCTGGCCCCTGGGTTCATCCAAGCCCGCCCCTTCGACTGGGTAGTCCAGCGTCCCTCTGCCGCGAGCACTGTTTCGCATGACGGGGGATTTTTCAGCATGGTATATGACTTGCTTGCGAATATCGTGGCGGGACGTTTCGGCACGAGCCTGATCGGCTCGGCGACGGCAAAAGACACGACGAACCCGGTCAATCCCAATGCAGCCACGCAAACTGACCCGCCGCCTGACAATGGGGGTCATCTAGATCCGAACGGCTAGACTTTGGGGCATCGTGAGAACAAGGTAAGTAGGCAACAGTATTGACTCCAAGCCGAAACGGACTGATTCATGGTCGATTCCTTAAACGCTCTTGCCACGTCCCGGGCTGAAGCCTGTGAGCTCTGGGCCGATCTCGAGCCTCTGCGGTTTGAAGATCAGTACTATCTGGTCCGTACCCACCGCCGCTTCCTGACCTGGGGATTCTGCGAGCTCCTCTGCGAAGAAAGCCTCCGGCTGACCACGGTCGACGCCGCGCGGGCGGTGGAGAGGGCCGAGATTGCCGTGCTCGTCTCAGACCTGCTGAGGGACGACGAGCCGGTCACCGACCGCCGCCTCTATCAGCTTCGCGGTTACGCTTGGGCGCACGATGGCAACGCTCGCCGCGTGCTCGGCGACCTGCGTAGCGCGGAAGAGTCGTTCGCCATCGCCGAAGCCTGGTGGGAGGCGGGCGAGGCGGCGCTCGGCGACTGTCTCGGCTACGAGCCGGTGGTCCTCGACCTCAAGGCCTCGCTGCGCATCGCCCAGCGGCGCTTCCCCGAGGCCTTCGCTCTGCTCGACCGCATCTATGCCATCCACGAACAGGGAGACCGTCCGGAGCACAGGGACTCGCACCTCGCCGGCCGGGCCCTGGTGACCAAGGCCTTGGCGCTGGCCGAGATGAATGAGCCGGAGAAGTCGATCGAGCTGCTCGAGCAGGCGGAGGGGATGGTGAAGATGGAGCGCGATCCGCGCCTCGTCCTCTGCCTGCGCCACAACCTCCTGTGGGACCTGACGACCGTCGAGCGCCATGAGGAGGCCGCCAGCCGGCTCCCCGGTGTCGTTGCCCTCTGCCGCGAGCTCGGCAATCCCCTCGACTTGATCCGCCTGCGCTGGGCGGAGGGCAAGATCGCTGCCGGCCTGGGGCGGTCGGACGAGGCGATGCAGATCCTGGGCGAGTTGCGGCAGGACTTCATCGACCGCGACATGGCCTATGACGCCGCCCTGGTCACCCTTGAGCTGACGGAGCTCTATGCGCGCAACGGCTGCGCCGCCGAGGTCAAGGAGCTGTCGCTCCAAATGGCGAGCATTTTCCACTCCCAGGACGTGCCTCGTGAGGCTCTGGCCGCGCTCCTTTTCTTCCAGAACGCGGCTCAGCGCGAGCGGGTCACCGCCGAGCTCGCCCGCGAGATCGCCACCTTCCTCCAGCAGCTCCGCGCCAATCCCGCCCTGCGCTTCGAGCGGCGGAAAAGCCGCGTCGCTGAATAACCTCTAGCCTTCCGCCTCGCCAATGTGTAGAATCCTGCCACTTTCAAGGCAGGAAGACGTTGAATCGCAGGGAGTTTTTACGCGCGGGCTTGCTCGCCGGGACCGGAGTCCTCGCCGGTCCGATGATCAGCCGGGGACGCTACAACCTCTTCGCCGATGATCGGAGCGGGCGGCGCGGGTATTCATCCCGCGCCGTCGAGCTGGTCGGGCGGTCGATGGTTATCGACATGCTCGGCCTGCTGACTCTAGATTGGCCCAAGCTGTACGCCTGGCAGCGCGATCCTAGCGCCTTCGGTAGCTCCGACCTTCAGAAGCTCCGCGCCTCCGGCGTGCGGGTATTCCACCCCGCGGTGGACCCTGACGATCCGAATCCCTATCAGGCGGCTCTCGGTTGGCTGGAAGGCTGGAACCGCCTCCTCACTCAGCGCGCCGACTCGTTGGTGCAAATTGGCGGCGCTGCCGATTTCGACCTGATCCGGAGCAGCGGCAGGGTTGGGATCCTGGTGGGCTTTCAGAGCTCCGACCATTTCCGCACGGTGGACGACGTGGCGCGCTTCGCCGATTTGGGGCAGAAGGTCTCCCAACTCACCTACAACACTCGCGACCGCTTCGGTTGCGGCTGTTTCGAGGAGCGGGACTCGGGGCTCACGGATTTTGGCGCCCAGGTGGTCGCGGCCATGAACCAGGTCGGCATGGCCGTGGACGTTTCTCACTGCTCCGAGCGCACCAGCCTGGACGCCATCGCCCTCTCCGCCCGGCCCGTGCTCGTCACCCACTCCAACTGCCGCGCCCTGGTGTCCCATCCGCGTTGCAAGTCCGACGCGGTGCTGCGGGCCCTGGCCGCCCGCGGCGGAGTGATGGGCATCACGGCCGTGGCCGCCTTCGTCAGTCCGCACCGCCATGCGACGGTCGAGGACCTGTTGAACCACTTCGACCACGTGGCTCGCACGGTGGGCGTCGAGCACGTGGGGATCGGCAGCGACGTCGATCTCGCCGCCGCCGATCCCGCCACCGGCCGGCCGCTCGCCCGCTACGCCGTGCGGGGCCTCGCGCCGGCCCGCCGCGTCTTCGACCTCACCGAGGGCCTCATCCGGCGCGGCTACAGCGATCATGCCATCGAGCTCATCCTGGGCGGCAACTTCCAGCGGGTGCTGGGAGAGATCTGGAGCGCCGAGGAGAGCTGAGCAGCCGGTCATTCTGCACACGGAGGCAGAGGCCGAGTTACGCGAAAAACAGCACCCGCGGCCGGCGCCACCAAGCCGGAGTTGTAGTCGTTGCGCTTGGATCGTGGTATCGCTAGACTACCTCAGCTCGGATCGTGGTCTCGGCAGCTCCCGGCACCTTGTTCTCCCGATCGTAGGAGGAGGTGCCTTCCACACCTTGGGTCTGAAAGGAGGTCCCGATGAAGAAGCTGCTTTTCCTTGTCCTCGCCTTCGCCTTGGTAGCGCCTCTCGCTGCGGCGGAGGCCCCCGCAGTATCGACGAGCTCGCTGCCGGCTCCGCATCTGGGGACTCTCTCTCAAGAGGCTTTCCTCGCCGTGCTCGGCAACTTGAAGGTCGGAGTCCCCGATCCCGTTCAGGCCCAGGTGGCTCCGTGTCCGATGAGCGTCTCCTGTACCAGCACGATCGGTCTTTGTGCCATCAACGAGAATTGCACCGTCAGAGACCTGGGTTCCTGCTGCGCGGCGGACGGCGAGTTTCTCTGCTGCGTCAACGGGCAGCACATCAAGGTCCAGAGTTGCCCGTGTTCGGGAACCGGCTGTCCATCGGCCGAGATCACCTTGAGTTGCTCGTGAAGCGTTCGATCGTGCCTGGGGGCAGGGCTACCTGCGAATCGACCTATGAGCCGTCAACAGAAGGGTGGGATAGCCCAGGATGAGCCGCAGCCCACTATCCTGTACCCCATCATTGAGGAGCAGGTGCATTTCCAACAGAGGGCTATCGCGCTCTGGAAGAGGTGGATATTTGGGCTTGTAATTTCAGGGCTCATTATCCTGTTTTCCGCGCAGGTTTTCGCGATAGGAGGCCCTGCTGCTGGAGATATCGTCAAGATCGGTGGGGCGTTCATCAGCGTCCTTGCCGCCTTCCCGTTCCGCGAAATGGTTTCCAGGAACGAGCGTCTCCAACTCTATATGGCTTTGTGTAATAGATTCAAGTCTTTTGATCTTCTTTCCAAGGCAGACCAGGCCGTGTTGCTATCGCTTGCCAATGATGCCCTTCACGAGGGCCTGAAGAAATGACAATTCATGACGACCGCTTGCAAGAAGAGGAGGAGCGCTTTCGCGCGGCCTTGGCGGAGATCGCATCAAAGGATCGCCGGCGACAGAAGCTGGCGTCAATTCTCATTCTTTGCGCCTCCGTTTTAGCCGCTGTATGGTTGCTCGCCGTAGTCTACAGGGTGCGTGAATTGAACGAACGCGCAGGCGAGCTGCGGCGAAACAACGAGCAGTTCCAAAAGAGAAATCAGGAGCTGCAGGCGAAGTCCCAGGAGTTGCTCGTCAAGACATCTGATCTGGTTCGCACTCAGGAGAACCTCCTCAATTTTCTTGCCGAGGTCACGTCTGAAGAGTCCATAGGGCTTGTTGCTCCCGGAGTCGATTGGGCCCAAACCAAGGCACAGATCGTCTCGATGCCCGCAGGGACGAGGAAGTCTGTGCTTCTGTCGGCTATTCTACTCGCTTGGAAAGCTATACCTTTTTCGACATCGAACATCAGCCTGACGAGGGGGCTTGATTCTCCCCACTTCATCAACTACATCCTGCAACGATACGGAGTTCAAGTCCGTACAGATTCAGGGCAGAGACTTTCGGACGCCATGATGGCGCAATTCGAAAAGGTGGATAAGCCGCTGCCCGGCGATTTGATTTTCTATCGAGGTAATGTGGGCAGCTTTGTCGTCATGTACATCGGCCCTGGGCGACCGGAGGGGAAGGGGGTAGCCGTGGGCACGCTGCAGACGGGCGAGGAGTTGATGGTCCTCGACACTGCTGACATCAATACGCCCAGGTATCCGTTCATCGGCTATTTCAGGGTGCCTTACTCCGAATCAGGGGCGGCTGGTTTGCCGCGTTCTCGCGCCCGCTCAGTTTCATGAAGCATCTCTAAATCGGTCAGTTTTCAAGTCCCCAGCCGCTTCTCGCTCGTGGCGTCGAAGAGGTGGCAAGCGTTCACCTCGATCACCAGCCGCACCTCGTCGCCCATCACGGGCGCCCGGTGCGGCTCCACCTTGGCCACCAGCAGATCGTCGCCCACCCGGCCGTGCACGATCACCTCGTGCCCCAGGGGCTCCACGAACTCCACTTTGGCGGTAATGGAAACCACCCGGTCCGCCGGGTCGCGGGGCGCCTCGCGGATGTTCTCCGGCCGCACGCCGAGCACCACTTTCTGGCCTTGGCGTGACGAAGCGATTTCCCGGAAGGCCTCGGGGACGGGAATCGTGAACCCGGAGGCAGACACGGCCGCATCTTCTGCGACACCCGTGGCGCCCTCGGAGATCGTCGCGGGTACGAAGTTCATCGGCGGTGTGCCGATGAAGCTGGCCACGAACAGGTTGGAGGGGCGATCGTAGACCTCGAGCGGCGAGCCCACCTGCTGGAGCTCGCCGAGCTTCATTACGGCGATGCGGTCGCCCATGGTCATCGCTTCGATCTGGTCGTGGGTGACGTAGACCGTGGTGGTCTTCAGCGTTTTTTGCAGCTTCGAGATCTCGGCCCGCGTCTGCACCCGTAGCTTGGCGTCGAGGTTCGACAGCGGCTCGTCGAAGAGGAATACGGCCGGCTTGCGCACGATCGCGCGGCCGAGCGCCACGCGCTGGCGCTGGCCGCCGGAAAGCTGCTTGGGCTTGCGGTCGAGGAACTCGAGGATGCCGAGGATCTGCGCCGCCTCCCCCACCCGGCGGTTCATCTCCTCGCGGGGGGTCTTGCGGATCTTGAGGCCAAACTCCATGTTCTCCTTCACCGTCATGTGGGGGTAGAGCGCGTAGCTCTGGAACACCATGGCGATGTCGCGGTCCTTGGGCGGCACGTCGTTGAC
>Ga0075424_100007330_pt1 | contig 10689 bp, 6 predicted proteins | sample SoiMethybrSBSTD3_FD_75301 | JGI IMG/M metagenome (GOLD analysis project Ga0075424, IMG submission 75301) | Bulk soil microbial communities from a Populus tree surrounding site in Tennessee, USA - Soil MetaG P. TD hybrid SBSTD3 | ecosystem: Environmental > Terrestrial > Soil > Tree plantation...
CGGGGCGTTGGCGAGGTAGTTCATGGAGAAGCCCACGACCTGAGGACGGAGGGCGGCAAGCTCCGCCCGATAGTCGTCGTGGGTGAAGATCTGAAGGTCGAGCAGGCGCACGTCGTGGCCGGCGGCCCGGATGGCCGCGGCCACGCGCTCGAGGCCGATCGGCTCGAGACGCAGGTAAAGCTCGGAGTACATCAGCGCGCTCGGATGAACGAGAAGCACTCGCATGCAGGACAGTATACCTTGCCTACACGGGCGCCACGCCGGGCCCTGCGAGTCCGAGCACGCTCGACGGAAGTTTTTTCCCCTTCTGGAAGACGAGGCGATACGCCTCCAGTCCCCCGTCCCGGTGGAGATGCGCCCCCGCCCAGAGGTAGATGTGGAAGAGGCGGAACACGCGCTCGCCATAGCGCTCCACCAGCTCGCGCCGGGCTGCTTCGAGGTTGCGCGCCCACGGCTGGAGGGTGAGGAAGTAGCTGTGCCGGTCGTTGTGGAGCGCCACCGGTTCGAGCTCCGTGTGGTTGGCCGCCGCGTAGAGCTCGGGAAGGACCACGGGGGTGTGGTTGCCGGGGAAGACGTAGCGATAGGTGAAGGCGCTCACGTCGAACTTCTTCCGTCCCGCCGCAAAGTCCATGTAGAGGCGGCCGCCCGGCTCGAGGAGCGCATCGAACTTCTCGAAGAGGGCGGGGTAGTCGGGCAGATGCTCCATCACCCCGCACAGCACCACCCCGTCGTATCGGACACCAGGCGCGTAGGGGAAGATGCTCTCGTAGACCACGGAGAGGCGCGCGGGCAGGGTGTGGGTGGCGCACCACTTGGAGAGAAAGGCGAACTGCTCGCGCGAGATGGTGAGCATGGTCACGTCCACCCCGCGCGACCCCGCGTAGCCCGCGAAGGAGCCCCACCCTCCGGCCACGTCGAGCACGCGCGAGCCCGGGCGGAGACGGCACGCCTCCATCACGTAGTGGAGCTTGCGCTGGGCGGCCTGCTCCAGCGTCTCCTCCTCGCTCGCATCGACGGCCTGCGAGTAAAGACGGAACTTGCCGTAGAGGAACGCGAAGTAGAACTCGTTGCCGTAGTCGTAGTGCTGGGGCACCCAGCTCTTGTCCGCGCCTACCTCGCCGCAGCGCCACGGCTGGACGAAGCGCCCAGGGAGGCGAGGGGTGCCGGTCGGAGAGGAAGCCGCGCAGGCCGAGGGCGGCGAGCATGCTCCCGTCGAAGTCGATGTCGCCCCGCAGGTAGGCCTCGGCGATGCGCGTTTCGTCGAGGGAACCCAGGGCGCGCCACGCGCGCTCGGTGCGGAGCGTGAAGGCAGGCGCGGCGTCCGCGGCGCCTACGCGATGCCTCTCGCCGTCGGGCTCAACGAGGTCGAAGACGGGGGCGGCGGGGCCAGTGACATGCGAGCGAAGCAAGCGCACCGTGTACGGAATGCGCGTCGAGGCGAGTATCGCGCCGACGCTAGACAAGGGTCGGCAGGGTGTCAAGGTTGTTGACCCTCCATCGCGGGCGGCGCTACTCTCGTGACGGCTGTCCGCACTTCCGCGGCGCCCTTCCGAGAGGTCGCCATGCACTGTCCGCGGTGCCGCTGTGAGAACTCCGACGCCTCCCGCTTCTGCACCCAGTGCGGGGCGCGTCTCCAGCGGCAGTGCGGAAGCTGCGGCACCGAGCTCGCCGACGGCGTCCGCTTCTGCGGGCAGTGCGGCGCGGCGGTGGAGGCGCGGCAACCCGCCCCGCCCCGCTTCGCCTCCCCCGAGGCCTACACCCCCCGGCACCTCGCGGAGAAGATCCTCACCGCCCGCCCGGCCATCGAGGGGGAGCGCAAGCAGGTGACGGTGCTCTTCGCCGATCTCAAGGGCTCGGTGGAGCTCATGGCCGATCGCGATCCCGAGCAGACGCGCAAGCTCCTCGATCCCGTCCTCGAGCACATGATGAGCGCCGTGCACCACTACGAGGGGACGGTGAACCAGGTCATGGGCGACGGCATCATGGCCCTCTTCGGCGCGCCCCTCGCCCACGAGGACCATGCGGTGCGCGCGTGCTACGCGGCGCTCCGCATGCAGGAGGCGGTGCGCCGCTACGCCGAGGAGGTCCGCCGGGCCGAAGGCATCCCCATCCAGATCCGTGTCGGTCTCAACTCCGGCGAGGTGGTGGTGCGCTCCATCGGGAGCGATCTCCACATGGACTACACCGCGGTGGGACAGACCACCCACCTCGCCGCGCGCATGGAGCAGATGGCGACGCCTGGCACCGTGCTCACCACAGGGGCGACCCTCAGCATTGCCGAGGGCTGGGTGGAGGCGCGCTCGCTCGGCCCCGTGCCCGTCAAGGGGCTGGAGGCGCCGCTCGAGGTGTGCGAGATCGTGGGCCCCGGCTGGGCGCGCTCGCGGCTCCAGGCCGCCGCGCGACGCGGGCTCTCCCGCTTCGTGGGGCGCATTCCCGAGCTCGACCAGCTCCGCGCCGCCCTCGAGCGCGCGGGCATGGGGCGGGGGCAGGTGGTGGCGGTGGTGGGGGAGCCCGGTGTGGGCAAGTCGCGCCTCTTCCACGAGATCATCCACACCATGCCGCAGTCGGGCTGGCTCGTGCTCGAGGCCCGCGCCGTGTCCTACGGCAAGGCCACGCCGTACCTCCCCGTGGCCGATCTCCTCAAGGGCTACTTCCAGATCGACGGACGCGACTCGGCCAAGCAGATCCGGGAGAAGGTGACGGGCAAGCTCCTCGCCCTCGACCCCGCGCGGGAGGCGACGCTCGCTCCGCTCCTCGCCCTGCTCGACGTGCCGGTGGAGGAGCCGCGCTGGCAGGGCCTCGATCCCGCGCAGCGGCGCCAGCGGACCCTCGACGCCATCAAGGCCGTGCTCCTGCGCGAGAGCCAGATCCAGCCCGTGCTCCTCGCCTTCGAGGACCTCCAGTGGGTGGACAATGAGACGCAGGCCCTCCTGGACAGCTTGGTGGAGAGCCTGCCCCGCGCGCGCTTCGCCCTCCTCGTGAACTACCGCCCGGAGTACAGTCACGGCTGGGGCGCCAAGTCGTACTACGCGCGCATCCGCCTCAACACCCTGCAGGCCGACGGCGCCACCGCGCTCCTCGACGCGCTGCTGGGCGACGACAGCGGTCTCGACGCCCTCAAGCAGCTCCTCATCGAGCGAACGGGCGGCAATCCCTTTTTTCTCGAGGAGAGCGTGCGCACGCTGGTGGAGATGGGCGTGCTCGCCGGCGAGCGCGGTCACTACGAGGTCTCCGGGCCGGTGGACTCGATCCAGGTGCCCGCCACCGTGCAGGCCATCCTCGCCGCCCGCATCGACCGGCTGCCCGTGAATGAGAAGCGGCTGCTGCAGAGCGCCTCCGTCATCGGCAAGGACGTGCCGCTGGCTCTCCTCCAGGCCCTCGAAGAGATGCCCGAGGAGGAGCTGCGCCGCGGGCTCGCGCGGCTGCAGTCCGCGGAGTTCGTCTACGAGACGAGTCTCTTCCCCGATCTCGAGTACACCTTCAAGCACGCCCTCACCCACGAGGTCGCCTACGGAGCGCTCCTCTACGAGCAGCGCCGCGCGCGGCACGCCAAGCTCGTCTCCGTCATCGAGCACATGACGCCGGGGCGCCTGGCCGAGCAGGTCGAGCGGCTCGCCTACCACGCGCTCCAGGGCGGGCTCTGGGAGAAGGCGGCCCACCTCTACCGTCGCGCGGGGGCCAAGGCGGCAGGCCGGAGCGCCTATCGCGAGGCCGTCACCTGCTTCGAGCAGGCCCTGAGCGCCCTCGACGCCCTGCCCGAGAGCCGCGAGCGCAGAGAGCAGGCCGTGGATCTCCGCTTCGACCTCCACAACGCCCTCATTCCTCTCGGTGACGTGGGGCGCATGGCCGACATGCTCAAGGAGGCCGAGACCCAGGCGGAGCAGCTCCACGATCAGCGCCGGCTCGGCCAGGTCGCGGCCTACATGACCCAGTGCTACTGGTGGACGGGCCAGCCCGAGCGTGCGGTGGAGTCGGGCTTGCGCGCCATGGGCATCGCGCAGACGCTCCACGACCGCGCCCTCGAGTCGCTGGCGACCCAGCGGCTGGGCCAGGCCTACGCGAGCCTCGGCGACTACCGCCGCGCCGTCGACGCCTTCAGCCAGTACCTGGCGCGGGTGGAGACGGAGTCGCCCCACCGCCGCTCCGCCTCGGCAGGGATGCGCACGGCGGCCAACCGCGCGTGGATGGCGTGGTGCCTGGCCCCCCTCGGCGAATTCGCGGAGAGCAGCGCGCACGCCAAGGAAGCCATCCGTCTCGCCGAGGCGAGCCAGCACGACCTCACCCTCGCCATGACCTACTCGGCCGTGGCGCGCCCCGCCCTCATGCAGGGCGACTTCCCCACGGCCATCGGCTGGCTGACGAGGAGCCTCGAGATCTGTCGCCGCTCCAACTTCGCGCCGCTCTTGCTCCTCGTGTCGAGCGATCTCGGCCATGCCTACGCGGTCTCGGGCCGGGTTCCCGAGGCCGTCGCGCTCCTCGAGGAGGCTTCCGCGCAATCGGGCTCGCTCCGCCTCATGCCCACCCATGCGTGGAACGTGACCGCCCTCGCCGAGAGCTACCTGCTCGCCGGGCGCTGGGCGGATGCCGTGCGCGAGCTCGCCCGAGGTCTCGGCATGGCCCAGACGCACCGGCAGCGCTGGCTGGAGGCCGAGGGCCTGCGCATACAGAGCGCGGTGCGGGTCTCCGCGGCCTCGCCCGACCTGCCGGGCGCGCGGGCGGATGCCGAGCGGGCCGCCCGCATCGCCGACGAGCTGGGGCTGAGGCCCCTCCTGGGGCGCTGCCACCTCGCCCTTGCGCAGGTGGCGCGTCAAGCAGGTGACACTCGCGCCCTCGCCCACCTCGAGCAGGCCGGCGCCCTTTTCGGCGAGATGGATATGCGCTACTGGCTCGAGCAGGCGGAGGCCGAGCGCCGCCGGCTGGGAGAGTCCACCAAGGGCTGAGCGGGCGGCCGCAGCACTGTGGGATAATCCTCGCTGTGATCTGGCGGGGATCCCTCTTCCGCAAATACGCGGTTCTCTTCGTGGTCCTGGTCAGCGGTGCCCTTTTCACCAGCGGCGCGCTGGAGATCTACTTCTCCTACCAAGAGAACAAGGAAGCGCTGGTGACGCTCCAGCGCGAGAAGGCGGTGGGCGCCGCCACGCGCATCGAGCTCTTCGTCAAGGAAGTGGAGCGCCAGATCAGCTGGACGACGCAGCCGTCCATCGTGGCGCCTGCCGCGGCCATGGAGCAGCGGCGCGCCGATTACTTCCGCCTCCTCCGCCAGGTCCCCGCCATCACCGAGGTGAGCTATCTGGATTCCGAGGGGCGCGAGCAGCTCCGCGTCTCGCGGCTGGCCATGGACGTGGTGGGCAGCGGAGACTCCTACGCCCAGGATCCGCGCTTTCGCGTTCCCAAGTCCGGGAAGACCTACTTCAGCCCCGTCTACTTCCGCAAGGAGTCCGAGCCGTACATCCGCATCGCGCTGGCGGGCAGCGGCTCCTCCTCCGGCGTCACCGTGACCGAGGTCAACCTCAAGTTCATCTGGGACGTGGTCTCGCAGATCAAGATCGGCAAGGCGGGCCACGCCTACGTGGTCGACTCCTTGGGGCACCTGATCGCTCATCCCGACATCAGCCTCGTGCTGAAGAAGACCGATCTCTCCTCTCTCGATCAGGTGAAGGCGGCGCTGTCCGTGGCCGCCCAGGGAGCGGGCATGCCGGGCATCGCTCGCGACCTCGAGGGGCGCCAGGTCCTCTCCGCCTCCGCTCCCATCGCGCCGCTCAACTGGGCCGTGCTTATCGAGCAGCCGCTCGTGGAGGCCTTCGAGCCCATCCGCTGGTCCATCTACCGCACGGTGGGCCTCGCCCTCTTCGGCGTGCTCCTCGCCGTGCTCGCGAGTCTCGCCCTCGCCCGGCGCATGGTGCGGCCCATCCGCGCCCTCACGGAAGGAGCGGGGCGGATCGGCTCCGGCGATCTCGGCCATCGCCTCGAGGTGCGTACGGGCGACGAGATCGAGACGCTGGCCGAGCAGTTCAACCGGATGACCAGCCAGCTGCGCGAGTCCTACGCCAACCTGGAGCAGAAGGTCGAGGAGCGCACCCGGGAGCTCTCCCGGACCCTGGAGCAGCAGACGGCCACCAGCGAGATCCTGCGCGTAATCTCGAGCTCGCCCACCGACGTGCAGCCGGTGTTCGACGTGATCGTGGAGCGGGCCGTCCGGCTCTGCGGGGCGCGCTTCGGGCGCCTCTATCGCTACGACGGGGGCATCGTATCCCTCGCCGCCTCGCATGGGTTGAGCATCGGCGGACTGGGCCAGGTGCAGCGGGTGTTCCCGCGGCCGCTCTCTGGCGACACCATCGCGGGCCAGGTCATCCTCACCAAGAAGCCGTTCTACATCCGCGACGTGACGCAGGAAGAGGGTGTGCCCGAGCTGTCTCGGAAGATGATCCAGGCCATCGACGCGCGGAGCCAGGTCACGATCCCCATGCTGCGGGCGGGGGAGCCCATCGGGGCCATGACGCTCGGCTGGGCCGAGCCGGATGCCTTCGACGACCAGCAGGTCGACCTCATGAAGACCTTCGCCAGCCAGGCCGTCATCGCCATCGAGAACGTGCGCCTGTTCAAGGAACTGGACGTGCGCAACCATGACCTCACGGAGACCCTCGAGCAGCAGACGGCCACCGGCGAGATCCTCCGGGTCATCAGCGCCTCCCAGACGGACGTGCAGCCGGTGTTCGAGGCGATCGCCGAGAACTCGCTCCGGCTCTGCGAGGCGGCATTCAGCACGGTCTTCCGTTTCGACGGACAGATGATCCACCTGGAGGCCCTCCGCAACATCGGTCCGGACGGGGCGGCGGCCATCCGCGCGGCCTTCCCCATGCCGCTGAGCCGGGCGGGAGCCTCCGCCCGCGCGATCATGACCCGCGACATCGTGCACATCACCGATGTGCGGGGCGATCCGGAGTACATGCTTCAGGGCCTGGCCCAGACGGCAGCCTTCCGCTGCATCCTCTCCGTGCCCATGCTCCGCGACGGCGTGCCCATCGGCACCATCACGGTGGCCGCAGACCGGACCACCCCCTTCCCAGACAAGCAGGTGGCGCTCCTCAAGACCTTCGCGGACCAGGCGGTGATCGCGGTGGAGAACGTCCGCCTCTTCACGGAGATCCAGGAGAAGACGCAGCAGCTCGAGATCGCCAACCGGCACAAGTCGGAGTTCCTCGCCAACATGTCCCACGAGCTGCGCACGCCGCTCAACGCGGTCATCGGCTTCTCCGAGGTGCTGCTGGAACGCATGTTCGGCGAGGTGAACGAGAAGCAGGAGGAGTATCTGCAAGACATCCTGTCCTCGGGCAAGCACCTCCTCTCCCTCATCAACGACATCCTCGATCTCTCCAAGATCGAGGCGGGGCGCATGGAGCTGGAGGCGCTGCCCTTCGACCTCCCCGCCGCCCTCGACAACGCGCTCACCCTCATCAAGGAGCGGGCGGCCCGCAACAGCATCGGGCTCGCCGTGCACGTGGACCCGCGCATCGGCGAGGTGGTGGCCGACGAGCGCAAGGTCAAGCAAGTCCTCCTCAATCTCCTGTCCAACGCCGTCAAGTTCACGCCGGAAGGAGGCACCATCACCATGACCGCAGTCCTGAACGGCGGAATGGTCGAGATCTCGGTGGCTGACACCGGCATCGGCATCGCCCCCGAGGATCAGGCGACGGTGTTCGAGGAGTTCCGGCAGGTGGGTACCGACTACGCGCGCAAGCGCGAGGGCACGGGGCTCGGCCTCGCCCTCGCCCGGCGCCTGGTAGAGCTCCACGGGGGCACCCTGACCCTGCAGAGCGAGCTCGGCAAGGGATCGACCTTCACCTTCACGATCCCGGTGCGCGCGCGTGCCCGGTGAGCTGATCCTGATCATCGAGGACAACGAGAAGAACCGGCGGTTGGTGCGTGACGTGCTCCAGTTCAAGGGCTATCAGACCATCGAGACGGAGACGGGGGAGGAAGGCGTGGAGCTCGCGCGCTCGCGCCAGCCCGCCCTCGTCCTCATGGACATCCAGCTGCCCGGCATCGACGGCATCACCGCCCTCCGTCAGCTGCGGGACGATCCCACCACCCGCGCCATCCGGGTGATGGCGGTGACGGCGTCCGCCATGACCCAGGATCGGCAGAAGATCCTGAGCGCCGGCTTCGACGGCTACCAGAGCAAGCCCATCAACGTGAAGGCCTTCCTCGAGGCCGTCCAGGAGCTCCTCGCCCGGCCATGAACGATCCCGCGCGCATCCTCGTGGTGGACGACACCGCCCACAACGTCAAGCTCCTCGCCGACGTCTTGGTGGCGCGCGGCTACGCGGTGAGCACCGCCTCGTCCGGCAAGGAGGCTCTCGACAAGGTCGCCTCCGACGCGCCGGACCTCGTGCTCCTCGACGTGGTGATGCCGGAAATGTCCGGCTACGAAGTGTGCAAGACCCTCCGCGCCGATCCCGCCACCGCGCGCCTGCCCGTGGTCATGGTCACCGCCCTCGATCCTTCGCAGGAGCGCGTGAAGGGCATCGACGCGGGCGCCGACGACTTCCTCACCAAGCCCATCAATCAGCCAGAGCTGATCGCGCGCGTCCGCTCCCTGCTGCGCGTGAAGCAGCTATGGGACGAGCTGGCCGACCTCAACCGCACCCTCGAGCAGCGCGTGCAAGCGCAGGTGACCCAGCTCGAGCGCCTGGGACGGCTCAAGCGCTTCTTCTCCCCCCAGCTCGCGGAGGCCATCGTTTCGGGAGGCACCGAGGATCCGCTCAAGAGCCACCGGCGCGACATCACCGTGGTCTTCCTCGACCTGCGCGGCTTCACCGCCTTCGCGGAGACGGCGGAGCCGGAGGAGGTCATGGCCGTGCTGCGCGAGTACCACGCCGAGATGGGCAATCTCATCCTGGAGTGGGAAGGCACCCTCGAGCGCTTCACGGGCGACGGCATGATGATCTTCTTCAACGATCCCGTGCCGGTGACGGACCACGCCGCTCGCGCCGTGCGCATGGCCGCGGCCATGCGCGACCGCGTGGCCGAGCTCGCGGTGACCTGGAAGAAGACGGGCTTCGAGCTCGACTTCGGCATCGGGATCGCCCACGGCTACGCGACCCTCGGGGCCATCGGCTTCGAGGGACGGCTCGACTATGCGGCCATCGGCACCGTGACCAACCTCGCCGCGCGCCTGTGCGCCGAGGCGCAGCCGGGCCAGGTCCTCCTCATGCAGCGGGTCACCAACGCCGTGGAGGCGTTCGTCGAGGTCGAGCCCGTGGGCGACGTCACCCTCAAGGGCCTGAGCCGGCCCGTGAAGGTCTTCAACCTGATCCGCCTCACCGGCTCCTAGGAGCCGTCGAGGAGAGCGGCTCCCCCTAGACCCCGCGAGGAGATCGATTTCGTGCTCGAGCCCGGCGAGATGGTGATGTTCCACAACTCGCTCGTGCACGGCTCGTCGATCAACCTGGGCCCCGACCGGCGCTTCCTCCTCCTCGTCGAGATGGTGCCCATATGGGCGGAGCGGCCGCGCGGCCGCGAGTCCGCCATGCTCGTGCGGGGGGATGGACACCTTCGATCACTTCGACGACGAGCCGCGGCCCGACGGCGAGTTCACGCCAACGGCCCTGGCGAACTGGCAGCGCGTGGTCGAGTCGCGGGCGAAGCGCTCTTCTCGGACAGCCGCTACGCCCCCAGCGAGGCCTACGGAGGCCAGCGCTCCGCGACGTAGTCCGGATCGTTCATGGGCATCCGGGGCGCGAGACGGCCGGGTGGCGGCGGGGGCGGAGTGCGCTCCAGCTGGGTCACCCACTCGCCTGAATCGCCGCCCTGCGGGCGGCGCACAGGACGAGGGGGTCCCACTCCGCCGGAGCGCATCCCGCCCCTGCCGCCACCCGCCCGGTTGCCCGTGCGGCCCTCGTGAACAATCCGGGCGAACCGGGGGGCGCGCGCGGTCAGGCGATCCGGGCGGGGGGACCGCAGCGGATGAACTCGCCTCGCCCAGGCTCCGCGAGCAGCTTGCCCTCTTCCACCACCACCTCGCCACGCGAGAGCACCACCGCGGGCCAGCCGCGCACGGCCATCCCCTCGTAGGGCGTGTAGTCGCAGTTGTGGTGGAGCAGCTCGTTGGTGATGACCACCTCGCGGTCCTTGTCCCAGATGACGAGGTCGGCGTCGGAGCCGATGGCGATGGTGCCCTTCTTCGGATAGAGGCCGTAGATCCTGGCCGCGTTGGTCGCGGTGAGGGCCACGAAGGTGGTGAGGTCGATGCGGCCCTTGCCCACGCCTTCGGAGAAGAGCAGGGGCAGGCGCGTCTCCACTCCCGGCAGACCGTTGGGCACCTTCGTGAAGGAGGCGTGGACGCCGTGTCGCTTCTTGCCCTCGGGGTCCTCGAAGCGGAAGGCGGCATGGTCCGAGGAGAAGACGTGGAAGACGCCGGAGGCCAGACCCTGCCAGACCGCCTGCTGGCTCGCCGCATCGCGCGGGGGCGGGCTGCAGATGTACTTCGCGCCCTCGAAGTCGGGCGCCTGCAGATGCTCGGCGGTGAGCACGAGGTACTGGGGGCAGGTCTCGGCGAGGATCTTGAGGCCGCGCCCGTGCGCCCACCGGATCTGCTCGACGGCGTCCGCGCTCGACACGTGGACGAGGAGGATGGGCACGTCCACGATCTCCGACATGGTGATGGCGCGGTGCGTGCCCTCGCGTTCC
>Ga0075424_100007332_pt1 | contig 10688 bp, 10 predicted proteins | sample SoiMethybrSBSTD3_FD_75301 | JGI IMG/M metagenome (GOLD analysis project Ga0075424, IMG submission 75301) | Bulk soil microbial communities from a Populus tree surrounding site in Tennessee, USA - Soil MetaG P. TD hybrid SBSTD3 | ecosystem: Environmental > Terrestrial > Soil > Tree plantation...
GCGGTGGCCGCCTACAAGATGGCGGTGGAGCATGCCAAGCAGCGCTCCACCTTCGGGGCACCGCTCTCCCAGCGCCAGGCCATCCAGTGGATGCTTGCCGACGCCATGGTGGAGATCCGCGCCGCGCGCTGGCTCATCTGGGAGGGCGCGTGGAAGGCCGACCGCGGCGAGGACGCGCGGGTCGAGGCCTCCATCGCCAAGCTCTACTCGAGCGAGGTGCTCGGCCGCGTCATCGACGCCGCCGTGCAGATCCACGGAGGTTACGGCGTGAGCAAGGAGTTCCCGCTGGAGCGCTGGTATCGCGAGGCGCGCGTGCGCCGGATCGGCGAGGGGCCCTCGGAGGTCCACCGCATGGTCATCGCCCGCTCCATCTTCCGTTAGGAGGACACCTCCGTGCCCACCTTCAATTTCACCCTGGGCGAGCTTCCCCTGGAGGCGGAGAAGGTCCGCGAGGAGATCCGCGATTTCCTCACCCGCGAGCTGAGCGGCCGCAGCGCCTCCAAGCGCGCGCTTTCCTGGGGCGGCTTCGACCGCGAGTTCTCGCGCAAGCTGGGGGAGGCAGGCTTCATCGGCATGACGTGGCCGAAGACGTACGGCGGCCACGAGCGGACCGCGCTCGAGCGCTACGTGGTTCTCGAGGAGTCGCTGGCCGCGGGCGCCCCCACCTCCGCCCACTGGGTCGCCGACCGGCAGAGCGGCCCGCTCCTCCTGCGCTTCGGCACCGAGGCGCAGCGCCAGCGCTTCCTCCCGCGGATCGCGCGGGGCGAGCTCGCCTTCGCCATCGGCATGAGCGAGCCGGATTCGGGCTCGGACCTCGCCTCCATCCGCACCCGCGCCGAGCGCGTGGAGGGTGGCTACCGCGTCAACGGCACCAAGATCTGGACGAGCAACGCGCACCTCTCCGACTACGCCATCGCCCTCTTCCGCACCAAGGTGGTGCCCGACAAGAAGCACGAGGGACTCTCGCAGTTCCTGGTCGACCTCAAGTCCGAGGGCATCAGCATCCGCCCCATCATCGACCTGGCGGGCGGGCACCACTTCAACGAGGTCCACTTCCAGAACTGCTTCGTGCCCGACGACATGCTGGTGGGGAAGGAAGGGGACGGCTGGAAGCAGGTCACCACCGAGCTCGCCTTCGAGCGGAGCGGGCCCGAGCGCTATCTCTCGTCGATCCAGCTCGTCATCGAGCTGATCAGGGAGGTGGGGCGCGAGCCGGGGGAGCGCGCGGCGGTGACCCTCGGCCGCCTCACCGCGCATCTGGCCACCCTGCGCCAGATGTCGCTGTCCGTGGCCATGATGCTCCAGGCGGGCCAGAACCCCAACCTCGAGGCGGCCGTGGTCAAGGACGTGGGCACGAGCTTCGAGCAGGAGATCCCCGAGGTGGTGCACGCCCTCCTCGGCATCGAGCCGCACCTCGCCACGGGCACCCAGTTCGAGCGCACCTTCGGCTACCTGGTCGAGCACGCGCCGTCCTTCTCTCTCCGCGGCGGCACGCGCGAGGTGCTGCGCGGGATCATAGCTCGCGGCCTCGGGTTGCGGTGAACAGCGTTGAGTGGAGACACGTACGTGATTGAGCGCATCGTAGGACAAGAGGCGCAGCCGAAGGCGAGCCGAGCCAACCCTCAGCAGGAGCGGCGGCCGCTCCCCCCCGGAACCGATCAGTGAACGACACCCAGACGCTCCTCGCGGACACCTGCACGAGGCTCTTCACTGCCGAGGTCACGCCCGCGCTCATCGAATCCGCGGAGAAGGGAACGTGGCCCGCCGCGCTCTGGCACCAGCTCGAGGAGAACGGCCTCACGCTCCCGCAGATTCCCGAGGCGCACGGCGGCGCGGGCGGGCAGTGGGCCGACGCGCAAGTCGTGCTCTCCGCGACGGGGCGTTTCGCGGTCCCGCTCCCGGTGGCCGAGACCATGATCGGCGCGTGGCTCCTCTCCGCGAGCCGGCTCAGCGTGCCCATGGGGCCGATCACGGTGGCGCCGGTTCGCCACGGGGAGACGCTCACCCTCGTGCGGGACGGCGGGAGCTGGAAGCTGAGCGGTGTCGCCACGCGCGTGCCGTGGGGCGCCTCCGTGGGGCACGTGGTCGTGCTCGCCCTGGGCGAGGGCAAGCCAATGGTCGCCCTCGCCAAGGGCGGCACGGCCAAGGCGGCGGCCGACGTCAATCTTGCCAAGGAACCGCGCGACACGCTCACCTGGGGCGGCGCGCCCGTCCTCGCGGTCGCGCCGGCGGGCGACGGTCTGCCCGCGGATGCGCTGATGCTGGGCGGGGCCATGGCACGCTCCGCCCAGATGGCGGGCGGCCTCGAGTTCCTCCTCGCGCAGTCCGTGAAGTACGTGACGGAGCGCGTGCAGTTCGGGCGACCCCTCGCGTCGTTCCAGGCGATCCAGCAGAATCTCGCGCTGCTCGCGGGCCACACCGCCGCCGCGGGCATGGCCGCGCAGAGCGCCTTTGCGGCCATGGATGGCGGGGAGGCGGGGTTCGAGATCGCGGTGGCGAAGATCCGCACCGGCGAGGCCTCGGGCCTGGGCGCGGGCATCGCGCATCAGGCGCACGGCGCCATCGGTTTCACCTACGAGCACACGCTGCACTTCGTGACTCGCCGGCTCTGGTCGTGGCGCGCCGAGTTCGGCGCCGAGGCCTACTGGGCGACGAAGCTCGGCCGCGAGGTCGCCGCGCGTGGCGCCGACGCGCTCTGGCCATACCTCACGTCTCGGTAGCCTTTCCCCCTCATCCTGCCCTCTCCTCCTCCGGAGTCGAGGGTGGCAGCGGTCCCCTCTCCCCTCTGGGGAGAGGGTAGGGTGAGGGGGCCCTCGTACTCGTACGGAGGTTCAACACATGCTCCCGCTCCAGGGCATCACGGTCATCGAGATCGCTCAGAACCTGGCCGGCCCCATCGCCGCCGAGATCCTCGCCCACATGGGCGCCGACGTCATCAAGATCGAGCGGCCGGAGGGTGACGACGCGCGCCGCTGGGGCCCGCCCTTCTGGAAGGGCGTGTCGCCGGGCTTCCTCGCGGTCAACGCCAACAAGCGCAGCGTCACCCTCGATCTCAAGCAGCCCAGCGACGTCGAATGGCTGTTGGAGCTGATCGGGCGCGCCGACGTCCTCGTCCAGAATCTCCGTCCGGGCTCGCTGGAAGAGATGGGCCTCGGTGCCCAGGCGCTCACCGAGCGGTTCCCGCGACTCGTCTACTGCTCGGTGTGGGCCTTCGGCAGCACGGGGCCGCTCAAGCTCAAGCCCGGCTACGAGCCCATGGTGCAGGCCTTCTCCGGGCTCATGATGATGAACGGCGACGACGGCGGGCCGCCCACGCGCATTGGCACCTCCGTGCTCGACTACGGCACCGGCATGTGGACGGCCATCGGCGCGCTCGCCGGGCTGATCCAGCGCCAGCAGATCGGTCGCGGCTGCGTGGTCGACGCCTCGCTCTTCGAGACCGGGCTCGCCTGGCTCAAGGGACACTTCGCGAGCTTCCGTGCCTCCGGCGAGGTGCCGGAGCGGCACCGGACGGGCAGCCACCGCGTGGTGCCGTTTCAGGGCTTCGAGACGAAGACGGGGCCGCTCATCATCGCCGCCGGCAACGATCGCCTCTTCGCCAAGTTCGCCCAGGTGGTGGGACATCCCGAGTGGACGACGGACCCGCGCTTCGCCACCAACGCGGCCCGCATCGAGCACAAGCCGGAGCTGCTCCCGGAGATCGAGCGCATCCTGCTCGCGCGCTCGAAGGGCGAGTGGATCGATCTCCTCGAGGCGGCGGGCGTGCCGTGCGGTCCCATCCACACGCTGCCGGAGGCGGTCTCCCAGCCGCAGGCGGCGGCCATCGGCATGATCCAGCCCGTGCCCGGAGACGACTACGAGCTCGTGGTGCTGCCCCTGTCCTTCGACGGCGCCCGCCCGGGCATCCGCCGCGCGCCGCCCAAGCCGGGCGAGCACACGCGCGAGGTGCGGGGCTGAGCCCGTGGCGCGTCCGGCCCTCTTCGTGGTAAAGGCGACCATCGCGCCCGAGCGCGAGGCCGACTTCAACGAGTGGTACAACACGCGGCGCGCGCAGGAGGCGGCGCAGGTGCCGGGGCTCGTTGCCATGCGACGCTACGTTCCGATCGCCCTCGACGTCGGCGCGCACCCGGGTTCCGAGCCCTGGCAGTACATGGTCGTCTACGAGTTCGACTCCGAGGAGGCGCTCGGGAACTTCACTGCCTCCGACACCCTCCGAGCCATGACTCGGGACTACGAGGCGCGCTTCGGAGGCGCCGGCCATCGAGTACGTTTTACCTATCGTCAGGTGTTTCCCTGAGTAAGCGTTACGTCACTGATCGTGAGTTTTTCGAGGCGCCCTGACGCCTGACGGGCACTGCCCGAGGCGCTGGGCAGTGGAGACGCCCTCCCGCCCGCGGTTTCCGCGACGCTGCGCCTCCTAAAGGGCTGGCGGGTGGGCCTTCGAGTGATCACGCCCGATGCATCGCGCGATGGCACTTGCTATGCATTCCCGGAAGTTCCTACCGCGATCCGTTCACAAGCACAAAGGAGCGAACTTATGTTGAAGGTCTGGCACTCGAAGCGGACAGCGTTCGGCAATCGGCGCGGCTTCACGCTCATCGAGCTGATGATCGTGGTGGCCATCATCGGCATCCTGGCCGCCATCGCCATTCCGCTGTACGCCAACGTGCAAACGCGAGCGCGCGTCGCCAAGGCGCAGGCCGACGCGAGGACCCTCGCCTCCCAGGTCAGCATCTACGCGGCGCACATGGGATCGTTGCCCGCCAACCTGACCGTCCTCACCAGCCCCGCGATCAACGGACTGAACCAGACCGCGGGGCCCTTCATGGCCGCCGTGCCCACGCCGCCTCCGGGTGGCTCGCCGGCCTGGGGTGCCTACACCTACACTTCGAGCACCGCCGGCACGTTCTCCATCACCGCGACCGGCGACGGCACGACCATCACCGTGCCCTGATCAGTAGCCCCTTTCACGCGCCGGAGGGGCGATCGTCCCTCCGGCGCGGTCGTGTCTCGTTTCCATAGTCGCCTCGCTCCGACGCAGCCGTTGACAAGCATTCCCGCCTCTAGCACAGTCTACGCACTCGTCCGCACACTCCCCTGGAGGGACATGCATGAGGCGTTCGATTCAGTTGGCATGGCTGGCCATGATCGCGGTCCTGATCGTCGCCGGAGGCGTCGCCCTCGCGGCTGACACCCCGCGCAAGGGGGGCGTGATCCGCGTGGGCAACCTGGGTGAGCCGCCCGCGCTCGACGCACACTGGACCACCGCCAGCATCACCGAGACGCTGACCAACCACATCTACGAGGGGCTCTACAGCCTCGACAGCAGCAACAAGCCGATCCCCATGCTGGCCGAGGGCGTGACCATCAGCAAGGACGGCCTCGTCTACACCTTCAAGCTGCGCCAGGGCGTCAAGTTCCACAACGGCAAGGAGATGACCTCGGAGGACGTGGTCGCCTCCCTCGCCCGCTGGGGCAAGCAGTCCGTGTACGGCAAGGCGCTCTTCGCCCAGGTGGCGGACTGGAAGGCGCTCGACAAGTACACGGTGGAGATGAAGCTCAAGGAGAAGTCGGCCATCGTGCTCATCTCCCTGGCCGTGCCCAACAACTTCGGCGCCATCTACCCGAAAGAGATCGCGGAGAAGTTCCCCCCCGAGCAGAAAGTGACGGAGTACATCGGTACCGGCCCCTTCAAGCTCGCGGAGTGGAAGCCCGACCAGTACATCCGCATGGTGCGCTTCGACGACTACAAGTCCCGCAACGAGAAGCCCAACGGCTACGGCGGCGGCAAGACGGCCTATGTGGACGAGATCCGCTGGGTGCCCGTGCCCGAGGTGGCCACGCGGGTGGCCCAGGTGGAGACGGGTGAGCTCGACTTCGCCGACGACCTGAACCTCGATGCCTACGATCGGCTGAAGAAGAACGCCAGCGCGCGCCCGATCGTGTCGAAGCCCTACTACTGGCTGGTGGCGGTGATGAACAAGAAGGACGGCCTGATGACGAACCAGAAGCTCCGCCAGGCCTGGCAGGCGGCCATCGACATCGAGCCCATCATGAAGAACGTGGCGGGCGGAAAGCCGGAGTTCTATCGCATGGACTCGAGCCTGGCGCCGGTCGAGATCACGGCGTGGCACACCAACCTCACGGGGCTGCCCTGGAACGAGCACAACCGCGACAAGGCCAAGCGACTGCTCCAGGAATCGGGATACAAGAAAGAGCCGATCCGCTTCATGACCACCCAGGAGTACAAGTGGATGTACGACTTCGCGCTCCTGACCAAGCAGCAGCTCGAGGACTTGGGCTTCGTCATCGATCTCCAGGTGGTGGACTGGGCCACCCTGGTCAAGCGGCGCAACAACCCGAAGGAGTACGACGTCTTCACCACGGGCATCGGCGCCTTCTACGATCCCACCCATGCCGTCTTTCTCACGCCGAGCTGGCCGGGCTGGACCACGGACGAGGACATCCTGAGGATCCAGAGCGAGCTGGCGCGCGAGACGGATCCGAAGAAGCGCATGGCCCTCTGGGAGCAGCAGACGCGGCAGTTCTACGACAAGGTGCCCGTCATCCGCTACGGCGATCTCTTCGGCCTGCGGGCGGCACGCAACACCGTCAGGGACTTCAACGAGAAGACCGAGCGCGTGCGCTTCTACAACGTCTGGCTGGAGAAGTAAGACCAGGAACGTAACCCGTGGGGCCTTATCTGGTCCGACGGCTGGCCGCGGTCCTGCCCGTGATGGCCGTCGTCGCCACCGTCGTCTTTCTGCTCATTCACCTGATTCCGGGTGATCCAGTCAGCGTCATGCTCGGTCCCGACGCCACGCCGACGCAGATCGAGGCGACGCGCCAGGCCCTGGGGCTCAACCGTCCTCTCTGGGAGCAGCTCGTCGGCTTCTACGGGCGCGTGCTCACGGGCGACCTCGGCCAGTCCTATTTCCTCGACCGTCCCGTGAGCCGGGCGCTGTGGGAGCGGGCGGAGCCCACCCTGGTGCTCATGCTCTGCGCGCTCATGGTGGCGGTGGCCATCGGCGTGCCGTCCGGCACCATCGCCGCCGCCCATCGCGGCTCCGCGTGGGATCGCGGGCTCATGACGGTCTCCCTGCTCGGGGTCTGCATCCCGGGGTTCTGGCTGAGCCTCAACTTCATCTACTTCTTCGCGGTGCGGCTGGGCTGGCTGCCCGCGGCCGGCTACGTGTCGATCTTCTCGGACCCCGTGGCCGCGCTCCGCTACATGGTGCTGCCCGCCTTCTCGCTGGGCTTCAGCCAGTCGGCGCTCATCGCGCGGATCAGCCGCTCCTGCATGCTCGAGGTGCTGCAGCAGGACTACATCCGCACCGCGCGGGCCAAGGGGCTGTCCCAGGGCATGGTGACGTGGGTGCACGCCTTCCGCAACGCGCTCGTGCCCGTGGTCACCGTGATCGGCATCACCACCGCGGTCCTGATCGGCGGCGCCGTGGTCACGGAGATCGTCTTCAACATTCCCGGGCTGGGTCGCCTGATCATCTCGGCCATCCTCCGACGCGACTATCCCGTGGTGCAGGGCGTGGTCCTCGTCACCGCCGCCGCCTACGTGCTCATCAACCTCGGCGTGGATCTCCTCTACGCGCTCATCGACCCGCGCATCCGCTATGACTGAGGCCACCGTCGACGTCCTCGTGGCCGCCGCGCCCGCCGCGTCGCCATCCATCCGGCCGCGGTGGCTCCGGCGCCTGCTCGGCAACCGCAGCGTGGTGGCGGGCGCCCTCATCCTACTCGTCTTCATCGCGGCCGCTCTGCTGGCCGGTGTGCTTTCCTCGTACAACCCCACGCGGCTCTCTCCGGCCTTGCGGCTCAAGCCGCCGAGTGCCGCCCACATCCTCGGCACCGACGAATTCGGGCGCGACGTCTGGAGCCTCGTTCTTCACGGCAGCCGCATCTCACTCCTCGTGGGCGTGAGCACCATGCTCTTGACCTCCCTGGGCGGCATCGTGGTGGGGCTGGTCGCGGGCTATTCCCGCCGGCTCGACATCGTGGTGATGCGGGTGATGGACGGGCTCATGGCCTTCCCCGCCATCCTCCTCGCCATCGCCCTCATGGCGGTGCGCGGCCCCGGAGTGTGGAACGTGATCTTCGCGCTGACCATCGTCTACATGCCGCGCACGGCCATGCTCATCCGCAGCACCGTGCTCTCCATCCGCGAGCTCGACTATATCCAGGCGGCGCGCGCGCTCGGCCGCGAGGACGCCGCCATCGCTCTCCGCCACATCCTCCCCAACTGCGTCGGCCCCCTCCTCGTGCAAGGCAGCTTCATCTTCGCTTACGCCATCCTCGCCGAGGCCATCCTAGGCTTCCTCGGGGTGGGGGTGCCGCCCTACGTGCCCTCCTGGGGCAACGTGATCGCCAGCGGCAAGAACGTGATCCGCGAGGCCTTCTGGGTCAGCCTCTTTCCGGGCGTGGCCCTCACGCTGGCCGGCCTCAGCCTCAATCTCCTGGGCGACGGCCTCCGCGATCTGCTCGATCCGCGCCTGCGCGTGCAGTGAGCCCCGGCCCGCTCACGCCGCTCGAGCACGTGCCGCTGGCCCCGCGCTGCACCATGGGGGTGGGCGGTCCCGCGCGCTTCCTCGTCGAGGCGCGCGACGAGGCTACCGTGATCGAGGCATCGCGCTGGGCCGCGGCGCGCAACCTGCCCCTCCGCGTGCTCGGCGGCGGCTCCAATATCGTGGTGGCTGACGAGGGCGTGGAGGGCCTCGTGGTCCAGATCGCGCTGCGCGGCATCACCACCCGCGAGGCAGGCGGCACGATCGAGGTGACGGCGGCGGCGGGCGAGCCATGGGATGCCTTCGTCGAGCGCGCCGTGGAGAGCGGCTGGGCCGGACTCGAGTGCCTGAGCGGCATCCCCGGTCTCGTGGGGGCCACGCCTATGCAGAACGTGGGCGCCTACGGCCAGGAGGTCTCGCAGACGGTGACGGCGGTCCGCGTCCTCGACCGGCGATCCGGCGCGATCGTCGAGTTCGCCGCCGCCGATTGCCGCTTCGGCTACCGCACGAGCCGCTTCAAGCACGATGAGCCCGATCGCCACGTCGTCCTCGCCGTGACCTATCGCCTCGCGCGGGGAGGCGCGCCCACCGTGCGCTACGCCGACCTGGAGCGCGATCTGCAGGCGCGCGGCCTCACCAACCCCTCGCTCCGCGACGTGCGCGCGAGCGTGCTCGGGATCCGGCGGGCCAAGTCCATGGTCCTCGATCCCGCCGACGAGAATCGCCGCAGCTGCGGCTCGTTCTTCCTCAATCCCATCGTGGAGGCGGGCGAGCTCGCGCGGGTGGAGCGCGCGGCGGGAGAGGCGACGATGCCTCGCTGGCCCGAGAGTGGCGGCCGGGTCAAGCTCTCGGCGGCCTGGCTCATCGAGCAGGCGGGCTTTCGCCGGGGCGAGGGGCCTGGGCCCGTGGCGCTCTCCACGCGCCACAGTCTCGCCATCGTGTGCCGCGAGGGCGCGCGCGCCGCCGACGTGACGGCCTTCGCCGCGGCGATCCGCGCCCGGGTGGAGGCGCGCTTCGGCGTCCGCCTCGTTCTCGAGCCCGTTGTGTGGGGCGCGCGCTGCGCGAGCGCATGAGCGTCGATCCCGTCGAGCTCGTGGTGACGGCGCGCGAGGAGGCGCGCCGCCGCAAGGATCCGCACGTGGACGTCTGCTTCCTCGTCACGGTGGGCGCGCACGGCCGACCCGAGGCGCGGCCGGTGTCGCTCCGCGACGTGGACGCCGACGGCTTCGGCCTCCTCCTGAACGAGCGGAGCCCGAAGTGGCGGCAGATCGAGGAGAGCGGGCAGTGCTCGCTTACCATCCTGTGGTCGAGCGTGGAGCGGCAATACCGCGTGTACGGCACGCTCCGTCCCATGCGCGCGGAGCGCCTCCGCTTCTGGTGGGATCGCAAGGTCCTCGGCTCGCGGCTCCTCGAGCACTACTACGAGACCTACAAGGCGCAGAGCGAGCCCATCGGCTCGCGGGCGGAGCTCCTCGAGGGCATCGCGGCGCTCGAGCGCCGGTATCCCGATGCCGTTTCGGTGCCGCCGCCGGCCGGGCTCCGCGGTGTCTGCCTCTGGCCGACGGTGATCGACGTCTGGCACGGCTCGCCGGCGGATCGGCTGCACGATCGCCGCCTCTTCACGCGTCATGGTGACGGCTGGACGTTCGAGACCCTGGTGCCCTAGATCGCTCGCTCGTCCCAGAGCCGGATTCCGGGAGGGCTGTACTCTTCGGGCGCGGATTGGTACTGTCGGCCCACCGTCAAGGGGCATGAGGGGGACGCATGGACACGCCCTGGCTAGCTTTCCTCGGACTTTCCGCCGTGGTCATCGCCACTCCCGGGCCCGATACGGCGCTGACCGTGCGCAACACGCTCGGGGGTGGGCGGCGTGATGGCGTCTTCACGGCCCTCGGGGTCTCGGTGGGCCAGCTCGTGTGGTCGGTCGCCACGAGTCTCGGGCTGATTGCCGTTGTGGTGGCGTCCAGGCCCGTTTTTCAGGCGCTCAAGTTCATCGGAGCCGCCTATCTCGTCTTCCTCGGCCTGCAGTCCCTGTGGACGGCGTTTCGCGGCTGGCCACGGGCCAGCGACGGTCTCGGATATGGCCCTGCGACCTGTCTGACGGGATCCCGAGCCTTCCGGCAGGGCGTGATCAACAATCTCGCCAATCCCAAGATGGCCGTGTTCTTCGCG
>Ga0075424_100007333_pt1 | contig 10688 bp, 6 predicted proteins | sample SoiMethybrSBSTD3_FD_75301 | JGI IMG/M metagenome (GOLD analysis project Ga0075424, IMG submission 75301) | Bulk soil microbial communities from a Populus tree surrounding site in Tennessee, USA - Soil MetaG P. TD hybrid SBSTD3 | ecosystem: Environmental > Terrestrial > Soil > Tree plantation...
GAGACTGGTCCGCCTGAAGGCGGACGCTACGAGACTGGTCCGCCTGAAGGCAGACGCTACGAGACTGGTCCGCCTGAAGGCAGACGCTACGAGAACCGGGGTGTGGACGCGCGCCGGGCCACGTTGGCGGCGGCCATGCTGGCGGTCGGCGCGGCGATTGGGTTCGCCCCTCAGATGCTGGCGTGGCATGCCATCTATGGAGCGTGGATCGCACGATCTCCGGTGGGCCCGCCCCTTTATTGGTTCCATCCGCAGATCGTGGATGTGTTGTGGTCCTCACGCAACGGGCTCTTTGCGTGGTCTCCAGTCTTCATTCCGGCGGTCGTGGGTTTGGCGGCGCTCACGCGGAGCGAGCCGATCGTCGCCTGGGGCGGCCTTGCCGTCTTCGCGGCGATGACGTGGGTGAACGGCGCGGTCGACGACTGGTGGGGCGGAGCCGGGTTCGGCATGCGCCGCTTCGATAGCCTCGTACCCTTCGCGGCGCTCGGTGTCAGCGTATCGATCGCTCTGGTTGCGCGCGCGATGCAGCGGCGACCACAGTTGTTTGTTACGGGCAGCCTCGTAGCGCTCGTACTCTGGAACCTGTCACTGATGGGCATCGCCAGTGAGGGAGCGTTCCGTCTGGGGCAACCGAAATCGTTCGGGGAGATCGGCGCTCGCCAGGCCGTTTTGCTCCACCACTGGTTTGGCCACGTGTTTTCGTATCCCGCGAACCTTGCGTACGCGGCGGCGAACCGGGTGGCGCCCTGGCGTTTTGACCTGTTGCGTCCATATCGCTTTCTGGGAGACGCCCGGCGTCCGTACGGACGGGTTGACATCGGAAGCCCGGATGATTCGGCGTATCTCGGTGACGGGTGGTATGCGCCGGAACAGGATGGACCGAACACATTTCGATGGGCGGCGTCGCGGGCGGAGGCGCTCGTCCCGCTGGATCACGCGGCGGCTCTGACCCTGCAACTCCGTCTCCGCGCGTTCGCGTATGCGGGCGCAACGGCACAGACAGTCGTCGCCACGATCAACGGCCGCGCGTACGGCCCCGTGACGATTGGCGATGCCTGGCAGACCGTCGAATTCGCGACGGCGCAGGAGCACTGGGACAGCGGAGTGAATCATGTGCGCCTGGACTTCGCCTGGGCCCGGCGGCCCATGGACGTCGGCGTAAGTGGGGATGCGAGGATCCTCGCGGCTGCCGTCGATTACGTACGAGTTGCGGTGCGATAGTGGATCGAGCGCTTCTGCTTCAGGAACTCGACAGACCGCGCGATCTCGTCGAGCCCTTCCATGCCCGCCTCGACCGAGATCCATCCGTCGAAGCCTGATCTCGCAAGGATGCGGAAGATCGCGTCGTAGTCGTTCAACCCCTTTCCCGTCTCGCCGTGCTTCAGCGCGGCCGCATACCCCGTCGCGCCGTCGCCGAGCTTCAGATCTTCGAGCGTCGCGCCTGGCGCGAGATACCGATCCGAGGCGTGCATCGTCACAACGCGGTGCTTGACCTTTTCGAGAAAGCGCACGGGATCGAACCCGCCGACGAAGGCGTTCGAGGGATCGTACTGGACGCCGAAGTGGGGCGAATCGATCTGGCCGATGATCTCGAGGAAGATGTCTTCGGGTTGCGCGAATTCCGGGTAGCGCCAGGTGCCGTCCTTGTAATGGTTCTCCATGCAGAGGATCACGCCGCGGCGCTCCGCGTACTCGAGCGAACGCTTGATTCCCTCGACCGTACGTGCGATCCCGTCCTTGCGCGACAGATCCGGATAGCGCTGGCCGCTCAGCGTGCGGCAATGTTTCGCGCCGAGGCGAATCGTCAGATCGATTGCAGCCTTCTGCCGCTCGACCTGCCGCGATCGCTCCGCAGCGTCCGGGTGCGTGAAGTCGGGCGAGAAGCAGATCATCGACGTTACCTGACCCGTGTCGTCGATCAGCCGGCGTACGCGATCGACCTCGGCAGGCTCGAGGCTGGGAAAGAACCCGTCGTAGTGCTCGATGCCTTCACCGCCAAGCTTCGCAGCGTCGCGGATCCACTGGTCGAACGACATCTGACGCGCCACGAGCTGATCGAACGCGAACTTCGGAAATACACTGATGCGCGGAGCCATCATCTATTCTTACCTCGCGCTCTGCCGCTTGTCGCCTGTCGCTTGTCGCCTGTCGCCTGTCGCTTGTCGCTTGTCGCTTGTCGCTTGACACCCCATTCCAGCGGACGTACCTTGCGCGAGTCTAGGAGACCGGCACATGCAGATCATCAGAGGGCGGACGATTTACGACGTGGCGATCATCGGGTCGGGCGCGGGCGGCGGGATGGCTGCCATGGTCCTGACGCAGGCGGGTGCCAATGTCGTGATGCTCGAGGCGGGGCCGATGTGGGACTCAGCGAAGGACTCGAAGATGTTCCAGTGGTCCTACGACACGCCGCGGCGAGGCGCCGCGATCCCCGAGCGGCAGTTCGGGGAGTTCGATGGCGCGCTTGGCGGCTGGACGCTCGAAGGCGAGCCGTACACCAGCGCTCCCGGGAATCAGTTCGACTGGTTCCGCTCGCGAATGCTGGGCGGCCGCACCAATCACTGGGGCCGCATCTCGCTGCGCTTCGGGCCGCATGACTTCATGCGAAAGACGCTCGACGGCCTCGGCGACGACTGGCCGTTCCGCTACGAAGATCTGAAACCCTACTACGACAAGATCGACCGGTTCATCGGCGTCTTCGGCGAGAACCTGAAGGACTTCCCGAACGAGCCGGACGGCATCTTCCTGCCGCCCCCGAAGCCCCGGTGCTACGAGCTATTGATCAAGGAAGCGTCCGAGAAGCTGAACATCCCCTGCGTCACCTCGCGGCTGTCGATCCTCACGAAGTCGCTGAACGGACGCCAGGCGTGTCATTACTGCAGCCAGTGCGGCCGCGGTTGCGCGACGCATTCCAACTTCTCGTCCCCATCCGTGTTGATTCCCCCGGCGATGAAGACAGGACGGTTGAAGATCATCACGGGGGCGATGGCACGCGAAGTCACGGTCGACGGAAGCGGCCTCGCCGATGGCGTGACGTACATCGACAAGGCCACCAATCGCGACAACCACGTCCGCGCCCGCATCGTCGTCGTCGCAGGCGGGGCGTGCGAGTCGGCGCGCATCCTGTTGAACTCCAAGTCGAGCAAGTTCCCGCAGGGGCTTGCAAACTCGAGCGGCACCGTCGGAAAGTTCCTGATGGACTCGACGGGCACGGGCGTCTCCGGCTTCATTCCGCGGTTGATGGACAACATCCCGCACAACGAGGACGGCACGGGCGGCATGCACCTCTACATGCCGTGGTGGATCGACAACAAGAAGCTCGATTTCCCGCGCGGCTATCACATCGAGATCGGTGGTGGTCGCCGGATGCCGAGCGCCGGATTCGGCGGCGGCATCCACAACTTCACGCCCATCGACGTCGCGAGCAAGCCGCACGCGTTCGGCGGCTACGGCAAGGGCCTGAAGAACGACTACCGCCGGCTGTACGGCTCGACGGTGAACTTCGCCGGCCGCGGCGAAATGATCCCGAACAAGGACAGCTACTGCGAGATCGACCCGAACGTCGTCGACAAGTGGGGCATCCCGGTGCTTCGGTTCCACTACAAGTGGAGCGACTACGAGCTGAACCAGGTGAAGCACATGCAGGAGACTTTCCGCGCCATCATCCAGCAGATGGGCGGCACGCCGATGTCGCCGATGCCGACGAAGGAAGAGGGCTACGGGATCGCGGCCGGCGGGCGCATCATCCACGAGGTCGGCGTCACGCGCATGGGCAACGACCCGTCGACCTCGGTGCTGAACGGGAACTGCCAGGCGCACGACGTGAAAAACCTGTTCGTCGCCGACGGCGGACCGCTGCCGTCGCAGGCGGACAAGAACTGCACGTGGACGATTCTGGCGCTTTCGATGAAGACATCTGAATACATCGCCGAGCAGCGCAAGGGAGGGCAGATCTGATGGAGACCGATCGACGGACGATGCTGCGGCTGCTCGCGGCGGCGCCTGCGGCTGCAAGTTTCACCTGGACGGAGGTCGAGGCGCAGCAGGCGCACAATCACGCGCAGGCCGCGCAGGCCACGGCGAAGACGACGGGGACGCCTTACAAGCCGAAGTTCTTCACGGCGCACGAGTGGGCAACCGTGAACGTGCTCGTCGACATCATCATCCCGAAGGACGAGCGCTCCGGCAGCGCGACCGACGCGGGCGTGCCGGAGTTCATGGACTTCATGATGACGGACCAGGCGGGACGCCAGACCGCGATGCGCGGCGGCCTCGCGTGGCTCGATCGCGAATGCGTCAGCCGCTTCGAAAAGCCGTTCATCGACTGCACCGCTGCCGAGCGCACGCAGGTACTCGACGACATCGCGTGGCCGAGAAAGGCGCCGCCGGGACTCTCGCACGGCGTCGCGTTCTTCAACAGCTTCCGCGACCTCACGGCGAGCGGATTCTGGACGACGAAGATGGGTATGCACGACCTGCAGTACATGGGAAACGTGTTCGTCCCCGAGTGGAAGGGCTGCCCCGACGAAGTGCTGAACAAGCTGGGAATCAAGTCGTAGCTCGATGCATCGGCAAAATGGTCCGCCTGAAGGCGGACACTACGGCGTGGCCAAATGGAGGACGCCCGCATGATCCGTTTTCCGTTCGCAACGCTCAGACTGCTTGCGATCGTGATCGCCGCACTGCTGTCGCCGGCTGTTGCCATCGCGCAGTTCGATACCGCGACGGTCCTTGGAACTGTCCGCGACTCATCTGGCGCCGTCGTGCCGGGCGCCACCGTCACGTTGAAGAACGTCGCCACCGGAATCACCGCAACGGCCGTGAGCGACGAGAACGGCAGCTATCAGTTCCTCAACGTCCGCATCGGGACGTACAACGCCCGCGCCGAGCTGCAGGGGTTCTCCACCGCCGAAGCGGAGAACTTCACCGTTACCGTGAACGCGCGCCAGCGCGTCGACATGACGCTGAAGGTCGGCAGCGTCGGTGAGACCGTCGTGGTGACCGGCGCCGCGAAGCTCCTCGAGACCGAGTCGAGCGATCGCGGGCAGGTCATTCACAAAGAGCAGATCGTCAACCTGCCGCTGAATGGCCGCAACTACGCCGACCTCGCGCTGCTCAGCCCGGGCGTCCGCAAGTCCGCCATCTCCGACTCGCGCGACGCGTCGTTCAACGTGAACGGCCTGCGGAGCGCCGTCAACAGCTTCATCCTCGACGGCGTCGACAACAACTCTTACGGCACCAGCAATCAGGGCTTCTCCAACCAGGTCGTCCAGGTCTCTCCTGATGCCGTCGAAGAGTTCAAGGTCCAGACGAACAACTTCAGCGCGGAGTTCGGCCGGACGGGCGGCGCGGTGATCAACGCCTCGTTCCGGAGCGGCACCAACGCGTTCCGCGGCACGGTCTGGGAGTTCAACCGCAACACGGCGCTGAACGCGGTCGGCTTCTTCAAGCCGACAAACAACGTGAAGCCGAAGCTCCAGCGCAACCAGTTCGGCTTCGTGTTCGGCGGACCGATCGTGCGGAACCGCACGTTCTTCTTCACCGACTACGAGGGCTTCAGGCAGATCTCGAAGACGCTGACGTTCGCGAACATTCCGACGGCGGCGCAGCGCGCGGGCATTCTCGGGAAACCGATTGTGAATCCACTGACCGGCGAGCTGTATGCGGACGGCGTGATCCCGGCGGGCGCCATCGTTCCATTCGCCGCGAAAGTCCTCGCCGATCTGCCGCAGCCGACGCGTGCCGGAACGTCGAACAACTTCGATTCGCTGCCGCGCCGTCAGGACTACAACGACAAGTACGACGTGAAGGTGGATCACACGTTCAACACGCGGATGAACGCGTTCGGACGCTGGAGCCATCGAAAGGTCGACAACTTCGAGCCGTCGCCGATACCGGGCGAGACCGGCAGCCCGAGCAACGCGTTCGTGCACGTGCTGAACGAGCAGTTCGCCGGAGGATTCACCTACACGGTCACCCCGGAATCGCTGCTCGAAGTGCGCCTGGGCGTCTCGCGGACGAAAGCCGGGAAGTCGCCCCCCGGCGTAGGCACGCCGAACATGCTCGAGAAGTACGGAATCGCCGGGCTGCCGACCGATCCGCGGTTCTCCGGCGGTCTGACCGAACAGGGGATCGGTGGCTGGACGACGTTCGGGCGGCAGAACAGCAACCCGCAGTTCCAGGATCCGACGGTGTTCGATCCGCGGATCAATTTCTCCTGGATCCGGGGCCGTCAGAGCTACAAGACGGGCTACGAGTATCAGGCGATCAACACGCAGATCGACGACTTCCATCCGAAGTACGGCCGCGACGTCTACTCGGGCCAGTTCAGCCGTCCCGCCGGAGCGGCGGCGGACGACAAGACATACAACCTCGCGGACTTTCTGCTCGGAGCGCGCAGCGGCTATTCGCTCGTAAACCCGTTCATCGCGAACCTTCGCCAGCGGATGCACTTCGCGTACGTGCAGGACGACGTGAAGATGAACACGCGGGTGACGCTCAACCTCGGGCTGCGCTACGAGCTCGCGACGCCGCAGTGGGAGAAGGACAATTACCTCACGAACTTCGATCCGGCGACGAACACGCTGATCAAGGCGAAGAGCGGATCCATCGCGGACCGCGCCCTCGTGAACCCCGATACGAACAACTTCGCGCCGCGGCTCGGTTTCGCGTACTCGATCAACGACAGGACGATCCTGCGATCCGGTTACGGCGTCAGCTACATCCACTTCAATCGGATGGGCGGCGAGAACCTGCTCTCGTTCAACGGACCGCATGTCGTCGCAATCAACATCACGCAGCAGCCGTCGCAGGGCCTCTGCGGCCCGGCCACGCCTCCGACGACCTGCTTCCGGACGACGCAGATGGGCTATCCGGAAGGATTGAACGTGCCGGCAAACTTCAACACGCTCAACGCCCGGGTCAATTACATTCCGAAGGACACCCCGACCGGCAACGTCACCAGCTGGCACGTGTCGGTGCAGCGGGAGCTGCTCGCGACGCTGCTCGTCGACGTGGGATACATCGGCAACAGGAGCCGCGACATCCTGATCCTCGGCGATTTCAACCAGGCGCGGCCGAACGGGCCGACGGAAAACGCCACGCTGCAATCGCGCCGCCCCATCGCGGGGTTCCAGGAAATCCAGGCGGCGTTTGCCGGCGGCAAAGGGGACTACCATGCGCTGCAGCTGAAGGTCGAGCGCCGCTACTCGCGGGGCCTGTATCTGCTGAACTCGTTCACGTGGTCGCGTGCGCGAGACAACGCCTCCGGTCACCTCGAAGTCCAGAACGGCGACAACAGCCGCGTGAATTACCGTGACCTGGCGGGCGAGTTCGGGCGCTCCGGGTACGACCAGCCGTTCAACAACACGACGAGTTTTGTGTGGGAGCTGCCGTTCGGCAAAGGGCGTCGCTACGCGGCGAACATGAATCCGATCGTCGAAGGGATTCTCGGCGGATGGCGCGTGGTCGGCATCAGCACGATGGCGAGCGGGATGCCGATCAACCTGTCGTACTCGCCGGCCTCGGCCGCGCAGGTCAGCGGCCTGCCGACCTACCGGCCGAACCTCCTCGGCGATCCGCTGGCACCGGCAGACCAGCGGACGATCAACAACTACTTCAACAAGGCGAACATCGAGATCCCCACCGACCGATCGCAGCCGTTCGGCAATGCGCCGCGCAACGCCGCCCGCGCGGATCCGTTCCGGCAGTTCGACCTCGGGCTGCACAAGGCGTTCGGGCTCGGCCGCGATCAGACGCGGCTCGAAGCGCGCATCGAGGCGTTCAATCTGTTCAACACGACGAACTTCCAGCCGGCGAACGGCAACGCGTCGTCGAGCTCGTTCGGGACGATTACGTCGACGTTCCCGGCGCGTCAGCTGCAGCTGGGCTTGAAGATGCATTTCTGACGTGTGGCGGGGTCTGAAGACCCCGCCAACTCTTTAGACGCCGCCTGATCGCGCGCGGAGAATTCCGCGCTTCTCGAGCTGCTCTTCAGGCACTTCGCCGAGATCCTTCGTCTCCTTGATCCATTTGTCGAGAACGCCGCGCATCCGTTCGAGAATCGTCCTGTACTTCGGGTCGGCGGCGAGGTTGCGGATCTCGTCGGGATCGGCGTCGGTGTCGTAGAGCTCCTCGCGGGGTTTCGTGGGCGCGAAGAACGCCTCGGGAGGGCCGCTCAACTTCCCTTCCGCGTGCAGCTCCCGCCAGACACGCATCGTGGGGTTCTGCTCGTTGTACGCGTTCACCTGTGCGTACGGCAGCTCCGGATGGAAGTTGCGGATGTACTTGAACCGCTTGTCGCGGACCGCGCGAATCCGATCGAACGTTTCGTCCATCCGATCGCGCGTCGCGAAGATGTACTCCCGCTCCTTCGCGCGCCGATCGCCGAGCATGACCTGACCCTGCATCGTACGGGGGATGTCGACGCCGGCGAGCGACAGGATGGTCGGCGCGAAATCGATGAACGCCACCAGGTCGTCCCGGACCGAGCTCGGGGCGATGTGCCCGGGCCAGCGAATGAGCAGCGGAACCTTGATGCCGCTGTCGTAGACCCACCGCTTGGACCGCGGCATTCCGGTGCCGTGATCACCGAACAGGAACACGATCGTGTTGTCCGTGAGCCGGTTGCTGTCGAGCCATTGCAGGACGTCGCCGACCGTATAGTCCGCGGCGGTCATCAGGTCGTAGAAATGCGCGAGGTCCTTGCGCACCTCCGGCGCATCGGGGAGAAACGCGGGCACGCGCATCTTTGCCGGATCGTGAAACTCCGATGGCTTCAGCCGCGCCGTGTTCTTCGCGTGCAGCTGCGCATCGCCGCGCACCTGCGCTTCATGTGTGACGCCCAGGTTCAGGTATGCAAAGAAGGGCTGCTTCGGCGGCGGGGCGCTGCGCCACTGCTCGGTGCTGTCCGCCGCGCCCTCCGGAAGCGCGCTCAGTCCGCCCGGATCGAAATTGAAGTCCACCTTGCCGGGCCACGCGACGAAGTACCCGGACGCGCGCAGCAGGTGCATGAACGTCGTCGGCGGCTTGATCAACAGCGACCGCATGTGATGCGCGCCTGCGGTCGTCGGATACATCCCGGTGACGAGGCCGAAGCGGCTCGGCGCGCAGACGGGCGTGTGCGTGAACGCGCGCGTGAAGCGTGCGCCTTCTCGAGCGAGCCGATCCATGTTCGGGGTGATCGCCTGCGGGTCGCCGTACGCGCCAATCGCGGGGCTCGCGTCGTCGAGCACCAGCCAGATGATGTTCGGGCGCTGTCGCGGCGTCTGCGCGCGCGCGTTCAGCGCGGTCATGCAGAGGGCAGCGGCCAGCAACGGCAGGCAGGCGAGAGTCCGTCGTGCGCACATGCGGCGCATCATACGCCCGGAAAGCGACAGATCTATACTCGGCCGCATGATTCGCGCTCTCGCTGCGGCTGTCGCATCGGCGGCCATCGGTTTCGCACTTCAACACCAGATGTCACAGACACAGAGACGCTTCGACTCGGACCTTGCGTTTCTGCGGCAGCACACGAAGGTGATCGTTCTCGCGGACCCGTCAGACGCGTCGAAAGTCGTGGTCGCGCCCGATTATCAGGGACGCGTGATGACGAGCACGACCGGCGGCGCCGACGCTCCGAGCTTCGGCTGGATCGGGCGCGCCGCCATCGCCTCGGTCAAGCGGCAGCCGCATATGAACGTGTTCGGCGGTGAAGATCGCTTCTGGCTCGGGCCTGAAGGCGGACAATTCTCCCTCTACTTCAAGAAAAATGACCCGTTCGATCTCGATCACTGGCAGGTGCCTGAGGCGTTCGACTGGGGTTCCTGGGCGACCGCGAAACAGTCACCGACGTCGGTGCAGTTCCATAAGCGGATGGCCCTCACGAACTACTCGGGCGCCCTGTTCGACATCGATGTCGACCGCACCGTGCGGGTCGTCGGGCGGACGGAGGCGTTGACGCTCCTCGGCACCACACCCGGCAGCGGAATACGAATGGTCGCCTTCGAGTCGTCCAACACGATCAGGAACGCCGGCACGCGCCGCTGGGATCCAAAAACGGGGGCCGTTTCGATCTGGATTCTTGCCCAGCTGAATCCGTCGCCCGACACCACGATCGTCGTGCCGATCTCACCGGGGCCGGCGTCGACGTTGGGCATCCCGATCAAGGACGACTATTTCGGAAAGGTGCCTGCCGATCGGCTCGCCGTGAAGGATGCCGTGGCGTTCTTTCGAGGCGACGGCCAGTACAGGAGCAAGATCGGCGTGCCGCCGCGCCGCGCGCTCCCGGTTGCGGGAAGCTACGACGCCGCCAATCACGTCCTCACGATTGTGACGTTCACGCGTCCGCCTGACGCACGTCAGTACGTGAACTCGATGTGGGAGATCCAGCGTGACCCTTACGGCGGCGACGTGATCAACAGCTACAACGACGGACCGCCCGCTCCCGGCAAGCCGCCGCTCGGTCCGTTTTACGAGCTGGAGACGTCGTCACCCGCGCTGACGCTCGAGCCTGGCGGGAGCTACACGCACATTCATCGCACGTTTCACTTCACGGGACCGGAATCGGAGCTGAGTGCGATTGCGCGCGCAACCCTGAAGGTCGATCTTGCCGACGTGAAGGGCGCGTTTCGTTAAGGCGCCCGAAGCGGGCCCGGATGGGCGCGTTCCGCCTGTTCCTCGAGCGAGACTTCGTGCCGCCGCACGAACCA
>Ga0075424_100007334_pt1 | contig 10688 bp, 9 predicted proteins | sample SoiMethybrSBSTD3_FD_75301 | JGI IMG/M metagenome (GOLD analysis project Ga0075424, IMG submission 75301) | Bulk soil microbial communities from a Populus tree surrounding site in Tennessee, USA - Soil MetaG P. TD hybrid SBSTD3 | ecosystem: Environmental > Terrestrial > Soil > Tree plantation...
GTCAATTGGCTGACGGGCCTCGCCGCGTCGCCGAATGCCGTGGCGGCGCGCCGAAGTACGCCTCGTCATGCCCGCCCAGCTTCCGCCTCCTCGGACGCGGCGTCTTCAGACCGTTCTCGACCGCGCGTTCCTAGCGCGTCGGCGGCCGCTCCTCACGTTCGGGTCGTCGCCGGCAACGCGCCCGCACCGCGGGCGCGGCCACCCCGCTCCAGTAAACACACACATCGAGACGCCAGAAACATATCGAGAAGCCAAAAACGGAAGGAGCGAGAGCCATGGTTCAAGTGACCGAGAGGGCGCGAGAGACCTTCAAGAACAAGCTCGAGCGGTTGACCGACCGCCCCGGCGTGATGCTCCGGATCGGGCGCACGGATTCGGGCCTTCGGGTCTTTTCCGACACCCGGACCGACGATGACCAGGTCATCGAGCACGACGGGCGCGCCGTGCTGCTCATCGACCACGAAATATCCGAGAGCCTCACGGACACGACCATCGACGTCGAGGAGCGCGCTGATGGCGCTCATTTCGTCGTCCGCAGACGGCCAGACGACAACCTCACACACCCACACGAGGGTTGACGATGAGAACGCTCGCAATGTTCGCCGCGATCCAGGCCTCGGCGATCTATGTTGCGGGGGCGATCGCCCAAATGCAGGTCCCGCCACCGAGCGAGCCGACCTCGCCGCCCCCGCGAGCGACGGCACCGTCACAGCGAGAGAAGAACGCGGTCGAAGGCCGAGTCGAGAGTGTCGACGCTGCCAGGACCGAGATAACGCTCAGCGACGGCACCAAGCTGGCCACGCCGCCTGGATCCGTGCTCCGGCCCGGAGTCGTTACCCCGGGCATGGCCGTCGTCGCAAGCTACCGGGAGCAGAACGGGGTAAAGATCCTCACGGGACTCGCGGTGAAAGACCGGGGCCCGGCGACTCGCTGACTTCGAGCTGAGGAGCACGTGAGCTGCAAGCCGACGAAGGCGCACCGCCCCCGATCGGGCGGCGCGCCTTCGTCGCATGGCTGTAACTCAGGACACGGAGGTAACGCTTCATGCTGACACCACGACAACTACGAATCGGGACCGCGAGCGTCGGGATGATCCTCGCGCTCGTCATCCCCAGTGGGGCACTTGCCAGCACGCCAACCCAGGAACTCCGAGGCCACGTCGATCAAGTGATCAAGATGCTTCAACGCTCCGAGCTGCAGGGCGACGACAAGACGACCGAGCGTCGGACGGCAGTTCGCAAGGTGGCCAATGACATCTTCGACTTCCAGGAGACGGCCAAACGAAGCCTGGGTCGGCACTGGGAAACTCGCACTCCGGCCGAGCGCGAGGAATTCACTCGCCTCTTCGCCGACCTGCTCGAGCACGCGTACATCTCGAAGATCGACCGATACAGTGGCGAGAACGTCAACTACGTCGGCGAGTCAGTCGAGGGCGACCAGGCGACCATCCGCACCAAAATCCTCACCAAGCAGGGGTCTCAGGTGCCCGTCGACTATCGAATGCTCCGTCAAGCGGACCATTGGCGGGTCTACGACGTCATCATCGAGGGCGTGAGTCTCATCGCCAGCTACCGGACTCAATTCAACAAGGTCATCCAGACGTCGTCCTTCGATGACCTCGTCGCGAAGCTGAAAGCCAAGGAGTTTTCGGCGCCCGAGGGCGCGAAGGGGAGACAAGGCCCGGCGTCCTAGCTCTCAGGGCGCCGAACCACGATCAGCGATCCACCCTCGGCCGTGAACGCTCGACCGAACGCCTGAGAGAACGCCGCATCATGGTCGACGGCGGCGACAGACAACCCGATGCTCTGAGCCAGCCGCATCAACGGCGATGCGTCAGTCCCGTCGACCTCGTAGACGATCACCATGATGCGTGCCGCGAGGCGGGCCGTCGTCTCCAGCTCGTTCACAGCCGCCGCCAGCTCGGTCGGACCGCTGAAGCACACGACGCGACGGTCTGGATGGACGAGATGGGCCGCGATCGCGGCCGGCAGCGCGAAGCCGGCCGCGAGCTCGCTCGCCGCGAGGAATTCGCGTGGCGCGATCGCGTGCCAGACGGTGGCGACGCCTCCTCGATAGGGGCCGGCGTCCACCGTCGCGATCGTGCCCGCCGGTGTCGCCTCACGGGCGAGGCGCAACACGCGCGCGGCGAGCCCGTCACCGGCGCCACGCGCCGCACCCTCGCGCCGAAGCCGGTCGACCTCGGCCACGTCCCAATCGGCGCGCGGCTTGTCACGGAGCCGTATCGCGAGCTCCTCGATGATGGCGCTCACGTCGCCCACGACCGGAACCGCAGGCCTCCGGCCATCGGGCGCCGCAGCCGGGCCGAAGACGAGCACGGGCGCGCTCGACCAGCAGACCTCCGGCACCGCGTCGGCCTCGAGCGTGTCGAGACCGATGGCGACGACGAGATCCGCACGCTTGAACAAGGGCTCCTCGACGCCGCCGACGCCGAGCACACCGAGCATCAGCGGGTGCGGATCGGGCAGCGCGCCCTTCGCTCGCATCGTCGTCAAGAGCGGCGCGGGCAACGCCTCGACGAACGCCCTGAGCCACTGCGCCGCGTCGGTCGATCGGGCGTGAAGTCCGGCGAGCAGCAGTGGCCGGGAGGCACCGGACAGCGCGCGAGCCGCGCGGTCGAGCGCCGCTGCATCCGGATACGGCAGGGCGTCCGGGCGGCACGACGTCGCCAGTGGAATCGCCGCGCTTCGCGCGACATCGTCCGGGATGTCGAGATGGACCGGGCCGCGCGGCTCGCTCATGGCCAGTCGGGCGGCGTGCGCGATGCGGTGCGCGGCGGACTCGGTCTCCACTCGAAGCGTTTCCTTGCACCCCGGTACCGGCGACGAGTGGCCGCTCGTCAACAGGACTATCGGCGCACGCTCGCGCAGTCCGGAAGCGGGCACGGATGGCGCGTCGATGACCACGGCGCCGGGCGCATCGATCAGATCACCGGTGACGCCGGCCATCACCCACGCGGCGGTCTCGCCGGCCGCGAGCGTGACGGGCAATCCTGTCGCGCGCGCCGCCTCGACGATGGGATGGTCGACACGCCCGCGCGTGAGGCCGAAAAGGCGCGGCGTCCCGGCGCGGCGCAGACCGTCGACGATGACGTCGGCGACGGTGGTGCGGCCGCCCGTCACTTCTTCGCGAAGCCCTCGAACACCGGACGCATGCGCTCGAGCGCCTTGCTCAGGTTGGTCTCCGAGTTCGCATACGAGAACCGGAGATAGCCTTCGCCGTGGGCACCGAACGCCGCGCCGGACAGCGCGGCCACGCCGGCCTCGGTCAGCAGGCGCTCCGCCACCTCGGCGGACGAGCGGCCGGTGCCGGTGATGTTCGGGAACACGTAGAAGGCACCGCGCGGCCTCGCACACTTGACGCCGGGCAAACGGTTGAGACCGTCGACGAGCAGATCGCGCCGCCGCTTGAACTCGGCCACCATGGCCGCGACCGGAGTCTGGTCACCCTGCAGCGCGGCGATGCCGGCGAGCTGCACGAACGAGGCCGTGCAGGAGTTGGAGTTGACCATCAGCCGCGCGACGTGCTCGGCGAGCGGCGGCGGCATCACCCCGTAGCCGAGACGCCAGCCGGTCATCGCGTACGACTTCGAGAAGCCGTCGAGGAGAATCGTGCGCCCCTGCATACCCGGGAGATTCGTGATCGAGGCGAACTCGCCCTCGTAGAGGAACTGACGGTAGATCTCGTCGGTCAGGACCAGGATTTTCCGCTCGGCCGCGATTGCGGCGATGCGCTCGAGCTGGCTCCGATCGAGGACGCCGCCGGTGGGATTCTCGGGCGAGTTGATCACGATCAGCTTCGTCTTCGGCGAGATGCGCCGCTCGAACAGGTCCAGATCGAACCCGAAGCCGCTCTCTTCGCGCAGGGGGATCGGCACGGGCACGCCGCCGACGAAGTTGATGACCGACTCGTAGATCGGAAAGCCGGGGTTCGGATGGATCACCTCGTCCCCGTCGCCGATCAACGCCATGATCGTGAAGAACATGATCGGCTTGGCGCCCGGCGTCACGACGACTTCCTCGGGCGACACGGCGATGCCGCGAGTCTCGCCCACGTGCTTGGCGATCGCCTCGCGCAGCTCCGGCAGCCCTGCGGCCGGGCCGTAGTGGGTCGCGCCCGCATCGAGCGCCTGCTTCGCCGCTTCCTTGATGTGCGCCGGCGTGTCGAAGTCGGGCTCGCCGATCTCCAGGTGGATGATCTCGCGTCCGGCGCGCTCGAGCTGGCGCGCACGGGCCAATACCTCGAACGCCGACTCGGTGCCGAGCCGCGCCATTCTTGGGGCAAAATTCATGAAGATCCTCCTGCCGGGGTCAGGCCCCGCAGCGCCGACTTCTCCCACACGACGTTTTGAAAGCTACCTATTATAAGGCGTGGACTTCGTGAGCGTTCCGGCCGGACGATTCGCCATGGGCTGGGCCTCCGGCCACCCGTGCGAGCGCCCCCGGCATCTCGTCTGGGTCGACGCGTTCATGATCGCGCGCACGCCCGCGACCAACGCGGACTTCGCCGCCTACGCGAAGGCGACCGGCGCCCCGGTGCCGCCATTCTGGCTCGCGCCGGGATTCGCCGATCCAGGTCAGCCCGTCGTCGGCCTCTCGTGGGCCGAAGCCGTGGCGTTCGCGGAGTGGTCGGGAGCGCGATTGCCGACCGAGGCCGAGTGGGAGAAAGCGGCCCGCGGCGGCCTCGACGAGGCGCGCTACCCCTGGGGCGACGACCGACCGACCATGATGTTCAAGCGGCCGCCCCGCGTCGGCGACACGCCGCGCAACGCGCTCGGGCTCACCGACCTCTCCGGCGTGTGCCACGAATGGTGCGCCGACTGGTTCGGCGAGGGCTACTACGTCGAATCGCCGGACCGGAATCCGCGCGGTGCGGCCACCGGGACGCGACGAGTCAGCCGAGGCGGAGCCTGGCGGCATGCCGATCCGTGGAGCCCCGTCGGCCACCGCTCCTCCCTGCCACCCCACCTGCGCTACTCCGACTACGGCGTGCGATTCGCGCGCAACGCCGAGGCAACCGTAGAAGGCATACAATGATGCGCACCCAGATGGCGTCCGCCGAGCGGTCGATCCTCAAGGAAGGCATCGTGGCCGGCTTGATCGGCGCGGCGGTCGTCGCCGTCTGGTTCCTCGTGTTCGATATCGCCCGTGGCCAGCCGTTCCTCACGCCGGGCCTCCTGGGTGCCGCGGTGTTCCAGGGTGTCACCGACCCGGCCGGCCTCAAGCCGACGTTCGGCAACGTGCTCGGCTACACGATCATCCACGGTCTGGCGTTCGTCGCGTTCGGGGTGGTCGCGGCGAGTCTCATGGCGGTCAGCGAGCGCGAGCCTGCGCTCTTTCTCGCGTTCGTCATCCTGTTCGCCAGCTTCGAAGTCTTCGTCTTCGGCGTGGTCGGCGCGCTCGGCAAGTCGATGCTCGGCGCGCTGGTCTGGTGGGCGATCCTCATCGGCAACTTGCTCGCGTCGATCGCGATGCTCTGGTACTTCTTCCGCGCGCACCGGGCGCTGCCGCGCACGTTGATCGGTTCGTGGGGCACCGTCCTCCGCGAGGGCATCGTGGCGGGCCTGCTCGGCGCGGCCGTGGTGGCGCTCTGGTTTCTCGCGATCGACTGGATTCAGGGCGAGCCGCTACGCACGCCAACCCTCCTCGGCATGGGACTCCTCCGCCAATCCGATCCGGTGACCTCGCTCGTCGCCTACACCGTCGTGCACGGGATCGCCTTCGCGCTCTTCGGCATCATCGGCGCCCTCTTGATCGCGGGCGCCGAGCGTCAGCCCCTCTTCGTCTTCGCGCTGGTGATCTTCTTCACCGCGTTCGAGGTGTTCTTCATCGGCGGCGTCCTGATCGCGGCGAAGTGGGTGCTCGACGAGATCGCCGGCTGGACCGTGTTCGTCGGCAACCTCCTCGCCAGCGTCGTCATGCTCGCGTATTTCTTCCACGGTCATCGCGGGTTGGCTCGGCGCCTTACTGCGGCTTGGGCTGAAGAGGACTAGCGGAGCTCGGAGGCGCGGGAGGCAGGCTGGGGAGGGGGCATTGCGACCACGCGGCACGCGGGCGCATTTCCCGGCGCGGCTGGGCTCCATCTGGGCGGTTTTCGTGCGCTGACCCTTGGAGGGAACGAGTCGCAATGCCCCCTCCCCAGCCTGCCTCCCGCGCCGCCGGTTTCGCTGGTCGTATGCACCCCCGATCGCACACTGCCGGCGAGCTGACTTCCCAGTGTGCCCAGTACGAAGGGTCGCCGCTCAATAGTGCGGCGGCGTGGTTGGGCGCTGGCGGTCAATCTTTGGGGCAGCGGAGGACTAGGAGGTCGACGCTACGACCGGCGCGATACGTTTGGTAGAGGCGCCGGTCGTAGTTGTCCCGTGTTACCAGAGAGCGGCGGGCAGTGGTAGGCCCTTGAAGGCTTCGCTCGGCATCGGCACCGGCGGCTTGATGTCGAGGCGTTCGGAGAGGGCGTAGAGCTGGCGCAGATGCTGCGCGGCGTGCCACGTCGTGCGCTCGAGCAGGTCGTGGCCGGACTGCGGGCCGTAGTACACCCTGATCACGCGCGAGAACTCGGACGGGGACGCGCCTTCGAACCAGCCGGCGATACGTCCACGCACGAGCGCGCCGTAGCGCGCGATGGCCGGACCGTCCGAGAGATCGTCGGGCGCCTCGTCGAGCAGCCAGGATTCGGGGAACTCACCGAGATCCATTCCGTCCACGAACGCGAGCGAGAGCCGGAAGACGTGGTAGCCGAGGTTCCGGAGCGTCCGATTGCGCTCGGGCGGTCGCCAGTTCAGGTGCCGCTCGGGGACGATCGCCATCAGCTGCTGGTTCGTGTCGAGCACGATGTCGAGCCGCTGGGCGAGCACGGCCGGAGCCAGCTTGATCGTCTCCGAGTACGGGATGCCGAGGAGCTCCGCATACGCCGGCGGGTTCCATCCGTGCGCGGCGCGATCACCGATGGTCAACGCCGGGACGCGCTGGATTCCCAGGCGCGCCAGTTCCTCGTAACCTTCCGGGTGCGCTTGCGTATCGACCGGGTCGAACTCGACCCCCCAAGACGTGAGGAGCTCCTTCGTCTTGGCGCAGGACGATCAGCCCGGCCGGTAGAAGAACCGGGCTCTGGTTCCGGAAACGCGCGTGGCGCTGTCGTTCATCGACGCCTCCTGGAGCGACTCGTCACCAATTGTACCCGAGGACGTTCTCGCCCAACGCCGCTCACCGTCCGCGGAACGTCGGCGTCTGTTTGCGCGCGAACGCCGTGACGCCGGCTCGAAAATCCTCGGTATGGCCGCTCGCCGCGATCGCCTGGGCCTCGAGCTCCATCTGCGTCTCCAGGCTCTCCCACGTCGACTGGTGGAAGAGGCGCTTGGCGCCGCCGAACGCCTTCGTCGGGCCCTGGGCCAGCTCGCGCGCCATCGCGGCGACCGTCGACGCGAGCTCGGCGTCGGGCACCACGCGCGTCACCAGCCCCCACTCGAGCGCTTCCTGCGCCGAGAGCACGCGGTTGGTGAAGTAGAGCTCCATCGCGCGGCGCAGCCCGACGAGGCGCGGCAGAAAATACGACGACGAGCCGTCGGGGGTGGCCGCGATCTTCGAGTAGGCCATCGTGAACCGCGCCGACTCGGCGGCGACGACCAGGTCGCCGGAGAGCGCGAAGCTCAGGCCGCCGCCCGCCGCGACGCCGTTGACCGCCATGATGATCGGCTTGTCGCTGCGGCAGAATCGGGACACCGCGCCGTGCAGATAGGTCGTGAGCTCCTTCACCAGCACGCCGATGCGCTCGAGATTGTCGACGAAGTCTTTGACGTCGCCGCCGGCGCAAAATGCCCGGCCCGCGCCGGTGACGACGACGCAGCGCACGGCCGGGTCCTCGTCGACCTCGAGCGAGGCGTGGAAGAGATCGCGGCCGAGGCCGAGGCTCAGCGCGTTGAACGCATCGGGCCGATTGAGCGTGATCGTCGCGACCCCGTCATGGCGCTCGAGGGTCAGGAACTTGAAATCCATCAGGGTCGTCCTCCTGGCTCGCCTCGCACGGCGGGCATGATCTCAGCTTCGCTCGGCACGCCAGCGGGCGGCACGCGCCACGGCGCCGAGGACGTCGGCGATCTTCAGCGGCTTCACCAGCACCATGTCCACGCCGTGGACCTGGCGCTCCTCGGCCGTCAGCTCGACACCAAAGCCCGTGACGAGGACGACCGGCACCGCCGGCGCCATCTCCTTCACGGCCTGGGCCACCTGCCAGCCCGAGACGCGGGGCATCGCGAGATCGGTGAACACGATATCGAAGGGCTCGGCACGGAACTGCGCGATCGCCTCGGCGCCATCGCCGAGCACGACGACGCGGTGCCCACTCGTCTGGAGCACGTCGCCGAGGACACGGCCGACCTCCGCCTCGTCGTCGATCACCAGGCACCGGAGCGATACTCCGAGCGGCGCCGACTCGGCCGGAGCGCTCACCTCGACGTCCGGAACCGCGCCCGGCGCGAACGTCAGCCGAAACGTGGTGCCGCGCCCCTCCTGGCTGTCGACCGTGATCCGCGCGCCGTGACGCGAGAGGATGCCGTACGTCATCGAGAGCCCGAGCCCGGTGCCCTGCGGTCCCTTCGTCGTGAAGAACGGATCGAAGATCTTGCCGCGGATCGCTTCGGGAATCCCGACTCCGGTGTCCGCGACGATGACGACGACCAGATTGTTCTCGACGCGCGTGGTCAGGGTCAGGGTGCCGCCGGTCGGCATCGCGTCCACCGCGTTGAGGATCAGGTTGGTCATCGCCTCGCGGAGCTCGGCCGGATCGCCGGCCACCATCGGCAAGGTCCCGAACGACGTCTGCGCCTCGACGTCGACACCGCGGCTTCGCGTCTCTTCGCGCCAGCGCGACTGGGTGATCTCGAGCGCGCCGCGGATGATCTCGTTCAGGTCGACCGCCACGAACGGCTGGTCGCGACGGGTCCGGGTGAACTCCTGCAGCCGGCGAACGGTCTGGGCCCCGTCGAGGGCGGAGCGCTCGATGACCTGGAGCCACTTGCGGAGCTGCGGGTCTTGCAGGCGCTGCAGGGTGAGCTGCGCCCGGCCCAGGATCGACGCGAGCAGGTTGTTGAAGTCGTGCGCGACACCCGAAGCCATCTCGCCGAGCGCGCGCAGCTTCTCGGTCCGTACGAGCTGGTCTTGCGCCGAGGCCAGTTCGCTGTACGCCCGGGTGCGCTCCTCGAAAAGCCGGGCGCTGCGTAGCGCCAGCGCGGCGAGATGGCCGATGCTCGACAGCAGCCGCTCGTCGGCATCGCCGAAGGTCCGCGTCTGGCTCCGCAGGGTCAGCACGCCGATCACCATGTCCCCGGTGGTCATCGGCACGCCCAGCCAGGATCGCAAGCCGGGAAACGTGTCGACCGGCGCGAGCCCGCGACGCGCGCACTCGGCCTGGTAGTCGTCGGTCCGCACCGCCTCGCCGGTCTCGAGCACGGCGGACATGAGCCCGATCGTGCGCGAGGGATACCGGAGCGGCAGGCGCATGTCGGGAACACCGTCCACCACACGCAGGACGACTTCGAGATCGCCGCGCTCTTCGTCGCGCAGCACGATCGCCATGTTGGTGGCGTCGAGGATCCGGCCGGCCTGGACGCGGATGGCCTCGAGCAAGGTCGTCCGATCGAGCTGGCCGGTGACCGCCCGCGACAGCTCCAGGAGCACTGACAGCTCCTCGACCTGTCGGCGGTTCTCTTCATAGAGCTGCGCGTTCTCGAGCGCGAGCGCCGCCTGGTCGCCGAACGCCTGGAGCAGCGCGACCTCGCCGGCGGAGAACACTCGGCCCGCCACGTCGCCCAGCGCCAGAGTGCCGATGATCCGGCCCTTGGCCCGGAGCGGAACGGCCAGGACCGCGCCGGCGCCGGTGCGCCGCATCGAGGCCGCGATGTCGTCGCTCAGCGCGATCGCGGGATCGTTGAAGACGTCGACCGACGCCACGGCGCGTCCCTCGACGATCGCGATCCCGGACGGCCCGACTCCCGCCGGCAGCACCGGGGCCATCTGCGAAACGTCGCGGACACGCCCGCCGCCGGCGAGCGTGATCAGCGAGCCGTCGGCCTGCAGCAGCCGGAGCACCGATGATCGAACCTGGAAGAGCACGAGCACGCTGTCGACGATCCGCCGGCCGACGTCTCGCGGGTCGAGGCTCTCGGTCAGCGACTGCGCCAGCCGCGCCAGCTCTTCGGCCTCGAGACGGCGCCGGGTCGACTCCGTGTAGAGCCGCGCGTTCTCGAGCGCGAGCGCCGCCTGGTCGGCGAACGCCTCGGCCAGCCGGATCTCGTCGTCATCGAACCGGCGCCCGACCCGGTCGCCGAGACCGAGGGCGCCGATGACGCGCTCCCCGATACGCAGCGGGACCGCCAGCACCGATCGATTCCCCACGCGTGCGACCTGCGCTCGGGCCTCCTCGGTGAGGATGAAGCGGGGATCAGCCAGCAGATTCTCCGTCGCGACGGGCGCTCGCTCTCGCACGGCGACGCCCACGACGGCGTGGCCTCGCGGGAACACGGTGTCGCGGGGGATCGCGACCCCGGCCTCCCCGGTGACGACGAAGGCCACCAGTGCTTCCGTGTCCGGATCGATCCGGTAGAGGCTCGACGAGTGCGCGCCCAGCATCCGGCGGACGCTGTCGGCGATGCGCTGCGCGACCAGGTCGAGGTCGAG
>Ga0075424_100007335_pt1 | contig 10687 bp, 8 predicted proteins | sample SoiMethybrSBSTD3_FD_75301 | JGI IMG/M metagenome (GOLD analysis project Ga0075424, IMG submission 75301) | Bulk soil microbial communities from a Populus tree surrounding site in Tennessee, USA - Soil MetaG P. TD hybrid SBSTD3 | ecosystem: Environmental > Terrestrial > Soil > Tree plantation...
ACGCGCAGACACTTCAGCGCCTGTACGAAGCCATAGCCGAGGTGTCGGGAGCAAGTGTCATCGTAGACTCATCAAACTTGCCCTCACACGCCTTCCTGCTGCGGGCCATGCCCGCAATCGACCTACGCGTCGTGCATCTCGTGAGGGACAGCCGGGCGGTGGCGTTCTCTTGGCGCAAGCAGGTGGAGAAGCGGAGGTCAGCCGGTCCTTCGGCCTATCTGCCGCGCTATGACCCCGTCGGCTCATCCCTGCGCTGGGTGCTGTACAACGGGCTCACCCAGACCCTCCGGCCACTGCATGTCCCCTACTCCTTCGTTCGCTACGAGGACCTGGTGCGCACTCCATGCGATGTGATCGGGCGTCTCCTCCGCCACTCTGGGCTCACCGGGAGCGCCGCTGAGCCCAGCTATATCGAGGGCCACCGGGTGCGCCTCGAGCCGAATCACACCGTCGAGGGCAACCCCATGAGGTTCGTGACCGGCGAACTGGAATTGCAGGCCGATCAGGAGTGGCGTCACCACATGCGGTCACGAGATCGCCGGATGGTGACGGCGCTCACGCTCCCCCTGCTGGCGGCGTACGGATATCCCGTGAAAGGGCTGCCGACCTCATGAGCGCGACCCAGCGCCCGACGGTCTTGCTCATCGGCGGCACGGGAAGGAGCGGCAGCACGCTACTTGACCGGCTGCTCGGCGAGCTCCCCGGATTCGTGGCCGTGGGAGAGCTCCGGTACACCTGGAGCGAAGCCCTAGCTGACAACCGCTACTGCGGGTGCGGCGCCCGTTTCCTCGATTGTCCCTTCTGGTCCGATGTTGGCAGCCGGGCGTTCGGCGGCTGGGACCGGATCGACCGCCGCCAGGTCCTGGCGCTCGAGCGATCGATTGCACGACACCGCCACATCCCGCTGCTGGCGATGGGCGATGCCGCCCCGGCGCGCTATGCCGGGCGGCTCCGCAGCTACCTTGGCGTGCTGGGTCCGATGTACGAGGCAGTTCGCCACGTGAGCGGCGCTAACGTGATCGTCGATTCGACCAAGGACGCTGCCTATGCGCACGTCATGCGGCGGATGGCTGGGGTCGATCTCCGGGTGCTGCATCTGGTCCGCGACAGCCGGGGAGTGGCCTGGTCCTGGGCCAAGCTCGTCCGATCTGACCCAGACCACTACATGCGGCAGTTCTCCCCTCCGGTGACCGCGTCGCGGTGGGTGGCCTATAACCTCATGGTCGAATCGCTCGGATGGTTTGGTGTCCCACGGCTTCTCCTGCGATATGAAGCCCTCGTGGCGAACCCGCAAGCAGCGCTGGCCGCCATCGCGTCCTTCGCCGGGAAGCCGATCGGCTCCGATGCCTTGTCCTTCCTAGAAGGAGGGAAGGCCCGGCTTGGCCCCCACCACACCGTGGCGGGGAACCCCATGCGCATGACAGCGGGGTCGATCGACATCCGGCTGGACGAAGCGTGGCGCACCCACATGCCTTTCCGGCAAAGAGCCGAGGTCACTGCGCTGACGTGGCCTCTGCTGCGGCGCTACTCACATGCGGCCAGCAGCCCTTCGGCGAGCGCTGAGAATACCCCGACGGCACTCGATGGAACGGGCGGCAGATGACCGTGACCAACTGGCCGTCGATCGCAGCTGTGGTCCCGACCCGGGACCGGCCCGAGCTGCTGGCCAGAGCCGTCCAGAGCGTTCTCGGCCAGGACTATCCCGGCCTGCTTGAATGCATTGTCGTGTTCGACCAGCAGGCTCCCCGCATGCCCGACGTGCAGGTGCCGCAGGGCCGGTCAGTCAGGGCCATCGAGAATGATCGCACACCTGGTCTTGCGGGTGCCAGGAACGCCGGTGCCGCTGCCTGTCACAGCGAACTGCTGGCGTGGTGCGACGACGACGATGAGTGGTTGCCAGGCAAGCTGCGACGGCAAGTCGAGGCGATGCAGCACGCGCCGCAAGCGGCCGTTGCCACTTGCGGCATCTGTCTGTGCGTCGGGACGCGCCGCTACACGCGGAGCCCCGCGCGACTCGTCGTGCCGCGCGAGGAGCTGCTGCGTTCCCGTCAGATGTGGATCCACTCGACCACCCTGCTGATCAGGCGGGACCGGTTCTTCGGCGATATCGGGCCGGTCGATGAAGCGGTACCCGGCAGCTACGGCGAGGACTACGAATGGATCGTCCGGGCCTCAAAGGCATCGCCGATCGTTGCGGTCCCTGAGCCGCTGGTCCGGGTGTACTGGCAGACCTCGTACTACGCCGACCGGTGGGACGTGATGATCTCCGCCATCCGGTACCATCTCGACAAGCATCCTGAACTCACCGCGGACGCCCGGAACGCTGCCCGCATGTATGGGCGGCTGGCGTTCGCCTACAGCGCATCCGGCAAGTCCCAGCAGGCCCGCCGGTGGGCTGGCCGGTCCATCCGCCTCAACTGGCGGCAGCCCAGGGGCTATCTGGCGATGCTGGTCTCGGCCCATCTGCTGTCACCACGCCGCGTCATGTCGCTGGCGCACGCGATGGGCAGGGGGGTTTAATGGCCGTTCGCAACATGGAGCGCCTCTCAATTAGCGGTGACGACGCTGACGTTCGCCGGAGGCGGTTTCAGGTCCCCGCAGGATGGCCGTTCCTCGCCATCCTGGTCCTCTTTCCGCTGTGGTATGTTCTCGGGCTCGGGGCGTTCATCTGGATCATCCTGGCGGCTCCCATATTCGTGCACCTTATAATGGCCAGGACCTGGCGAGTTCCCCGGGGCTTCATTATCTGGCTGCTATTCCTCGTCTGGGTAGGCCTTTCGGCCATCCAGATATCCCACAGCGCTAACTGGCTTACCTACGGGTACCGCACGGCCTCGTACTTGGCCGCGACCCTGGTCTTTATCTACCTGGTGAACACCGACGAAAAGGATCTGTCGACACGCCGGGTCATCAATGCTCTCACCATCTTTTGGGTCGTCATCGTCGCTGGCGGATACCTCGCTCTCGCCTTTCCCCACTTCTCTTTTGCTACGCCCACAGGGAAACTCCTTGGGCATCTGGGCTCTAACCGGCTTCTCATCAGCCTGGTCCACCCGAGCCTTTCCCAAGCCCAGGCTCTTGGCGGCGTGTCGGCGATTGGCCACGCCATTACTCGGCCGGCTGCCCCTTTCGCCTACACCAATTGGTGGGGAGCTAACTACGCCCTTCTCCTGCCCTTCGTCGTCCTCGCCATGCGCTGGGCTCGCTCGCGCCTTGTGCGCGTAAGCCTGGCAGGTCTGCTGCTGGTCTCCCTGGTGCCCTTCATTGTCTCGGTCAACCGGGGAGCCTGGCTCAGTGTCGTCGTCGGCGGACTATACGCTTGGGTGAGGCTCGCTGCCCGGCGGCGCGGGCGCGCCGCCATGGGTATGTTCGCGTTGCTCCTCGTGGTGGGGGTGGCAGTCCTCGCTACGCCGCTGCGTGGTGTGGTCCAGGCCCGGATCGGGCATGAAGGGAGTGCGTCGCTTCGTCTGTCGCTCTACCAGCAGTCCGGGCAGGGCGCCCTGAGGTCACCCGTGGTGGGCTATGGGGTTCCGCTCCCTCAGCCCGTCAGCAAGTACACCCTCCCGAACGTTGGAACCCAAGGACAAGTGTGGCTGGTCCTCGTGTCGGTCGGCATACCCGGGACGGTCTTTTTCCTGGTTTGGCTGCTGTACCTGTTCTGGGCCTCTCGTTCGGCTGCGGATCCGGTTTCCTTCACCGTGCATGTGGCGATCTTGATCGCTTTGGTCCAGCTTCCGTTCTACGGGTGGATGCCCACCGAGATGTTCCTCCTCATGGCCACGGCGGCGCTCATCTGGCGCAGCCGCGACCAGTCAGCCCTGGTCTCCGGGCCCCGCGAGGCGACATCCTCACGCCCATTGCCCGCACTGCGGGGCTGACCGGATGGGTCGCCCCGTGAGTGGGGCGCAGCGTCCCTACCGGCCCGGCACCACCGGTGAAGAGGGAAGCGCCGCGCCGCGTCCCAGACGGCCTGACACCAGCGGTGAACAGCGAAGCGCCGCGCCGCGTCCCAGACGGCCCGACACCAGCGATGAGCGGGGAGCCGGGGAGCCGCATCGCAGCCGGCGGGACACGGGCGATGAGCGCGGGGGCCGCTATCCACGTCCCCTATGGGATGACCCGGCGCCGCGTCCCAGCCGCCGCGGCGCCAGCGGTGTACAGTCAAGCGCCGCGCCGCGTCCGCTCTGGGATGACCCGGCGCCGCGTCCCAGCCGTCGCGGCGGCAGCGGTGAACAGCGAGGCGCCACGTCGCGTCCGTTGTGGCGTGACCCGGCGCCGCGTCCCAGCCGTCATGGCACAGGCAGGGCGCTCACCGACAGCGGGATTCTTCGGCTAAGGCTTGGGCGCGCCAGCAGCTCGAAGCTGCAGCTCTCCACCCTGGCTCGCGGCGGGGCTCTCAACCTGTTTGGGCTCCTGGTGAGCGGCCCCATGCAGATCGCGCTGACTATCGTGGTGGCCCGCGGTGTGGGGACGGCGGGAACCGGGGCGTTCTTCCTGGCAGTGGCACTCTTCACCATCCTGTCCAACATCGGCGAGCTGGGCGCCGACACCGGCCTGGTCAAGATGCTTCCTCAGTACCGGGCCCTCGGCCGCAACCGGGACCTGACCAGGGTCGTACGAACCGCGCTATGGCCACCTCTCGTCTTCTGCACCGGACTGGCTGTGCTGACGTGGCTGCTCGCTCCCCAACTCGCCTCCGTCCTGGCCCATGCGGAGCGCGCCGCTGAAGTGGAGTCCTATCTGCGGACTTTCGCACTGTTCATCCCGCTTGGAGCGGTCAGCACAGTCGCGCTGGCAGGGACCCGGGGCATGGGCACCATGGTGCCTTTCGTCTCGGTTCAGAACATTCTGGTTCCCGCTTTGCGACCGATTCTGGTCGGGGCTGCCCTTTCTCTCGGTCTCGGGACGCTGGCGATTGCCCTCGGCTGGGCTGCCCCACTGGGGATCGCTTTCGCCCTCGGAATCGTGCTTTTGTGGGTTCTGATCCGGCGGGCACGCGATAAAGAACCAAGCTCCAGACGAACGGCGGACCGGCGGGGCATCTCATCGGAGTTCTGGCGGTTCGCGGGACCACGCGCCCTAGCCGTCGTTTTCGGTATCACGGTTACCTGGCTCGACGTCCTTCTGGTTGGAGCGTTCATGCACTCAGCCCGGCAGGCGGGCATATACGCTGCCGCCAGTCGGCTGTCTGTGGTGGGCGCGACCGCGCTGAGCGCGGTTGGGATGGCGATCGCCCCCCAGGTCAGCCAGCTGGCCACCCTGGGAAAGATACGGGATGCCGAGTCGGTCTTTCAGGTGGGAACGTGGTGGCTGATGGCGCTTACCTGGCCGGCCTACATCTCGCTCGCCGTCTTCGCGCCATTTCTGCTCAAGGTGTTCGGCCACGGGTTCGCTGCAGGCCACACAGCGCTAACGATTCTGTGCCTAGCCCAGCTGTTCAACCTGGGGACGGGCAATGTAACCATCGTGCTCCTGATGGTCGGCAAGAGCTCCTGGAACTTGATCAACTCCGCTGCGTCTCTAGTAGTGAACATCGGCCTCAATATATTGCTCATCCCGCGGCTTGGAATCACTGGGGCCGCGATCGCGTGGGCTGCTTCCATCGTTGTCACTAACATGTCGGCGCTGCTCGAGGTGACCTACCTGATGCGGATCCGCCCCTTCGGAACGGGCTACTGGGTGGTGGCCGTATCGTCTGTCATCTGCTTCGGCATGACCGGGCTGATCGTTCGCGCCATCGTCGGTGCAAATTGGACAGGATTCGCGCTGTTCGTCGCCCTCTCGACGATCCCCTACGCGGCGATACTGTGGCGGGTCAGGGGGATCCTGCGCCTGTCGGCCTTCCGGGGCGCCATCTCTCGTCGCCGGCCTGCTCCAGCAAGCCGGTGAGGGCCCGGTAGACGCGGCCGGGCACGGGCGCGCCCGCCGCCACGCCCTCCAGCTGACGAAGCGCCACTTCCAGCAAGACCAGCCGGAGCACGGCAGAGCCAGCCTCCGCCGCCGCCCCGGAGGCGACCATGGTCTCCGGCAGCGAGTGCCGCGTCCGGTCCAGCGCCTGCTGCGGCGGCAGGCGCCGGATCCAGAGGTCGACCTGGAAACGGAAGAACAGGCCGTCGAATCCGATGGGACCGCGGATCCGTGAGCGCTCCCAGTCCCAGACGGCAAGTGATGAGCCGGTGGAGGCCATATTCCACGGCGCCCAGTCGCCGTGCATCAAGCCGAAGTCGAGCTTGCTGGAGGCATGCCAGGATTCCACCTTGTCCCGGACCCAGGCCAGAGCCGTCGCCATCGGAGCGTCCAGGGCATCTAGGCACAGCAGGCGTTGCGTCCGTTGTGAGAGTTCAAGCCAGAACTCAGATGTTCCGAGGATTCGTCGTTCAACCCCGAGTGCAAGGCCCACTCGCCGCGTCGCGGATGCGGGCAGGGCCGTGCGGCGGCGGCGATACCACGGGGTCCCCCCGATGTCGGACACGGCCACAATGTCGCGCCCGTACCAGTTCTCGTGGCGCAGCACCCGTGGTACGCGCAGCTCCGCCACCTCCACCCCGCCGGCCACACCCTCGTCGGCCAGGGCGAGCAAACTTGCTGCCTCGTGACGGACCAGTGAGCGCGTGACGTCGTTCCACCCGATCTTGATGTGCCCGAGCACCTGCCCCGTGGTGGTCGCCACGTGCAGGACCGGCTTGATCTGGGGACGAACGTGACCGACCGAAACCGCCACCGCCAGATCGCGGCGCCCGAATGTCTCCTCGATAAGACTGGGCCAAACACAGGGCCCGGTGCGCAGGCCGACCAGCGAATCCGGCATCGGGCCGGAGAAGATCATCCCAGCGAGACCGGCCCGGCATGTCCACGCCATGAGCTCCTTGGCCACCCGGACCTTCAGCGATGCGGCATCGCTGTGCCGACGGAGCATCGTCCAGGCGGCCCCACGCTCACCCGGCGACAGCAGCATCTGAGGACAGGATGCCGATGGCACCAGGACGTAGCTGTATCGCTCACCCTCCGCACCGTCGTGCGGGACCGCACCGAGCGCCTGGCCTAGCCACATCAGCCCGGACGGAAACGGCTGACGTTGCCCGCCCGGCATCATCTATGCCTGGGCCAGCGGCGCAGCGTGTCGGCGACGGGCGTCACCGCGTCATCCTGTCCCATACCTCGGTGGCGATGTCCTGGCACAACTCGGACATGGGCCGCGTGCCATCCACACGCGTGACCCCGAGGCGGGCCGCCTCCTCCCGGAGCAGGGTCTCCTGCTGCTTGAGCTGGGCGAGATCGTATTGCTCCGGCTTGCGTGCGAGAGCCACCTCGCCGGGGACATCGAGGAGCCATGCGCCGATGGGTGTAGGGCACAGCATCCGGATCAGCGTCCGCTGCAGGCCGAACCGGTGCTCCGGCCCGTAGAAGAACCGCAACTGCGCGCTGGTATCGAGGGCGAAACGATCGAACACGATCAGCCGTCCGGAGCCAGCATGCCGCAGGGTAACCATCCGGTAATGGCCTGCACTGGCCAGACAAACCATGGTTGCCCAGATGTGGGTCAGCAGAGGGTTCTGCCGTCCGCCGAGCAGAGCGGGGTTGGCGCCCGCGATCAGCGAACGGCCTGGCCGCTTCAGTTGATCCAGTTGCGTGGCGTCCAGTCCGCGGAACGCCGCAAAGATCCGCTTGGTTGCCCGGCGGATGACCCGGATCGAGGCGTTGTGCCCGAGCGGCTTCCACTCGGCGACCACGGCGACGTCCAGCTGCTCGAGCATCGAGGTCAACGCCCGGACCTGAGAGCTCTTGCCAGAACCATCCAGGCCGGAGAAGGCGACCACTTTGGGCGGCAGCGGCGCGGCGGCCGACAGCTTGCCCACCATCTTCGACGCCGCACCAGGCAATCCCGCAGCAGTGGTCACTTCCAGCAGCGCTTTCGCCCGTTCCGCACGGGTCGGCGGCAGACCGCCTTCGTGCATTCTCCGCAGCGCTGGCAGAGCGGCCCGCACCCCCCAGACCTTGGCCCGGTCTCGCGCCCGCTCCCACGCGAGCGGATCCTCCTTGATGGCCGCCGCGAGCTTCCCGAGACGGCGGCTTGACAGGTCGCCGGTGGCAAGGCGGCGGGCCATGATCAGGATGGTGTGGTAAGCCGACGGATGGACAAGATGGCGAAAGCCCTCAATGGGCACCGCATCCGCCATGAGGGCGTGCTCTTCCTCGCGAGGCAAGCCCCAGCGCCGCATGGGATTGAGATCGACAGCCAGGGCCGAGCACCCCTCGATCATGACCCATTGCCTGCTCGCCACCCGGCGGGGGGCCACGTTCCGGCCTCTGGGCAGGAATCCATGCTTGACCAGTACCTCCGGCAACCGGCGCGCCTGCTGGTCGCTGACCAGCAGGTCTAGGTCCCGGGCCTGCGGGGGCAACGCCCCCGTGACGATCACGTCCTCTTCCAGCGTCTCATCGATGGCCGCCACGACAGAGCCGACGTCCAGCAACCCTTCTGCAGGCACGTTTCCCCTCGCTACGTTGGGAGAATTGGTTTCACAGCGTCTGCGGGCGAGCTGCAGAGTCAAAGCATAGCGCCAGTTCACCAGACCGGTGTACCGATCTTGAGTCAGCGTATGGCAAAGCGGCGATTCGCATGACCCTACTGCTCACGGCTCAGGCGGACCGACCGGGTTGAAGTAAGGATCGTGGGCGATGCTGCGAAACGCCTGCAGCGCGGGTGAGCCGGCCTGCAGCGCGTAGGCGCGCTTCGCATTCGCGTCGAAATAGACCAGTGCTTTGATCTGCGTATGCTCCTGCACGGTCCGGGCTGCGTCCCAGAGCCAATGCGCCCGCTCCTGCGGCCCGTAGGTATATGGCACGCCATACTCGCCGATCATGATTGGTTTGCCGTGATGGGACGCCCAGTCCAGGAACGGCTGCACGATGGTCGCGAATGAGCGATAGGGCCCAGGCCCGGGGTAAGCGTCGGCGCAGATCCAGTTGACCTCATTGTCACCGGGGTAGTACGCAGCGGCAGTGCCGTTAGCGAACCCGCTGGCCGTTGGGCACCAGACCCACGCGACGTTGTCCACGTGCTCCTGGGAAAAGATACGCCTGATGTGATCCCACGCCGCAATGTAGTCAGCCGGGGAGTGAATCTCCGTCTGGAGGCCGGGACGGTCCATTTCCCAGCGCCATTCGAGAAAGATCCGCTTGCCCACTGCCTTGATGGCGCGCGCGCGCTGCCGGATCATGTTGTCGTAGGCGCCGGACGCAATGACCCGGGTATCGGTCCCGGACCACGACAGGAGCAGCAGGCTACCCTGCCGCACGAAGGCCAGGTCGCTGCTGTTCGGGAAGGGGTCCTGCCACAGGTGGTAGACGTGTACTATGCCGAGCCGCCGCCCGATCTGCCCCTGCAGCTTGTGAACCGCGGCGATTTCGGCGGGCTCGGTATAGACGGGCGGCCGGACCCGGGCGCCGAAGTAGGCACCGTGTGGCGGCGGGATCGGAGCCGTGGAGGGATTGACGGTGCCGCCCCTGAACGTGGCACCTGGCCCGTGCAAACTAGCGACCACGAGCCCGACGGCAGCCACAAGAACCAGGACCGTGGCACCGGCCAGCAGCGATGCGCGTCCCGGTGACAATGTCGTAATCCTCCGTCCTCTGGGGTCCGGCGGGCGACATGCCCCGGTACCCGAGGTGTCTTGTCCCACGCCACTGCCGTGAGTGTACCGGCGGGAACTTGGTTTCATACCAATCCGGTGGCCCAGCAGGCCCTGTCTCGCCCACATCGGTAAGCTCGGCCAGTCATGACCGGTGCGGAAGCTTGCTGGCGCAGGAGCAGGGAAAGGGAAACGATGTCCAGATTGGTTCGCCGAGCATTGATGGCGCCTATTTTCGGGGCTGTCGTGCTCGGTGTGGTGGCGTTGGCCCCGGGGTGGCAGTCGGCAGCACCGTCGCCGCGCTGTGGCACATGAACGAGCCTGCGGGCAGCACCGTGATGGTGGACTCCTCCGGGAACGGCAACAACGGGTCGCTGCACAACGTGACGGCGGGGGCGGCCGGGCATTCCGGCACCGCGTACAAATTCGGCGGTCCCATGGTGAAGTCCTACGTGGAGGTGCCGGACTCGCCGTCGCTGAACCCCGGGGCGGCCGCGATCAATATCACGCTCTGGCTCAACACCCAGTCGCTGCCCACTTCGGGCGACTATGACCTGGTGCGCAAGGGCGCCTACCCAGGGCAGGAGTACAAGGTCGAGCTGCTGCAGAGCGGCGGCATCAACTGCGAGGTCCTGGGAACCTCGGCGCACGTGATCGTACACGGCGGCTCCGGGCTCAACAACGGCAAGTGGCACCAGATCCAGTGCGTCAGCAACTCTGCTGGTGTGCAGCTGCTGATCGACGGCGCGGTGGCCGGCAGCTCCGCCAAGGTGGCCGGGTCCATCTCCAACACCTCCCCGGTGGAGATCGGGCGCACCCGGGAAATGACTGGTACAAGGGCAGGCTCGACGAGGTCTCGATCACCGTTGGCTGACAGCCAGCGACTGCATGTGGTAGTTATGCACTGACGTGGAGTCCACGCGCGGCACGCTGACCTGATCGGCTACCGGAGCAGGGGGTCGTTCGCCAGCGCCCTGAATGCCTGAAGAGACTGTGGGGATGTGTCGACCCACCACGGCCACCTCACCGTGGTGTTGAAGTACACGAACGCCCTG
>Ga0075424_100007337_pt1 | contig 10687 bp, 8 predicted proteins | sample SoiMethybrSBSTD3_FD_75301 | JGI IMG/M metagenome (GOLD analysis project Ga0075424, IMG submission 75301) | Bulk soil microbial communities from a Populus tree surrounding site in Tennessee, USA - Soil MetaG P. TD hybrid SBSTD3 | ecosystem: Environmental > Terrestrial > Soil > Tree plantation...
CAGCCGCGCATCCAGTACCGGATCAACAACGGGATCCCGTCAGAGCCGACGCAGAACCAGGACGAGCTCTGGGTCGAGCTCCACCTGTTCCTCTGAGCGCTACTTGACGGTCTGGACGACGATGCCCTGCAGCCCGCCCTGAGTCACCCTCTCGCCCTCGACGGTCACCTTCTCCGCGGCCTTCTCCTTCAGTTGCGCGTACGGCTTCGGATTCTCGTGGTCCTCGAGGACCAGGATGACCTGCTTGTCGTCGGTCAGGATGCCCATCGGCATCCCCTTCTTGAGACACGTGTCGGCGCACTTCCGATGGCCGGCGCCCGCGCCGCTCGACGGATGTGCCATGTAGCAGGCGAGGTCGACGACCTCCCCGCTCACCGTGTCGGCCGCGCGGACCGTCGTGACGGGCGAGAGCAGCAGTGCGCCCACGAGTATCGCGTATCGCATGGTCGGATCGTCCTCCGTCGAATGGCCTATCCGGCAGTGCCGAACGAGTCAACGCGCATCGACGGGGACGTTGTCCGGCGCGTCGAGCGGCGGCGCGAAGACGACGAGCGACACCGCCGGGGCGCGCGCCCCGTTCGCGAACCAGTGCGGCGTGCCGCGCGCGATGACCACGGCGTCGCCGGCGACGAGCGGGACGCGCTCGGCATCGCGCGTGAAGGTCCCGTGGCCGCGCAGGACGACGACCGTCAGGTCATGCGCGACGTGCCGGTGCGGGGATTCCGCGCCACGCACCTGGGCGACGTGATAGCTCGCGCTCGTCGTCCGCCCGATCTCGTCGACGCGGATGTTCTGACCGTCAGCCAGCGGATGCGCGGCGAGGAACTCGTCGAGCGTCCCGGCGTACGGCAGGCGCGGGGCGCGCGTCGCGCAGGCGGTACAGAGCGTCATGACGAAGAAGAGCGCAGGTCGGAGCATGCGCCGGCTTCTCGCGCCCCGCCGGCCGCAGTGCAAGCCGGCCGTAGTCAAGTCGTCTCTGCATGGCGACCGGCCCGCGGGCTGCTCCACGGAATAAAATGCTCGAGCCCGATACTTTTTTGTTGACGGCCGCCTCGGCGTCGGACGAAGTAGCGCGCGCGAGGTGGCGATGGAGGACACGAACCGTGATTGGTTGTCGCTCGCTCTGCTCGTGCTCAGCATCTCGTCCGTGCTCCTGCTCCTGATCTCCAGCTGAACCGTCCCGTCGACTCGGCGCGTCGGCGCCGCGTTGACCGTTCATCCCCTGTCGCTAAGCTCTGCCCGGTGACGGCCGGGTCGCGCCTCCTCTTTCTCTCCCACCGCCCTCCCTTCGAGCTCGACGATTCGCGCCGTGGCGCGCGGATCGCCCACACGATGGGCGCGCTCGCGGGCGCGATCGATCGCGCCGTCGCGGCGTCGGGCGGGACGTGGGAAGCGTGGTCGGCGGCGTCGATCGCGCGCGACACGCCACCCGTGCGGACGATCCGCGTCCGCGACATGGATACCTTCCAGGCCGGGTTCGGCAACCAGGTGCTCTGGCCGCTCTGCCATATCTTTCCGAGCCGGTGCACGTTCCAGCCCGCGACCTGGACGGCGTACCGGAGCGCCAACGAGGCATTCGCGGCCGAGGCGCGGGGACGCCTCGGCGCCGGCGACCTCGTGTGGGTCAACGACTTCCATCTGGCGCTCGTCCCCGGATTCCTGCGCGCCGCCGGCGTCCCGGCACGCGTCGGGGCGTTCTGGCACATCCCGTTCCCGCCGCCGGCCGTCTTCGGCATCTGCCCGTGGCGGACGGACGTGCTCGGCGGCCTCCTCGGCGGCGACGTCGTCGGGTTCCAGACCGATGCCGACGTCCGCAACTTCCTCGACTGCGTCGCGGCCTTCCTCGGGCTCCGCGTGAGCGACGATCCACCGGCCGTCGTCCTCCCGGATCGCCGGGTCGACGTGTTCGCGCTGCCGGTCGGCATCGACGCCGCGCGCCTCCGCGCGCGGACGAGCGAGGCCACCGCCGACGTCCGCGAGCTCCGCCGTACGCTCGGCGCGGACGTCGTCGTCCTCGGCGTCGATCGCCTCGACTACGCGAAGGGCATCCCGGAGCGCCTGCTCGGATTCGAGCGCTTCCTCGAGCGCCACGCCGACTGGCGCCGGCGCGTCACGCTCGTCCAGATCGCGGTGCCGACGCAGTTCCACGTCCCGGGCTTCCGCGACATGAAGCGCCAGGTCGACGAGAGCGTCGGCCGCATCCTCGGACGCTACACGTACGACGGGCGCGCGCCGCTCGCCTACCTGTACACGGCCTTCGATCACGACCGGCTCGCCGCGTACTACGCCGCGGCGGACGTGGCGCTCGTGACGCCGCTGCGCGACGGGATGAGCCTCGTCGCGAAGGAGTACGTGGCCTGTCACGCGGACGGGCCCGGCGTCCTCGTCCTCTCCGAGTTCGCGGGCGCTGCGGCCGAGCTCGGCGACGCGCTCCTCGTGAATCCGTACGACCCCGAGGCGATGCGACGCCAGCTGCACGCCGCGGTCACGATGCCGGACCCCGAGCGGCGACGGCGGATGGCGGCGCTCGGCGCGCGCGTGCGCGAGCACGACGTGCACTGGTGGACGGCGCAGTTCCTCGCGCGACTCGCCGCGTGAGCGGCCGCGTCACCACGTGTCCACGAACGGCCGCTTCTTCCGCCGCCGGCGCCGCGGCGGTACGGCGCGGAGCGCCGTCGTGATCCACGCGCGCGAGTCGGCCGGGTCGATGACGTCGTCGATCTCGAAGTACGTCGCGAAGCTCACCGCCTTCCCGTGCTCGTACATGCGCGCCACCATCTCGTCGAAGAGCGCCTTTCGTGCGGCGGGATCGTCGACGGCTGCGAGCTCCTTCCGGTAGCCGAGCTTGACGGCGCCCTCGAGGCCCATGCCGCCGAACTCCCCCGTCGGCCACGCGACGGTGAAGAGCGGCGCCTTGAAGCTCCCGCCCGCCATCGCCTGCGCGCCGAGGCCGTAGCCCTTGCGGAGGACGATCGTGAAGAACGGCACGTCGAGGTTCGCGCCGGTCACGAAGAGGCGGCTCACGTGTCGGACGAGCGCCGTCTTCTCCGCCTCGGGCCCGACCATCATCCCGGGCGTGTCGCAGAGAAAGAGCAGCGGGAGGTCGAACGCGTCGCAGAGCTGCATGAAGCGCGCGGCCTTGTCCGCACCGTCGCGGTCGATCGCGCCGGCGAGGTGGCTCGGGTCGTTCGCGACGATGCCGAGCGGACGGCCCTCGATCCGCGCGAGCGCCGTCACCATGCCGAGGCCGAAGTGGCGGCGGAGCTCGAGCACCGAGCCGGTGTCCGCGAGCGCGCGCACGATCGCGCGGACGTCGTACACGCGGAGGCGGTTCTCGGGCACGAGGCCGCGCAGCACGCGCTGATCGGCGCACGCCCAGTCGGCGACGCTGCCCTGGAAGTAGGCGAGGTACTGCTTCGCGACGCGCACCGCCTCGGCCTCGTCCGCGACCGGCACGTCGACGACGCCGTTCGGAACCTGGACCGGCATCGGGCCGACCTCGTCGGGATGGAAGACGCCGAGCCCGCCTCCCTCGATCATCGCGGGGCCGCCCATGCCGATCGACGAGTTGGCCGTGGCGATGACGACGTCGCAGCAGCCGAGGAGCGCCGCGTTGCCCGCGAAGCAGCGTCCCGAGTTGACCCCGACGAGCGGTACGAGGCCGCTCAAACGTCCCCAGTAGTTGAACGCCCAGCAGTCGAGGCCGGCGACCCCGCTGCCGTCCGTGTCGCCGGGACGCCCCCCGCCTCCTTCCGTGAAGAACACGACCGGCAGCCGCGCGCGCGCCGCGAGCTCGAACATGCGGTCCTTCTTCCGGTGGTTCTGCAGACCCTGGGTGCCGGCGAGCACCGTGTAGTCGTACGCCATGACGATGCAGCGCGAGGCGGACTCGCCGAAGAGATCGCCGTTCACGCGCCCGATGCCGGCGACGAGCCCGTCCGCCGGCGTCCGCTCGATCAGCTCCTCGACGGGGCGGCGGCGACGCTGCGCCGCGATCACGAGCGGGCCGTACTCGACGAACGACCCGGGATCGCAGAGCCCGTCGACGTTCTCCCGCGCCGTCCGCTGCGCGGTCGCCCGCCGGCGCGCGACCGCGTCCGGGCGCGCCGCGTCGCGCGTGATCGCATGCCGGCGGAGGACCTCGTCCAGGTCGGGACGGATCCGGTCGAGGTCGACCGACGCGGTCACGCCCGTCGCCTCGGTCTCGACGGCGGTCTCCTCGATGACGACGAGGACGTGCCCCTCGTAGACGGTGTCGCCCGCCGCCACGCGCACCTCGCGGACGATGCCCGCGACTGGCGCCGCGACGACGTGCTCCATCTTCATCGCCTCCATGACGAGGAGCTGCGCGCCGACCGGGATCTCGTCGCCGGGCGAGACGTCGATCGCGACGACGGTGCCCTGCATCGGTGCGCCCACCGCCATCCCCGCGGTGATCGTCGCGGTCGCGCGCGGCGGCGGCGTCTTCCCGTGCGCCAGCACCGCGAGCGGGTCGCGCGGATCCACCCGCGCGCCGGCGCGGCCGGCGGGCGGCGGACCGGGCGCGGCGGCCTCCGCCACGAGCTCCGTCACGTGCTCGTCCACGAAGCGTGTCGTCACCCCGTACGTAGCGAGCGCGGGATGCCGGAGCAGCTTCCGGAGGAACGCGGCGTTCGTCGTCACGCCGTCCGTACGGAGCTCGTCGAGCGCGCGCGCGGCCTTCGCCACCGCGGCCGGCACGTCGGGCGAGGCGACGTGGACGACGACCTTCGCGAGCAGCGAGTCGAAGCGCGGATTCGGGCGGTAGCCCGGGTATCCCGATGTGTCGACACGAACGCCGGGCCCGGTCGGCACCGCGAACGTCTCGAGCGCACCGGCGGACGGGAGCACGCGGCCGTCGGCGGCGACCGTCTCGGCGTTGACGCGCACCTCCATCGCGAGCCCGCGTGGCGGAGGCACGCGATCCGGAGAGAGCCCGACGTCCACGAGCGAGCGGCCGGCGGCGAGCGCGAGCTGCACCGCCACGAGGTCGACCCCCGTCACGGCCTCGGTCACCGTGTGCTCGACCTGGAGACGCGGGTTCGCCTCGACGAAGACGAACGTGCCCGGCCGCTCGACGTCGAGCAGGAACTCGAACGTGCCGATGCCGGCGTAACGGACGGCCGCCGCCATGCGGACGGCCGCGTCCGCCAGCGCCGCGCGGAGCGGCGCGGGAAGTGCGGGCGCCGGCGCGATCTCCACGAGCTTCTGATGGCGGCGCTGCAGGCTGCAGTCGCGATCGCCGAGCTGGCTCACCGCGCCCGTGCCGTCGCCGAGGATCTGCACCTCGACGTGACGCGCGCGGGCGACGAGCTCCTCGACGTAGAGGGCGCCGTTGCCGAACGCCGCCTCGGCCTCGGACGCGCACCGTTTCCAGGCGTCGGCGAGCGCGTCGGGACGCTCGACGACGCGCATGCCGCGTCCGCCGCCCCCGGCCGCGGCCTTGACGACGATCGCGCGCCCTTCTCCGAGGGCGGACCAGAAGGCGCGCGCCTCGTCGAGCGTGGTCGGGGCCCTCGTCCCGCGCGCAACCGGGACGCCCGTGCGCTCCGCGAGCGCGCGGGCCGCGCACTTGTCGCCGAGGAGCGCCAGCGTCTCGGGATGCGGCCCGACGAACACCAGGCCGGCGTCGCCGCAGCGACGGGCGAAGTCCGCCTGCTCGCTCAGGAATCCGTACCCCGGATGGACGGCGTCGCACCGCGCCTCGCCCGCGACCGAGACGAGCTGGTCCGCATCGAGGTATGCTCGCGGCCCGTGGCCCCGGAGCGGCATCGCAGCGTCGACGTAGCGGACGTGCAACGAATCGGCGTCGTCCTCCGCGTAGACGCCCACCGTGGCGATGCCGTGCTCCGCCGCGGCGCGCGCGATGCGGATCGCGATCTCCCCGCGGTTCGCGACCAGCAGCCGGGCAAGAGCCATCGCAGGGTCCTACACCAGGCCCGCGGTCGGGGCGAAGTGGCGCCGGCGTCCCTTCTCGCGAGCCGGCGTGCTCCCAAGAACCGGGTAGCGACGACGGGGCCGCCGGATGGGAGAGAGTAGTCGGCCATGCCGCGGAGCGGCGCCGTCCTCCTGCTCGGGAACTACCGTCCGACCATCTGCCTCGTCCGCGAGCTGCACGCGCTCGGCTACCGGACGATCGTCGGCCGGGGCGGCGGCGAGGGCGGCGCGGAATATTCCCGGTTCACCGACGAGACCTGGAACCATCCCCCGTGCGACGGCGACGGCTTCGTGCGCGCGCTCGCCGCGCTGCTCGCTCGGCGTCGCGACATCACGGTCGTCTTCCCGGTGGGCGAGGCGTTCGTCCGCGTGGTCGCCACGGCGCGCAACCGGCTTCCCAAGGACCGCATCTACGCGATCCCGGACGCGGCCGTGATCGACGTGACGATGGACAAGGTCTCCGCGTACGCGCTCGCCGGCTCCGTCGACGTCCCCGTCGCGCCGTATGCGGTGGTCGACTCGCCGCCCGCGCTCCGCGCGCGCTGTGCGACGATCGGCTACCCCGTCGCGCTGCGACCGCTCCGCGCGGACGGCTTCGCGGGCGAGAAGGCGGTGATCGTCGCATCCGAAGCCGCCCTGGAGCGCGTACCCGCGCCGTGGACGCGAGGACGCGGCGGCATCCTCGCGCAGCGCTACGTGACGGGGCGGCGGCACAACCTCTACTTCGCGGCGCGCAAGGGACGGCTCGTCCGGCTCCTCGAGGCGGTGATCGAGCGCACCGACCGGCTCGACGACACCGGCCTCGCGGTCGAGGGCCGGAGCATCGAGCCGACGCCGGAGCTCGTACGCTACACCGAGCGGCTCGCGGCGGCGCTCGGCTACACCGGCGTCGGCTGCGCCCAGTTCCTCGTCGACCCGCGGAGCGGGGTGGCCTCGTTCCTGGAGATCAATCCGCGGATCGCGGGGAACCACGCGATCGCGGAGGCCGGGGGTCTCGAGCTCGCCGCGCTCTCGATCACGCTCGCGGCCGCGGACCCGCCCGACGTTCCGTTCGTTCGCGGCACTCCGGGGCTTCGCTATGCGTGGACGTACGGCGACCTCCGCGGGCTCGTCGGCGCCGTCGCCGGCGGGCTCGCGCTCCGTCCGGCGTTGCGCTGGTCCGCCCGCCTGCTGCACGCACTCTTCACGACCGACGTGCACGTGACGTGGCGGAGGGACGACCCGCTGCCGACGCTCGTGCTCTACGCGCGGAGCGTCGGCCTCTTCTCGCGCCGCGTCCGGCGACGCCCCGCACTCGCCCGCTTTCGCACGGCGGCGGATCCGTCGCGATGATCGCCGAGCCGTCGTTCGCGGCCGCCGTCGGGGGGCGCTGGACCGTCGACGTCGACGCGCTCGCGCCGCGCGCGTGGGACGATCTCGTCGCGGGATTCGCGGACGCATCGTACGACCAGACGGCGTCCTGGGTCGACGCCCGCTGGGGGGCGCAGCGCTCGAGCCATCTCGTCCTCCGCCGCGACGGCCGTCCGGTCGCCGCCGCGTGCGCCGTGCTCTTCCGCTGGCCCGGGATCCGACGCGGGATCGCGTACGTGAAGTGGGCGCCGCTCTGCCGACCGCGCGACGAGCCGTCCGCCGTGGACGCGTATCGGCGCTGCGTCGACGCGCTCGTCGCCGAGTACTGCACGCGCCGCGGCCTCTACCTGACGGTGCTGCCGCGGGTGAGCCCGGAGGACCACGAGGCGCACGGCCGCGTCCTCCGCGAGCGCGGGTTCGTCGTCCGCCGACCGATGCTCGACCCGAACCGCTATCTCGTCGACGTGACGCTCGACCCCGTCGCACGCCTGGCGAGCATCGCGCAGAAGTGGCGGTACAACCTGCGCCGCGCGCTGGCGAGCGGGATCGAATGCCGCCTCGCCGATTTCGAGCCGGGGCTCGCGACGTTCACGACGCTCCACGGGCGCATGCGCGCCCGCAAGCGGTACGCCGCCGCCGAGGCGCTGCACGCGCTGCCCGCGCTCGCCGCGAACCTTCCCGAGCGGATGCGTCCACGCATCGTGCTCGCGTTCCGCGCCGGCACGCCGGTCGCCGGCGCGGTCGTCGCCGTCTGCGGCGATACCGCCTACTACGTCTTCGGCGCGACGGACGACGCGGCGCTCGACCTGAAGGCGGGATACGCGCTCCAGTGGTGGATCGTCGAATGGCTCTCGACGCTCCCGATACGCTGGTACGATCTCGGCGGCGAGGCGCTCGACGCTGGGCTCCGGCAGTTCAAGAAGGGCCTCGTCGGGAAGCGCGGCGTCATCGTCGCGGCGAGCGGCGAGTACGACCGCTGGACGGGCGTCGGCGCGCGCCTCGCCGCCGACTCCATCTACCGTCTGCGCGACGTCGGACGGGCGCTCCGGCTGCTTCGACTCCGGCACGCGAACGGCGGGGCGACGGACGCGCCGGCCTGACGCGATGGGCACCCACGCGATCGCCTTCCTCACCGAGATCGGCGCGGACACGACCGCGCACCCGAGCGGCACGCTCCTCGCCCATCTCCGCGGCACGCACGACTGCCTCGTGCGCTGGGGGTGCGCGCCCTACCTCTGCGCCGCGGGACTCTACCACAGCGTGTACAGCACGGACGCGTTCCGCACGGTGTCGGTTCCGCTGCAGGACCGGACCCGCGTGCGCGAGCGCATCGGCACGGAAGCGGAAGCGCTCGTCCACCTCTACGGGACGATGGTGCGGCGGTCGCTCTACGAGACGCTCGCGCGTGGCGCGCCACACCGGGTCGTCGACCGGACGACCGGCGCCGACGTCCCGCTCCGCGACGTGCAGCAGCTCGCGGACCTGATGACGCTCGACGTCGCGAACCGTCTGGAGCAGCTGCCCCGCGTGCCGATGTCGCTCTGGCGGAGGGAGCTCGACCGCCGACGCTACGAGCAGGCGGCGCCCCTCCTTCCGCGCGCCGCGCTCCTCGACGTGCGGCGCGCTTATCCGCGACGCGGCTGGATCGCGATCGCCGCGGACGGTGCGCGTCGCCGCGTCCGGCGCTGGCTCGCCGGCTGAACCTCGACAGGCCGATCGTCCGCGCGATATGACGCGCTCGCGTGACGGTCCGGGCCGCCGCGGTCCTCGCATGCGTGCTCGCGTCCATGCCGCTCGTCGCGGCGGGGGCCGGTCGGCGCTTCGTCGTCGAGACGAACCCCGTCGTCCTCGGCCAGGCGGCCGACTGGCTCGATCGCGACCACGTCGTCTGGCACGACCCGATCATCCGCGACGAGGACGGCGACGGCGAGGTCCACATTCACCGCTCGACGCTCGACGGCGGCGAGAAGGTCTGCCTCACGTGCGGCCTCCAGGGGCCGAACCAGGTGCCCGTCGTCCAGCCGCACGGCGACTGGATCCTCTTCCACTCGTGGAACGGCCACGCGCTCCGCATCGGCGGAGCGGGCTTCGGCGGCATCGGCTCCGAGGTGTGGGTGATGAAGCGCGACGGGACGCAGCGCACGAACCTCACCCGCGACACCGAGTTCCACGACAACTTCCACGCCTACTGGTCGCCCGACGGGCGCTACATCGCGTGGACGGCGCTCAGCTGGAACGCCGCGGAGGGCGGCAACGGCCGCTCGGAGATCCGCGTCGCGCGCTTCGATCCGAGCGGGCCGCGGCTCGTCGACGAGCACGTCGTACGGCCCGGCAACGGTCACTGGTACGAGACGCAGTGGTGGGCGCCGGACGGCTCCGGCTTCCTCTACACGGAGACCGTGGACACCGCGATCAACCCCGAGCTCTTCTTCTGCCGGCTCCGCGACCGCGCGCGTGGCGCGTGCCGGCCCGTCCGCCTCACGTTCGACGCCGCGTGGGACGAGCAGGCGGTCTTCACGCCGGACATGGACCACGTCCTCTTCATGTCGTCGCGCGGCCTTCCCGGCGCACACGACGACTGGGCGCACGTCGCGGCGCTCCTCCGGCTGCCGGCGGAGTACGACTACGAGCTCATCCTGTCGGTCTTCAGCCAGAGCTTTCTCCAGCCGGTGTTCCAGCAGGCGACCGACCTCTGGGAGATGAGGCTCCGCTGGAACCACGCGCGCACGCGCTTCAAGCCCGGTCCGGTGCGCCGGCTGACCGAGTCGGGCGCGGAGGGCTGGGTCATCCCCGAGTTCGCCTGGGACCCGGGCCGTCACCGGCTCCTCTGGACGCAGAACAAGTTCGGCGACGGCTACCGCATCGACCAGGGCTGCGTCGCGAACGAGCTCCGCGCCGCGATCGTCGCGCGCCTCGCCGGCGTCGATTCGATCGTGCAGATCCCGTTCGACATCGTGCCGCAGATCCGCGACGCGGCCGGTGGCTTCCTGCGTGATCCGTCCACGTACCCGTACGACGGCGCGTGCGGCGCCGTCGGGCGCCCGTCGTCGTACGCGCAGGAGACGCGCATCGGCCGCTTCGAGGAGTAGCCGGGCGGCGGGTGCAAATTCGGACGGCGGCGGACGTCCCCGTCCAGCGCTCGCCGCTCCGCGTGCGCGATTCTCGTCGACCCGGCCGTGGCTCGCGATTTGCACCACTTCGCGACCGCATGCCGATCCGCACGCTGCTCCTCGTCTTCACGCTGCTGCTCGACTGCCGCATCCTACTTGCGAACCAGCATCTGACGCCCTCGGGGACGATCCCGCTTCCCGGTCGCGGGCTCGTGCTCGCGTGGGCCCCGGACGGACGGACGATCGCGGTCGGCGGTCACATGATCGACAAG
>Ga0075424_100007342_pt1 | contig 10682 bp, 12 predicted proteins | sample SoiMethybrSBSTD3_FD_75301 | JGI IMG/M metagenome (GOLD analysis project Ga0075424, IMG submission 75301) | Bulk soil microbial communities from a Populus tree surrounding site in Tennessee, USA - Soil MetaG P. TD hybrid SBSTD3 | ecosystem: Environmental > Terrestrial > Soil > Tree plantation...
CCCAAGCTGTGTTGGTGATTACCTTTCCTTCTCGTAAGGGATTCCTATAGCTTTGGGGGCGCGCGACTGACCGATAAAACCTGCGAGGACGACGATCGTGACGACGTAAGGAATCATCTGAATAAACTGCACGGGGATGTCTTCACCGGAAGGAAGCTTCGCCACGCCCTGCATTTGGATCGTCAGCGCGTCGGCAAACCCGAACAGCAGACAGGCCAGCGCAGTCTGCACCGGACGCCACTTGCCAAAAATTAACGCGGCCAGGGCGATGAAGCCGCGACCGGCCGTCATGTTCCGCGTAAAGAGCGATGATTGTCCGATTGAAAGATAGGCGCCACCGATACCGGCGAGCGCGCCGGACAAGATCACCCCGATGAAGCGAATCTTGTTGACGCTGACGCCCGCCGCATCGGCAGCTTCCGGATTCTCTCCCACCGCACGCAAGCGCAATCCAAATGGCGTTCGATACAAAACGTAAGCGGTGATGAGCACGACCAGAAGCGCGATTAGTGTGATCAGGGAAACATCCGTCAAAATCCGCCACCGCGGGATCCAATCAGGAAAGGCGGCTGGCCTGATTCGCTCCAGGAATTGATAGATGGTCGGCAGCAGATAGTCTTTCGGAATTTGCGGCGTCGATCCGGACGACAAAAACAGCGCCCCGCTCAACACCGCAGGCAGTCCGAGGAACATGATGTTAATGCCGGTGCCGGTGACAACTTGATCGGCTTTGAAGCGGATGCATGCGAGCGCGATGATTACTGCGACGGCGACTCCCGCGACGATCGCGGCAGCTAAACCGATGGACGGGCTACTCGCGTAAAACGTAACTGACGCAGCCGTGAACGCACCGGCCAGCATCAAGCCCTCCAGCGCGATGTTAATGACGCCGGATCTCTCGGAATACAAACCGCCGATGGCGGCGAGTACCAAAGGCGTCGCCAGCCTGAGCGTGGAAAACAAAAGCGAGATGGTGAAAAGTTGGCGCACTAAACTTTTGCTCGTTTTATTAAGGCAAACTTTTTCAGCGGCCCACGAAACATTGCTTCAGACGCGACGAGCACAATGAGAATACCAAGCAAGACTTGCACGATGTCTTTTGAAACCTTCATCGTAAACGCGTCAACAAAGATTCCGCCGCGCAACAAGATGGCGAACAAGATCGCCGCCAGAAACACTCCAACCGGATGGTTGCGGCCGAGCAACGCAACCGCGATCCCCACAAAGCCGTAGTCGGCTGAAAATCCGTCGTAGTAACGATACCGGTAGCCAAGCACTTCGTTGATGCCCACCATGCCGGCGAGGCCGCCCGAAATCGCCATCGCCAGAATGATCTGTTTGCGAATCGAGATGCCGCCGTACTCGGCCGCTGAAGGATTTTGTCCGGTCGCGCGAATCTCGTAACCCCACTTCGTCTTCCACAGCAACACGTAGACAAATACGCAGGCAAGGATCGCGAGAATAAAAGCAAGGTTGAGCGGAATTCGTTCAGGCAATCCGGGAATGAATTTTCCCAGACGCGCGATGTGCGCCTTCGAACTAATCTCGGCGGATTGCATGATTGCGTCGCCGGGAACTTTGTAGTGATACTGCGTGAAGTAACTGACCAGGGCGACGGCGATGAAGTTCAACATGATCGTGTTGATGACTTCATGCGAGCCGAACCTGGCTTTTAGTAGTCCGGGAATCCCACCCCAAATCGCGCCCGCGCCGACCGCGGCGATGCAGCAAAGCGGCACGAGAATGAGCATCGGCAGGCTCGCGTAAGGTGTATTGACCGGCGGTGCGCCTGGGAGTCCGACCGAGATGCCGCCGAATTTTATTCCGACCCACGCGGCTGCAAATGCCGCAATGTACAGTTGTCCTTCCGCTCCGATGTTAAGCAACCCACAACGGAAGGCCACCGCCACGGCCAGGCCGGTGAAGATCAAGGGCGTGGCCAGAAACAACGTGTAACCGATGCCATCAGGCCAGGAGAAAGCGCTGCCAATCAAAAGTTTGTAAGTTTGAATCGGGCTGTCGCCAATGATCAAAACGACGATACCGCCGATAACAAAAGCGGCAATGACCGCAATCAACGGAAACAGAATCTCGCGCAGCAGCTTCATTTGTGACCGCCCGTCATCATCAATCCAATCTCTTCGTTCGTAACGGCTCTGGGATCGACTTCTCCCACGATCTGCCCGTTGTGAATCACCAGCAGCCGATCGGAAAGTGCAGTAACTTCTTCCAACTCTGCAGACACCAGCAAGACCGCGCAACCGGCATCCCGCAAAGCGACGATCTTGCGATGGATGAACTCGATTGCGCCGATGTCGACGCCGCGAGTGGGCTGCGAAACAAGCAAGAGCTTCGGCGGTAACTCAAACTCGCGACCAATAATTAGCTTCTGTTGGTTGCCACCGGACAGTGAGCGCGCCGTCAACATGGGATTCGGAGGACGCACGTCAAAATCATGAATGACCTGTTCGGTCCGGCTACGAATGCCCTTGTCATCCAGGAAGATGTTCCCCGGCCCGGTGACCGCCGGTTTACGATAGTGAACGCCCAGAATCGTGTTTTCGGCGAGACTCGAGTCCAGCAGCAGTCCGCGCCGGTGACGATCCTCAGGAACGTGCGCGATGCCGAGTTCCTTTCGCCGCCGCGCGTCGGCATTCGTGACGTCATTACCCTCGAAACTGATTTTGCCGGTAATGTAGGAACCCGGAATCAAACCTGCGAGCGCTTCAATCAGCTCGGTCTGGCCGTTCCCCTCAACGCCCGCGATGCCGACAATCTCGCCGGCGCGCACTTCGAATGAAACGTCGTTCAAACGTTTCGTACCGTCGCGTCCATTGATCGACAGACGATCGATTTTCACCACTGGCGAGCCCGGTTTTGCATCGGGCTTTTCGACCCGGAGCAGGACTTCGCGACCAACCATCAAACGGGCTAGTTCGGCCGCGTTGGTTTCGCTTGTCTTTACGTTTCCCACTACTTTGCCGTCACGCATCACCGTGACGTCATCGGAAATGGCGAGCACCTCAGAGAGTTTGTGCGTGATGATGATGATCGTCTTGCCTTGCTCGCGCATGCGCCGAAGAATAGCGAAGAACTCTTCGACTTCCTGCGGCGTCAGCACCGCCGTCGGCTCGTCAAGAATCAGCAATTGCGCGTGGCGATAGAGAGCCTTCAGTAATTCGACGCGCTGTTGTTGCCCGACTGAGAGACTTTCAATCGTCGCGTTTGGATCGACGGAGAGCTTGAACTCGTCTGAGACTTTGCGAATCTCGGCGACCGCCTTCTTGAGATCGAGGGACGCCGCGCTACCCGGCTCGGCCCCGAGCACAATATTCTCAGCCACCGTCATCGGCTCAACCAGCATGAAGTGCTGATGCACCATGCCGATGCCAAGTGCGATTGCATCATGCGGAGTGCGGATCTGGTGCGGCTGTCCATTGATTAGGATCTCGCCGCCATCGGCTGTGTAAAAGCCGTAGGCGATACGCATCGCCGTCGATTTCCCGGCGCCGTTTTCGCCGACGATGGCGTGGATGGTCCCCGGTGCGACTGAGAAACTTACCTGATCGTTCGCGAGCACCGCGCCGAACCGCTTCGTGATGTTGCGAAGTTCAATCATTCGTCAGTGGTCAGTCGTCTGTCGTCAGTTGTTCGCTGATAAAACAGGCACTTTGCCGATAGACTTGAGATATGCAGCCTGGACGAGTTGTTTACCGACAGTGTCACGCGCAATTACATTCCAGCCCAATACTATTGACCAAACGCGATCTGAAAGGTTTTCCGACGATTGATAAACGCGAAGTCTCTCGAAATTAGTCTTAGCCATTTTTGCTTCCTCCAGAGGATGAGTAATCAACTGACAACTGACTACGGACAACTGACAAACTTACTGATTCATTCGATCGATTACCGTGATCTGCTTGTTCACAATCTTCTGTTTTGCTTCTTCTGCTTCCTTAATCGCATCGGCCGAAACAAAGTCCTTGTTGTACTTGTCGACAACATAGCCGACGCCGGCGCTGTCCAAACCAAAAACATGGAAGCCACCGGCGAATTTGTGATTCACAACATCCTTCACGATGTCGTACACGGCGTTGTCGACGCGCTTGACCATGCTCGTCAGGACGAATCCGGGCTTGACCATGTTCTGGTTTGAATCGACGCCGATGACATAATGCGTCGCGCGCCCGGTGCTATCGAGACCGTATTGCTCGACCGCGTCGAAAGCACCAAGGCCTGAGTTACCTGCCGCAGTGAAAATCACGTCAGCGCCTTTGTTGATCTGAGCCAGCGCGATCTCTTTTCCTTTTCCGGGATTGTTCCAAGCCGCATCGGTTACGCCGACGTAGTTTTGAATGACCCGAATATTGGGATTAACGGACTTGGCGCCCTGTTCGAATCCACCTTCGAAGCGGTGAATCAGTCCGATGTCCATGCCGCCGATGAATCCCAAAGTGTTCGTCCTGGTGGTTTTCGCCGCCAGGATGCCCACCAGATAGGAACCCTCATGTTCTTTGAAAACGAGCGAGGCCACGTTCGATCGAGGCGTCTTGCCGTCTTCTTCGAAGATGACGCCGTCGATGATCGCAAAGTGAATGTTCGGATAGTCCTTCGCGACTTTTTCCATGATTGGCGCTTGCGCGAAACCGACACCGATCACGAGGTCGTAGCCACGTTCGGCGAATGCGCGCATCGCAGGTTCGATCGAAGTCGGATTGCCCGGTTCGACATCACGAACGATGATGTCGAACGACGGCTTCTGATTCCCCTGCTCATCCAAACACGGCTGACCATCGGGTCGATGACCAGTTTCGGCGCACTTTACGCCGACCCAGGCGGCGGCGTTGAAAGATCGATCGTCTTTTCCGCCGATATCGAAGACGATGCCGACGCGAATCTTATGTGGATCGTCAGCGCTGTAGCTTACGCGGTGACAAGCAACACCGTTGAAAATCAGTAGCGCGAGAAGCGATAGCGCGATGGCTACTTTGAATTTCATTTGTCGATTACTTCCTTGATCAACTCCGGCCGTAGCGACTCTTCATCGCCGATTTTATAAGAAGCCTGAATGCGCGCCGCGGCTGCCTCTCCGCGGTTGCCGTCGTCGCAATAAACTACGCCGAGGGATTCGCCGGCGTGCACTGCATCACCGATTTTGACTTCGCTGACAAATCCCACTCGTGGATCAATCTTGTCTTCGATTCTTACACGGCCTCCGCCGGCTTCCGCGATTGCATAGCCGACCTCAGCCGCATCGACCCGCGTTACAAATCCGGAGCGCGGCGATTCTACCGAAAACGCTTTATCTGTCAACGGCAGAATGTTTTGCGGGTCATCGCAGACACGCGGGTCGCCGGACTGCGCCTCAACGTTTCGCCGAAACGTTTCCAGGGCCGCGCCGGATTCGTGAACACTTCGGACCCGCGCGCGCGCCGCAGCAATGTTGTTTTCGAGATTTGCCAACAGCACCATCCGCGCGGCGAGTTCGACAGAGAGATCGAGAACAGGACCGGCGCCTGCTTCGGTGTCGCCCCGTAACAGCTTGATGCATTCGCGGACTTCCACCGAGTGGCCAACAGCGCGACCAAGGGGCTGATTCATGTCTGTTATCAACGCCTGCGAACGGATGCCAAGGTCGTTTCCGGTTTTCACTAACGCTTGCGCCAACTGTTTTGCCTTCGCAGGCTCGCGCATGAAAGCTCCCGAACCGGTCTTCACATCGATCACCATCGAACCCAAGCCGGCAGCTCCCTTTTTCGAAATGATCGACGCGACGATCAAAGGAATCGCCTCGACCGTTGCGGTCGCGTCTCTCATCGCATAAAGCTTCTTGTCGGCCGGCGCGATCTCTGCCGTCTGTCCGTTCATCGCGAAGCCGACGGCGTCGAGCACGGCGCGAAACTCTTTCAAGGACAGGTTCACGCGATATCCGGGAATTGATTCCAATTTGTCGAGCGTGCCGCCGGTATGGCCGAGTCCGCGACCGGAGATCATCGGAACGCAAACACCCGCCGCGGCAGCCATCGGCGCGATTAAGAGCGAAGTCTTATCGCCGACGCCGCCCGTCGAATGCTTGTCGGCTTTTGGTTTTGTGATGTCCGAAAAGTCGAGAATCTGACCCGAGTGAAGCATTGCTTCGGTGAGCGACGACTGTTCCGCATCGGTCATCCCGTTCAGGAAGACGGCCATCAGCCAGGCAGAAATTTGATAGTCGGCTACAGCGCCGCTCGTGACGCCTTTGACGAAGAATGCGATTTCGTCACGCGACAATTCACCGCCGTCACGCTTCTTTCGAATGATGTCCTGTGGTCTCAAATCTGTTTAGTCGGACAGCAATACGATTGCCTGGGCACTGACAGCTTCGCCGCGACCAACCGCGTCCAGTCCTTCGCCAGTCTTTGCTTTAACGCTCACAGACGCGATGTTGAGCTGCAAAACTTCCGCAAGATTCTCACGCATCTGATCGACGTGCTCACGCAACTTTGGACGCTCGAGCATTACCGTCGCATCTGCGTTGACTGCATGAAATCCACGCTTTTTCATGAGCCGCATGACGTGCCTCAGCATCTTGAAGCTGTTCGCGTCCTTCCATTGCGGATCGCCGTCGGGAAAGTGAACTCCGATGTCGCCCTCGGCCAGGGCGCCGAGCACCGCATCGATGACTGCATGCGCCAAAGCGTCGGAATCGGAGTGCCCCTCCGGACCGAACTCATACGGAACATTCACGCCACCGATGATGAGCGGCCGCCCTGCGACCAGCCGGTGAGTGTCATTGCCGATGCCGATGCGAAGCATAACGGAGCCGACATCTTGTCGGCGGTTCGCGGGCATCCCTGCCTGCGAATTAGTTTCAAAAAGAGGCCGGCAAAGATGCCGGCGTACCGCAGGCTGGATGCCTGCGCTCCTTTATTGCAGGAGCGCCTCAGCCTGCTTCAAGTCTTCAACACTAGTTATCTTGATATTTCTGTCGCTTCCTTCAACCGCGACGATCTCAACGCCCAGCCGCTCAACCAACATGCTCTCGTCGGTAATCTCGATGCCGGATGATTCCAACTCGTCGAGCTCTGCATACGCCCGCTTCAGAATGTCGAAACGAAAACATTGCGGCGTCAAGGCGCGGCGTAACTCAGCGCGTGAAATCGTTTGCACGATGCGATCGGCTTCGACGCGCTTGATTGTGTCTGCCACCGGCGCCGTCAAAATCGCCGCGCCGGATCGCACCGCTGCGGCAACAACTTCGTCGATTTCATTCGGCGTCACTAACGGTCGCACACCATCGTGAACAGCCACGATGTCCGCATCGGCAATCGAGTTCAGACCGTTGCGCACCGATTGCGCTCGGGTCGAACCGCCGGCGACGACGCGCCGCACTTTATTCAGTTCGAATTTCTGCGCAAGAGACTCAAAACCCGCCGTATCCTCGGCGGGTAGCACCGTGATTACTTCATTGATTTGTTTACTGCGCTCGAATTGCTTGAGCGTGTGAATGATTACGGGAACGCCCGCCAGTTCGAGAAACTGTTTTGGGCGATCGCCGCCCAGCCGCGTTCCTTTGCCGGCAGCCACGACTATGGCGACGTTCATTCGCTTAAGCTTCTGTGTCGCTGATGCGCGTTAGCGCGGGCGCTGTCTTCACTTCTCGCAAGGGGCGTCGTGCTCGCTCGCCGTTCCCTGTCCCTTCGGCCTCTTCCGCCAAGCGTCCGAAGATCATCTTGCCCGCCGTCGTTTGTAAGACGCTCGTCACTGCGATGTCGGCGTTCTTCCCAATCAGTCGTCGCGCGTTATCGACTACGACCATCGTGCCGTCATCGAGATATGCGACCCCCTGGTTGTACTCTTTGCCTTCTTTCAGGATGAAGACACGCATTGTTTCGCCTGGTAATACAACGGGCTTCAGAGCGTTCGCCAACTCGTTGATGTTGAGCACTGTCACGCCGCGAAGTTGCGCAACCTTATTAAGATTAAAGTCGTTAGTAACGATGACGGCGTCGAGCTGCTTCCCTAATTCGATCAACTTCAAATCGACTTCGCGCACCGACGGAAAATCAGTCTCAACGATCTGAATGTCGAGCGAGTTGTTGTTCTGTAAACGATTCAACATGTCGAGGCCGCGACGTCCGCGTTGTCGCTTGGACGAATCCGGCGAATCGGCCACCTGCTGCAGCTCGCGCAGAATAAATTGCGGAACGATCAAAGTCCCGGTAAGGAATCCCGTCTCCGCGACATCGGCGATGCGTCCGTCAATGATGACAGAGGTGTCGAGAATCTTGACATCTCGACGCGCAGTCTTGTCGCTGAAGATTCCGCCGAGCGCTGACAACTCGATGTAATCGCCTTTCGCCCCGCCCACCATCAATCCGACGTAGGCCATAAAGAAAGTCAGCGCGAGCGTCAGAAATGTTTTCGTTTCCGGAGAGACTGCTGTCGCTTCCTGGTTGATAATCAGCGAACCAATCAGGTAAGCGCCGATGATGCCGAGGATCGAACCGACGGCTGCGCCGATCAGCGTCTTGAGCGACGAGCGGCGGATGCGCATCTCAAAGAAGATGATCGCGACCGCAACCACTCCAGCCGATGCCATCGAAATCAGTCGGTGCCCAGGGACGGGATGCAGGACATAGCCCGCGGCCAGCAAAATCGCTGTAAAGATTACCCTTATAAGGACGATATCAAAGCGCATAGTGCGGCGCATTTTAACACGGCGCGCAGTTGGCGTCACCGATTTTCGCTTCGCGGATTCGGGGATTTCCCGTATGATTCGACGCAATTTCACTCGGAGTTTTCAAAAATGAGCGATCGCAAATACCGCCAACGTGGCTATCAGGAAGATGATCGTGGAGGCGACAAGCGGCCTAAACAGCAGGCGCAGCCCAAGCGTGATCGGGAGGGGCCACGCTCACCGCGCATGATGGCGTTTGGTGAAAAGGTGAAGTGCGCTGCCTGCGGCGCCGTCGTTCCAGCCAGCGTGGGGCACGACAGCACCTGTCCGAAATGCAACGCTGACCTCCACACTTGTCGGGCATGCATTCACTTCGATCCCAGCGCGCGATTTGAATGTCGCAAACCGATTAGCGCACGCATCGTGAACAAGGGCGGTCGCAATACTTGCGAACTCTTTGCCGCGCGCACCGTCATCGAACGCGAGACCTCGTCAGGCACGCCGAACGACGCCCGGCAGGCGTTTGCGAATCTCTTTAAGAAGTAGACCGCGTCTCTCTGCGCGCACTTAAACGCTCATGTGGAAGATCATCTTCTTAACCTTTGCCCTTGCCTTGATGGCTCAGGATTCCTCTCCTGGGAATCGTCGATTTCTTTTGAAGCCAGACAGTCCCCAGATGAATCGTCAGGCGCCGGATATTGCGCGGGTGCGATTGGAAACGAGCAAAGGAATTATCAGACTGGAAGTGCATCGGGCCTGGGCGCCACACGGCGTCGATCGCTTCTACGACCTGGTGCGTAACGGCTTTTACGATCAGGCGGCAGTCTTTCGCGTGCGGGCGGGAATGTGGGCGCAGTTTGGTATCAATGGCGATCCAAAGATCGCGCAGCTCTGGCGGAACCAGACGATCGCCGACGACCCGCGTGTGGAGTCAAACGTGCGCGGCACCGTGGCGTTTGCTTTTAAAGATCCGAACGGCCGCACGACGCAGGTGTTCATCAATCTGCGAGACAACTCGGCCAACCACGATAAGGAACCATTCGTGCCCATTGCCAAGGTCATCGAAGGAATGGACGTGGCAGATGCGCTGTACTCGGAGTACGGAGAACAAGCGGGCGGCGGCATTCGCGCCGGAAAGCAGGACCCGGTGTTTGCCGGCGGCAATGAATATCTGAAACGCGAGTTTCCAAAGCTGGACTACATCTTGAAGGCCACCATCGAAAAATGACGCGCCGCACGCGTGAGGAGGAATCCGCAGATTACACAGATTACGCAGAAGAAGAGGCCACAAAGAGGCACAAAAAGCACAAAAGCGAAACGACGATCTTTTGAGCCTTTTGTGCTTTTTCGTGGCTAATTCTTTTTTTCAATCTGTGAAATCTGCGGATGACTTCCTCTCTCTGTTATTTCACCGCCTCCAGATTCTTTGCCGCCAGCAACTTATTAAGTGTCGCCAGATCGCTGTTCTCTAAATTCTTCAACTGCGCCAGCTGCTCGTCGAGTTCTGCTGACAATTCCCTGAAGACTCCGTAGCTCCCATTCGTTGGTCGCGCATCACCTGTTTCCACCGTGCGTCGCAACGCCGCGATACGATTGTTCAGCTTGATGGGAAAGTTCAGAGGATCCTGGTTGCTCTGGTTGCGCACCTGATAGATCTCTTCTTCAACTGCCATGAGACGTTTGATCAGATTGCCACCTGCGACGGTAATTCCCGGGTCTTTGGCTTTCTCAGATCGATCGTTGATTTGCTTCTTGAGGTCGCGAATGCGAATCACGGCCTGGTTCGCTTCGCTGGTCTTGTCGCGAATCTTCATCGCCAGATCGAATTGTTCCTGCAAATCCTTTTCGGTAATTCCGGACAGGCGCGGATCCATTTTCAAGACGAAGTTCTGCGTCTCGACATGATTCCTGACGGTCAGGCGCACCTGATAATTTCCGGGCACGGCCACTGGTCCCGATGCCGCATTTGCGCTCCCGAGAATCATGCCCGGGAACACTGTCGCGCCCGGGTAGCGCAGGTCCC